>ENA-UOWO01001498-UOWO01001498.1-activated-sludge-metagenome-genome-assembly--contig:-NODE-1498-length-30869-cov-15.865516_pt1 | contig 30869 bp, 20 predicted proteins | sample MGYA00238148_ERZ761564 | MGnify/ENA primary metagenome ERZ761564 (study PRJEB28885, sample SAMN05720194) | activated sludge metagenome | isolation source: Anaerobic digester | place: USA...
GGCGTCGGTGTCTCGTAGCTGCCCGGTTCAGCCGACTCGATCGCGCCGGCTGCGCGGGCCCCGCCGATCGTGAGCGAGAGGACAGCAAGGCCGGCGAGGGCCCGGCGACATGGTGCGAATCGCATCGGTCAGGTTCATCCACCGGGAAGGCGGCAGCATAGCCGGATCCGATCGGGCGCCGCGAGTCGCTGCCGGGCTGTCGCGCGAGCGCGTTGACGACTCACGCCGTGGCGGCTACGCTGCATATCCATCCTTCAATCAAGATGAAAGGATAACTCGTGGACCTGACCGCCACTTCGGCATTGCTCCGTCTGTTGTCCGACCCGACCCGCGTTCGCCTGCTGGCCCTGCTCGAGCGCGAAGAACTGACCGTGGCCGAGCTTTCAGCGATCCTGCGCCTGGCCCAGCCGCGCGTGTCGACGCATCTGGCCAAGCTCAAGGAGGCCGGTCTGGTGCGCGATCGCCGCGCCGGCGTTTCGTCCTACTACCGTTTCAATGGCGAACTTGCGCCCAGGGAAAGCGCCCTGCTGCATGCGCTCAAGGAAGCCGTCGATGATGCCCTGCTCAGCGATGACGAACGGCGCCTTCCCGGCATCCTCGCCAAACGTGCACGCGCCGAAGGCTGGGCCGATACCGTGGCCGGTGACATGGAACGCCACTATTCGCCGGGCCGGACCTGGGAGACCCTGGCCCGGGCCATGACCCAGCTGGTCGATCCCGGCGACGTGCTCGATATCGCGTCGGGAGACGGTGTGCTCGCCGAACTGCTGGCACCGCGCGCGCGTTCGATCGTCTGTGTCGATGCGAGTCCGCGTGTGGTTGCGGCCGCGAGGGAACGCCTCAAGACATTCGCGAATGTCGAAGTGGTCACTGGCGACATGCATGCGTTGGATTTCGGCCGCAAGCGTTTCGATCTCGTGCTGCTCATGCATGCATTGACCTACAGCGAGCGACCGGCGGTCGTGGTGGCCGAAGCGGCGCGCGTGCTGGCCAAGGGCGGGCGCCTGCTTGCCGCAACGCTCGGCAGGCATGCACATCGCACCGCGGTCGAACCATTCGACCATCGCAACCTCGGTTTCAAGCCCGCCGAATTGCGCGGTTTTGCCGGCGATGCGGGGCTTGAAGTGCTTTCCTGCGAGCGCATCACGCGCGAAGGCAAGGCACCGCATTTCGAGGTACTCGCCCTGCTGGCGCGAAAGCCATGAGCAAGCCACTGGCCTGGCTGCATCCCCAGCGCGTGCATGCCCTCGAGCAAGCCTTGCGCGAGCGCATCCTCGTCATCGACGGTGCCATGGGCACGATGATCCAGGGTCATCAACTCGAGGAAGCCGACTATCGCGGCGAGCGCTTCGTCGATGGCCATGATTCGATGCATGTGCACGGCGATGCCTGCGGCCACGACCTCAAGGGCAACAATGACCTGCTCCTGCTGAGCCGGCCCGATGTCATCGCCAGCGTGCACAACGAGTATCTCGAAGCGGGCGCCGACCTGATCGAAACGAATACCTTCAATGCGACGGCGATCAGCCAGTCCGATTACCACCTGCAGCACATCGTCAACGAACTCAACCGCGAAGGCGCACGCGTGGCGCGCGCGTGCTGCGACGCGTTCAGCGCACGGACTCCCGGCAAGCCACGCTTTGTCATAGGCGTGCTCGGCCCGACCAGCCGCACCGCGTCGATCAGCCCGGACGTCAACGATCCGGGTTACCGCAACACGAATTTCGATGAGCTGCGGAACAACTACCGCGAGGCGGTCGAAGGCCTGATCGAAGGCGGCGCCGACACGATAATGGTCGAAACGATCTTCGACACACTCAATGCCAAGGCGGCGCTCTTTGCCATCGACGAAGCCTTCGAGCAACGCGGCGGGCGCTTGCCGATCATGATTTCGGGCACGATCACCGATCGCTCGGGGCGCACCCTTTCAGGCCAGACCGCAGAGGCCTTCCATGCGTCGCTCGCGCACAGCCGCCCACTGTCATTCGGGCTCAATTGCGCGCTCGGTGCCAGCGACATGCGCGAGCACATCGAAACCCTGGCCCGCGTCAGCCGCAGCCATGTCAGTGCGCATCCGAACGCCGGTCTTCCGAACGCCTTCGGTGAATACGACGAGACACCCGAGGAGATGGCAGCCACCTTGCGCGAGTTTGCGACATCGGGCCTGCTCAACCTGGTCGGTGGCTGCTGCGGCACCACGCCCGCACACATCCGTGCGATCGCCGAAGCGGTACGCGGACTGTCGCCACGCGCCCTGCCCACCGAAGCGGACCAGGCAGGATGAGTGCAACCCTGCGCCAAACGGTGCTGTCCGGGCTTGAACCGCTGGTCATCACGCCCGAACTGAACTTCATCAACGTCGGCGAGCGCACCAACGTCACCGGCAGCGCGCAATTCCGCAAGATGATCAAGGAAGGCCGCTTCGAGGATGCGGTCGTCGTCGCCCGCCAGCAGGTCGACAACGGTGCGCAGATCCTCGACGTCAACATGGACGAGGGACTCATCGATTCGGAAGCGGCGATGGTCCGCTTCCTCAACCTGATTGCATCGGAACCTGATATCGCGCGCATTCCGGTCATGGTCGATTCGTCGAAATGGAGCGTGATCGAGGCAGGACTCAAATGCCTGCAGGGCAAGGGCGTGGTCAATTCGATCTCGCTCAAGGAGGGTCCTGAACAATTCCTCGAGCACGCGCGCAAGGTCATGCGCTATGGCGCCGCCGCGGTGGTCATGGCCTTTGACGAGGACGGCCAGGCCGACACCTGCGAGCGCAAGGTCGCGATCTGTACGCGCGCCTATCGCATGCTCACCGAACAACTCGACTTCCCGCCCGAAGACATCATCTTCGATCCGAACATCTTCGCAATCGCGACCGGCATCGAGGAACACAACAACTACGCGGTCGATTTCATCGAGGCGACCCGGATCATCCGCCGGACATTGCCGCACTGCCACGTATCCGGAGGTGTATCGAACGTCTCGTTCTCGTTCCGTGGCAACGAACCGGTGCGTGCCGCGATCCATGCCGTCTTCCTCTATCACGCGATCCGCGCCGGCATGGACATGGGCATCGTCAATGCCGGCGCCTTGCCGATCATCGACGATCTCGATGCGGATCTGCGCGAACGCGTCGAGGATGTGGTCCTCAATCGCCGAGCGGATGCGACCGAGCGTCTGCTCGACATCGCCGAGAACTACAAGCGGGGCAGCCTGGATTCCGGGCCAGGCGCTCGCGACGACAAGGATGCCTGGCGCAGCCTGCCTGTCGCGAAGCGACTCGCACATGCCCTCGTGCATGGCATCGACGCGTTCGCCGAAGTGGATGCCGAGGAAGCGCGGCTGCAAACGACGCGACCGCTCGATGTGATCGAGGGGCCACTGATGGATGGCATGAACATCGTTGGCGACCTGTTTGGGGCGGGCAAGATGTTCCTGCCGCAGGTGGTCAAGTCGGCGCGCGTGATGAAGAAAGCTGTCGCCTGGCTGCTGCCGTTCATCGAGGAGGAGAAACTGCGCACCGGCGATTCCGGCAAATCGAACGGCAAGATCATCATGGCCACCGTGAAGGGCGATGTGCATGACATCGGCAAGAACATCGTCGGCGTCGTGCTTCGCTGCAACAACTTCGAGGTGATCGATCTCGGAGTCATGGTGCCGGCGCAGAAGATCCTCGACGCCGCGCGCGCCGAGAACGCCGACATGATCGGATTGTCCGGGCTGATCACGCCGTCGCTGGAGGAAATGTCGCATGTCGCCCGCGAGATGCAGCGCCAGGATTTCCACCTGCCGTTGTTGATCGGAGGTGCGACAACGTCACGTGCGCATACAGCACTCAAGATCGACCCGCACTACAACGCGCCGACGGTGTGGGTAAAGGATGCGTCGCGCGCGGTCGGCGTGGCCCAGTCGCTGATCACGAAAGAGCTGGTCGACGCCTTCATGGACAAGATCCGCGCCGAATACGCCGATATCCGCGAACGCCACCGGGATCGCGGCAACGCGAAGCGGCTGGTTTCGTTCGAGAAGGCGCGCGCGCAGCGTTTCAACGGCGAGTCGGCCAACCAGCGACCGCTCGCACCGAAGCAACCCGGCATTACCGTATTCAAGGATTTCCCGTTGCGGGACCTGATCCCGTTCATCGACTGGTCGCCGTTCTTCAATGCCTGGGAACTGGCCGGGCGCTATCCGGCGATCCTGCAGGACGAAATCGTCGGTCCGCAGGCGAGCGAGCTGTTCCGCGATGCGCAGGCAATGCTCGATCGCATCGTCAATGAAAAATGGTTGGCGGCGAACGGAGTGATCGGCTTCTGGCGCGCCTGTTCGACCGGCGAGGACGTGCAGGTACTTGACGAGGACGGGTCGCAACTCGCGCAATTGCATTTCCTGCGCCAGCAGGTCGACAAGCCGGTTGAGCGTCCCGACTTCTGCCTCGCCGATTTCATCGCAGGGAAAGATTCCGGCGTCGAGGACTGGATCGGCGCGTTCGCGGTCACGGCAGGCATCGGCATCGACGAACATGTCAGGCGCTTCGAGACGGACCACGACGACTATTCGGCGATCCTGCTGAAAGCCCTCGCCGACCGCCTCGCCGAAGCCTTCGCCGAATGCCTGCACCAGCGCGTTCGCCGCGACTACTGGGGTTATGCCGCGAAGGAAGCGCTGAGCAACGACGATCTGATCGACGAGAAATACAGCGGCATTCGCCCTGCGCCGGGGTATCCGGCCTGCCCGGACCATACCGAGAAGGCCACGCTTTTCAGCTTGCTCAAGGCAACCGCGAATGCGGGCATCGCGATCACTGAGAATTTCGCGATGCTGCCGACCGCGGCGGTCTCGGGATGGTATTTCGCCCATCCGCAAAGCCAGTACTTCGTGGTTGGCAAGATCAGCCGCGAGCAGGTCACGGACTATGCGCGGCGCAAGGGCTGGACCTTGCTGGAAGCCGAGCGCTGGCTGGCGCCGAACCTCGACTACGATCCCGAGTAGCGGCCTCTCGCGGAAACGCGCCTGCCGGGGACGGCAGGCGCGTCGAAGCCTACGCTCCGGCCGAGCCGGCGCCGCTCATGGCCGACATGAATGCCAGGCCGCCAAACAGGAAAAACAGGACGATCGCGACCAAGGCAAGGATCAGGTAGGCCTTGCAGAAGTTGGACTTGTTCGGATTGGTGCTGCTCGAGAACCCCCAGACGAACAACATGACGATATTGACCAGCGGAATAGCGAGAACAATGAAGGTGATGATCCAGTCGCCGAGCGACATGACCGGTGCACTGCTACGATTTTCCATGCTTGCCTCTCCCCGAGATTGATTGCCAGGCGAGCGCCTGACCGGCGGATTCTGGCACGAAGCAGAACGCGCCGCATCTGTTCAGGTTTCGACCCGGTCGCGCCGGTGGCGGAAGTCCACGATCAGGTTGTAGACCGAGACAAAGGCCGGAAATGCATTTGAAAGCACCCCGACCGAATCGTTTTTGCCAAAGGTGAAATAGCTCACCAGCAACAGGCTGCCGAACACCGAGAGCCACCAGAATGCGCGCGGCATATGCACGCGCTTGAGCTTCTTGGTCGCGTACATCTGCACGAACCAGCGGCTCGTGAACAGCAGGACGCCGACATAGCCAACGAGCTTCCACGGCGTAACGCCGATGTTGTGGATGTGGAACAGGACCTCGTTCATAGCAAGGCGGCACCCAAAGAAGGTGTCGCATTTTAAGGCAACGCGGATCAGCCCGCGCAACCACCCTGACGTTCCGGCGGGCCTGCAGGAGGCGGGCGATGCCTTCCCGCGCGCATCGCGCCGGAAGGATTTTCAGGGCCTGGCGCGCAACCAGTCGTGGATGGCCGGCGGTACTTCGCGCTGCGCCCGCCCGGACACGTAGATGCCGATATGGCCGCCCTTGAACGCGATCTGGGTGTAATCCTTCGTGCCGACCACGCCCTGGAGCGCCCGTGAGGCGTCGGGAGGTACCAGGTGATCCTGCTCGGCAAAGATGTTCAGCACCGGCATCGTGATGTTGCGGAGATCGACCTCGTGCTTGCCGAGCCTGAGTCCGCCATTGATCAACTTGTTGCCCTGGTAGAAATCGCGCATGAACTGGCGGAACGCTTCACCCGCCTGGTCCGGCGAATCGAAGATCCACTTCTCCATGCGCAGGAAATTCTCGAGCTCGACCTTGTTGTCGAGGATGTCGACCATGCCGACGTACTTCTGCTGCAGCAGGCGCATCGGCTTGAGCATCAGGTAGCACCAGTTCATCAGGTCGGCCGGCACGTTGCCGATCGTGTTGACGAACAGGTCGGCATCCATGTTGCGCGTCCAGTTCGACAACATGTTGTCCGGCGTATGGAAATCGACCGGCGTCACCATCGTGATCAGGTTCTTGACCTTGTGCGGATGGATCGCCGTGAAGCACAGCGAGAACGCCCCACCCTGGCAGATACCGAGCAGGTTGATCTTCTTCACGCCGGCGTTCTTCGCCACGGCATCGACGCTGCGCCGGATATAGCCGTTGATGTAGTCATCGAGGGTAAGCCAGCGATCCGCCAGGTCCGGGTAGCCCCAATCGATCAGGTACACGTCCTCGCCTTGCGCGAGCAGGTTGCGAACTAGCGATTTGTCCTCCTGCAGGTCGACCATGTAGGGGCGATTGACCAGCGCGTACACGATCAGCGTGGGCGTTCTTGCAGTTGGCTTGTTCGCACCGCGGAATCGATAGACGACGAGCTTGTCCTCGCGATAGATCTCCTCCTTGTCGGTGACGCCGAATTCGACATCGTCGAGATTGCGCAGCACCTGCATGCCGGCGACCATCTTCTTCTGGAACTTCTGTGCTTCTTCGAAGAGCTTTCCGGGTTCGATATTGAGCGGTCCCATCACTTGCCACCTCCGCGCTTCACGGCCTTCGGCTTGGCGCGCGGCGGCGCACTGCGCGTGGACGAGGATTTCGATTTGCGCGCGAAGCGCGCGATGCTCGCGGCAAAGCTGCCCGCAGCCGCCGCACTCCGATCCTTCCTGCCCGGCGATCGGGCGACCGCAATGGCGACTTCAGCGGGCTTTCCCGCAGGAGACTTGGACCGCTTGCCGCGCCGCAGCGGAGTCGCTTTCGACAAGGCCTTGCGTCGTGGCTTCTTCGCGGTTTTCCTGGTCTCCGCTGCTGCTGCGGAGTGCACTGGCGCTTTCTCCGTCGCGGTCTTGCGTGTCCTGTCGGGCTTCGCAACCTCGACCGGCGTTATCGGTCCCGCCGACTTCGCGGCCGAGGTCGATCCGGACCGAAGCGCCGCCAGCTCCAAATTCAAGGCAGCGACTTCGATCCGCAGTTCGTCCTGTTTTTCGCGCTCCTCGCGCAATTCGCGGCGCACCGCCTGCAGCCTTTCGCCGATGCTGCTCACCTCGCTGCGGGTCGGCATGCCGAGTTCGCCGCAGAACCGCTCGATCTCCCCCTGGACCTGCTGGCGCACGCGCATTTGCGCGTCGACCACCGCGGCATAGACTTCGCGGAACTCCTCGGACAAGGCGATCTCGGCATAAGCCTCCTCGGCCGCGTCGATCCACAGGTCATACAGGCCGCGCACCGAATCGATCTGCCGACCCGGCTCCTCGCGCTCGGCGAGCTTCAGCTGGAATCGCGCAAAACTGCGCTCGCCGACCTTGAGCATCAGGCGATCGTAACGCGCGCTTTGCTCCTGATAGTCGATGAATACCTGCGCGGTCTTCTGCAGGTTCTCCTGCTTCTCGCGCAAATGGCCGAAGGCTGGCTGATGCAAGCCGGCCTTCGCCTTGTCGAACATCGGCCCGGCGACCGCGGAAAACTGCTCCATCATCTGCTCGAAGCCGCGCGCGCCCTGGCTGCCGAAGCTGCGCATGGCCGCGGCAAAAGGATTGCCCATCGCCGCTGGCGGTGTCATCGCCCCGAGAAAGCCGCTGCCGGGCAGGTTGCCGAATCCGCCAGCATGGCCGCTCGCGGCGCTGGCCATGCTCTGCAGCATGCCGAGATAGCCTTGTGCTCCGGACATCAGGTGTTCGATGGCCTCGCTCTGCTGCTTGCCGCCCGCGAAAGGAGCGGACTTGAACAGGGCCTCGGCCCACGGGTTGCCCGAAGCCGGGCCCGCCGACCAGGCAGGCTGACCGGCATTCGCATTCCCGGGGAACGATGCCTGGGCCTGGCGCGCAAGCGCCTCCCAGTTCCTTGCCCATTGGGCGACATCCAGCGGTTCGCTCATGACTCGTGCTCCGGGTTATGGATCAGCTGCGGTGACTTCGCGTCTGCCGCACATGATAACGGCGCACGTGTTGCAACGGCGACCGGGCGTGGCGTCAGTATTCGCCGAGTTGACTGGCCCCAAGCGGACCATTTCCGCGCGGTGTCGTCGCAATGTCGCGACTGGCCGGCAACGGCTCCCCGGAAAACAGGTGCGCCCACAGCCGGTCGAGCGCGGAATAGGCATACGGCATCACCGGTACATGCGCGTCACCGAAGCCCGGAAAGGCAAGGAAGGCGTCGAAATGCTGGCCGTTGCCGACTTTCCAGAACACCGGCTTGCGACCGTTTGCCTCGAGCCAGCGCACGTAAGGCTCGGACGTGAATGCGAGCGGCAGGAGACCGTCGGACTTGCCGTGGACGATGATGATCGGCAGATCCTCGCGCGGCAGGGCAGCACGCGTTTCTTCCGCGCCTGCGCGAACGCGCGCACCCAGCCTGCCTGATTCGCTCCACAACTGGCTCAGGCATTCCGATCCCGGCCACAACGCATCCTTGCCCGCGGACAGGCTGTCGATGATGCCGACCCCCGCGCCCGGAGGAATACCCGTCGCATCGGCCCACCAGGCCGCCTTTTCGATTGACGACGCGGCCCGGGCGTTGCCGCCGGCATCGGTGGCAGCAAGTCCGAAACCACAAGGCATCGGTCCAACACCGGATCGCGCATACGCGGCGGCATAGGTGACGGTCACGGCACGCCACAGATCGAGCGCCGTCGATGCCGCCGCACTGACCAGCGCCTCGTCGGTCCAACCGGTCGCGCGCAGGCTCTCGAGCGCCTGGGCGGCGGGACTCTGCGTTGCACCGCTCGCCTGCCAGCGCTGATCGTTGAGGGTTTCGCAACGGCTCACCCAGGCCGGCGGCGGCGCGCCGTTGACGCGGGCAAAAGGGGTCTGGTCGAAAGTCGGATCGAGCAGCGCGCAAGGCATCAACAACATCGCTTCGGTCGAATAGTCGTACAGGGCACGACCGCCCTCGCCTGCCCAGATGTTCGGCTCGATCGCCACCACGCCATCGAGCAGGCCGGCATCCGCTTCGGCCGCACGCAGCACCGCACCGCCACCGTTGGAAATTCCGGCCGCGATGATCCGCGTGTTGTCGGCCGTGAACGGCGCCTGGTCCGGAAAAGCCTGATCGAGCGCATGCAAGGCAAAACGCGCGGCCTGCATGACATGTCGGCCCCAGTCCGCTTCGGGGTTGTCGGCGGAGTGTGCATGCTTGACCAGGATCGCGTTCAGTGGCGCGGGCGCCTCGTCTTCGGGAGGCGCGAATTCCAGTTGCGCCGCGCCGCGTTCGACGCGCGTGCCATCGAGGGCCACACCGGTATTGCTGGCGACGTCGAAATAGCCGCTGCCTGTGCCCTTGTCGGTATAGGCGACCGCGCAGCCACGCGGCAGGCCCCAGGCACCCGCCAGCGAGATCGAACCGTAGATTCCGCGGGATCCGGACGATGCGCTGACGATCACGCAGCGTCTGTCGCGATCGAAAAGATCGGGTACCTGCAACAGCACGCGATGCGGTGAGTTCGCCTTGGGCAGGCGCGCGAACGCGCTGAACTCACGCCCGGTCACCAGCGGCACGGCGCCATAGATCTCGCCGTAACCACCGAGTGGACCGAGATCGGCTATACCGCGCCAACTCGCATGGATCGCCCGCCGCCGCAATTCGGCCGGAGTCGGCTTTGCCGGATCGACGAAGGCCGTTGCCGTTCCGCGCAAACCCGCGAGTCCCAGTCCGGCGCTGAGCAGGTCATCGTTGCCCTGATGGGTGGTGACGCGGATCTCGCTGACGAGTCCATCGGACATGATGGCTTTCTCCGGAGCGGTGCGGTGGCTCGCGCAGGCGGTCAATGCGAGCGCGAGAAACGCGCCAGTGCCGATTTTCGGGATGCTGTTCATGCCTGCACCGTAGCAAGTGGCGCGACGACTGTCATCGGACCATCGTACAGGTCGGCGCGAGGCGTGGCCGCGCGAGTCCCGCGGAGCGGAGACACCCGGCGACGACGATGCCCGGCCGGGTCAACGGTGCGGGACGGTTGCGTCCCCAGTTTCCGTGAAGCCCACTCGGCCGCGCAAGGAATCCGTGGCCGGTGGGCACTGCCGTGACGGACGCGCCTTACAGCGCACCACCTCCGAACTTCGTCGTGAACTGCAGGTAGTAGCTGCGTCCCATCGAATCGAACCACGAAACATCGTAGTACGGATACGAGGTATAGGACGGATCCTTCGGCGGCATCTTGTCGAACAGGTTGGTCACCGCGAACGAAAGCTGCATGTGGTCGTTGAAGCGGTACTGGGTCGACAGGTTGTAGCGGTAGGTCGCGCCGATCCAGGCCTCCTCGCCGGCTTCCGTATCGACGATCTGGTCATACGAGTCGGAGTTCGGCAGTCGGCCGAGGCGATCGCCGTGCACGGTCACGGTCCAGGCGTCCTTCTCCCACGACACGCTCGCACTGGCCTTGCTGCGCGGAATGTCGAATCCGCTGTTGACGAGGAACTCGTCGACCTCGGGATCCCCGGTGTACTGCTGGAACAGATGCTCACGCGTCCAGGTGTAGTTGCCCGAGAAACGGAAATCGCCGATGCCGGTGGCGAGCCTGTAATGGGCACTCAGGTCGAGGCCATTGGTGCGCTCACGCGCGACGTTGACCGGATTGACCGTGATCCCGTACAGGTTGCCGTTGGCGAGTCGGTTGATGCGCGCAATCGCGTCGATGCAACTCGGTGACGACGTGTCGACCGGGTTGCCGTTGACGTCGGTTCCAATGCGACAGTTCGCCTCGAGCTGGAGCAGACGATCGGTACTCAGGTCCTGCACCTGATTGCGCATGTCGATGTCGAAGTAGTCGATCGACAGGTCAAGGTTGTCGCGTGGCGAGAAGACGAAACCTGCCGTCCACGAGGTGCTGGTTTCCGGGCCGAGGGCGCGGTTGCCGCTGCGGGTGCGGATCAGTCCCTCGTCGGAGTAGGAGCAATCGGTGATGTCCTCGTCGGGTTCCTCGGTGCGGCAGCGGTAATAGTCGGTTCCGCCTGTCTCGTCGTTGCCGACGCCGGCGTAGACGTAGTGGAGATCGGGCGCACGGAACGCCGTTCCGTACGAACCGCGAACCAGCAGAGGTTCGACCGGACGCCATTCGAGTCCGGCGCTGTAGGTGAACTTGTCCGCGCTGTTGCCGGCAAACCGATAATCGTCGTAGCGACCGGCAACACTGAGGTTCAACGTATCGAGCAGGGGCAGGCGAAGTTCGCCGGCAGCCGCCCAGCGATTGCGGCTGCCACTGCCATCGGAATCCTTCCAGCTGTAATAGTAGTACTGGGTGGCCAATGGATCCGGCTTGAGGTCGTAGGACTGGTAGCCGTACTCGACGACACCGGCGAATCCGGCCGGGCCGGCAGGCATCTGGAACAGATCAAGGTTCGATACGGTGAATGCCAGGGTGTCGCTCTGCGACTCGGGATGGTAGACCGTGCGCTGTGCGATCGAATCGTACTCGCCACGTGTCAGAGGCGTGTACAGGCGGCCGGGATCCGCATTGAAGATCGGGAAACCGCTGTCTTCGTCGATCCCGAGCTGCGGTCCGAGATAGAGGTTGTTCGCCAGCGCGGCGACGATCTGCGGCCAGCTGATCGTGGCGTCGTACTGGGAGTGGCTCAGCGAGGTTTCATAGTCCCAGTTTTCGCCGAACGTCCCGCGCAGGCCGGTGGTCAAGCCGAAGGTCTTCTGCGTGGTCTCGATCTTGCCGCGATTGAGGCCTCCCATTTCCTCGGGAGTGAACTGGCGCCCCCAGTATTCGATCTGCCCGGTGGCCTGGTTGTAGAAGTAGCCTTCTTCATTGCCATCCGGAGCCATGTAGCTCCACTGCTCGACGTCGCGGAACAGGCTGACCTTGCTGTAGCCGGCCTGGACGTCGGCGAACCAGGTCAACGATTCGCCGATCGGCATGTTCATCGAGGTGTAGGTGTTGATGCCCTTGCGTTCGCTCAGGATCGTTCCATAGCCGATCGATTCCCGGCTGCCGCAGAAATTTCCGTAGTTGATGCGGTTTGCATAAAACGTCGAGCCACCGTTGAGGTCGGCCAGGCCCGCACAGACCTCTTCACCGGGATCGATGTAGTTGTCGTCGTAGTCGGTGCGCAGGAAGGTGCGTCGCGGCGTCCGCGAGCGTGTGGTCGGTGCATCGGCCGTGGAATCCTGGATGTCGCGGTCGTATGCCCACAGCGGTTGCTGGTCGATCAGTTCGGCACCGAAGACCAGGTTGAAGTCGTTGTGCGAGAAACCGGTCGAAAGGTTGAGCTTGTAGGATTCACCGCCGCCACGCTCGGTGTCGCCGTAGCGGAAATCCACCGTCGTGCCATCGGCCTTCTTCTTGAGGATGAAGTTGACGACTCCCGAAATCGCATCGGAGCCATACACCGCCGAGGCGCTACCGGTCAGGATCTCGATGCGATCGATCATGCCGATCGGAATGCTCGATACATCGGTGAAGTTGCTGCGACCCTTGAATGGCATCGGGAAATCGGCGATGCGACGACCATTGACCAGGACGAGGGTGTGATTCGGGCCGAGGCCACGCAGGTCGACCTGTTGTGCGCCGGGCGAAAAATCGGCGCCACTGGAGGATTGCTGGCTTTGCGTTTCACCGCCATTCTGGGTCACCGAACGCAGCACGTCGGGAATGCTGCCGAAACCGCCGGCCTTGATCTCGGCCGCCGAGATCACCGTGATCGGTGCCGGCCCCTCGACCTGGGCACGCGGGATGCGCGAACCGGTCACGGTCACGGTCGACAGTGTTTCGTCGGTCGTGGTCGATGGATCGGTGGAGCCCGTATCGGACTGGGCAAGAACGAAACCGTTCGCCAGAACGAGCGAACCGTACAAGGCAACACGAATCGGCAACAGCAAGGAACTTCTGCGCATGGGAGTTCTCGATGGATGAAAGGCAACGATCGATGGGAATCATCGCGGAAGCTGGCCGGTGGCACCCCGTAGACAAACATCGCCAGGCACAGCTCTCGCCTTGCGATTCTGTGCCTCGATCGCGCGATTGAAAAGATGACGAAAGTACTGTCGACACCGATTGAGAGTCGCGGTACGGCGTGTCACCATCACCTGCTTTCAGGACCGGTGGCCACCATGTTGCTTGCATCGAATTCCCGCGCGTTCCGGTTCGCCGCGTGCCTGATCGCGATCGTCCTGTGCGGCACGGCGGCAAATGCGCTTGCCGAGGCCCGCGAACACCCGGGATTCACCTACTACTCGATAGGCGAACTCCAGGCGGCGACTCCTTCCGCACCGACGCCGGGACTGATGCTGATGGGCGGTGGCGACTGGGTCGATGAAGCCTTCCGCTGGTTCGTCGAACGCAGCGGCAATGGCCATGTCGTGATCGTGCGCGCCTCCGGCGACGACGAGCTGCAGCGTCGCCTGCATGACGATATCGGTGGCGTCACTTCGGTACAGACCTTCGTCTTCAGCCGTCGCGAGGCCGCGGACGATCCATTCGTGATCAAGGCGATCGAACGGGCCGATGGCATTTTCATCGCGGGCGGTGATCAGGCCAATTACATCCGCTACTGGAAGGGAACGCGCCTGAACACCGCTCTCGATCACCATGTACGGCAAGGCAAGCCGCTCGGTGGAACCAGCGCCGGCCTCGCCATCCTCGGCGCGACCAGCTATGGCGCGCTCGATGGCGGCAGCATCACCTCGGAAGAAGCACTCGCGCGTCCGCTCGGCGCGGCGGTGACTCTCGACAGCGGCTTCCTGCACCTGCCCTTCCTCGACCGGATCATCACGGACAGTCATTTCGGCAAGCGCGAGCGCCTGGGTCGCCTGATCGCTTTCCTGGCCAAGGCGCAGACGAATCGCCTGATCGATCATCCGATCGGCCTCGGCATTGACGAAAACACCGCGCTTTGCATCGATGGCGACGGCCTCGGCAGGCTTTACAGTGGAAGCGGCGGATACGCCTGGCTGGTCCGGGCACAAGGCGCGCCGGCGATCGCGAAGCCGGACGCCGCGCTGAGCTGGACCGGTATCGATGTCACCGGAATCGGACCCGGCAGCCTGTTGAATCTGCGCACGACAACCATCGAGCGCCCTGCGTTCGCAAGAAAAGCCGAGGTCAGGAATGGTGCCCTCGAGCTCCACGAGCAATCCATCGCAACTGCACCAGCCGCGTCCAAACGAGGAAATCCATGAATCGACTCCACTGGCTTTGTGCCGCCGCCCTGTTCGGAACCAGCCTCAACGTGAGCGCATCGGAGGGCAAACCCGTCCTGGTCATCCATGGCGGTGCCGGCGTCGTTCGCAGCGAGATGACCCCGAAAGCCGAAGCCGATGTGCGGGCCGCCTTGCTCAAGGCGGTCAACAAGGGCTATGCCGAACTGAAATCGGGCAAGCCGGCCCTCGATGCCGTCACCGCGGCAATCGGCGTGCTCGAGGACGATCCGAACTTCAACGCCGGCAAGGGCGCGGTGTTCACCCATGACGGGAAGAACGAACTCGATGCATCGATCATGGATGGACATACGCTGAAAGCCGGCGCGGTCGCCGGTGTGCGCACGGTGCGCAATCCGATCCTGCTTGCGCGCAGCATCATGGAGAAATCCGAACACGTGATGATGGCGGGCGCAGGCGCAGAAGCGTTCGCCAAGGCACAGGGTATCGTGCTCGTCGACCCCGCTTATTTCCGCACCGAGAAACGCTGGCAACAGTTGCAGAATGCGCTCGCCGAAGAGAAAGCCGGTCAGGCGCATGCCGATCTCGAAACGGCGAAACATTTCGGCACCGTCGGCGCCGTGGCCCTCGACAAGGAGGGCCATCTCGCCGCCGGCACCTCGACCGGCGGCATGACCAACAAGCGCTTCGGCCGCATCGGCGATTCGCCCGTGATCGGCGCCGGCACCTATGCGGATGCCCGCTGCGCGGTTTCAGGAACCGGCTGGGGCGAGTTCTACCTGCGCACGGTCGCCGCCCATTCGATCTGCATGCGTGTCGATCTGCTCAGGCAACCGCTGGCCGAGGCAGCCGAGCAGGTCATCAACAAGGACATCCCGGCACTCGGCGGCGACGGCGGAGCGATTGCGCTCGGCGCCGACGGCAGCATCGCGATGCCGTTCAATACCGACGGCATGTTCCGCGCATGGATCGGCGCCGATGGCATCACCCACGTGGCGATCTATTCCGACGAGAAGGAGTCGACGCCCTAGCCCGATCCTGGCGGCCTGCCGGACGGCCATCCGGCGCCGCCATTGGCGTCGATCTGGATCAGGTGACCGCGGGTCGGTGCCGCAGCAACCTGCCTGCCCTTCCGTCCTTGCTGACGTTCCGGATCCAGCCGCGCGCGTCGTCAAGCAGCGAATAGATCACCGGCAACGCGAGCAAGGTGACGATAGTCGAGAACATCAGCCCGCCAACGATCGCGCGCGCCATCGGGAAGTACGGCGGTCCGTCGCCGCCGACCTGGACCGTGCCGATGCACAACGGGACCATCGCGAGGATCGCCGTTCCCATCGTCATCAGCACCGGGCGCAGGCGATCCTTGCTGCCCTGGACGAGCGCCGCCGTGCGCAACTGGCCCTCGTGGCGAAGCTGGTTGATGTGCATCAGCATGACGATGCCGTTGTTCACGACAACGCCCATCAGGATCAGGATCCCGATCATCGCCATGAACGAGAACGTCGTGCTCGTGATCCAGAACAGCCAGAACACGCCGAAAATCGAGAACACGAACGTGGTCATGATCGCCGCGGGATAGATCAGCGACTCGAACATCGCGCACATGACCACGTAGACCAGCAGCAGCGCGATCAGGATGTTGAACATCATGCGCTCGCCGGTTTCATCGGCATTGCGGAACGAGGTGCCGAATGTCCAGCCGTAGCCCGCTGGCAGCGACACTTTCTCCATCGCCTTTTCGATGCGCTCGCGCGCCTCGTCGGGCGTGGTCTCGCTGTCGACGTTGGTCTGGATCTGCAACGCGGTCTGGCGATTCTGCCGGCTGATGCCGGACGCCGCACCCTGGGTCTGCACCTCGACCATCGCCATCAGCGGCACCTGGCTGCCGTCCGGCGCACGCAGTTTGTAGTCGGACATGTTGCTGATGCTCTGCGCATCGGCATTCTGGAACCGCAGCCAGGTCGGAATCTGCGTGTCACCGCGACGGAAATCGCGGAGCTGCGCACCGCGCAACGCAATCGACACGTACTGGGCCACGTCGTTGGCGCTGAAACCGTAGTTTCGCGCGCGTTCGCGATCGATGCGCACGGCGACCTCGCGATCCTGCGCGCCTTCGGCGAGACGGACATCGTGCAGTCCGGGAATCCGGCTCAGCAGGGCGATGACCGCGTCCGACTGCTCGTGCAGGGTCTCGTTGGAATCGCCGATCAGGGAAAGCTTGATGCCGTTGTCGCTGCCTCCGTTTCGATCAAAACCGACTGTGCCGATCGCGAGTTTGGGCAGATTCTTGCGGATATCGTCCATGATCTCGCTGGCCGTGCGCTTCGCATCGCTGTCGTCGGTGAGCAGGATATTGGTCTGCGCATCGCCGCGCTCGTTGAAATAGCTGTAGATGTTGCGGATCTCGAACTCCGACCGGTGCGCGTCGAGGTAATGCTCGATCGTGCCTATCGATTGCTCGAGCTGCGGCAGGCGATAGTTTCCATTGAGGTCGTAGCGCAACTGCAACTCGCGCGTGTCGCCTGCCGGAAACATGTCGGTCTTGGTCTGGGTCATCGGGATGACGCTCACCAGGAGCAGGGCCAGCAGGCCGAACATGGTCTTGCGACGATGCTGCAGTGTCCATTCGACGAAGCGGCCGTAGCGCCTCTGCAGGCGGGTGACCGCATTCTCCTTTCCGATGAACCTGGGTGGCGGCAATTTGGCCGCCAGCATCGGGATGAGGCTGACCGCGACCAGCCACGACGCGATATGCGCGATCGCCATCGAGATCGCGACCTGGGTCAGGTAGATCGCGATCGGCGTGCGCTCACCGAATACATTCGGCAGGAACACGATGATGCTGGTCAGGGTTCCTGCCGTGATCGCGGTGCCGACGGCCCGCGTGCCTTCCACGGCGCTGTACCAGGGACGATCCGGATAACGCTCGCGATACTGGTAGATGCTTTCGACGGCAACGACCGCATTGTCGACAAGCATGCCGACCGCGAGCAGCAATCCCATCATCGACAGGATGTTCAGGCTGATGCCGAAGAAATACATGCAGCCGAGAGTCATCACGAAGCAGATCGGGATCGCCAGCGACACCATGGCGGTGGCGCGCCAGTCACGCAGGAAGAAGAACAGCACGAGCACCGACAGGATCGTGCCCTCGATACCGGCCTTGCCGAGCTCGCGCAGTGAATCGGTGACGCCCTTGGCCTGGTTCTGCAGGAAATACAGCTTGAGCCCCTTCATTTCAGGCTCGCGTGAAACCTTGCCCACCTCGGCAAGGACGGCGCGTCCGACTTCGACCAGGTTCGCGCTGCGTTCACGGCTGATGTCGACCGCGACCGCGGGTCGCTGATCGAGGCGTCGCTCGTAGTCGAGGATAGCCGGACGCAACTGCACGTCGGCGATGTCGCCAAGTCGCAGGCCGGCATCATTGAGGACCAGATCGCGGATCTCGTCGAGCGAACGCCATTCGCCCATGGGCTGCACGCGATAACGCATGCCGCCGTCATGGATCTGACCGGCCGAGGTCGAGAAGTTGGCGTCACGCAGCAGCTTCGCCAGGTCGTTGAGATTGACGTTGTGCGCGCTCAGGCGATCCGACGACAACTCGATCTGGACCTCGGGTGGAGCAACGCCTTCGATCGAGACCTTGGCCACGCCAGGCAGTCGTTCGAGCGGCCGCTTGAGCTTGCGGTCGAGCAGTTCGTAGGAATTGGAAAGATCGCCATCGCTGGAAATGCGCAGTTGCATGACCGGCTGATCGGAGGTCGAGAACTTGAGCACGAAATAGCGTTGCAGATCGGTCGGCAGGTCGGCGCGGATCGCGTCGATCTTGTCGCGCGCCTCGACCGCCTTGGTGGCGACGTTCTGTCCCCACTTGAACTCAAGGAACACCTGGCCGCCGTCGGCCCGCGACTGGGAATTCATGGTCTGGATGCCGGTCAGCGTCGACAGTGCTTCCTCGACCGGCCGCACGATCGTCCGCTCGATCTCGGCCGGCGTCGATCCGGGGTATGGAATGTCGATGAACAGGAACGGCGCCTCGATATCCGGCATGTACTCGAGCGGCAAACGGAATGCGGCGAGCAAGCCGATCACCGTCATCGAGATGAAGAACATCACCGCTGTGACCGGACGCTTGAGGCTGAGTTCGGCGAGGGTCATGACTGCTCTCCTTCAAGCGGCCTGGCATGAAAATGCCAGGCACGCCCGGTCCGGGTGGCGGCCATCGCGATGATGCGACCCGTTCGATCCGGCGAGATCACGAATGCGCCTCGGCCAGGTTGCCGGGAATCGCCTCGTCGTCGCCTTCGGCCTTGCCGATCTTGCGCGCGCGTCGTTCGACGTAGTACGCGTCGGACTTGCGATCAACCAGTTCATAGACGATCGGTATCACCACGAGGGTCAGCAGGGTCGACACGGCCAGACCACCGATCACCGTGATTGCCATTGGCGAGCGCACCTCGGAGCCTTCGCCGAGCCCGATCGCCAGCGGCAGGAAGCCGAGCAGGGTCGCAAGCGTCGTCATCGCGATCGGGCGCAGGCGCGATTCGGCGGCAAGAATGATCGCCTCGCGCTTGGCGTGCCCTTCCTCGCGCAACTGGTTGACCCGGTCGATCAGCACGATCGCATTCTTGACCACGATGCCGGCGAGCATGATCAGCCCGATGAAGACGACGACCGAGATCGGCGTGCCGGTCAGCTTGAGCGCGAGCACGGCGCCGACCAGGGCGAGCGGGATCGAGAACATGATCACGAACGGATGCACGAGCGACTCGAACTGCGATGCCATCACCAGGTAGACCAGGAAGATCGCCAGACCGAACGCGAACAGCATGGACCGGGTCGATGCATTCATCTCCTCGCCCTGGCCACCGATGTGCACCGATATCCCGGCGGCCAACGGCGTCTTCGCGAGGATCGTGTTGACCTCGGCGACTGCGCTGCCGAGATCGCCGTGGCGCAGGTTTGCCGAAATGATCGCGACGCGCTCCTGATTGACCCGATGGATTTCGCTCGGGCCTTCGGTTGCGGTGATCTCGGCCACTGCCGACAGGCGGATCGGCCGCTCGGTACCGGGATTGACGATGAGATTGCGGATGTCGCTGACGCTGGCCCGGTCACCTTCGCGCACGCGTGCGAGCACGTCGATCTTGCGATCGCGGAAGTTGTAGCGCGTGGCGACTTCGCCGCGCACCTTGGTCACGACGGCGTCGGAAATCTGCTTCGTGGTCAGGCCGAGCGCGGCCGCGCGATCTTGGTCGAATCGGATCTGCACTTCGGGATAGCCGTCCTCGACGGTCGACTTGATGTCGGCAAACCGGTCCGATGCGCCAAGCAGTTCGCCGAGCCTCTTGCCGCCCTTGATCAGGGCGTCGAGGTCGTAGCCGCGGATCTCGATCTCGAGCGGAGTCGAGAAACTGAAGAGCGCGGGACGGGCGAACTTGACCTCGATATCGGAGCGCGTGGCCAGCGAAGCGCGCAACGCGTTCATGGCTTCCGCTTCCTCCCGATCGCCCGATCCCGCCTTCAACGTGACCAGCAGGCGCGCGATGTTCTCACCCGATTCGGTCGGCGTCGCATCGAGTCGCGTGCCGGTGCCGGCGACACCATAGATCGACGCGATGTTCGGATCGCGCGCATGCTGTCGCTCGATCTGCGCGACCAGCGCATCGGTATCGGCAAGCGGCGTGCCGGGCGGCAGCTTGATGGTCGTTTCGAAACGGCCCTGGGCGAGACTCGGAATCAGGTCCATGCCGAGGCTCGGAATGACCGCGATGCTGATCGCAAATGCGAGCGCAGCGGTGCCGAGGATCAGCCACGGCCGATCCATCGCGCCAGGCAGGAGCCGATGATAGGCCCGCGCCGAACGGTCGTAACTGCCGGTGACACGACGGCCCAGCCAGCGCAGGATCGCACCGACCGTGCGGTCCAGCGCAATCCCGATCCAGTGGAACAACGCAAAGATCAAACGCGGAAGCACTTGAAACAGCATCTCGCCGATCCAGCGAAACACGCGCACGAAGAAGCGCAGCACCTTGTTCTTCGGCAGCGGCTTGATGGCGCGTTCGGGTTCGTCGCGAAACGCCAGCGGCGAACGTCCCTCGAGCGACGCCATCATCGGGATCAGGGTCATCGCCACGACCAGCGAGATCAGCATCGCGAACGTGATCGTCAATGATTGGTCGCGAAACAACTGGCCGGCGACGCCTTCGACGAAGACCAGCGGGAAGAACACGGCGACCGTCGTCAGTGTCGATGCGGTCACCGCCATGCTCACTTCGCTTGCGCCCTTGACCGTCGCATCGATGACCGACAAGCCTTGTTCGCGCAGACGCGCGATGTTCTCGAGTACGACAATGGAGTCATCGACGACCATGCCGGTCGCCAGCGCGAGGCCGCCAAGCGACATCACGTTGAGGCTCAGATCGGCCTGTCCCATGAAGAAGAAGGTGGCGATCAGCGAAATCGGCAGCGAGAGCGAAATGATGAACGTGCTGCGCCCGTGGCCGAGAAAGAAGAAGATCATCAGCACGGCCAGCGTGCCGCCGATCAGGGCGTCGTTGCGCACGTCGTCGAGCGAATGCTGGATGAACGTCGACTGGTCGTCGATCGTGGTCAGGGTCGCGCCGGGCGGCAGGGTCTTGCGCAGGTTCTCGAGCGACTTGTTGACTGCATTGGCCACGGCAACGGTGTTGCCATCGCCCTCCTTGTACACGGCAAGTTCGATCGCCTCGTGCGCATCGATGCGCACGATGCCCTCGCGCTCCTTGTAGCCCTGGAATACATCCGCCACGTCCTTGAGACGGATCGGCACGCCGTTGTCGACCTTGATCAACATGTCGCGCATCTGGTCGAGGTTGGCGAACTGGTTGATCGTACGCACGAGGAAACGCTGGCTGCCCTCCTCGATGCGGCCCGCGGAAACGTTGACGTTTTCCGAGCGCAGGCGCTCGGCCACGTCGTTGACGCCGAGGTTGACCTGGGCAAGTTTCTGCTGGTCGAGTGAAACGCTGATCTGGTCCTCGAGACCACCACCGACCTTGACCGCGGCGACTCCAGCCACAGGCTCCAGCCGCTTTTTCAGCTCGTCATCGGCAAACCGGCGCAGTTGCTTGAGCTCGGCTTCGTTGAAACCACCGCCCTCGGTCGATCCGCTGAGCCCGAGCCGGATGATCGGGTCGGTCGACGGATTGAAACGCAGCAGGACCGGTTTCTTTGATTCGAGCGGCAGGCTCAGGATATCGAGCTTGTCGCGCGTCTCGAGACTGGCCTGCTCCATGTCGGTGCCCCAGGCGAACTCGAGGATGACGTCGGACTGGCCGGTACGCGAGACCGAATGGATCTTGCGCACGTTCTTGACCACACCGAGCGCTTCCTCGACCGGTTGCGAGATCAGGTTTTCGATCTCGATCGGCGCGGCACCCTCGTATTCGGTGCGCACGGTCAGGGTCGGATACGAAAGATCCGGCAACAGATTGACCTTGAGCCCCGACAATGCGATCAGGCCGAACAGCACGAGGGTCAGCGTGGTCATGCCGATCGTGACGCGCCGCCGCGTGGCGAAGTCGACAATATTCACTTCACGCCCTCCAGCAACTGCACCGCGGTGCCGTCACGCACGGCCGAACGACCGAGCGTGATGACGCGGTCGCCCTCGCTCAATCCTTCGAGAACCTCGACATGATTGGCATCGCTGTAGCCGACCTTGACCAGATGGCGCTTGGCGACCCATGCCGGAACCGCCGGAACTTCCTTGGCGGGTTCGGCCTTGCTGGTCGATTCAGGCTTGGCCGGCGCATCGTTGCCGGTCGACAGCCCGGCCTTTGCCGCTTCCTTTTCCTTTTCGGCGGCGGCGGCGCTGGCTCCCGAGACCACGATGAACACGGCCGTTTCACCGTCTTCCTCGATCAGCGCCGCGCGTGGAATGGCGAGTGCATCCTCGTGATGCGCGTAGGTGATCTCGAGCCGACCGAACATGCCCGACTTCAGGCGCTTGGAAGCATCGCGGAACTCGCAGGTCACGCGGAAGGTGCCTGTCGCCGAATCGACGATCGGACTGATGCGCTGGATGCGACCCTCGAAGACATGCTCAAGGATCGAATCGACGCGCATGCGCACCACCTGGTCTGGATGCAGCGTGCTGAGTTCGCGCTCGGGCACATTGAGTACGGCGAGCAGCGGATCGAAATTGTCGATCTGGAACAGGGCCTGGTTGACCTGGATATAGTTGCCGACCTTGACCAGACGCCGCGAGATGATGCCGCTGATCGGCGCGACGATATCCGTGTACGACAGTTCGAGCCTGGCCAGGTCGTATGTCGCGCGCTGGGTTTCGAGGTCGTAACGGATCTTGTCGTTCTGTTCGACACTGAGCAGCTTGCGGTCGAACATTTCGCTCGAACGACGGAAATCGTTCTCGAGTTTGCGCAGGGACGCTTCGGCCTTGGCCAGATTGAGGCGCGGATTCTCGTCGTCGAGCCGGGCCAGAAGTTGACCTGCCTTGACCTGGTCACCTTCCTCGACCAGCAGCTTGAGCAGCACGCCATTGATCTTCGCGGCGACCTGGGCTTCGCTATCGGGTTCCAGCGTCGCGGTGCCGGTGTAGCTCGCGCTGATCGAGCGTCTCGCCGCCGCCTCGACTTCGACCGGAACCGATGTGTCGGCGGCAGCATCCTTGGCCTTCGCATCGGCGGACTCGCCCTTGCAGGCTGTCAGCGCGGTGACGCACAAGACCGCGACCAGGGCTGGCGCCAGCAGACGACAGGAACAACGGGTTGAAATGCGCATTGCGCCGCCTCGAATTGACATGGTGTTATACTAGACCATAACACTACATGACATCAAGTGTCGTGCTGGTCCCCGGAGCACGCAATTGGATACGGCCAAAGCCGCTTCGGTTTAGCGACTTCTGAGCCGCACTGGAACCGATCCCTGAAATTCCCGCTCAAACAACAATCGCGGTCGACATGCTGCGATGAGCGACGAGCTGCGCCGCGCCAGCAAAGACTGGAGATCGCGTGCGCGTTTGTCTTGAGCCAAAGGTCACATCGCCGCGCGGTTGCACCGCAGCTGGACCCGCTGACCTCGGCGTCGCAACTCGCTATACTCCGGGGCTTGCTGCTACACCATACCTTTCAGCCGGATCCGGAAACTTCGAGATGACCCGAGCGCTGCTGCTTGCCCTTGTCCTGTTGTCTGCCACTGCGGCCCTTGCCGACGAGACCAAAGGCGATGCCGCCGAAGGTCGTCTCAAGGCCTATACCTGCACCGGATGCCACGGCATCACGGGCTGGAAGAACGCCTATCCGAATTACCATGTGCCACGCATCGTCGGACAGAACTACGACTACCTCATCGCCGCCCTCACCGAATACAAGACCGGCGATCGCAATCACCCGACCATGCGCGCCCAGGGCGAAAGCCTCAGCGAGGCGGATATCCGCGATATCGCGGCCTTCCTTTCAAGCATCAAGATCGCAGAGTGAGCCCGGCAATGACAAGAATCCACACCATCAAGCCGCTCGCCCTGCTCGCTGCAATCGGTGCCGCGATGCTGGCTCTGCCCGCCTGGGCTGCAGGTAACACGAAGGCCGAGAACGCGAAGGAACTTGCGAAGCAGTGCCAGGCCTGCCACGGCGCCGACGGCATTTCGACTGCGTCGATCTATCCGCATCTCGCCGGGCAATACGCCGACTACCTCGCCCGCGCCCTGCACGAGTACCGCAATGGCGAACGCAAGAATCCGATCATGGCGGTCTATGTCGAAAAACTCTCGGACCAGGACATCCTCGATCTCGCCGGCTACTTCTCGGCGATGCCGCGCCAGCTCGACGACCTTCACAAGCACATGAAGGCCGAATAGCGCACGCCGCGCCATTCGCAATGAACAATCCCGGCCCAGGCCGGGATTTTTTTGATCAACCCGCCTTGCGATCGTAATACGGCTTGGCGCCGGTACCGTGGTCGGTGACATCCCGTACACCGGTCACTTCCGGAACCTTTTCACAAAGGGTTTTCTCGATGCCGTTGCGCAAGGTGACGTCGACCATGCCACAGCCGTGACAGCCGCCGCCGAACTGCAACACGACGATTCCCTCGGCGGTCACTTCGCGCAGGGTCACCCGGCCTCCGTGAGAAGCCAGTTGCGGGTTGATCTCGGATTCGATCAGATAACGCACCCGCTCGATGATGCTGGCGTCGCCATCCGGCGGAGCACCGCGCAACCGCGGCGCCTTGATCGAAAGCTGGCCTCCGGTGGCATCCCGCGTGAAATCGATGTTGGCGCCTTCAAGCGCCTCCACACTGTCCGCCGTGACATAGAGCGAAAATCCCTGGCATTCGATTTCCCACTCGTCACCGGTCAGATCCCCAGGCTCGCAGAACTCGAGCTGGCAATCACCCTTCGGTGTACCAGCGGCGACAGCACGCAAGCGTATGCCGAGGCCTGGCGAGTTCTGGTTCTCGATCAGCGCACGGAAATGGCCGGCGGCGGATTCGCTCAATTCGATCATCGTGGAGCACCCGGACTTCAATCAGGACCATTCTAGTCCATTATTGCGCGCGAACAAGTCCTGCAGCTCGCGGCCACGTGCAACCACGGGATGCGGAAGCGCACAGGACACTTATACTGACCGTCATTGTCGACTTGCGGATCTGCCCAATGACCATCGAACAACTCGCCCATTTGCATTGCAGTCCGCGCAAGGGAAAGGAACATGCCCTCGATATCGCGCAGGTCAATACCTATCTGGCCGGCCTGCCCGGCTGGAAGCTCGCGGCTGGCGGCAACGGCATCCACAAGGAATACCGCTTCGAGGATTTCCATCGCACGATGGCCTTCGTCAATGCGGTGGCGTGGATTGCGCACCGGGAAGACCACCATCCCGATTTCAAGGTCAGCTACCCGAGTTGCGAACTGCACTACTCGACACACGACGTCGGTGGTCTGTCGGTGAACGATTTCATCTGCGCAGCCAAGGTCGACAGCCTGCTTGCCGACAACTGAATCGGGCGGCATGGCGATGCCAGGCTGGCGCAAACCCTTCTCCGTGCTGGCTTTCGCCGCCTGCGTTGGCGCGGCCCTGATCGGTCTCGATCTGCTCGCACGACATCAGTTGCAGGTACAGTTTGACCGCGCCGCGGCCGATACCCTCGGCCCGCTCCTGCACGGCCAAACCTCGCATCGCTGGTCGGCAAGCAGGAGCACCGACATCATCGCTGGTCGCGCCTTCGATTCGGAGAGCGCACGATTCGATGACGATGGCATGCATGTGCGCGCTGCGGACCGCGCGTTCGAGGTTGGACTGGTCCTGACCGGGTTGGTCGACCTGAATCGCTATCCGCGGTTCGAGGCGAGATTCCAATCCCCCGCTTCAGGAACACTGTCGCTGATCGTTGCCGAGGCGCCGGACGCGCCGCCCTGCCGAAGCGGCGAGACCCGGTTCGACAAGCACGCCACGCGCATCCGCTTCAACCTCGACGAAATCCGCTGGGACTGCGGGGACAGCGATATTCGTGCGCCGCAAAGGGCCGCGCTGCTTCGCCTGCATGTATCCGTGCCGGCCGGCAGCGAGTTCATCCTCGGTTCCGCCGACCTGCGTCCGTCTACCCCTCTCACCTTGGCCGCACTGGATCATCTCGCCCTGCCGATCCTGCCTTCGCCACGCCAGCCATATCAGCTGGATCGTGCGCTGGGCCGCATCGCATCGGATTCAAGCAACGAAAGCGTGACGATCGTCCAGCTGCCTCTCGACGGGCGTGTCGAAGAGGTCCTTGCGGCACGCGACCACATTCTCGATGTCGTGCCGGATACTGTGATTGTTGCCAAGGACGGCTTCCCGCGCGTCAGCGCCTTGGCCAAGGCATGGGATGCCAACGCGTCAGATCGATCCACAAGCGGGCTGTCGTGGATCTGGGTCGGCTTGCTTGCCGTCGTCCTGCTGGGCATCCGATTGAAACCACCACTGGGATTGCGCTCGCGTTCAGCGATCGAACTCTGCGGCGCGCTGGCCGCTCCGGTCGTGCTGATCGGCGGCGGCCACATCGGTGATGACATCAGCCTGCCGGTGGTGACTGCGGGCGCGCTCACATTCGCCTATGCAATCAGCCTGTTGTTCGGCGACGCGCCGGCACAACCGACCACGCGCACGCTCAAGCGCGGCTGGTGGGTCGCACTTGCCTCGCTCGCACTCGCCGCGGGCCTGATCCTGCTCGCCAACAAAGGGCATCTGGCGATCGATCCACCGACAGCGCAGCACGCGCTGCGTTACCTGGCATGGGCTGCAGCCCAGCAATTCCTGATCTGCGTGATCGTCGCCGGGCGGCTTGAAAAACTCATCGGGTCACAGCCCTGGGCCCTGCTGATTGCCGCGCTGACGTTCGCCTTGCTGCACACGCCGAACGCCATGCTGATGCAACTGACCTTCATCGGCGCGCTGATCTGGATCTGGAACTGGCAACGCCATCGGGCCCTGCTCGCGAATATCATCGCGCACACCGCCAGCGGCCTTCTGCTGACCGCCAACCTGCCGCCGCACTGGCTGCATTCGGCCGAGATCAGCGCGCGCTATTTCCTGATCGGAACGCCCTGACTGCCGAGTTCGGCTCAGGCGCGCTGCAGCGCATCGACAACGATGCGCAGATCGGCCGGCAGCGGCGCGCTGAACGCGTAACGCCTGTCGCCGATCTCGAATTCGAATCGGGCTGCATGCAGGAACAGCCGTTTGAGGCGGAAATCGCGCATACGCTGGTTGAATGCGCGCTCGCCATACTTGTCGTCGCCGGCAACGGCGTGGCCCATGTGCGCCGAATGCACACGGATCTGGTGGGTACGCCCGGTTTCGATCGCGATTTCGCAGAAAGTCGCTTCGGCGAAGCGCTCGCGCTCGGTGAAATGCGAAACCGACGGCTTGCCGGCCGGATCGACCCGGACCATGCGTTCCCCACCCTGCAGGATCGACTTGCGCAGCGGCTCCCGAACCGTCACCCGCGCCTGCGGCAATCGGCCCTGGAGCAGGCTTAGATAGTGCTTGGTCGCGCGACCTTCGCGGATCTCAGCCTGCAACGCGGTCAGGGCAGATCGCCGACGTGAGAAGACCAGCACACCGCTGGTATCGCGGTCGAGGCGGTGGACGAGTTCGAGGGTGTCGTTTGGCCGAGCCGCGCGCAGCAGCTCGATCGCGCCGAAGCTGATCCCGCTGCCGCCATGGCTGGCAATGCCGCTGGGCTTGTCGAGCACGAGGAATTCGCGATCCTCATGCACGATCGCATCCTCGATCCGCACGAGCTGCCCGGGCGCTGGCTTGCCGGCGTCCTCGCGTTCAGCCACGCGGACGGGCGGAATCCTCACCTCGTCGCCAGCCGCCAGGCGTACATCAGGCTTGGCCCGGCGTCCGTTGATGCGCACCTGGCCGGTGCGCAGGATCCGGTAGATCAGGCTGCGCGGCACACCCTTGAGCCGACCCGACAGGAAATTGTCGATGCGCTGGCCGTCGCGGTCCTCGTCGACCTTGACAAGCTGCACACCGCCCGAGACGGCGTCTGCAAAGTTGGCCGAAGTGTGTGTCTTCATTGAAAAAATCCGGATTCGACTGCTACACTCCGCGGGCGTATCGCGCCGCCATCGGACCCCGATCCCGGGAAATCCGAGGCAATACATAGGCGCATTCGTCCGTCATGCCTGTCTGCGCCCTGGTGCCCGATCTCAAGTTGAGGGGTATGCAGGTAAACAAGCCCGGACATCGTAACGGTTCGAATCGGAGATTGCTTGCCGCCTTCGCGGTGGCAAAGGGTCGCCGGACTCGCATGCACCAAATGAGCGCTGACGCCCGGAAAGCGTCGGCTTTTTGACAAATACAGGCGATCCCGCGGCCGGCATTCCGGTCCAAGCGGATCGCGCGGCGCGAAGCCTTCGGGTAGCGCGCAACGCGCGGCAGCGGTTCGAGCGCCTGCAAGGAAACACGACAATGAAGCGTATGTTGATCAACGCAACTCAGCGTGAAGAGTTGCGCGTGGCTATCGTTGATGGCCAGACCCTGTTTGATCTCGATGTCGAGATCCCCTCCCGCGAACAGAAGAAATCGAACATCTATCTCGGCCGCATCACCCGGGTCGAGCCCTCGCTGGAAGCCTGTTTCGTCGAGTACGGTGGCGAGCGCCACGGCTTCCTGCCGATGAAGGAAGTCTCCAAGCAGTATTTTGCCGCGGGCGTGGATTCCAACAAGGCAGGCATTCGCGAGCTCCTCAAGGAAGGCCAGACCATCGTGGTCCAGGTCGACAAGGAGGAACGCGGCAACAAGGGCGCAGCCCTGACCACCTTCATCAGCCTGGCCGGTCGCTACCTGGTGCTGATGCCGAACAATCCTCGAGCCGGCGGCGTTTCGCGTCGCATCGAAGGCGAGGATCGGCAGAATCTCAAGGATGCGATGGATGAATTGCAGTTGCCCGATGAAATGGGCCTGATCATCCGCACCGCCGGCATGGGTCGCGAGGCCGAGGAACTGCAGTGGGATCTCGACTACCTGCTGCAGTTGTGGAAGGCGATCGCCGAGGCAGCGACCTCGCGCCCGGCTCCGTTCCTGATTTACCAGGAATCCAAGCTCATCATCCGCGCGCTGCGCGACTATCTGCGCAACGACATCGGCGAGATCCTCATTGATCATGAGGAGCTCTACAACGATGCGCGCGAGTTCGTGCAGCAGGTCATGCCGAACAATCTGCGCAAGCTCAAGCTCTATCAGGACACGGTACCGCTGTTCTCGCGCTTCCAGATCGAAACGCAGATCGAGAACGCCTTCGAGCGCACCGTGCGACTGCCGGCTGGCGGTTCGATCGTCATCGACCAGACCGAAGCGCTGACCGCCATCGACATCAACTCGTCAAAGGCGACCAAGGGCAGCGATATCGAGGAAACCGCGTTCAACACCAACCTCGAAGCCGCATCGGAAATCGCGCGGCAGTTGCGCATCCGCGATGCTGGCGGCCTGATCGTGATCGACTTCATCGACATGGACAGCCCCCGCCATCAACGCGAAGTCGAAGACCGCCTCAAGGATGCGATGAAGGTCGACCGCGCCCGCGTGCAGATCGGTCGTATCTCGCGCTTCGGCCTGCTCGAGCTTTCGCGGCAGCGCCTGCGCCCGTCGCTCGGCGAGGCCACCCAGATCGTCTGTCCGCGCTGTGACGGTCATGGCCGCATCCGCAGCGTCGAATCGTTGTCGTTGTCGGCCCTGCGCCTGGTCGAAGAACACGCGATGAAGGAAAACACCGGACAGGTTCTCGTCCAGGCGCCGCCCGATGTCGCCAACTTCCTCGTCAATGAAAAGCGGCGCCAGCTCAGCGAAATCGAAGTGCGCCAGGAAGTCCAGGTCATCGTCGTCGCCGACGACAAGCTCGAGACGCCGCATCTGCATATCGAGCGCATCCGTTCGGCCGACATCAGCGACGACGCAAAGCCCAGCTACCAGCGCGTGACACCGGTCGAGATCGTGCCGCTGCCGCAGTTGGCACAGGCCGAGGACGCGCCCGAACAACCCGCCGTCAGTCGGGTCATCCCGGCCAGTCCCGCGCCGCTCAAGACCGAAGTCCCGGTTGAACCGATGGTGGAACCGGTCGCCGCCGCCAAGGGCGGATTCCTTGCCTGGCTGGGTGGTCTGTTTGGCAGCAGCAAGGCGACAGTTCCAGCGCAGTCCATTGCGGCGCCGCGCGGCAACAACGCCGGGCGTCGCGAGCAACGCGACTCCCGCGACCAGCGAAACGGTGCGCGCCCGCAGCAGCAGTCGCGGGGTGGACGCAGCGATGCGCCACGCAAGGACGCCAGCCGCACCGACAACCGTGACGGGCGCAAACCGCAACAACAGAAGTCGCAGCGCCAGGATCAGCCACGCCCACCTCGTGAAGCACGCAAGCCGCAGACTCCGGCCGCCGGCCCGGCCCAGGCCAATCGTGGCAAGCCCTCAGGCAAGCCAGAACAGGGAGTGGCGTCGAGCAGCGAGTCGATCGCCGAGGAAAAGAAGCTGTTGCCGGTCACGACCGCCGAACAGATCGCAGGAAAGGATTTGTCCGAGCAGGCCGCGGATGCATCCACCTCCAGCACCAAGCGTCGTCGCGGCCGCCGGGGTGGACGTCGCCGTCGCAAGGGTGAAGGTGAAGGCGAAACCGACAACGAGAATGGCGTGACCTCGGGCGTGGCTGCTGCTTCCGTCGCCCACGATTCATTCGACGACGAAGACGCGGACCGCAGCGAGACGCGTGACAAGCCGCGACATGCAGCTCCGGTCAGCAAGGAAGCCCCTGAGGCTTCCGCGCAACGTCAGGTAGTTCCGGCCCAGGCTCCGGCCCAGACCTCGGCTCCGGCCCAGACCTCGGCTCCGGCCCAGACCTCGGCTCCGGCCCAGACCTCGGCTCCGGCTCAGACTTCGGCTCCGGCTCAGACTT
>ENA-UOWO01001499-UOWO01001499.1-activated-sludge-metagenome-genome-assembly--contig:-NODE-1499-length-30859-cov-8.162804_pt1 | contig 30859 bp, 29 predicted proteins | sample MGYA00238148_ERZ761564 | MGnify/ENA primary metagenome ERZ761564 (study PRJEB28885, sample SAMN05720194) | activated sludge metagenome | isolation source: Anaerobic digester | place: USA...
ACCCCTGGCCTATTGATTGCGAACCAATCGCTCTACCAACTGAGCTAATTCCCCGGCTGGACATGATAGTACACAATTATTTGTTTGAAATCAAGCGGTTCTGCTGGTACTATAGTAGTTATGAACCGTATGTTCCGTTCCGTTATCACTGCAGTAGTTTTCTCGGTAATAGTCGCGGGGTGTGCAACTGCCCCGGAGCGTACGGCAGCACCCGCAGAGACATCAATCGCGGGACCCGTCTGGATGCTTGCCGGGTACGCCCGAGAAAGCGGATTCATTCCGCTCGAGCCGGGACACGGCAGTACGGCAAAAATTGTCCTTAAAGCTGACGGAACCTTTGAAGCCACCTCCGGCTGGAGCGTTTTTTCGGGAACCTGGAAAACGGGGCGATTCAAGAGTGACAGCACGGCGTCCGCTTCATTTTCCCCGTCGCCGTTCCGTTCACAAGCCGGAAACGATGCGGCCGAGCAATTCGAACAGGATCTCATTCGCTCTTTCCGGGCAACGCGTTCGATACAACGGGGTCCAGCGGGCATCAGGTTTCTGAACGGCTCTGGATCCCCGGTTCTCGACTTTATTACTATGAATCCTGCCCGCTAGTGGGGTTCATGTTCAGACTGTTGGCCATGAACGCGTCCCGGTCGTTAATCATCAGGATGGGCTGGCTTGTCGCGTCAAGCGTGTCGCGCCAGAGCGATCCTTCCGGATCAACATGGTTCCGTTTGCTGGTTACAACCCTGATGGGCAGATGGACGAACTTGTTGTGGACAAGCCCGATAATCAGTTTCGTTTTTCCGCTCATTGCCGCATGTACCGCGTTGTTTCCCAACCGTTCACAATAGATTGAATCTATCGGGGCCGCTACAGCCGATCGTATCTGATAGCTCGGATCAATGTATTTCAGATTGATGTGCATTCCGATCGATTTGAAATATGTTTGTATCTTGTCGCGGAGAAAAAGTCCGATATCCGCGAGCTTGCGGTTTCCGGAATCGTCTGTTTCGTCACCGGCCTGGAGCAAATCCTGCCCCGCGCCTTCCGCGACAACTATTACGGCATGCTGGCGTTTGCGGAGCCGTTCTTCCAGATGAAACAGAAATCCGTTTGGGCCTTCAAGTTCAAAGGGAACTTCCGGTATCAGGACAAAGTTGGCTTCATGGCTCGCGATTGCGGTATAGGTGGCTATAAATCCCGATTCGCGTCCCATCAGTTTTACCAGACCGATTCCGTTAATCTGTGAATGGGCTTCCATGTGCGCGGCGGCAACCGATTCTGCCGCTTTCACAACAGCGGTATCGAATCCGAAAGATTTCTGTATAAAGGAAAGATCATTATCAACGGTTTTCGGGATTCCCACGACGGCGATCTTGAGTCCTCGCCGTTCAATTTCCTCGGCGACTTCAAGCGCACCCCGCTGGGTTCCGTCACCCCCAATAATGAATATCATGTTCAAGTTCATGCTTTCGATAGCGTCGGCTATTTCGATCACGCGGTCTCCGCCGCCGCGGGAGGTTCCCAATATGGAACCGCCGGTCTTGTGGCTATCGTCTACAAGGTCAGGAGTCAGTTGAATGAGGTCATATCCGTACTCGGGGAGCAAACCCTTGAAGCCGAAGCGGATACCGCTGATTCTCCGCACCCCATACCGGTTCCAAAGGCAGCGTACCACCGACCGAACAACATCGTTCAGTCCGGGACACAGTCCACCGCAGGTTACGATCGCGGCATGAACATGGTTGGGATTAAAGAATATTTTCTCGCGCGGTCCGGCTTTTTCAAGCACTTCTTTGCGCTCGCAGGGCGATTCCGTTTCTTCAGTTGTTGTGTCAACACGATTGATGATGAACTCGTCATCGGTTACATAATTCGCCACGAAATCCCCGTGAACCTTCGAGAGGTGGATCGGTGACTGGATTTTGCAGGGCCCCAGGGTCTCGATGGTAAAGTCGAATTGTGTTTGACTCATCGCATATCTCCTTTCGGATGTTAGTCCTTGCCTCCAGTATACTTTTTTTGCGCACGCGTAACAACAGAACGCTTGACCGCGACCCGCATCGCCGGTATCTTATGGCTACAATTCTTTTTATGGAGAGTACCTATGCTGGCAGACAAAGTAAAATCGGCCCTTGAAGATATCCGCCCCCAACTCCAGGCAGACGGCGGTGATGTTGAATTCGTTTCCGTATCGGACGACGGAAAGGTCCAGGTTCGCCTGACCGGAGCGTGCGGTTCCTGTCCCATGGCAACCATGACACTCAAGATGGGCGTCGAAGCACATCTCAAGAAAACAGTACCCGGAGTAACCGAGGTCTTCCAGGCGTAAGCCGGACATGGACCGACGAGAATTCCTTCCCGTTTCCCGTGAAGACATGGTTTCGCGCGGCTGGGATACGTGCGATTTTGTGTTCGTTACCGGGGACGCCTATGTGGATCATCCGTCTTTTGCAGCGGCGATTCTTTCACGCGTCCTCGAGAATGCGGGATACCGGGTGGGAATTATCGCGCAACCACCATGGAAAGGCCCCGAAGCCGCGGAATCGTTCCTTCGCTTCGGACAGCCCCGTCTTGCATGGCTTGTAAGCGCCGGCGCCATGGACTCCATGGTAGCCCACTACACGGCAAACAACAAACCCCGATCATCGGATGCGTATTCGCCCGGCGGAAAAGCAGGGTTTCGTCCGGACCGGGCACTCATTACCTATTGCGCTAAAATCCGTGAAGTTTCAAAGAATGTCCCGGTAATCATCGGCGGTATCGAAGCGTCCATGCGTCGTTTCGGCCATTATGATTATTGGTCAAATACTGTTCGTCATTCCATCCTTCTGGATACCAAGGCCGACGTTCTCGTCTATGGCATGGGAGAAAAACCGCTTCTCGCACTCGCCGAACGACTCGCGCAGAACCGGGAGGCGCCCCGATCCGCGCAGGCGTATTCCGGCATCCGCGGAACCATGTGGCGCACGGGAAAAGCTGATGAGCTTCCGGTCGAATCAGTCATGCTCCCGGAATTTTCTGAGATCAGGGACTCCCCGGACGCGTATTGTCGTCATTTTGTGGAACAGGAACGAAACACCGATCCTTTCCAGGCGGAAATTCTCGTGGAGAAAAGTGAATCCCGCTACGTTATCCAGGAAAAACCGTCGTTGCCGCTTGATCACGCCGAGTTTGACCGTCTGTACGATCTCCCGTTTACCCGGGAAGCACATCCCGATTATCCCGACGGTATTCCGGCTCTCCAGGAAGTCCTCTTTTCCCTGACAAGCTCACGCGGCTGCTTTGGGGCCTGCTCCTTTTGCGCGATTACCTTTCACCAGGGCCGGCTCATTCAGACCCGAAGCATTCATTCCCTGGTAAAAGAAGCGAAAGAATTGACTCGTCATCCCCAATTCAAGGGCTACATTCACGATGTCGGCGGCCCTACCGCCAATTTCCGAAAACCGGCATGCCCGAAACAGGAGCTGGCCGGCTCCTGTCGTGACCGCCAATGCCTTGGAACGGAACCCTGTCCCGCGCTACAAGCAGATCATACAGAATACCGCGAACTGCTCCGGACCCTGCGGGGTATTCCGGGTATAAAAAAGGTATTCGTCCGATCCGGTATCCGCTACGATTACCTTCAGGAGGACAAAGCGGGCGGAGAAGCGTTTCTTCGCGACCTGTGCGAACATCATGTCTCCGGCCAGCTCAAAGTCGCGCCGGAACATAGCGCCAACCGCATTCTCAAGCTCATGCGTAAAGGTTCAGTTGAGCAATATCGTACCTTTGCTGCTGCGTTTCAGAAAATGAATGAAAGTCTCGGGAAAAAGCAGTATCTCATACCCTACTATATCGCCAGCCATCCCGGCGCCACCCTGGAAGACGCACTCCACACCGCATTGGAACTCAAGAAATCCGGATTTGTGCCGGACCAGGTACAGGATTTTTATCCGACACCGGGCACCCTCTCAACGTGCATGTACTTCACGGGCATGGATCCCTATACTGGAACGACGATTCATGTTGCGCGCGGGGCAAAAGAACGGGCCCTTCAGCGGGCCCTGTTGCAGTTCAATAAAAAAGAAAACCATCCGCTGGTGCGCCAGGCGCTGCGGATGGTCAACAGGTCAGACTTGCTGCCGGTTTTGTTACCGAACAAGAAGTAATTCCCGGGTGATTTTTTTCAACAAAAATTTTGGTAGCAGTCGCTTACCACCACCCAAAGAGTACGCCCAAACGAGTGCAGTACCAGACAAGAACGATCAAGGAAACCAGTGAAAGCGTCCGGAACCAGTAAGCAGTGGATGATCCGTCTTTTCCCAGCAGCATGCTCTCGTACAGTGAAAGAACCACTATCAAAACAAACCCGATAAACGCATACACCCCGTACATAACCAGACTGTTTTCAACAGCCTCAAGAGACAGTGTAAAGGAACACACAAAAACGGCTATCAACGCTACAAAAAGCATCAGTATCGACTTATTATCCATGCTATATGCCACTCCTTTGTAAAAAGTATACCCCGCAACCTTTCATTTGTCCATCATAATTCCTGTTCGCTTGCCGATGCAGTGGAGAATGTGTTACCTTCAATTCATCTTGTACACTAAGGATTTTTTATGACTGTTACAAAAGACAGCGTCGTAGGTATCGAGTACACTCTTACAGACGACAAAAAACAAACCCTGGATTCATCCGCCGGTGCCGGACCGCTTGAATATCTTCATGGACACAACAACATTATCCCCGGGCTTGAAAAGGAGCTGGACGGTAAATCCGTTGGCGACGAATTTACCGCGACAATCGCGCCTGCTGACGCGTACGGCGAACGCATGGACAATCTCGTTGTCGAGGTTAGCCGTTCACAGTTTCCCGATGATGTGGAAGTGACTGCCGGAATGCAGTTCGAGGCCGGCGACGCAAACGGAAGCCGTATCGTTACGGTAACCGCTGTTAACGGTGACTCGGTTACGGTTGATGCAAACCACCCGCTCGCCGGGGAAAACCTTCACTTTGCGGTTAAGGTTGTATCAATTCGTGAAGCAACTGAAGACGAGAAAAAGAACGGTTTCATGGATTCCGGTGACGACGAATGCGGCTGTGGCGACGATTGCGACTGCGGAGACGATTGCGGTTCAGGCGGCTGCGGTTGTGGACACCACTGACCGGTATCTGATTGCCCGTCTCGGGGCTTTGTGTTTCCTGTTCTCAACCATTGAGTACATGATTCCAAAGCCCCTGCCCTTTCTCCGGATCGGGCTTGCGAACCTGCCGGTCATGCTGGCAATAACCCTTCTTCCGCTCCGGTCTTTTTCGCTTCTTGTGTTAATCAAAGTGCTTGGCCAGGCCTTGCTGGGGGGAACCCTTTTCTCCTGGCTTTTTCTTTTTTCTCTGGCGGGAACGCTATCTTCCGCCGCATTCATGTACAGCCTGAAAAAATTGCTCCGCTCACGCGTAAGTTATATCGGTCTCAGCGTCGGAGGCGCCTTCGTGTCCAACGCATCGCAGTTGGTTTTAGCCAAATATCTCGTGTTCGGAGAGAGTGCCCGTCTGGTAGCGCCGCCGTTCCTCTTCATGGGGGTTATCACCGGTACCATTCTGGGAATGTTTGCTAACCATTTCGCGGCAAAATCCCGCTGGTTTACCGCAGTCCGCGACGGAACATTGACTATCGGTAGCCTTCCCGAGCTTCCTGCCGGTACGTCTTCCGGGAAAGACCTTATCCGTATTCCGGCGGCACTCGTCCTCATTCTGATTCTCATGTTTTCACCGTCCCTCGTAGTCACCGCGGGAATAACCCTTCTATCTGTGGTGCTCCTCATCGTCAGTACAATTCGATTCAGGTTTGTACCGCCGCTTCTTGCCGTTACGGGAATAGTCCTTTTCAATCTCCTTGTTCCCTTCGGCAGGGTTCTTGCCGAGCCCTTTTCTCTCCCGATTACCGAAGGAGCCTTGCTGCTCGGAATAAAAAAAGCCCTCGTACTCGAGGGCATGTTGTTTCTTTCGCGATGGGGCCTGCACGGAATCCGTCATGTTCCGGGACTCCGCTCACGCACCATGGCCGACTTGTTCGCTTTTCTGGAAGTGCTCACCGACGGCCGGAAAAAGCTGGACCGGAAATATCTGGTGGAAAGCATGGACGCGCTTATGTTCGAACGCGTTTGAGCCCTTCGGTCGCGTCCTTGTAATCGGGGCGGAGATTTAACGCCCGCCGGTACGCATCAGACGCCCCGGTCTTGTCTCCCACCTCTTCACGCACAGAACCGAGGCGGAACCACCACAGGGCAATAGCCGGTTCAAGATGGACTGCAGCGGTATACGCTATGTCCGAGCGGTTATACTGACGGGTTATCCGGTAAATTTCACCGATAAAAAAATATGCCGTACTGATGCGCTCGCCCCGGGGCGCGGCATCAACGTACCGTTCCATGTGGCGCAGCGATTCCTTGTAATTGCCCAGATAAAAATAGCCTTCCGCCATGGTCTCGACAATCCGGTAGTCGTTGGCAATCTTGAGCGCTTCCTGGCAGAGATCTACCGCTTCACGGTTTTTTCCCATGCGCAACAGCGACCAGCCGTAAATGGTGTAGGCTTCCATGTTTTTGTCATTGTCCGCGAGGTCCTGTTTGCAGATTTCGATTGCTTCCGCATAGGCGACCTTCGCGTCTTCCATCCGGCCCACTGCTTCAAGATTCCTTCCCTGGCGGTAGGACTTGAGCGCGTCAGGTTTTTCCTGCCCGAAGGCGGAAATAATTCCAAGAAGGACAAGCAGTCCGGCAATACATGGTCGTTTCATGGCACTACTATGACCCTTTTATTCTTTTTTTTCAACACCGGTACCGCCCGTTTTCTCGCCCCGGAACAGGTGGGATACCGTCAGATCGGACTTCTCACGCAGTTCATGTGAATACTGCGATTCCCGGCGTTCAAGCGCGGCCAGCGTTTTCTTGGTGAACCGCATGAGGACTTTACCGGTATGCGGAAAAAACAGAACTTTTCGGGGGAGGTCTCCTCCTACGCTGTAGGAATCAACCGGAATTTTTTCAAGATCAAGAAACTCGAAAATAAACTGAATGTTCATCTTGGGGACGTTGTATACGGCTTTTTCGCGGTAGGAAAGCATGGCGCTTCCGCCGAACACCTTTGCCCGAAGCCGCCTCCGAGACACACCGAGCTTAAGAAGGTCGTTTATTAAAAGCTCCATGGCATGCACCCCGTACCTGCCTGATTCGGAAAATACACTTCCGCTTTTCGGAGAGGGCAAAAGAAAATGATTCAAGCCTCCGGCAGGTATGTCCAGATCAAAGAGCGCGACAGAAATACAGGACCCCAGCAGGGTCGAAATAATGACCGGTTCCCGGGAAACAGCAAATTCTCCGGGACCGATGTATATTTCCGGTAATCCGAATTTGAGATTTTTGGTCAACCGAGAACTTTCTTGATCGTCTCAACGAGTTTTTCATCATTAAACGGTTTGACGATCCAACCGGTCGCTCCGGCTTTTTTCCCGTCTTCAATGACCGAGCCCTGGGATTCGGTTGTGAGCACAAGTATCGGTACAAACTTTATGCCGTCCGTTTCCCGTATTTTCCGAACCATGGTTAATCCGTCCATATTGGGCATGTTAACATCGGTAATAACCAAATCTGCTTTTTGCTCACCGAGTCGTTTGAGCCCTTCCTGTCCGTCCGCCGCCTCCGCAACGGTATATCCGCTTTGTTCCAGAATAAACCGTACACTCTGACGAATTGAAACGGAGTCATCTACGATCAGTATTGTTGCTCCCATGGTTGTTCCCCCTCCCCGTATCCGGGTTTTTATGTAAAGTTTGATACTTCCAGTGTAATCTGCGACGTAGCCGTCCGCAAGGCGTTAAACCGGCCTTCCGTTCCCCGCCCGTATCACCAGTTCGGCGATCTTTTCAAGCGGAACCGTTTTGTCCACGGCTCCAATCTTTATTGCTTCCTTCGGCATACCGAAGACTACACAACTTGCTTCATCCTGGGCTATGTTGAAGGCCCCGACATCCTTCATTTCCTTCATCCCGTGCGCTCCATCATCGCCCATACCGGTCATGATTACGCCGATGGCATTTTTACCGGCATACCGCGCGGTTGAACGAAAAAGCACGTCGACCGAGGGGCGGTGACGGGATACAAGCGGGCCGTCTTTTACTTCCACATAGTATCGGGCTCCGGACCGCTTCAGAAGCAAGTGACGGTTTCCCGGCGCGATAAGAACCCGTCCGCGAAGTACCGTATCGTTGTTTTCCGCTTCCTTTATGCTTACCGCACAGATTCCGTCCAGACGGGAGGCGAACGCCGCGGTAAAATGCTCGGGCATGTGCTGAACAATTACTACTCCAGGGCAGTCGATCGGAAGCGCCTCGAGAAATACCCTGAGCGCTTCGGTTCCGCCCGTTGAGGCGCCTACGACAATTACCCGCTCGGTGGTATCGATGGCCATGGTCTGTCCCGGAGGCGGCAGAATGGCGTCGGCGGTAAGTTTGGGCGCAGGAGACGGCGGAGGCGCGGTCAGCTTGCTCACCCGGGTAAGCCGCGCGGCACGGATCGCGTCCGAAATGGTAACACGTGATTCTTCCAGAAACTGACGGGTTCCGATCTTGGGTTTCTGGATAATATCCACCGCGCCGAAGCGCATGGCCTGGAAGACATTCTGTGAGCCTTCCTCCGCCTTGCTTGAGCAGATAATTACCGGAATGGGGTGCTGACTCATGAGTTTACGGAGAAAGGTCAAGCCGTCCATCCGCGGCATTTCTATATCGAGAATGATTACGTCCGGAACAGTCTGTTTGAGTTTCTCCGCGGCATCGTAGGGATCGCTCGCGGTTTCAACGACCCGGATATCCTCTTCCTGCGAGAGAACTTCAGTGAGCGTCCGGCGAACTACGGCGGAATCGTCAATAATCATGACAGAAATCATGTAGCGCCTTCCTTCCGGTATACCGCAGATGACACACTGGTCAGGGGTAATTCCGTATTTGACAGATTTTCCGAATGACCCATAAACAGATACCCGCCCGGCATGATGTGTCGAAAAATACGGTTGAGTACCTTTTTTTGGGTTTCCCGTTCGAAATAAATGAACACATTGCGGCAAAAAACAATATGGTACTGCTTTCCCAGGGGATAGGTTTCGTTCATGAGATTCATTTTCCCGAACACGACGCGGTCGCGAAGCGCGGGAATTATCCGTATGGTTTTTTGTTCGGGGTCACGGTTTTTACGACAATAGCGCCGTTGTAGTACCGGGGGAATTTTGCTCGCCTGGTGTTCGGTATAAATGCCGGTATTCGCGATATGGAGTACCGTTTCACTGATATCAGTACCGAGGATCCGGTAATTGAACCGGTAGCCCGTCCTGCTCATGAACTCTTCCATCACCATGGCAAGCGTATAGGCTTCCTGTCCGGTAGAAGCGGCGACAGACCAGATATTGATGTCCTTCAGTCCCTGATTGGCATACTCCGGAAGAACCGATTTTTCCAGATAATCAAAGTGATGCGACTCCCGAAAAAAACTGGTTTCGTTTGTAGTTACCGCATCCATGAGCTGTTGAATTTCAAGATCATACCCCTCCGGGCTGAAAACATAGTCGCAGTACTCTTCCATGCTTTCCATTCCGAGCGTTCGAACACGCTTTGCAAAACGCGACTCAAGCATAACTTTCTTGGCCGGAGGAATCTTGATGCCGAGCGTTCCTTCAATGAATTCCTTGAAGCGTTTGAATGTCTGATCGGTCATGTCGCGGCTTTCTCCGACTCCGTGAAAATTTGCTCAATATCAAGAATGAGCGCTACGGAACCGTCGCCGAGAATGGACGCACTCGAAATTCCCTGGGCGCGCCGGAAAAGCTTTCCGATCGGTTTTACTACCGTCTGGTTGCTTCCGAGCACCTGATCAACGAGCAATCCCGTCTGCTGATCCTTTACCGATACCACTACCATCTGCTCAATGGCCGGGCGTTCTCCCTCAACAGAGAAAAACCGCCGCATGTTTATAAAGGGTAGCTGCCGATCATGGAAAATGACTATTTCCTGCTCGTTTTTTCCTTCCGGACGAATATACTCCATACATCCCACAACGGAGGACAGGGGCACTACATAGGAATCGTTTCCGATGCGCACAAGAAGTCCGTCGATTATTGCCAGGGTAAGGGGAATTTTCAGGGTTATCTGCGTATAGACCCCGAGAGAACTTTCAACGTCAACCGATCCGTTGATCATCTCCATCTGGCGGTTTACCACGTCCATGCCCACACCGCGGCCGGACACTTCGGTAACCGCATCCTTTGTAGAAAATCCGGGCGCAAAAATGAGACGGTGCAAATCCTGTTCGGACAGGTTGTCGTCCGGCCCGATGATGCCGCGCGCTATCGCCTTTGAACGAATTTTATCAGAATCGAGACCATGGCCGTCATCTTCGATCTGTACATACACCAGCGCTCCGTTTTGGGACGCGCTGAGCCGGATCGTACCGGTTTCGCTCTTTCCGTGTTCTTTCCGTTCTTCCGGAGTTTCGATACCGTGATCGAGACTGTTCCGGATGATATGCACCAACGGATCATTCAGTTTTTCTATTACGGTTTTTCTATTACGGTTTTATCCAGTTCTGTTTCACCGCCTTCGGCAACAAGCTCTACTTTTTTTCCAAGCTCGGCCGAAAGATCGTGCACAAGCCGTTTGAAACTGGTAAAGGTTGTTCCGATGGGAACCATGCGGATACTCATGGTATTGTTGCGCAGTTCGTCCGCAAGCCGGCCGAACTGTTCCACTACAGCCACGAGCTCGTCGTTCCCCGAGGAAAGACTAACCGACTGCTGTATCCGGGCATGATTGGTCACCAGCTCTCCCACGAGTGCCATCAGCTCGTCCAGTTTTTCGGACTTGACCCGTATGGTGCTCATGTCCGCAGCAGTAGTACGCAGACGCTGCGCTTTTTTCAGATGATTCTGCTCCTCAAGCGCAATCTGCAGATCGACCGGCTTTACCAGTTTTTCTTTCACGAGAAGCTCGCCGAGCTTCTTGCTCTCCGGCGTGTTTTCGTCAATGAGGTCGTTGAGGCAGGTAATGTTTATCTCGGCAACTCCCTCCATGAAAATGAACACATCCCGGATCTCGTTTTCTGTCGCGGTGGTTGTAAGAAATATCTCCCAGGCGGTTACACAGTCCTCGGGATTTATATCAGCAAGGGTCGGAAGGTTGTCTACCACCGGAACGACAACAGTCTCTCCCAGTCCGGTCAGCTCCTGTATGGTGGAAAGCGGGTTGGCACCGGACCGGAACGCGTCCTTGCCCGGGGCGAAGTGAATTCGCCACACCCGGGGGAATGCAGACTGTTCTTTCTTGTTTTCGGAAGTTTTTTCTTCCTTTTTATCTTCGGATACTCCCACTACCGCGCGGAATGCTTCCAGAAAAGAAGCGTCTTCCGGGGTCACCGGGCCCGCACAAGCCAAAGGATCATCCAGCATGGCAAGGATCATGTCGCGCGACTCGAGTGTTTTGTTTATAAGATCGCGGCTCACCGCAAGCCGCCCTTCCCGGAGCGCGGTCAAAATGGACTCAACCTGATGCGCGAAACCGGAAATACGTTCCAGTCCGAACATGCCGGCGGAGCCTTTTATGGTATGCATTACCCGGAATACGGCGGATACCAGCTCCGGGTCATGGGGGTTCTCTTCAAGTTCGAGGAGATTATGTTCCAGTGTTCCGAGCAGCTCCAGTGCTTCTTCGCGGAATGTCTCAATGAATCGGTCATCTGCCATATAGTCTCCTTGCCTCACCGTTCGCCAAAGTAACTTTTCAGAGCTTCACAGAGCTTCTCCGGAGAATCGCACGCCTCACCGTAGAATCCGAACAGCTTCAAACGGCCGACAAGCTGCTCACAAAGCGTTCCGGTGCACTGAACGGGGACACCCCGTTGTCCGGCATCCCGGAAAAACGCAAGAAGCAGCTGAATGCCGGCAAGGTCAATCGTTCCGGTTTTATCAAAATCGAGAACCACTCCACTCCCTGTTTCGAGATTCTCAAGGAGGATGGTCCTGATATCGTTCACGCAATCGACGGTTATACGCTCAAAGGACAAAGCCGGAGGTGTTGTGTTCATTCTTCCGAACCTCCGTAAGTATCCTGGCCCAAGAGTTCCTTTTCCGAAAGCAGACTGTCCAGTTTCAGGATGATCACAAAGTCGTCTCCAACCCGACCCATCCCCCTGATAAAGGAAGTGTCAATGCTCGTCCCGATTGCCGGGGGAGGTTCAATGTTTTCAGGCGGAATATCCAGAACCTGGTCGACCGCGTCGCTGAATAGTCCTATCTCGAGAACCGATTGTTCCTCGTCGCCAAAAACATCCGATATCTCCGTTACGACGATACTGGTATCTTCGGTTATTTCAGTTTTCCCGAGTCCGAATTTGTGCCTGAGATCCATAACCGGAATAACGTTACCGCGAAGATTCATGACACCGCTTACAAACGCGGGCATTCTGGGCACACGGGTTATCCGGGGAACCTCAAGAACTTCATGGATTTTTCGAACATCTATTGCGTACCGCTCATCCCCAAGAAAGAACGTCAAGAACTGGGCAGCTTCGGGGGTGTCTTTCTTTTCCACAAACGACTCCTTATTCCGCCGGATTATCTTCTGTAACCGTTTCTGGTGTTGCAGTCTCTTCTACTGCGGCCTCTTCCTTCTCGTCGTACGCTACTTCCTGTATTTCTCCCTGCAGGGTTTCAATCTCGGTTCCGGTCAGAATCCGGTTGATGTTCAAAATGATGATGAACTCGTCTCCGACATGACCCATACCCCGGATAAAGGCAGTATCAATGGCAACACCTATTCTGGGAGCCGGTTCAATCTCGGCCTCCTCAATGGTAATAACCTTCTCCACTGCATCGCTGAAAACACCAACGGTCAAAACCCGTTCGTCGGCCTCTTCCCGGTTTTGCAGGATCTCGATTACGATTATCCCGGTGTCAACGCCCCGTGTTGTTTCCCCAAGATCAAATTTTTTGCACAGATCAACAACCGGGACAACCGAGCCGCGAAGATTGATTACACCGCTCATATACTCCGGCATGCGGGGAACCTTGGTGATGCGGGGAACGGAGAGTACTTCCTTGATGTACGCCACATTGATGGCATATCGTTCCTCGGCCAGCTTGAATGTGAGGTATTGATGAATACCTGTTCTATCGTTTTCATTCATGTTAAAATTCCTTGAATTCTCCATCGAGATCATCTGTTCCCTTTGGGGGAGTGTCATTATCGAGGTTGAGGTGAATACCGGAAGCTGTCTTTACAGCCGATACTCCCGGAGCTTTGGCGGTGCTTTTAGCGGATTTCGCCGTATCTTTGGAACCTGCATTCTGTCTTGCGTTCCCGGCGGGGGCCTCCGCGGCTTTTTTACCCGGGACGGGCATGGTTTTCCCCGCGGGTTTTGGCGCGTTCCGGGTTGTCCCTGGCTCATGGTGCCGATCCGACCCGGTAGTGTCAGATGAATCAATCTTGAAGTATTCCATGGATGCCTGCATCTGTTCGGCCTGGCTCGCCAATTCCTCGGCCATTGACGCCGATTCTTCGGCGGCGGACGCGTTCTGCTGTACTATCTGGTCCAGCTGCATGATCGCCGAGTTGATCTGCCCGGCGCCGCTGTTCTGTTCATTGCTCGCCGCGGATATTTCCTGAACAAGATCCGCCGTCCTGCGGATTTCCGGAATAAGGGCAGAGATGGTTTCCCCGGCCTGTTCGGCGATGGTAACGCTGTCAACCGAAAGGGCGCTGATTTCACCGGCTTCTTTCTGGCTCCGTTCAGCGAGTTTTCCAACTTCCGAAGCGACAACCGCGAATCCCTTGCCGTATTCCCCGGCCCGTGCCGCTTCGATGGAAGCGTTAAGCGCGAGCATATTGGTTGAACGGGCAATTTCCTCGATTATGCCGATCTTGGACGCGATTTCTTTCATGGCGGAAACGGTAGCCGCTACGGCAGTACCGCCATCTTCCGCGGCCTTCGCCGAAGACAGGGCAATTTTTTCCGTTTGCTGGGCATTCTCCGCGTTCTGGCGGATATTGGCCGTCATCTGTTCCATAGAGGAGGTGATTTCTTCAACCGAGGAGGCCTGTTCGGTCGCGCCCTGAGACATTTGCTGGGAGGTGCTGCTCAACTGCTGGCTTCCTGCTGAAACCTGGGTAACGGCGCCGAATACTTCGCCAATGGTTCCCCGCAAACGGTGGGTCATTTCCTGAAGGGCTTTCGCGAGATCACCGATCTCGTCGCCGCGGGCAAGGTATTGCCCGGGAATGTCTTTCCGGAGTTCGCCGGCGGCAATGTCTTCCGCCCGCGCAACCGCAAAGACCACCGGTTTTGTAATGGCACGGGTAATGGCCACCGCGAGAATGATTCCGATAATGACCGCAATAATCGAAACAACCACGATGAACATCATCGTGGCGCTCATCATCGTGTTCATTTGTTCGGCCATTATCGCATTGAGCCGGTTTGCCGCTTCGACCGTATCGCCACCGGCTTTGGCTCCCGTCATCTGCGAATCACGCTGCTTTTCTTGAAGATCAAGGTAAGATGAAACATAGTTCTGATACGCGAGCGCATGGGTATCCAGTGCCTGCATGAGCACAATGTTCTTTTGCTGCCTGAAGTCACCTTCCAGGGCCTGTTTGATCTCATTATTTAGTGTGAATCGTTCATACATCCTGTCAATATAGGTAACATCGCCATATTGCAGATACTTGTTAAGATAGACGCGTGCATTGAGAAGAGAGGTCAGCATTTCCGTTACCTGTTCAAGCTTGGTTTCCTTGTCTGCAAGGGCCGCGACTGACGCATTTGACGAAATAAGGGTGGCGAAATCTTCCCGCTGGTTTGCAAGAAGGCGGTTAAGCGTATCAACAAGTGTCGCTCCGGATTCTTCAAGCTGTTTTTCAACGAGTACTTTCTGATCTTCAAACGCGGCCATATCACTGAAAGCGCTCTTGTAAAGGAGCGCGCCTTCCCGGATAACCGCATACGCCTTTTTGTGTTCTTCGTCGCGAGCCGATCCCATAAGCTCATCGCTTTGCCGGGCTATCATATCCATCTCGGTGCCCACGCGAGCCCTGTCTTCTTCGCTGTGGTACAGTACATAGTTCTTTCCGGACAGGGTTCCCTGCTGCATCGCGCTCACAATGGATGCCACCGCAGCGGTTTCGGCAGAAGAGTTCCTGATGGACCGCATGCTGAAGATCGCCAGACTTCCAATAATGACCGTTAACACCAAAACCAGAACAAAACCGCCGCCGATCCGGCCGGCCAATCGCATCTTCTGAAACATGAATAAGCCCCCCCGTGCACAAAGCGCTTGCCTAAAAGTCTAGTTTCCGGCTATCGCCATGTCAAATTTCCGGGGTTATAAAAGGCAAAAAAAGCAATATTGATTTTGTCTCCATTTATGGGTACAGTTGTAGACCATGGTACCAACCCGTCGGCTTTATCAGATCAATTCATCGCGCATACTGCAGGAAATTCGACAAAACCGCGGGAAAAGCCGCATCGCCATTGCCGAGGATCTCGATCTCGACCGGTCGACCATTACCAAGGTGGTTCGCCAGCTTCTGGAATACGGTGTCGTGCGGACAACCGGCAAGTTTCACGGAAAACCCGGTGTAGGCAGGATGGCGACAGGCCTGGAAATTGATCCCGACTTTGCCCTCGTGCTCGGCATAGAAGTTCAAACGGAGATATTCCGGACTGTCCTGGTAAACCTTGACGGTGAGATTCTTCATGCCGAAACCTGCGCCTTCGAAGGATCGGACCTCGAAAAATCGGTCACACAGCTCATAGAAGATCAGATTGCCAAGGCCCGGGGTACGGGCAAACCGCTCGCGGGAATCGGCATCGGTCTTTCGGGCATCGTTGACCCCTATGAAGGCGTCATTCTCAAATCCAATCCACTCGACATTCACGAACCGCTTGCACTCAAGAAGATTCTGGAAAAACGGTTCTCCTGCCCGGTTTTTATCGAGAACGACGCAAACTGCTGTTGCTGGAGCGAAAAAGCGTTCAGACGGGCACCGTCGGACCGCAATTTTCTGGCGATCCTGGGAGAATTCCGCAACATCGACATACAGAACAACCGGATCAGCGGTATCGCGGTCGGCCTCGGTATCGTTATCCGCGACAACGTACTGCACGGAGACTCGTTCACGGCAGGAGAATTCAAGAGCCTCTTGTACCGGGAAGATGATCCGGGACGGTCACAGTTTTCCATATCGGACGACGAAGCCGCTCGCCTTCCCGGGGACACAATGATTCTTGACCGGGTGTTCCGGGAAGTTGCCTACAACATATCCCTGTTGGTAAACACCCTCGACATTACCCGTATCGTGATTGCCGGAGACTTTGTCCGGTATCCCGAAGCCATCACCGCCCATCTTGATTCGGAAATAAACCGGAACTGGCCCTATCCCGAGGAGAAAACCTGCTCGATCGTCTTTTCACCGGATGGTGAACAGTCAGTTTCTCTCGGGGCCGCAGGTCTTTTTATCCAGAAACTTTTCAGCGTTCCCGAAATGACCGACCATATCGACGAGCCGGTCGGACTGATCCTGCTCGACCAGATTCTCCACCGCTGTCTTTCGTCATCTTTACGTTGACAACAGAAAAAAAACAGCCGTACAATTCATAATACATGAAAAATTTTTCAGTGCAAAAAAATGATGACGATTTGCTTGAACTTGAGCATCAGTTCTCCCTCGACGAACTGGATCAATGGACAACCTCAGCGGGGCTGGTTGAATCCGTCATAACCATGATACACGAACGCTTTCCGGATTCGGAAACACATGTATTCATACATGTGCCGGAAGCGCGCGAGTACCGGGAGATAGACCGTGAAGGGCTTGCGGCGATACCCGACGACTCGCTGTTCGCGGCATGCCTCTCCATGGTTGCGGACGGTACGGATCTGTCCTTCTTTTTTGACGAATTCCTGCCCGACGAATCCATGCTCCGCATTCTTCTTGAACTTACCTACGGCGGATACTATCTCGTACCGGTTGTCCATCGTTTTTCCCTGCTTGGTTTCATCATGCTCTGCGCCCCCGGATCTACCGGTGAAAACCGCCGGGCAACCGATGAACAACGGGACTTTCTGGCCGAACTTGCAGCGCGCCTCAAAATAAATCTCTATGCCGCGTCCATCGCGGACCGCCGCCAGCGGGAACTCCTGAACCTGGCCGGCTATCCCGCCCTGCTCCGGAAACGACTGAATGTACGGGAACTGGCGCACCACCTCCTGGACGACCTCGCAACAAAACTGCCGTTTGATTGCGGGATATACTACGAATACGACGAATACCGTCAACAGCTCGTGCCGGTTGTCTGGTCCGGTTTCAAGGGAAAGCCGGCATCCATTGCCCGGGGAGATTCCATTTCCGGACAGACCCTTGATCGTCACCGGGCCATTTATGTTCAGGACCGCGCCAGTCATCCGTCTTTTTCGATGATTACCGGGGAAAAATTCATAACCGGTTCATTCATTTCTGCGCCCGTACAAACGGACAAACGCGCGTTCGGTGTAGTCACCATTGCCCGCAAGTCGGACTCCGCGGAGAGTTTCGGCATGGAACACCGCTACACGCTGGAAATCGCCATGACCTTCGTTGCGAGCGAAATAAACAACCGCTTGCTGTACGATGAGCTCGAACAGAGCTATTTCTCCACAGTAGCCGCACTGTCCCGGGCCCTGGAAGCGAAAGACCTGTACACCCGGGGCCATTCCGAACGGGTCATGAAAATTTCCGTCGGTATTGCCCACACACTCAACCTTTCACCCGAAGCGGTCCGCCGGATACGCTACGCGGCGATTCTCCACGATATCGGAAAAATCGGCATACGGGACTCGATAATCACCAAGCCGTCCAGTCTCACCGAAGGAGAATACGCGGAAGTAAAGCGGCATACCGAGATCGGGTACGACATCATGAACCAGCACGGATTTTTTGGCGAAATACGGGAACTTATCCGGTACCACCACGAGAAAATGGACGGATCGGGGTATTACGCCAAGCATACCGGGGATTATCCCTGGGAGGCCATGATCATTTCCATAGCCGATATCTATGACGCCCTGACCTCCGACCGCCCGTACCGCTCCGCTTTCACGCAGGAAAAAGCCCTTTTTTCCCTGGAACAACTGGTTGGCGTCAGTTTTGATGAAAAAATATTCAAGGCGTTCCGTACCTGGCTCAAAAACGAGACCGGCTCTTGACAGCTCCGGACGAGGGGCGTATCATCGCGTTCGTAGTACTTCTTCAGGGCGGGGTGTAATTCCCCACCGGCGGTATAGCCCGCGAGCGTAAAAGATTTTTACGCAGATTCGGTGAAACTCCGAGGCCGACAGTCACAGTCTGGATGAAAGAAGAGATACAACCACGTTACCCGGCACAGTGGGACCTACGTCTCCGGCCGTTTACCCGGTTAATCGAACCCTGAAGACAATCTTGTTTTCGGGGTTTTTTTATGCGCCAAACTGATGAATGCTTTGTCCGCCGCACGCTGGATCTTGCCCGGCTCGGCACTGATACCGCGCCGCCGAACCCGCTGGTGGGCGCGCTGATCGTGGATTCCGCCGGAACCGTTCTCGGCAGCGGCTGGCACCGGGGTCCCGGCACGCCGCATGCGGAAGTACATGCCGTAGCGGCTGCCCGCCAGGGCGGCTGTACCGACTTTGCCGGCACAACCCTCTACGTCAATCTTGAACCGTGCTGCCATACCGGACGAACTCCGCCCTGTACCGATCTCATCCTCGCCGCGGGAATCCCCCGCATCGTTTGCGGGATGACCGACCCGGATTCCCGGGTTTCGGGCAAGGGCGTCGACATTTTGCGCAATGCCGGAAGAACCGTCGTCGTCGGAGTTCTTGAACGCGAATGCCGGGAGTTGAACGCCCCGTTCGTTACCTTTCACGAGAAAGGCCGGCCGTATTTCACGCTGAAAACCGCCAGTTCCCTCGACGGAAAAACCGCAACGGTAACCGGCGAATCCCGGTGGATAACCGGTGAAGCGTCCCGGGAAAGCGTTCACCGCCTCCGCTCGCGGCAGGCCGCCATTCTCACCGGCATTGGTACGGTTCTCGCTGACGATCCCCTGCTTACGGTACGCCTGAATGAAACGTGCGAGTCTCCCGTGCGGATTGTTGCGGACACCCGTCTCCGCCTGCCCGCGGAAAGTCGTCTTGTCCAAACCGCCCGTGAATTTCCGGTCCTGGCCGCCTGTTCACGAGCGATCCTGGAGACCGACGAAGGAAAGAAAAATGGGCAAGCGCTCGAACAAGCCGGCGTAACCGTCCTGCCCCTTCCGGAAAAAGACGGCCGTGTCGACCTTGTCGAACTGGCACGGGTTTTGGCACAACGCGGAATTGACCGGGTGTTGATAGAAGCAGGAGAAAGCCTCGCCTGGAGTTTCCTTGAATCGGGTCTGGTTGACCGGATGCGTATGTACCTTGCGCCGCAATTTCTCGGCGGACGGGAAGCACCGGGTCTTTTCCGCGGCGGCGTTCAAACCCTGGACCGGCGGATCACGCTGGAAGGGGTAACCCTGTTCCGCTGCGGGGAAGATTTTGTCCTGGAGGGAAAGCCATGTTTACCGGACTGATTCAGGAAACCGGACGAGTCCTTGCCCCGCCGCCCCGCCTGCACATACGCTGCCGGCTCGCCGGCGCACTCAAGCGCGGCGACAGTGTCGCCGTGGACGGGGTATGCCTCACGGTAACAGACCTTGCCGCGGGTACCTTCCGCGCGGACGTAATGCCGGAAACCCTGCGCCGGAGCACCCTGGGCCGTCTTCGCACCGGATCGGAAGCAAACCTGGAACGCGCGATTGCCGCCGGCGACGCACTCGACGGGCATCTCGTTACGGGCCATGTAGACGGAACGGGACTAATCCGTTCTGTTGCCGCGGAAGGCAATGCTCTGGTGTATACCATTTCCTGCGCAGGGAAAATTACCGCCCTGCTCGCGGAAAAGGGCTCTGTCGCCGTTGACGGCATCAGTCTTACCGTCGTGTCCGTTTCGACCGGGATCTTTTCCGTCTCGGTTATTCCGCATACCCGCATGGCCACCACGCTGAAAACAAAAAAGCCCGGGAACCCGGTCAACATCGAATGCGATCCGGTCTCCCGGTACGTGCACCGGAGCACAACGGCGCCGCCGGAAACAATAAAGCGCACTTCAACCTTTTTGAGAACACTGCAGGAAAACGGATTTACAGGAGATAGCCAATGACGACAACGTATGAACGGGCATTGCGGCAGCTTTCACGGGGCGGCATGATCGTGGTAACCGACGACGAGGACCGCGAAAACGAAGGAGATCTCGTAATGGCCGCCCGATACGCGACGGCACCGAGGATCAACTTCATGATCAAGCACGGGCGGGGTCTCATCTGCGTGCCGATGGAAGAGTCACGAGCCCGGGACCTGGATCTTTCACGCATGTGCGAGACCAACACCGATCCCCACCGGACCGCGTTTACCGTATCCGTGGACGCGCTTTCCACCACGACCGGTATCTCGGCCGAAGATCGCACCCGGACAATACGGGCGCTGGCCGGAGCCGCGGCAACCGGAGCCGACTTCAGAAAACCCGGACACCTGTTTCCCTTAACCGCAAAGCCCGGCGGGCTTTCGGAGCGCCGTGGCCATACCGAGGCGTCGGTTTCCCTTGTCCGCCAGATTTCCGAAAAAGGGGAACCAGCTGTCGCGGTAATCTGCGAAATACTTTCCCGGGACGGCTCAATGAAGCGGGGCGCGGACCTCACACGATTTTGCCTGCGGCACCGCCTCCCCCGGATCAGCGTCCGGGAAATCGCGGAACAGGAACGCACATACGGAGGGACAGATTCCATAATTGTCCGCAGGGCGGAAACGAAACTTCCCACCAGGCACGGAACATTTCGTCTGTTCGCCTATGAAGACCGCCAGTCCGGAAAAGAACACCTTGCCCTGGTGTACGGAGAACCCTCGGCAACGGCCGCGCCCCTGTGCCGTATCCACTCAGAATGTCTTACCGGCGATGTTCTTGGATCACAACGGTGTGATTGCGGCGCACAGCTGGACTATGCGATGGACCGGGTAACCCGGGCCGGCAACGGCGTCATCCTCTACCTGCGCCAGGAAGGGCGCGGGATCGGCCTCGTCAACAAGATCAGGGCCTATGCGCTTCAGGATACCGGAGTCGACACGGTAGACGCCAATCTGATGCTCGGATTCCCCGCGGACGCACGGGATTACCGCGCTGCAGCGGAAATCCTGCGGGATCTCGGAATTCCGGAAGTCGCCCTGATGACAAACAACCCCGCGAAAATTTCCGGTCTTGAGCGTTTCGGCATAACGGTGCGCGAACAGTTTCCCGTCATCATTGAACCGGGGCCGGAAAACAGTCGCTACCTGCACACAAAAATGACCCGAATGGATCATCAGCTTGCAATAAAGGAAGGAATACATGAAAGAGTTTGAAGGAATGTTGACCGCGGAAGGTCTCCGTTTTGGAATCATTGCCGCCCGGTTTAATGATTTTATCGTCTCCCGGCTTGTGGACGGCGCCCGGGACGCCCTGCTTCGTCATGGAGCACGGGAAGACGACCTTTTCCTGGCGAGAGTGCCCGGCGCGTTCGAGATTCCCCTCGCGGCGGCGCAATTTGCGGCGAGGAAGGATATCGACGCAGTTATCTGCGTGGGCGCCGTTATCCGCGGATCCACGCCGCATTTCGACTATGTCGCCGCGGAAGTATCCAAGGGCATCGCCCAGATTTCCCTCGCCGCCGGGAAGCCGGTCGCGTTCGGGGTCCTTACTACCGATACGATCGAACAGGCGGTAGAACGGGCCGGAACAAAGAATGGCAACAAGGGCTTCGAGGCGGCGGTTTCCGCCATGGAAATGGCTGGACTGTTACAGGCCATGAAAGAGCATGAAAAAATTTAATTGCCATTTTCAACTTTTGGGGCGTACAATCATCCTTGGAGGACGAAAATGAAAAAGAAAATTGTTTCTGTATTCGCAATTGTTGTGGTTTTGGCTGTTTTCTGCGCCATGCCGGTTGTTGCCCAGAGCAAAGCGCCCGCGGAAGTAACCGGTGAAGTTGTCTACATCCCCTTCCCGGTCACAATAACCCTTGACGGAAAGACCGACGACTGGGCCGGTATCCCGATCCAGGCAGTTGACCGCGGACCCAAGAAGAGCCCGCATTCAAAACAGAACCGCGTGTTCAATTTCGCTGTTGCCGCCGATGACGCAAACCTCTATGTGTACATGCACTCGGTAGACGCGAAAATTGTCACCGGAAAGCACGGAAAAGATTTCTGGAACGAAGATTCCATGGAATTCTACTTTAATCTTTCGGGAGACCTTGCGGCCGCCGCTTACAAGCCGGGAATTTTCCAGATAAATATCAATCCGGGAAACATCGGCAAGAACAACGCCGAACTGACGGTAATCGGAACCAATTCGGAAACCGTCAAGGTTACCGGATCTGTATTCGCAACAGAAGACGGCTGGGCCTTTGAAGCCGCGGTACCCCTCGGATCGTTCAAACCCGAACATGGAAAAACCGTGGGATTCCAGGCACAGGCAAACGGTACAACCACCAAGGACCGCGATTCCAAACTTATCTGGAGCAAGGCGGACAAGGCTGACGCATCATACAACAAGCCCAACGTATTCGGAAAAGCGGTATTCTTCAAAGTCGGAAGCACCGACGTACCGAAAGCTCAGTAAAAGAACACCGCGCGAAATCGCGTAAAACAGGAACCGGCAAACCCTCTCGGGATTGCCGGTTTTTTTTATGTGGGCTACACTGCGCTCATGGCAAAGACAGTTGACGATAAAAAGATCATTTACACAATGGACCGCGTCTCCCGCAGTCATGGAACCAAACAGGTTTTGAAAAATATCAGCCTCTCCTATTTTTATGGAGCCAAAATAGGGGTTATCGGTTTGAACGGTTCGGGAAAATCGAGCCTCTTGCGGATACTCGCCGGAACGGACACCGAGTTCACCGGGGAAACCCAGTGCGCCCCGGGCTATTCCATCGGGTTTCTCGAACAGGAACCCCATCTTGAACCGGGCAAAACGGTCAAGGACGTTGTGTCCGAGGGCGTACAGGAGACGGTGGATCTTCTCGCGGAGTTCGACGCGATCAATGAAGCGTTCGGCGATCCGGACGCAGACATGGACAAGCTCATGGAAAAACAGGCGAAGATTCAGGAGAAACTCGACGCCTGCAACGCATGGGAACTGGAAAGCCAGCTTGAGCTTGCCATGGACGCCCTGCGCTGCCCTCCGCCGGATCAGGTGGTGGACGTACTCTCCGGAGGCGAGCGCCGCCGGGTTGCCCTGTGCCGCCTTCTCCTCCAGAAACCGGACATTCTCCTCCTTGACGAGCCGACCAACCACCTCGACGCCGAGACCGTCGCCTGGCTCGAGCGCCACCTTCAGCAGTATGAAGGCACCATCATCGCGGTAACCCACGACCGGTATTTCCTGGATAACGTTGCCGGATGGATACTCGAACTTGATCGTGGCGAAGGCATCCCCTGGAAAGGAAACTACTCCGGCTGGCTTGAACAGAAAAGCACCCGTCTCGCCCAGGAAGAAAAGGGAGAGTCCGACCGGAGAAAACAGCTCGAGCGTGAACTCGAATGGATCAGCATGAGCCCCAAAGGGCGTCACGCGAAAAGCAAAGCTCGTATCTCCCAGTACGAAAAACTTCTTTCCGAAGAAAACCGTGAAAAGATCAAGGACACGAAGATCAGCATTCCCGCCGGACCCCGGCTTGGCGGCCTTGTCGTGGAAACAAGCGATCTCGCCATGGGATACGGTGACCGCCTCCTTTTTGACCAGCTTTCTTTCTCCGTTCCGCCGGGAGCGACCGTCGGTATAATCGGACCGAACGGCGCCGGTAAAACCACCCTTTTCAAACTCATCGCCGGAGCGGCGGGACAAAAAGTCCCCGTTCCCGGGAAAGAAGACGAGATGGAACTGGTAACCCCGGTTTCAGGAAGTATCAAGATCGGGGAGAGCGTCAAACTTACCTATGTTGACCAGATGCGCGGAAAACTTGATCCGGAAAAAACTGTCTGGGAACAGCTTTCGGACGGACAGGATGTCATCAAACTCGGTGCTGTCGACGCGAGCGGACGAGGTATAAACGGTCCAGTACGGGAAGTAAATTCCCGGGCCTACTGTTCATGGTTCAACTTTTCCGGCGCGGATCAATCACGTAAAGTCGGCGTACTCTCCGGCGGAGAGCGAAACCGGCTCAACCTCGCCATGATGGTCAAGGAAGGGGCGAACGTACTCCTGCTCGACGAGCCGACAAACGATCTTGATGTGAACACCATGCGCGCGCTCGAAGACGCCATAGACACCTTCGCCGGCTGCATCATGGTTATCAGCCACGACCGCTGGTTCCTCGACCGCGTATGTACCCACATTCTTGCCTTTGAATCCGACGGTGAGGTGGTGTGGTATGACGGAAACTGGAGCGAGTACGCCGAATGGCGGCGCCAGAAGTACGGAAAGGAAGCCGACACCCCGCACCGGGGCGTATACCGGAAACTTCAGCGGTAACTACGACTTCGGTTTGTGCCCTTTGGCTTTCCGCCGCGATTCCCGTTTCAAACGCTTTTCTTCGTAAAGCAGGGAGTCCGCGACGGAAAGCAGCTTTTCGAGTCGGTTGTTCTCGCTGCCGGAAAAAGCCACCGCGCCAATACTGATAGAAAGCGTGAAAGGTTCGCCGGATGTTTCATTGTACTCGGCAAGATAGTCTTCTATCCGTGACCGTATTGTTTCCAGAAAGCCGGGGTTAATATCAACCGCCACGACGGAAAACTCGTCGCCGCCAAGCCGGGCAAGAACATCCATGTTGCGGAATGTCTTTTTTAACACATTGGCCATTGCTACGATAGCCCGATCCCCGGTTTCATGTCCCCAGGTATCGTTTATCAATTTTAGCCCGTCCATGTCTCCGAACATGATCAAGCCGTTTTTGTTTCTCCGCAGGGCAAGATCAATTGACCGTTGCCCGAGCGAAATAAAACCGCGCCGATTGTACAACCCGGTAAGCTCGTCTGTCCGTGAAATATCATTCAACTTCTTGTTCGACCGCTCAAGATCAAAAAGGGCTTCGTTGAGCCTTTCTTCCGCCGCTTCTTTCTCCTCAAAAACCAGCGCCGCCCGTATCGAGGTGGACAACTGGACACAGAGGGTTTCATAGAGAGCAGCGTCATACATACCCTGTTCAAATACAATGTATCCGAGCTGATGCTCCCGGTGATACAGTGCGTTTACGATGAGCATTCTCGGACGATCCGAAAAAATACCGGCGGGCAACAGTTCTTTTCGGGGATCGAAAAAAAGAGGATTCCGGTCAGCGTTTCCCCTGGTTTCCTCATCATAGTGAAGAATAATTTCAGCTTCAGCGGGAAGCGCGAAACGTTCACCCCGGGAATTTCTGGGCGCTTTCCGGAACAATACAATCGCGCACGTTTGTATATCAAACGATTCAAAATTTACCCTGAGTTCCTCTATAAGATCAGACAAGGACAAAAGGGAAACAAGGCGGAAAAGATACTGTCGAAGTTTATACATTCCATCCTGAAGACGAAACCAGCTTGCGGAGGGATTTATAAAAAACTCGGGAGAGGCATACTGCTTCTGGTTGTCTTCCATTATGGCCGTATATTCCAGATTACCCCGTGGAACGCATCCACAGCTTTGCCGAAAAACCGCCCGTGTCGCAAGAGTAGTTCGGGAAGGAACCTGCTTTCCCTGAATTACTCTGGTCGCGTACTCCGCGGCGAGACGGCCCTGTTCCACCAGGTTCTGGCTCACCGTACTCAAGGAGGGTTCTTCATACCGTGAACGAACCAGATCATCGAAACCGGTTACGAGAAGATCCTCGGGAACGCGAATTCCCTGTTCCTGGAAGTATTTCACCGCGCCAATCGCCATGTTGTCATTCAGGCAAACAAGAGCATCAAAATCTACCGGATGCCGGGAACAGTACTCCGCAAGTGCCGTGTGACAATTCTCTATCGAAAAATCCCCGTTAATGACCCTGGATGCATCAAACGGAATTCCATGTTCTTCAAGTGTTTTCAGGAACACCGAAAGGCGAAGGACGGCTTCCGGATTGTCATCCGGTCCCTTGAAAACGGCGATTTTTTGTACACCGTGAACTTCTATCAAATGAGACACAAGATTGCGAAGCCCGGTCTCATTATCAACGACTATACTGGGGATTCCGTCCAGCGCAACGCTTACACTTATCACCGGAAGAGGAGCGAGACTCGTCAAATACTCCTGAAACGCTTCTTTCGGAATAAAGTTGCACTGTGTACCGGTAATCAGAATCAGCGCGTCTATTGATCCCGGGTGGATGTGGCTGTAAACCGCCGTATTCTGGTACTCGTATCCGTACGGCCATCCGAACGCGCGCCCTGAAAACAATATGAACGACATGTCGTGCTCAGAACACCAATTAGAGATACCGGTAATCAAATCGCGAGAGTAATCCGCGTCTATCGCGTTTATCTGTAACCCAAGCCGCAGCGTTGTTTTCATGCTATCTTATCGGCACTCTCGAAGACCGGCACGAGCTATCACTGCTTCTCCGGCGGATACAACCACAGAATCGCGCTTACCAGCCGGGGATACAATCGCGATCCGAGATCTTTTCCGTTGGTGGACGCAACCTGATCGGTCGGACCCCAGTCCGCGCTTCCATTGCACTGCCATCCAAGGTGTACCGCGTCGCGGGTAATCCGTTCGTCGGAAAGACCGAAAACATGCTCCGCGACATATTGGTTGATGAAAATTTTTGACATCCAGGTATTGCGGCTCGTGGACGAAAGTTTCCAACCGCCCGATTCGGCGTCGAGACACACACCGGGAACGAGAACCGCGTCGAGATGCCTGCCGAGGGCGGCAATCAGTTTCGCGTAGGGTCCGGTACGTGATACCGCTTCCGGATCGCCGCAGAAAAGCGGATAGACAAGACCTTCCACCGCGGGAATGATCTTTGAATCGTTGCCGCCCTCAAACACTGCGGGAATGTAGCCGTCCGGCTCCTTGACCCGCGAAATAACCGTATTCATGATTGCCGTTGCGGACTCGCGGGCTATCTTCGCGAGCTCAGTTTCAGGGACGGTCGGGTTTACAAGATGCCGGTCAAAGACCGCCGCAAACGAAACCAGCGTACCCCAGGCCTTTATCGCAATATACAAATTATTCCGGGTTTGCCCGAGACTTGCGTCAAGCGAATCATAGGTCGTTATTTCCGATCCGCCCTGACAACGATCGGAATCAAGATCCATGAGGCCGTCACCATTTCCGTCGCGGGCAAGGATGGATTCAACCGACTGTGTCAGCACGTCCCGGTTCCGGGCAAGCCAGGAACCATTATCTGCATTGTGAGCATACAGACAGGCAGTGAGAATCCAGTTCAGGGTTTCCTCATAGGTCATCTGACTGAAACAGCCGGACAAACGCGGCAACTCATACGAAGAAATCCCTTGCGGAGTAAAACAGTCGCCCACACCCTGATCATGGGTAAAGGCAAGTCCATACGCATCGTTATAGGAAGACCGCGAATACAGAAAATCAAGCTCGTTCGCCACCGTCCAGGGAGAGAACTTCAGTTCATGGAACACCTGGTCCACCGTGAGATCCAGTGTGTTCATCATCTGGTATTCCCCCTCGTTTACCACAAAGACCGGTTCGCCAGTCTCGGTGATGAGAAGCTCGGTGCTCGCGTTGTAACTGTGCACGGCATTGGCAAGGAGGATTTTACGCTCAGGAGACATATCCGACGCGTCAAATTCGGCATCAAGCGCCCGGGCAGCTTCGAAGGCTTTTTCCTTACCCGCAAGTGCATCGGCGAGCACATCATCCAGATCCCGAAACAGGGACGTATGAAAGGCCCGCGTTTTAAGCCCTGCGGTTACTATCCCGTCACGGAACACACCGAGCGCGATGCAGTAGCTCCGCTTTTCACCCGCGGGAACGCTAAAACGCAGGCACCCCTCGGCCGCGAGACGACGAAGATACTCTTTTTTTCCGCTCATGGAGGCGAAAAGGGAAATCCAGTTCATAACTTCGTCCACATCGTCGGCAGGATCCGTCGCGAAACCCCAGGAATTTACCTGGGCAAACCCGAGCATTTTTCCGCCTGACGCGTCCGAAAGCGGGCGGCGAATTCCCTGCATGCCGAAAACACCGGTAAGAATCTCTTTCCCGTCAGTATTGTCAAATGAAATGGTCGCGTAGATGGCCGGTCGCATACCGGAGCGGAGCTCTGTCCGGTTTGCCCGGGCCGGATCGGGTATTGAACCGAAGAATGAGGTGATTTCAAGGGAAACCCGCCCCGCTTCCCAGCGTTCTCCGCTCAGGGAAACCGAACGAATCATTTCCGCGCCGGAAAAACAGGAAAACGGGATAAAATCGGGCAGGAAGGGCGGTTTTTCCGGCGCGCCTTCCGGCGGTTCCGCCTGGTAGGCTTCGGTGCCGAGACCAACTTTTACATCGGGAGCAAAGGGAAGAAGAACCGGACGCCCGGAACCTTCACGGTATCCAACAAACATCGCACGATGGGGCGGTTGAACATCACCGACCACCATGCCGGCTCCCTTGCCGATACGGCCAAGCGCCAGCGTCGCAGACGCACCCCAAATTCCATGTAATGAGTAATAATCATTTTCCCGTACTACCGGCATTGACCCCTCCCGTCAAATTCCTGTTGTGCACTGCGGTACGATAATAATACTGCTTTATTTTCATTTGTACAGTGACTGAACGGCGGTTTTTTATTCTTCCCTTGACGGAGCCTTTTCGTATATGGTACAAATTGATTTTGACAGAATTTGTCATTTTGTTATTTTGCAAAACACAAACCGAACAGAACCAACTATGGAGGTGCAAGGTGAGTTATGAGATAGTCGTATTGGCGAAGCAAGTTCCCGATACCCATAACATTACAGGTCAGGCCATGAAAGAGGACGGAACCGTGAACAGGGCGGCACTCCCGGCCATTTTCAATCCGGAAGACCTGAACGCTCTGGAAGAAGCCCTGAAAATCAAGGAAACACACGGCGGCAAGATTACCGTCATTACCATGGGCCCGCCCAATGCGGCACAGCTCCTGCGTGACTCCCTCTTCCGGGGAGCCGACGAAGTCATTCTGGTTACCGACCGGGCCTTTGCCGGTGCGGATACGCTCGCCACCTCCTATGCGCTTTCCATGGCAGTAAAAAAGTCGGGAAAATTCGACATCATCCTCTGCGGACGCCAGGCAATCGACGGCGATACCGCCCAGGTTGGCCCCCAGACGGCAGAGAAACTCAAGATTGACCAGATTTCCTGCGTCAACAAGATCCTGGAACTCAAGAACGACACCATAACCGCGGAACGCTCGATCGAGGGCGGCTACGAGATTGTAAAGACAAAACTCCCGGCCCTCCTCACCGTCACCGGCGAAGCGAACGAACCCCGTCCGCCGTCCGCGAAGAAAACCCTTGCCTACAAGCATGCCATGACAACCATCGAGATGGAAAACCTTGATGAAACCTATATCTGCGCAAACGGCATCTGCGAGCGCCATGCGGTTATCACCGTCTGGTCTGCCCAGGACATCGGCGCGGATCCGGAACTCTGCGGTCTTGCCGGATCTCCCACAAAGGTCAAGGAAATTGAAAGTGTTGTGCTCGGCGCTCACGAAGCGAAGAAGATTGAAGGCACCAAAGAGGGCATAACCGATCTGGTGAAAGAGCTCATTGCGGAACACATAATCGGATAAAGGTGGAAAAATGAAAACAAACGAAGTATGGGTTTACATAGAGCAGACTGACGGAAAAATCGCGGACGTAAGCCTCGAGCTTCTGGGAAAGGGCAGTGAACTCGCCAAAACCCTCAAGGTCAAGGTCGCCGCCGTAGTTCCCGGCTCGGGCGTGAAAAAACTCGCAGAAACCCTCGCACACTACGGCGCAGACAAGGTGTATGTCGCGGACAGCCCGGTTCTCAAGAACTTCCGGACCCGCCCGTATGCGGCAACGGTGGTTTCACTCGTCAAAGAATACGAACCCCAGATCATGCTTTTTGGGGCCACTACCACCGGCCGGGATATCGCGCCCCGTGTTGCCTCGGAACTCCGGGTCGGCCTTACCGCGGACTGTACGAACCTCAAAATCGGCGATTTCCAGAAAAAGGACGCCGAATACAAGGACATTCTCTACCAGATCCGGCCTGCGTTCGGCGGAAACATCATCGCGACCATCGTGTCTCCCGATCACCGGCCACAGATGTCCACCGTCCGGGAAGGCGTCATGAAAATGAACGATCCCGACAAGAGCCGCAAGGCCGAAGTAGTTGAATACACACCGGATATTCCGGCGGTCCTCCAGGCAGCCGAGATTGTAGAACGCCTCCAGCAGGAAAAAAGCGTGGATCTCAAGGGTGCACAGATTATCGTTGCCGGCGGCATGGGTCTGGGTACCAAAGAAAACTTCGAACTCATCCGCAAGCTGGCGCATGCCGTAGGCGGTGAAGTAGGCGGATCCCGCGCCGCGGTAGACGCCGGCTTTGTGAGTTCCGACCATCAGGTTGGACAGACCGGAACAACCGTACGACCCAAACTCTACATCGCCGTCGGTATTTCGGGACAGATCCAGCATCTGGCGGGAATGGCCGAATCGAACCGTATCATCGCGATCAACTCGGATCCCGCCGCGCCGATTTTTGCGTGCGCGCATTATGGAATCGTGGGCGACCTGAACGAGGTTGTCCCCCGGTTTATCGAAGCCTACACATCCTTGAAA
>ENA-UOWO01001500-UOWO01001500.1-activated-sludge-metagenome-genome-assembly--contig:-NODE-1500-length-30852-cov-10.363607_pt1 | contig 30852 bp, 26 predicted proteins | sample MGYA00238148_ERZ761564 | MGnify/ENA primary metagenome ERZ761564 (study PRJEB28885, sample SAMN05720194) | activated sludge metagenome | isolation source: Anaerobic digester | place: USA...
TGACCTTGGGGTTGCTGGACTGGGCACCCAGCGTGAAGCTGTTGATGTTGCGCAGAACTTCAGGAATTGGCACCGAGGCCACCACACCCAGCGTGTTGCTCTTGGTCATCTTGCCAGCGATCACGCCCGCCATGTAGGCACCTTCGTAGGTACGGCTGTCATAAGTGCGCATGTTCTCGGCCTGCTTGTAGCCGGTGGCGTGCTCCAGCATCACGCCTTTGGTGTCGGCAGCCACCTTAAGCATGGGCTCCATGTAGCCGAATGTGGTGCCAAAAATCAGCTTGTTGCCCTGGGCGGCCATGTCGCGAATCACGCGCTCGGCGTCAGCAGACTCGGGCACGTTTTCGACGAACGAGGTCACAACCTTGTCGCCAAACTCCTTCTCGACAGCCTTGCGGCCGTTGTCGTGGGCGAACGTCCAGCCACCATCACCAACTGGACCAATATAAGCAAAGGCAATTTTCAGGGGCTCGGCCTTGGCAGGCGCAGCGGCCACCGGGGCTGAAGCAGGGGCAGGGGCAGGAGCGGCTTCTTCTTTTTTGCCGCAACCCACCAACGCAGCGGCAGCCACGGTGGAGAGTGCTGCGAGTTTGAGCAGCGAACGTTTTTGCAGGTCGGTCATGTCAATTCCTTGTGGACGGGTTGCGACGGGGTTGAAAAGTGTTCAATTATGAACTGGAAAAAATCAGGAACCGGGGTAGAAAGGCTTGCCAATCGACGCCGGCATGTTGATGCGAATCCACTGCGGGTTGCGGGAAATCAGCGCCAGCACGACGATGGTGGCCAAATAAGGCAGCATGCTCAGGAACTGGCTTGGAACATCCACGCCAACACCCTGCAGGTGAAACTGCAGCATCGTCACGCCACCAAAAAGATACGCCCCCAGCAGCACACGTGCAGGGCGCCAGGTGGCGAACGTGGTTAGGGCCAGCGCGATCCAGCCCTTGCCGGCCACCATGCCCTCCACCCACAAAGGCGTGTAAATCACCGAAATGTAAGCGCCCGCCAACCCGCACAACGCCCCGCCGATCACCACAGCGGCCAGGCGGATACGGCGCACCGGATATCCCAGTGCATGGGCCGACTCGGGGCTTTCGCCCACGCTGCGCATCACCAGGCCACTGCGCGTGCGGTACAAAAACCAGATCAGCGCGAGTGCGAAAACCACCGTCAGGTATACCAGCGGATGGTGCCGAAACAGCGCGGGGCCAACCAGCGGAATGTCCGACAACCCTGGAATGGCATAGCTGGCACGGTCCGAAATCTTGGCCTGCACAAACGAGGTGCCCACAAAGGCCGAGAAACCCGTGCCAAACAGCGTGAGCGCCAGCCCGGTGGCAAACTGGTTGGTGTTGAGCCAGATCACCAGCACGCCAAAGATGGCGGCCAGCGCAGCGCCCACGGCAATGCCTGCGGCAAAACCCATCCAGTCATTGCCCGTGTGAACCACGGTGGCAAACCCGGCAATGGCTGCGCACAGCATCATTCCCTCGGCACCGAGATTCACGATGCCGACCTTCTCGTTGATCAGTAACCCGAGCGAGGCCAGCGCCAGAACCGTGCCCGCGTTCAGCGTGGCGGCCAGCAGCAATGCATAGGATTCCATTACTTGCTCCCTTTCAGTTTGAGCCGGTAATTCACCAGCGTGTCGCACGCCAGCAAGCTGAACAGGAGAAGTCCCTGGAATACACCGGTGAGTGATTTGGTCAACCCCATGCGCGACTGCGCCATTTCCCCACCGATGTAGAACATGCTCATTAAAATAGCCGAAAACACCATGCCGATGGGGTGAAGGCGCCCCACATAAGCCACGATGATGGCGGCAAAACCATACCCCGCGGGCACATAGGGCGTGAGCTGACCGATGGGGCCCGCCACTTCCAGCGCGCCCGCCAGGCCTGCTGCACCGCCGGAGATCATCAAGGCGGTCCACAGGGCCTTGCGGGACGAGAAACCCGCATAACGCGCGGCGGCAGGCGCCAGGCCCCCCACCTGTTGCGCAAACCCGGCCCGCGTGCGAAACAGGAAGATCCACATACCCGCCACACCCAGCAGCGCCAGCACCACGCCAATGCTCACCCGTGAGCCCTCAAACAGACGCGGAATGCGTGTGGCCGCTTCAAAGGTTTTGGTTTGCGGAAAGTTGAACCCCTGCGGGTCTTTCCACGGCCCGCCAACTAGATAACTCAGCACCTGCACGGCCACATACACCAGCATCAGACTGACCAGAATTTCATTGGCATTGAACCGATCCCGCAGCAACGCCGTGATACCCGCCCAGACCATGCCACCCAGCACACCCGCCAGCATGACAGGCACCACAATCCATCCACCGGTGGTCTTGTCCGCCAGCAAGGCCACTCCGCCAGCGAATATGGCGCCGATGATGTATTGACCTTCAGCCCCGATATTCCAGACGTTGGAGCGGAAACACACCGCCAGCCCCAGCGCAATGATCAGCAACGGCGTCGCCTTCACCAGCAATTCGCCCACCGCATAACCACTGCGGATGGGTTGCCAGAAAAACATTTCCAGCCCGCGCATCGGGTCTTTGCCCAGCGCCAGAAACATGATGATCCCAATAATGACTGTGATGCCCAACGCCAGCATCGGTGAACCGTAGCTCCAGGCGCTCGATGGCTGGGGGCGTGCTTCAAGCTTCAGCATGAGACGCCTCCGCTGCCTTGCTGGCCAGGTGTGCCTGCACGTCCTCATGCCACAGACCACTCATCCATTCGCCAATTCGTTCAATCGTGGCCTCCCCAATCGGTACGGAAGGCGACAGTCGCCCTTTTGCGATCACATGGAGTCGGTCACTCAACTCGAACAACTCGTCCAACTCTTCACTCACTACCAGCACGGCGCAACCTTTGTCCCGTAACGCCAGAATTTCGCCCCGAATTTGCGCGGCGGCGCCCACATCCACGCCCCACGTCGGCTGCGAGACAATAAGCAACTTCGGGTTCGCGTCGATTTCGCGTCCCACGATGAACTTCTGCAGATTGCCCCCGGACAGTGATCGCGCCACCGAGTTGGGTCCACCTGCCTTGACGTTAAAGCGGCGAATGATATCTGCCGCCTGCGTCTCCAGCGCCTTGACGCTGATCCAGCCAGACTTTGATAGGGCATTGTTTCGGGTCAACAGCAGGTTGTGAGCCAGCCCCAGTGTCGGCACCGCACCACGGCCCAGACGCTCTTCCGGCACAAAGTGCAAGCCCAGTTTGCGACGCCCGCCAGGGTGCAAACGGGACATATCCACTTCACCCATGCGCACGGACCCGACAGGTGAGCGGACATCTTCCCCAGACAACGCGTAAAGCAGCTCTTTCTGACCATTGCCAGATACCCCGGCGATACCCACAACCTCACCCGCACCAACCTGCAGGGAAATACCATCGAGGTCCACGCCAAACTGATCTTCCTTGGGCAAATTCAACCGATTCACCGTGAGCACTGGCAAGCCAGGCTTTTGCTCACGGTGCGTCAGCTGCGGTGGCTCGGCACCAATCATCAGTTTGGACAGCGAGGCGTTGGATTCTTGTCCCGGATTGCACACGCCGGTGACCTTGCCGCCGCGCAATACCGTGCAAGCCGTGCATAGCTCGCGGATTTCGTGCAGCTTGTGGCTGATGTACAAAATACTGCAACCCTCGGAGGCCAGTTTCTTCAACACCACAAACAGCTTGTCCACGGCTTGTGGTGTCAGCACAGACGTGGGCTCGTCCAGAATCAGCAATTTGGGGTTGGTCAGCAAAGCCCGGATGATCTCCACTCGCTGCATTTCACCCACACTCAGCGTATGAACCGGGCGCGCCGGGTCAATGTCCAGGCCATACTCCTGAGCCTTGGCGGTGATGCTGTGGGTCACTTCATCGAGCGTCAGCGTCTTGCTCAGGCCCAGCCAGACGTTTTCGGCTACGGTGATGGTGTCAAACAGGCTGAAATGCTGAAACACCATGCTGATGCCCATGGCACGGGCTTCCTGCGGGTTGCGAATGTGCACTGGCTGGCCGTTGAACATCACACTGCCTTCATCCGGCTTGACCGACCCGTAGATGATCTTCATCAACGTGGATTTGCCGGCCCCGTTTTCACCCAGCACGGCGTGGGTTTCACCGGGCATGACCGTCAAAGACACCTCGCTGTTGGCCACTACCGAAGGGTAGCGCTTGGTAATGCCGGAGAGGTGAAGTCGGGGGGTCGTCATGGGCTCATTCCTTATCTTGCAACTTGTGTGCCACGGACTTCACCCGGTCCCGCAGCCACCGGGCGGCGGCAGAGGTGTGGGTGCGTTCGTGCCAGAGCTGGTAATAGGTCAGGCGTGGAAATGGAATCGGGCATGGCAGGATGACCACCGGCGCCCGCATGAGATACCGCTCGCAATACTTGCGCCCGGTGGTTAGCACCAGCAGCGTGGACGCGACCATGGACGGGATCAGGCCGAAGTGCGCGCAGCGGGTGGTGATGTTGCGGGTCAGTCCAAGCGAATACAGGTGTTCGTCGATGATGCCTTTGGCGCCGGGGTGGGTGGCGCCGGGTGCAACGTGGTCGGCCGCCAGCCAGGCCGCTTGGTCCCAGCCCCGGCGCACGGCCGGGTGGTCTTTGGACACCAGACAGACCACTTCGTCATCAAACAGCGTGCCCAGATGCAGGTCGCCGGGTGGTGTGGACCAGTTGCCGATGACAATATCCACCTCCCCCTGCGACAAGTGGGCCTGATAGTCGGAGTCGGCCGAAAGCGGCTGGATGTCTATGTTGCAATGCGGCGCCAGAGACTTGATCTGGGTGACCAGCCGGGGCAGAAACAGCGTATCCAAGTAGTCGCTGGCTGCCACCCGAAAGGTGTTGCGGGCCTGGGCGGGCTCAAAACCGCGTGCGTCGGAGAACAGCATCTCGGCGGCACGCAAAATGCTGGCACTGGGCTCAATCATCCGCAGCGCTGCGTCGGTAGGCACCATCGTGGAGCCTGAACGCACCAGCAAGGGGTCCCCGGCGAAATCGCGCAGGCGTTTGAGCGAAGCACTGACCGCCGGCTGGTGCATGCCCAGCCGGATGGCGGCTCTTGAAACACTGCGCTCGGTTAACACGGTATGAAGGACCCTGATCAAGTGAAGGTCAATCTTGTCGAAAATCGCGTGGTCTCTCATATCTGTGTTTGCATCCGGGTCATATGCTAGCGCGTATGGACAGGCCTTGCCTCCTGTTTTACCCTCGCGCACAAGGACACTGTCATGAACACCAAAACCATTCAATTCATCCGGCGCGGGGAAATCGTCTCGCTGGCCAATGTACCGCCAACCCGCACCCTGCTGGAAGTGCTGCGCGAAGACCTGGCCTGTACGGGAACCAAGGAAGGCTGTGGCGAAGGCGACTGCGGCGCCTGCACCGTCGTGCTGGGAGAACTGACGCCCGCTTTGGCTGGCGGGCCTACCGGCGACCACCTCACATACCGCGCCATCAACAGCTGCATCCGCCTGGCGCACTCCATCGACGGCATGGCGCTGTGGACCGTGGAAGACATCGCCGCACAAGACGGCACCCCGCACCCGGCACAGGAAGCTCTGGTGCAGTGCCACGGTTCGCAATGCGGCTTTTGCACGCCCGGCTTTGTGATGAGCCTGTTTGGCATGTACCAGAACCACGTCTGCCACGGCAATGTGATCACCCGCGAATTGGCGCAGGAAGATTTGTCTGGCAACCTGTGCCGCTGTACTGGCTACCGGCCAATTCTGGATGCGGCGCAACAGATGGGTTCGTTGCCAGCGGTACGTGTCGATGAATCCGATTTGCTACAAAAGCTGAAGCTACTCGCGCATAGTGGACCCGGGCTAGGGGCCGATTTGACCTATATTGCACCCAAAGATCTACCTGCCCTGCTCACTGCCCGGGCTGCGCACCCGGACGCCCAGGTGGTGGCCGGATGCACCGATGTGGGCCTGTGGGTCACCAAGATGCACATGCAGTTCGGCAAACTGCTGGATGTCACCCAAGTGAAGGAGCTGCGTCGGGTGGAAGACTACCCGCACCACGTAGCCATTGGCGCCGCCGTACCGCTAACCGACGCTTTTGCCGCGCTTGTGGCCCAGCGCCCCCAGTTGCGCACCTTTGCCAATCGGTTTGCCGGCCTGCCGGTGCGCAACTCCGGCACGCTGGGCGGCAATGTGGCCAATGGCTCGCCGATCGGGGATTCGATGCCGCTGCTGATTGCGCTGGGGGCCAACGTGGTGTTGATGAGCAAACGAAACGGGAAGATAGGCCATCGGGAAATGCCGCTGGAACACCTCTACACCGGGTACCGCAAGAACGTGATGACGGCAGATGAACTGCTGGCCTGGATCAAGGTACCCAAACCCACAGCGGGCGAACAGTCCAGGGTGTACAAAATATCCAAACGGTTTGACGACGATATCTCAGCCGTCTGCTTGGCCTTGAACCTGCATCTGGACGGTGGGAAAGTGGTGTCAGCGTCCGTCGGCGTGGGCGGTGTGGCGGCTACCCCGGTACGGGCTATCAAAACCCAGGCGGAACTGGTGGGCCAGCCGTGGAATCTGGCCACGGTGAAACGCGCTATCGGCACACTGCGCGCTGAGTTTCAGCCGATATCGGACATGCGGGCCTCATCGGCCTACCGCCGTGAGGTATTGGGCAACCTGCTGCAACGCTTCTGGCTGGAAAGCCAGGGTATGCAGCAGATCAATCTGGAAGCCTTCAAGCTGGAAGGAGAGCAGGTATGAACGCACCCGAGAAACTGCCCGCTTTGCAAGCAGGCCAAGCATCAGTGGGTGCGGCGGGCCATTCCAAACACCACGAAAGCGCCCGCGCGCAGGTGGCGGGCGCTGCCACGTATGTGGATGACATCCCTGAGATCAAGGGCACGCTGTATGCGGCACCTGTTTTGTCCACCGTGGCGCATGGCAAGCTGCTGGGCGTGGATATCAGCGCTGCGCTGGCCATGCCGGGCGTTCGCGATGTTCTGCTAACCCGAGACATTCCTGGCAGCCCGATTCTGGCGTCGTTCACCGGGGACGAGCCCATCTTCGCCATTGATACCGTGCAGCACATTGGCCAGGTGGTGGGTGTGGTTGTGGCCGACACGGTGATGCAGGCCCGCCGTGCTGCCCGCAAAGTGAAGTTGAACATCGATGCGCTGCCGGCCATTCTGAGTGTCAAGGATGCGTTGGCGGCCAAAAGTTACGTGTTGCCGCCCGTGTTTGTCACGCGCGGCGACGCCACCACGGCGCTCGCCAGAGCGCCCCACACGTTGAGCGGTACGCTGGAAGTGGGTGGACAGGAGCATTTTTATCTTGAAGGCCAGGTGGCCTATGTCTTGCCACAGGAGCAAAACCAGTGGCTGGTGTATTCCAGCACGCAGCACCCCGGCGAAGTGCAGCACTGGGTGTCGCACGCGCTGGGGCTGGACAACCACGCGGTGCGCGTGGAGTGCCGGCGCATGGGCGGCGGTTTTGGCGGCAAGGAGACGCAGGCCGGGCACATGGCGGTGTGGGCCGCGTTGGCTGCGCACAAGCTCAAACACCCCGTCAAGCTGCGCATGGATCGGGATGACGACTTCATGGTCACCGGCAAGCGCCATCCGTTTGCCTACGAATACACGGTGGGGTTTGACGATACGGGGCTCTTGAGCGGTCTCAAATTGATGATGGCGGCCAACTGTGGCTTCAGCGCCGATTTGAGTGGCCCCGTGGCTGACCGCGCGGTGTTCCACAGCGACAACGCCTACTTTCTGGAAGACGTGGCCATTGCGTCCTACCGCTGCAAGCTCAATACCCAGAGCCACACGGCTTATCGCGGCTTTGGCGGGCCGCAGGGTGTGATCATCATCGAAGCGATCATGAGTGACGTCGCCCGTCATCTTGGGCTGGACCCGCTGGATGTGCGCATGCGCAATCTCTATGGCGTGGAAACGCGCAACACTACCCACTACCAGATGAAGGTGGAAGACAACATCCTGCAGCCCTTGCTAACGAAACTGGAGCTGTCTGTGCGCTATCGGCGGCGGCGGGAGGCCATTTCGACCTGGAATTCAGGTAGCCAGGTCATCAAGCGCGGGCTGGCCATCACGCCCGTCAAGTTCGGTATCTCCTTCACCGCCACGCTGTTCAACCAGGCCGGCGCACTGGTGCATGTGTACACCGACGGCAGCGTGCAGGTGAACCACGGCGGCACCGAGATGGGGCAGGGCCTGAACACCAAGGTCGCGCAGATCGTGGCCGATGAGCTGGGCGTGCCGTTTGAGCGCGTGCTGGCGACGGCCAGCGACACCAGCAAGGTGCCCAATGCGTCGGCCACAGCCGCATCGGCCGGAACCGACCTGAACGGCCGCGCCGCGCAGTTTGCCGCCCGCCATGTACGCGACAACCTCGCTGCCTTCGTGGGCGGGCTGGACGGTTGCGGCGCCGGTGCCATCCGGTTTGAGGGCGGGCATGTCATCTCGCCCACGGTCACGCGCAGCTTCAACGATGTGGTGAAAGCGGCGTATGCCAACCGCATCCAGCTTTGGAGCGACGGCTTTTACCGCACACCCAAAATCCACTACGACAAGACCACCCTCACCGGCAGACCGTTCTATTACTTTGCCTACGGCGCGGCCTGCACCGAGGTGGCCATTGACACGCTCACGGGCGAAAGCCGCGTACTCCAAGTTGATATCCTGCATGACGTCGGGCGCAGCATCAACCCCGCCATCGACATTGGTCAGATTGAAGGCGGTTTTGTGCAAGGCATGGGCTGGCTCACCACCGAGCAGCTGGTTTGGAACGACAAGGGTCATCTGAGCACCCACGCGCCCAGCACCTACAAGATTCCCGCTACTGGCGACATTCCGGCGCACTTCAAGGTGAATCTCTGGCCGGAGCCAAATCGTGAAGACAACGTGTTTGGTAGCAAGGCAGTAGGTGAACCGCCGTTCATGCTGGCGATCAGTGTGTATGAAGCGCTAAGGGACGCGGTAGCGCAGGCGCGGGGCGGGGCCGGCAATCTGGTCAAACTCACTGCACCGGCTACCGCCGAGAATGTGCTCAGGGCAATTGCGTTCCGGGTTGAATAGAGAGCCACACTGACACTGGAACTGACGTCAATGTTTTCAAATATTAGCCGATATCCCTTGAATTCTGGTCCGAAGTTCTGCCCAATGTACGGTTGCCTGCTGTAGTTCTTCGGCCAGAGTTAGACCTTCTAGTTTGCGTGCCTGCAAACTTAGATCGGAATATCCGAGAGTCTCAAGAACAGTTTTCAGACTATGGGCGACGCGCATGAGGGCTTGAGAATCGGCGTCCCGACACGCTACGTCAGCTTCGCGAACATCTGTCGGAAGCTGCCCAAGGCATGTGGTCCTGTATGCAACGAAGAGTTCCGCATCACCTTCAAAGTAGAGTGCCACGGCCCTGGACTCGTCTGCAGTTAGCGTTGGGAGAGATCTATCTAATGGATCGTGAACGCTGCACTCCGTTTCCAGTTCTTCTCCTGTCACAGCACCCTCCGCCCGCCAACCAAACATTTCGCGAACACATCCCTCGAGTGCCATTACTGAAACGGGCTTCTCCAGCACTCGCCAAACCGGATACGTTTCGAGTTGTTTGCGGACTATTGGGCTAAGTCCCGCACTTACGACAACGACCTTGGCGCTACCTTGCAACGTGGGGTTTGCCTTCAGGCGCTGCAGAAAACCTTGCCCGGACTCTCCCGCCAGCATGAGATCGGTAAAAATGAGTTGTACTTGCGCCTCCTGCAAAATCTGCAGCGCGAAAGCAACGCTGTCACACTCCAACAACTCCAACGGCAACTCTTCCAGCGCCATGCGCACAAAGCGCCGCAGTGAGGCGTCGTCCTCTAGCAGCAGCACACGTGGCTTGCTCACGCGGGTCGATGCAGCCGAGATTTGCGATGCTCAAGGCTGCGGGTTAACAAAGGCGGCAAATCAGCTACCAGTCGAGGCTTGTGCACAACTGGAACGCCTTCGAGTGCAAAGGCGTAAGGCGCTATCTGGCCTGCGTCCAAAGAAGTCACCACAATGACTTCCATCCGCCGAAACTGCTGATGCGAGCGCAGGCTGCCGATAAGGGTGACGCCATCGATTCCAGGTAACAGAATGTCGACCATCAAAACATCAGGCTGAAATTGCCCGACCATTGCTAACCCAGCAATGCCATCACTCGCCACACGAAGTTCCAATGTCGGAAATTTCTGTTTTAACAGCAGTGTTATCAAGTTCTGAAAGTGCACCGAATCTTCGATTAGGAGTACTTTTAGTCGCTCAGTTCCGAGCTCGCGCAAATTACCTGCACGTTCAAAAGCATTCAAGTCGGGCTCAACCGGTTCCCCAGGCACCGAAAGTGTTGCTTTTCTCTCCCCGCTTCGCCAGCGATCAACGGACTGCTGGGAGATTCTGCGATGGCCACCCGGCGTCTTCCAGGCCTCCAATTCACCTCGATCTACCATCAACTGCACCGATCGGACTGCAAGACCCAAAGCACGCGCCGCTTCGATAGTGCTCATCTGGCTATTGGACTGTCGGCCGAAATCTTCAGCAGAATTTGTGCTCATTTAGCAATTTTAGCAAATAAATCACATAAGGCCAAAAATTCAATTGAAAGTATCATATTTATCAATTATGATACTTTCATCAGGCAAATTCTGCCTTTCAATGTTTGCATCACATTACTCAAGCCACCATGAAAAAGATTTTGATTGTTGAAGACCATGCAGATATTCGGCGTCTGATCCGAATGACGCTCGAGTTTGAAGATTTTGAGATTCTGGAGGCGGAGAATGGTGAAAAGGGTCTCGCTCTGGCGCTGCAGTTCCGACCAGACTTGATCCTCCTCGACGTCATGATGCCTGGCGCCCTGAACGGCCTGGATGTATGTCGGACTCTCAAGTCAAACCCAAATCCGCCGAGAGTTCTATTACTCACCGCGCGCGGCCGCAGCGAAGATCTTGAAGCCGGCATGCAGGCAGGTGCAGAGGCATATCTAGTCAAGCCATTCAGCCCATTGCAGCTAATAGAGAACATCAACCAACAGCTGGAGATGACATGACGTCCCTTACCGATTCAGCTGATTCCATATTTCCCAACAGTGGCAACAGCTTCTCGGAGGCCGCAACGCGCCAGATGGAGCGTTTGGTCGGAGACTTTGGACGGATGTACCGGGAACGCAATGAGGCACTTGAGGAAGTGGCGCGCGCACATCATGAAGCTCTCTTCCGACTGTCTCTAGCCGCAGACCTCAAGGACGACGACACAGGGGTTCACATTATCCGAATTGGCTTCCTGTCGGAGGCACTTGCCTTACTGTTAGGGCAAAGCAAGGCCGCGGCCCGCATGCTGCGTAAAGCTGCACCCATGCATGATATTGGGAAGATCGGCATACCGGACGACGTGCTGAAAAAACCGGGGGCATTCTTGCCGGAGGAACGCATAGTCATGAATCAGCATGCAGCGATGGGCGCCGAAATTTTGGGTCGCTCCCGAATCCCGCTATTCCAAATGGCTGCTGAGTTGGCGCTGGCTCACCATGAGCGTTGGGATGGGACAGGTTACCCAAGCAAGCTGGCAGGAGACAACATCCCACTATCTGGCCGCATCGTTGCCGTAGTGGACTTTTTCGATGCGCTCACCATGGACCGGTGCTACCGTTCCGCGTTCTCAAACAAGGTGGCATTAACGATGTTGACCGAGCAACGCGAAAAAGCATTCGACCCCGCCATTGTTGATGTGTTTCTCGCCAACTCGGACGCGCTGATTGGATTGCGAGATCGAATCAATAAGTCAAGGCCAACCTTCACCGACCTCATCGACTCCAAATAAAGACCATCATCATGTACAAATCAGTCCCCAAAGCACTTGCCAAATCGGTATTCGGTCTGCTGGCACTCTTCGCCTTTCCCATTGCAACTTTGGCGGGGCCCGTTTCGGACCGCATAAAAGCTTCGGCCACCGTGAGAGTATGTATCTGGCCAGACTACTATGGCGTCACCCATCGCAACCCCAACACACAACAACTCGAGGGCATTGACATTGATCTATCCGGAGAGTTCGCCCGCGATCTCAAGGCCAAGGTGCAATACATTGACTCGTCTTTCGTGACGCTAATAGACGACCTCAAGTCAGACCGTTGTGACGTTGCCATGTTCGCGGTCGGTATGCTTCCGCAACGCATGCAGCAATTGAAGTTTTCGAAACCCTATTTACAAAGTGACATTTACGCTGTCAGTACCAAGAGCAATCGAACAGTCCGGCAATGGGCTGACATAGACAAGCCAGGCGTTTTGGTGGGTGTGCAGGCTGGCACTTTCATGGAGCCTGTGATGAAAGAACAGCTCAAACAGGCGCAAATGGTGGTCGTAAAACCACCCGCTACCCGGGAGCGAGAATTGGAGGCAGGCCGCATAGACGTATTCATGACGGACTATCCTTACAGTCGGCGCCTGCTCGACAATGCTGACTGGGCCACTTTGATCACATCGCCTACCCCCTTCAACGTTTTGCCGTATGGCTATGCCGTGAAGCCAGGCGACGACGCTTGGCTACTACAGGTGGAGAATTTCGTCGCACAGATCAAGCGTGATGGCCGCCTTCTGAAAGCCGCGACTCGCAACGGCCTTGCGCCGATTGTGGTTAGGGACTGAACCTGCCCCAAATAACACTGATGATGACCGGATTCGATTTCCCCCACTGGCTCGCAAGTCGATTCACCAGTGCCACGGCCATCGTGGCCGGCGTTGCCCTGACGCTTGCTACTGTACTCGCCCTATCGGTACTGGTCTGGTACGAATACGCGGAAGTCCTGAAGGCAGATCGGGAACGCGGCGAGTTGCAGGCCCGCGTGCTGGATGACCATGCGACACGGTCGATTGAAGCCACCTCGATTGCATTGAGTTATCTTTCTGGACAACTTGACACGACCCCAGCCGGGCTTGACAACACAAAAGTGGACCTGATGTTAAGTCAAGCGTTGGTAACCTTGCCATTCATCAGAAGCTTAAACGTGTTGAGCAGTTCGGGGTTGATCCTGGCCAGCTCGTCTCCTGCGGAAGTCGGGCACCGTCCAGACCTTAGACTGTTGGGCGCCTTGCCCGATACCGGAGGCGAGTTCTTGGGGGAATTCATAGCTGGCCGGAGTCTCATGGCGCTTGAGCAGCCGTCCACGTCCTTCGCAGGTTCTTCGGCAACCGGATTCATCCCCCTGACGCGCGCATTTAAAACGACGATGGGGCAGGAGTTGTACTTGATCGCATTGATCAATCCTGACTCGTTTTCAAATTTCCAAGTTCTCACGCTAAATAACCCGAGTAATGCTGCGTACCTCCTGAATTACAAAGGCAGTCTGTTGGCGACTGGCGGCGCAACGACCTTGACCCCCGGCACCAAGCTATCGCAGCACCCTGTATTTGCAGACTACCTGCCGGGTAAAGCGCACTCTGCATACGTCGGTATCGGTGCCACTAACGAAAGGCAGGTTGTTGCCTTTCGACTGTCCAGAACACGGCCACTTGTAGTGATTGTTGAACAACCGTATGCCAATAGTCTGCAGCGTTGGTTCTCCGGTATCAAATGGTTTGCTTTGGCTGGATTATTTTCAATTGCGTTTTTGGCGCTCATGACAATCGCCGTCCGGCGAAGCCTACATGCGCGAGAAACTGCTCATGACCAGTTGGCCATTGCCAGGCAGGAGGCCGTTGCCCGAGAGAGGGAACTTCGAGTACTGGTCAAAAGTGTGCAAGAGTTAATCTTCCGTACCGATGCCACGGGTTCGATCTCCTATGTCAACGACCGTTGGGTGGCGCTTCACGGCCAAAGCGTGGAGCAAGCAATCAATAGCCACCTCAAGAGGTTGGTCGAACCGGAAGACAGCGCAGCTGTCGCTGCACTTTTTTCCACCAGCTCCGACGCCGGCGTACGTACTGCAACAGCAAGGATGCGATCCAGCGACGGCACTGTTCATCACTTTGATATGGCCGTTGTACCATTGCGCAACAGCTCCGCCATTGTGGGTTTCGCCGGCAGCGCGGTGGATGTTACAGACCGCATTGCTGCACAACAAGCGCTTCAACACCAACTCGGACTGGTCGCCTCATTGCTGGAAAGTAGCCCGTTGCCAGTTTCAACCTTCGACCCACAGGGCAGGTACATAACTGTCAATCGCGCATGGGAAGATTTTATGGGCCAGTCCCGGACTGTTGTGATTGGCCAGCGTGGTGCCTACTTCATGACGCCTGAAGCTGCGTCTTTGCACGCCGAGCGAGACGCAGCAGTCTGGCGCACTGGGGGGACCCTCCGTTACGAGGCGAAAGTTCGCCACCGCGATGGATCCACCCGCGATGTCATGGTTACCAAGGTTGTGGTCGCTGGAGACCGGCGCGACAACGCACGCATGTTGAGTACGATGATCGATGTGAGCGAGTTTCGGGAAGCTGAACAGGCGACGCGCGCCGCTCGGGACGCGGCGGAAGAATCCTCTCGCGCAAAATCCGAGTTCATTGCCAACATTAGCCATGAGTTACGCACGCCTCTGCAATCAATTTTAGGGTTTTCGGAACTGGGCATCATGCGCGGCATTCAACAACCCAAACTCCACAGCATGTTCAGTGATATCCACGCTTCGGGTGAGCGCATGCTGGCTTTGGTGAATGACTTGCTGGATGTGTCGAAAATTGAAAGCTCTGTTGGGGCCATCACAATTGAACGTGCGGACGTACGCAACCTTGTCGCCGATGTTCTGCACGAACTAAGCCCGCAATTGGCCGGCAAGGGCATAGGTCTAGCAGTCGACCTGGGGCCCAAACCCTTGCTGGCAAAAGTAGATCCCGTACGTTTTCAGCAAGTAATACGCAACATTACAGCTAACGCCATCAAATTTTCGCCTCACCAAAGTGAAATTGAGGTTCGCGGATACCTGACAGGTGACGCCCGGCTGTGTATCAGTGTGCGCGACCATGGCTTGGGTATCCCAACTGCTGAGGTCGAGAAGATTTTTGATGCATTTGTTCAGTCAAGCACAACCAAGGATGGCTCTGGGGGTACAGGTCTGGGATTGGCGATCAGCAAGAAGATAATCGAAGCGCATGATGGCAGCATCGTTGCTGACAACATGCCGGATGGAGGAGCAGTGTTTCGCACTTACCTGCCGGCGCGACACCACTTGGACCAAGAAACGACCTACTAAGCTTGTCTGCTTACAAAACCAGCATCGCCCGAAAGTCGTTCACATTCGTGTGCGTAGGCCCGGTGATCACCAAATCACCCAGGGGGCTGAAGTAGCCATAGGCGTCGTTGCGGTCCAGGTACTGGTCGATCTTCATGCCCCGCTCTTGCGCCCGTGCCAGCGTGTCGGGGGCCACGTAAGCCCCGGCGTTGTCTTCCACGCCGTCGATGCCATCGGTATCGGCTGCCAGCGCGAACACGCCGGGCTGGCCCTGCAGCGCCTGCGCCAGGCCCATGCAAAACTCACCTGCACGACCACCACGACCGCGCGGTGTGCCTTCCGGCTGCTTGCGAACCGTCACCGTGGTCTCGCCGCCCGACAGGATCACGCAGGGCTTCTTCCACCCACCCGCACCACGCGCCACAGCGCGGCCCATGGCCGCGTGCACCTTGCCGACTTCGCGGGACTCGCCCTCAATCTCATCGCTGAGGATGTGTGCCTCCAGTCCTGCGGCTTGCGCTGCATTCGCAGCTGCTTCAAGTGACTGTTGCGGTGTGGCGATCATGTGCACTGCGTGTCCGGCAAAGGCTGTGTCACCGGGTTTGGGCGTTTCGAGCGCGCCGCTGTCGAGCGCCGCGCGCACGCCTTCAGTCACGGCGATGCCATAGCGTTTTAGGATGGCCAATGCATCTGCACAGGTGGTGGCATCCGGTACGGTAGGACCGCTGGCTATGATGCTGGGGTCATCACCCGGCACGTCGCTGATGGTCAGCGTCACCACGCGTGCGGGGGCGCAGGCGGCCGCCAGCCGCCCGCCCTTGATGCGGGAGAGGTGCTTGCGCACGCAGTTCATTTCAGAAATATTGGCGCCGGAATTCAGCAGGTCCTTGTTGATGCGCTGTTTGTCTGCCAGTGTCAGACCATCAGCAGGCAACGTGAGCAGGGCCGAGCCGCCACCAGAAATCAGGCACAACACCAGATCGTCTTTTGTCAGCCCTTGCGTCAATGCCATGATGCGTTCGGCAGCAGCCAGACCCGCCGCGTCGGGCACGGGATGAGAGGCTTCCACCAGCTCGATCCGTTGGGCCAGGCCTGCTGGCCGCGCTGGAATGTGGTGATATCGCGTCACCACCAGGCCGGTCAGCGGCGCATCGGCTGGCCACAAGGCTTCCACCGCCTGCACCATAGAGCCACCGGCTTTCCCTGCTCCCAAAACGAGGGTCCGGCCCTTCGGCGGCGGTGGCAAAAACGCTGCTGTGTTGTGCAGGGGCAATGCACGCATAACTGCGGCGTTATAAAGGTATTCCAGAAACGCCCTAGGCCGGCAGTTAGCGTCGGGCGCAGAATTTGGTGCGATCATTCACGAGTCTCCTGTTCCCATTGTGCCGCGGTCTGCTCCCGACCATTCCCTCAACTCCGGTCATAACTGAAATCATGTCTACTCTGTTGATCAAAAACGCCCAGTGCGTCGCCACGTTTGATGATGTCAATCCGGCAAAAGGGCGTGAGCTGCTCCAAGCCTCCGTCTTCGTGCGTGACAACCTCATCGAATCCATAGGCCCGGCTGCCGATCTGCCCCAAACGGCTGACGAGGTGATTGATGCACGCGGCCATCTGGTCATGCCGGGCCTGATCAATACACACCACCACATGTGCCAGTCGCTCACCCGGGCGATTCCAGCCGTACAAAACGCTGAGCTGTTCAGCTGGCTGCACGGCCTGTACCCGATCTGGTCTGGGCTGACACCCGAGATGATCCGGGTGTCCACCCAAGTGGCAATGGCCGAGCTGTTGATGAGTGGCTGCACCACCAGCAGCGACCATCTGTATATCTATCCCAATAGGGTGCGTCTGGACGACAGCATCGAAGCCGCCCGCCAGATTGGCATGCGCTTCACGGCCAGTCGGGGCAGCATGAGCGTGGGCCAGTCACAAGGCGGTTTGCCGCCGGATAGCGTGGTGGAAGCTGAAGACTTCATCCTCAAGGACACGCAACGGCTGATCGAAACGTATCACGACATGTCTTTCGGCGCAATGGTTCATGTTGCCGTGGCACCCTGCTCGCCTTTCAGCGTCAGCCGCGACCTGATGCGCGAATCGGCCAAGCTGGCCCGGCATTACGGCGTGCGCTTGCACACCCATCTGGCCGAAAACGACCACGACCTCGCCTATTCAAAAGAAAAATTCAACTGCACACCCACGCAATACGCGCAAGACCTCGGCTGGCTGGGCCACGACGTCTGGCATGCCCACTGCGTAAAACTCGACGACGAGGGCATCAGCCTGTTTGCATCCACCCGCACGGGCGTGGCGCACTGCCCGTGCAGCAACATGCGCCTGGCCAGCGGCATTGCCCCCATCCGCAAAATGATCAACGCTGGGGTACCCGTCGGCTTGGGCGTGGACGGCTGCGCCAGCAACGACGCCGGCCATTTGGTGAACGAAGCGCGTCAGGCCATGCTGCTGGCGCGGGTGGGGCGTGCCCTGCAGCCGCCTTCAACCGACGCCAGTGGCCGCACTTTTTTCGGCTGCGATCTGGGGCCATCAGAAATGACCGCTCGCGACGCACTAAGCGTGGCCACGCGTGGTGGCGCAGAAGTGTTGGGTCGCAAAGACATTGGCCACCTCGCCCCTGGCATGTGCGCCGACCTCGCGCTGTTCGATCTGCGCACCCTCGCCTTTGCCGGTGGCGCCGTGCATGATCCGGTAGGCAGTTTGTTGTTGTGCGCGAGTCCTCAAGCAGCTTACACGGTAGTGAATGGCTGCGTGGTGGTGCGCGAAGGCCAACTTGCCACTGTTGAACTGGTGCCCCTGATCGAGCGACACAACCAGCTGGCGAAGCAACTTGCGGGTGCCAGCCTATAACCGGCCGAGACATGACATGGATCAAAACCCGCCACTGAAAGGTCGCATAACCTCTTCCCTATTTTTGGGAATACAACATGGCGAATCTGGAATGGTCGGATGCATTGGCGCTGGACCTGCCAGCGATGGACGACACCCATCAGGAATTTGTGGAGCTGCTGGCCAAAGTGGAGAACGCGCCTGATGCCAAACTGCTGGAACAGTGGACAGAGCTGATCGACCACACCGACGACCATTTCGGCCGTGAGGACGAATGGATGAAAAACACGCGGTTTGCCTCATCTAATTGCCATAGCATGCAGCACAAGGTGGTCCTGCAAGTGATGCGAGAGGGCCAGAAACAGGGGCGGGACGGTCATCTCGCCATAGTGCGCGATATGGCACGCGAACTGGCCCTGTGGTTCCCGCAGCACGCCCAGTCGATGGACGCGGCGCTGGCGCTTCATCTAAGACGATTAGGCTATGACCCGGTAACCGGCATCGTCACTATGCCCGATGCATTACCCCAGAACATCATTCATGGCTGCGGCGGAGCCAGCTGTTCAGACACCGTGGCCTCAGCTCCTCGGACAAAAGAAATGGCGTGAGCCTCTGGGCGCACTCATTCAGTCTTTGCGCCATCGTTAAACCACTTCGCAATCACTGCACGCTCGGCATCGGTAATTTGCGTGGCGTTATTCATTGGCATGATTTTGGTGACTACCGACTGCTGATACACCGACAGCGCATGCTGCTTCACCAGTGCGGGGGAATCCAGCCGTACATTTTTCATCTGCACTTGGGCACCATGGCACAAGTAACATCGCTGCTCCAGTATTTTTTGAACATCTTGATAGCCAAATTGGCCTCCAGACCCCGTGGGATATGCGCCAGTAGCTACTGAATTCGTAGCCATTCCAATAGTCGCAGCAGGTTGCGGCGCAGGCTTCATCCACACAATAGCTCCCACGATCACTGCCACGCCGACCGCTGCATACGGCCAGGGATGGCCATTGCGACCCAGCTTGAAACCGTGGCGCATGACAAAAAACTGTCGAATCAGTGCCCCCGCCAACATCATCACAATCAACACGACCCAGTTGTACTGGTTCGTGTAGGTGAAGCTGTAATGGTTGCTTAGCATGGCAAACAGCACCGGCAGCGTGAAATAGGTGTTGTGCACGCTGCGTTGCTTGGCGCGCTGACCGTGAATGGGGTCTACCGGTCGGCCTTCACGCAAGTCTTTGACGACGGTACGCTGGCCCGGAATGATCCAGAAGAACACATTCGCACTCATGGCGGTAGCGATCATCGCGCCCACCAGAAGAAAGGCAGCCCTTCCGGCGAACCAGTGACAGGCCAGCCAGGAGGCGCCACACACAACCAGAAAGACCAGCGCGCCCACGATGGCGTCACCATTCTTGCGTCGGCCGAATATCTGGCAGATCAGGTCATAGATCATCCAGAACACCACCAGGAACGACACTGCAACCCCGATTGCCGCACCGCTAGACCAATTCATTAATGACTTGTCAATGAGGTAAGTGCTCGCACTCCACAGGTAAGAGACAGTGAACAGCGAAAACCCGGTCAACCAGGTGCTGTAGCTCTCCCAGTAAAACCAGTGCAAGTGGTCTGGTACCTTTTCCGGGGCTACCGCATATTTCTGCGGGTTGTAAAAGCCGCCGCCATGCACGGCCCACAGTTCGCCACCGACGCCTTTTTTCTGCAAATCTTCCGACTCGGGCTTGACCAGACTGCTGTCGAGAAAAACAAAATAAAACGAGGAGCCGATCCAGGCGATGGCGGTGATGACGTGAACCCAGCGCAGCAGCAAATTGGCCCAGTCGAGGTAATAGCTTTCCATGTTTCTTTAACCTTTACGGCGCCACACCATGGCACCCTTCATCTTCAAACTGCTCACCACTGCGGGCGCTGTAAGCAGTTTCTGGGTCGCGAACAAGGGTCTTTGGGGGACCCAGCTCCGCTGCGACATGGACATCAAAGTGTATACACTTTCTGAAATGCTTCAAATAAGGCACCAAAGGATTTCTCTCGGTATAAACCCTAGCTCCCGGTCAGGTTCCAGTTTGCAATAACTGTGCCGCAACTGCCACCGCAATAACTTCGGGCTCCTTACCGGCGATACCACTTACACCTATCGGGCTGGTGACTTGGGCCAGCTCAACGTCAGAAAAGCCGCGCTCCGCCAGACGGTGGCGAAAAGTTGCCCATTTGGTCTTGCTGCCAATCAGGCCGATGTAGGGTAAATCACCCCGCGCGCGCTGGCGCATCAGGCAGGCAGCCACCACATCCAGGTCCTCCGCATGGCTGAAACTCATGATCAAGACCCTGCAGCCGGTCGGCAGGTCGCTAACAGACGAATGCACCGGGTCAGAATGCTCAGTCGATACGTTGTCTGGCAGCTCCGGGGGAAAGATCTCGTCTCGACTGTCCACCCAAGTAACCGCGAACGGCAAGGTGCCCAGAATGCCGATGAGTGCGCGGCCAACATGCCCACCACCAAACAGGGCGATGGGCTGACGGGTCTCTTGCTGTTGCGAGAGCAGCCAGGCCTCTACCTTGGCAAGGTCGTCGATGCTGACCACATCAAAGCGCAAATGCATCACGCCGCCACAGCATTGACCCAGACTGGGGCCCAGCGCGAAGCGCACCGTACTCGCCACTGTTGCGCCGTTCAGACGTTCCCGGGCCAGATTAATCGCCTGGAACTCCACATGCCCACCACCAATGGTTCCTACCAAACTGTTGCGAAAAACTGCCATCCACGCGCCCGGACTGCGTGGCACCGACCCCTGCGCTGAATCAACCCTCACCCACACGGCGGTTTCTTGCTGAAGAAGACTCAGAAATTCGTTGGTTTGGTTCACTTTTTGTTACCTTGATGCACGCCTTCTGTAAGCTCCCGAGGTTCAACTCTGGCACATTTAGTCCAAACCGGTGTGACAAACCTCAGGAGACGACCTATGAATTACCCCAACATCAATAGAATCTGGCTGGTTCTGGGAACAGCCATTGCAGGCCTGATCGTAGCGGCATGCAAAACTGCACCTCCCCCTCCTGTCGCCGCTCCCCCGGCGCCAGTTGCCATGCCAGCACCCGTACCGGTACCAGCCCCTCCGGTCGCTGCCGCCCCTGTTGCCCCCCACTTGGGCATGACGTCGAGCGCAGGCACCCCCCGCGATTACCGTCGGGACGCAGCAGGTCATTTGTATCGGCAAAACGGCAATCGCGTCTACAAGGGAAAAATGCCGCCGCTGCTGTACGCCGTGGGCGTGCTGAACGTGGAGATCGACGGCCGTGGCAACGTGGTTTCCACCAACTGGATGCGTGCTCCTTCGCATGCACCTGAAGTCATGGCTGAAATCGTCCGAACGGTGCGTCAGGCTGCACCCTACCCTGCGCCGGTACGCATGGGCCGTGTCACCTATACCGACACGTGGTTGTGGGAAAAAAGCGGTCGATTCCAGTTGGATACCCTGACCGAAGGTCAGCTCTAATTACCCGAAATCAGTCCTAGGAACCCCTGTAGGTCGAGTAGCTCCAGGGGCTGACCAGCAGTGGCACGTGGTAATGCTGGTCGGTGTGTGCCACACCGAAATCCAGACTCACCTTGTTCAGAAAATTAGGTTCGGGTAGCGCTACGCTGCGATCCCTGAAATAACCCTGCACATCAAAAACCAGTCGGTAGGTGCCCGCCCGCAGGCTGGCGTTGTCATACAGCGGCCCGTCCGGGTTGCGCCCGTCCTGGTTCAGGACAAAGCGCTTCACCAGTGTGGCCGAATCGCCGTGGGTGGTGTACAGCGCAACTGCCATCCCGGCAGCGGGGCAACCATGCATGGTGTCCAGTACGTGTGTGCTCAAGCCCATATTGCGTCCTTGTTATAAATTCCTGATCGACCCGTGATCGCCCTCCTGAAGCCGGTATTCAGCGTACGGAAACCGAAAGTGTATACACTTTTTGAGTTTAACGCTATGATGCCAGCCATGGAAGCATCATCTACCGCCCTGATTGTTCAGGCGCTCACCAAAGCCATTGTGGAACACCGGCTTCAGCCTGGCAGCAAGCTGGCGGAGCAGAAGCTGGCTGATCACTTTGGCGTATCCCGAACCCTGGTCCGCCAGGCACTGCTGCAACTCTCGCAACATCAGTTGATCACGCTGGAGCCCGCACGCGGCGCCTTTGTGGCAGCCCCGTCCGTCGCCGAAGCGAAGCAGGTCTTTGCCGTGCGCCGCATGCTGGAGACCGAGATGACACGCGCGTTCGTGCGCCAAGTCACACCCGCCAAGATCAAGGCGCTACGCGAGCATGTGGCGCAGGAAAAGCTGGCTGTGCAGCGGGAAGATGCCCCGGGGCGTACCGAGCTTTTGGGCGATTTCCACGTGCGGATGGCTGAACTGATGGGCAATGACGTGCTGGCGCAATTGCTCAGCCAGCTGATTTCACGCTGCGCCCTGATTACCCTCATGTACCAAACTTCCCGCGCTGCCGAGCACTCCAATGAGGAGCACGTGGACATTGTGAAAGCGCTTGCGGCCAAAGACGAAGATCTGTCTGTGAGACTTATGAACGAGCACCTGCTGCACGTCGAAGAAAACCTGACGTTCGATCGCAAGATTCCCACCAACGACATTTCAATGGCCCTGTCCTGAGAGAACGCCCCATGTCAAGCGCCCCCTACGATTCAACTGCTACCTATCCCCGCGATCTGGCCGGGTATGGACGCAACCCGCCACACGCACAGTGGCCCGACCAGGCACGTATCGCAGTTCAGTTTGTCCTGAATTACGAAGAAGGCGGAGAAAACGCCGTGCTGCATGGCGACCCAGCCTCCGAACAATTCCTGTCCGAGATGTTCAGCCCGGCGGCTTTTCCAGCACGCCACATGAGCATGGAAAGCATTTATGAATACGGTTCGCGCGCAGGCGTTTGGCGAATCCTGCGCGAGTTTGAGAAACGCAAACTGCCGCTCACCGTGTTTGGCGTGAGCATGGCGCTGCAGCGCCACCCTGAACTCACGGCTGCATTCAAGGAACTGGGCCACGAAATTGCCTGCCACGGCTGGCGCTGGATCAGTTATCAGAATATCGACGAAGCCACCGAGCGGGAACACATGCGCATCGGAATGGACATCATTCGGGAGCTAACCGGCGAGCGCCCATTGGGCTGGTACACGGGGCGCGACAGCCCCAACACGCACCGGCTGGTGGCTGACTATGGTGGCTTTGAATACGACAGCGATTACTACGGCGATGACCTGCCGTTCTGGATGCAGGTCAGGAAAACCGACGGCAGCGTGGTGCCGCAACTCATCGTGCCTTACACGCTGGACACCAACGACATGCGCTTCTCTTCTGCACAGGGCTTTGCCCAAGGCGATGATTTCTTCACGTATCTCAAAGACAGCTTTGATGTGCTGTATGCAGAAGGCGACGCAGCAGGTGCCAACTCACCCAAGATGCTGAGCATTGGCCTGCATTGCCGTTTACTGGGACGACCCGGGCGCATGCGGTCGCTGCAAAAATTTCTGGACTACATCCAGGGTCACTCCCATGTCTGGATCTGCCGCCGCCTGGACATTGCCAGGCATTGGGCCAAAACGCACCCCTCGCACCCCCGCCCTGTTGCCCCATCAACCGTGACCAAAGGCTGAATCATGGCCATCAACCTGCCACAACTGAACGCTGCTTCATCGGCTGAAGCCTTACAGCTACTGGACGGGCTTTACGAGCACTCTCCCTGGATCGCCGAAAAGGCCCTGGCACAGCGGCCTTTCAAATCCCTGGCGCACCTGAAGTATGCGATGGTGCAGGTGCTCAACGCCGCCGGCCGCGAGCCCCAATTAGCCCTGATCCGCGCCCACCCTGAGCTGGCCGGCAAAGCGATGGTCAGCAAGACACTCACCGCCGAGTCAACACATGAGCAGGGCAAGGCGGGCCTGACAGACTGCACGCCCGCAGAGTTTGCCAAAATCCAGAAGCTGAACGCCGACTACAACGCACGATTCGGCTTTCCGTTCATTCTGGCCGTACGGGGCGCTCGTGGCACTGGCTTGAGCAAGCAGCGAATCATCGACACCTTTGAGCGACGCCTGCGCAATCCGCTGGAATTCGAACATGCCGAATGCCTACGTAACATCCACCGCATCGCAGAAATCCGCCTCAATGACAAGTTCGGCTTTGAGCCCGAGTTGGGCCATCGCGTGTGGGACTGGCATGAGACCCTTGCGCGCCACACGGACCCCGGGTACGCCGAACTCGGTCAGCTCACAGTCACTTACCTCACCGATGCACACCGCGCTTGCGCTGCGGACATAAAACAGCAGATGCTGGCCTGCGGTTTCGACGAAGCCCACATTGACGCCGTGGGCAACGTGGTCGGTACCTATCGGGCAAGCGATGACGCCAAGCCCATTACGGGCAGGGCGAAAGCTCCGATCCTGCTCACCGGGAGTCATTTCGACACCGTGCGTAACGGTGGCAAATACGATGGCCGCCTCGGCATTTTCGTGCCCATGGCTTGCGTGCAGGAACTGAAACGCGCAGGCAGACGGCTGCCCTACGCAATCGAAGTTGTGGGATTTGCAGAAGAGGAAGGCCAGCGCTATAAGGCCACCTTCCTCGGATCAGGCGCGCTCACTGGCCACTTCAACCCCGACTGGCTTGACCAGCAGGACGCGGACGGCGTCACCATGCGAGCAGCCATGCAGCATGCCGGCCTGCCCGCCACGCTGGAAGCCATCCAGACATTGCAACGTGACCCGGAGCGTTATCTCGGCTTTGTTGAAGTGCATATTGAACAGGGCCCCGTGCTGAACGCCATGGACCTGCCTTTGGGTGTCGTCACCTCAATCAACGGTAGCGCGCGTTACCGGGGCGAGTTCACCGGTGTGGCCAGCCATGCCGGAACCACGCCCATGAACCGCCGCCGTGACGCGGCCACAGCAGCAGCCGAACTGGCGTTGTATGCCGAAGCCAGGGCCTCAGCCGATGAAGACTCCGTCGCCACGGTGGGCATGTTCGACGTACCCCAAGGCTCCATTAATGTGGTGCCCGGACGCTGCCAGTTCAGTCTGGACATTCGTGCACCCAACAACGCGCAGCGCAATGCCGTGGTGGCAGACATCAAGAACCAGGCACTGCGCATTGCCGAGCGGCGGCGTGTGATGTTGCACCTGGAAGAAACCATGATCGCTTCGGCAGCGCCGTCTGACGCAGCGCTGCGCGGGCACTGGGAAAGCGCCGTCCAGGCCCTGGGTCTGCCGCCATATCAGCTACCCAGCGGGGCGGGTCACGATGCCATGAAACTCCACGAGATCATGCCGCAGGCCATGCTGTTTGTGCGCGGGGAAAACTCCGGTATCAGCCACAACCCGCTCGAATCCACCACCAGCGACGACATGCAACTGGCCGTGGAAGCCTTTTCCGTGCTGCTTGAAAACCTCGCTGCCGAATACTGATTTTTCTTTTTACCGACTTGAACCATGAACACTTACGAACAATTGGATGCCTGGATCGATGCCCACTTTGAAGAACAAGTTCGCTTTCTTCAGAACCTGATTCGCGTGCCCACCGACACGCCGCCCGGCAACAATGCACCGCATGCTGAGCGCACGGCCGAACTGCTGCACGGTTTCGGGCTGGACGCCGAGAAGCATCCCGTGCCGGAAGCCGAAGTCAAAGCGTTCGGGCTGGAAAGTGTCACTAACCTTGTCGTGCGCCGGAATTACGGTCTCGGCAAAACGGTGCTCCTAAACGCCCATGGCGACGTGGTTCCACCCGGTGAAGGCTGGACCAAGAACCCCTATGGTGGCGAGATTGAAAACGGCAAGATTTACGGACGCGCTGCAGCCGTCAGTAAATGTGATTTTTCTACCTATGCCTTTGCCGTGCGTGCGCTGGAAGCCGTTGCCAAGCCCAAGGCTGGCAGTGTGGAACTGCTGTTCACCTACGACGAAGAGTTTGGCGGCGAAGTGGGACCTGAGTGGCTGCTCAAACACAAGATCATCAAACCTGATTTGATGATTGCTGCAGGCTTCAGCTACCAGGTCATCACGGCCCACAACGGCTGCTTGCAGATGGAAGTCACCGTGCACGGCAAGATGGCGCACGCCGCCATTCCGGACTCGGGTGTGGACGCAATGCAGGCAGCAGTCACCATCCTCAGCGCGCTGTATCACCAAAATACGCTGTACAAACAAATCAGCTCCGAAGTGGCCGGTATCAATCACCCCTACCTGAACGTCGGCATGATTGAAGGCGGCACCAATACCAACGTGGTGCCGGGCCGGGTCACCTTCAAGCTGGACCGGCGCATGATTCCCGAGGAGAACCCGGCTGAAGTGGAAGCAACCCTGCGCAAGATCATCACCGATACCGCAGCACAACACAAAGGTGTGACGGTGGACATCAAACGCATGCTGCTGGCCAACGCCATGCGGCCGCTGCCCGGCAACAAACCGCTAGTGGACGCTATCCAGAAGCATGGTGAGCAGGTGTTTGGCGAGAAGATACCCGCACTGGGTACGCCGCTATACACCGATGTGCGCCTGTTCTGCGAGGCCGGCATTCCCGGTGTCATTTACGGTGCCGGGCCACGCACGGTATTGGAGTCCCACGCCAAGCGCGCCGACGAACGGCTGGAGCTGGAAGACCTGCGCCGCGCCACCAAGGTCATTGCCCGCACGCTGAGCGACCTGCTGGCCTGACCAGTCAGCACCCGCCTGCTCATTCAGGCACTAAAAGTTAAAAGCACGCAGCCTGAAACCCCATGAATGCCCGCAGCATTCTGGGGTTTTCCCCTATCTGGATTAAGATCAAAGTGTATACAGTTTGGCGTACAGAGTGAAGAACAATTTTCATATCTGAAATCTAGGCCCCACTTTTTCGATCCCTGCAATCTTCTTCAGGAGACTACACATGGCTAACCAACAAGTCCACCCCGTGGACGAGCGCCTGCCCGCAGGCAAACTGACCGCCCTTGGCCTGCAACACGTGCTTGTGATGTACGCCGGTGCGGTGGCCGTGCCACTCATTGTGGGTCGCGCGCTCAAGCTCAGCCCCGAACAGGTGGCTATGTTGATCTCGGCAGACCTGTTCTGCTGCGGCCTTGTCACGCTGATCCAGTCGCTGGGAGCCACACAATGGTTTGGCATCAAGCTACCAGTGATGATGGGTGTGACCTTTGCGTCCGTCGCCCCGATGGTCGCTATGGCCAACAGCCTGCCCGGCGTGGAGGGTGCGGGGTTGATCTTCGGCTCGATCATTGGTGCGGGTGTCATCTCCATCCTGATTGCACCCATCGTCAGCCGCATGCTGCGCTTCTTTCCACCGGTGGTCACGGGCACCATCATTGCAGTGATCGGGATCAGCCTGATGCGCATTGGCATCAACTGGATTTTTGGCAACCCCTTCGGCCCTACAGCCCCCAATGTGGTGAGCCCCGAGCACGCCAAGTGGCTGGCCGACGTGAGCAGCATGGCCAATGCGGCGGTCACACCCGCCGCGGGCGCCAGCGCACCGGCGGCCGCTATGGTGCCCGCCGTTCCCAAAGGCCTGGCACTCGTCGGGTCGGTACCCAACCCCAAATACGCGCAGATGCCGCACATCATCATCGCAGGCATCGTGCTGGTGTCCATCCTGCTGATTGCCAAATACGCCAAAGGCTTCATCGCGAACATCTCGGTGCTTCTGGGCATCATTCTGGGCGGCGTCATCGCCACCCTGGCCGGGCTGATGACGTTTGAGAAAGTGGCAAAGGCAGGCTGGTTTGATCTGGTGTTGCCCTTTGAGATTGCCACGCCGGTGTTTGACCCAATCCTCATCATCACGATGACGCTGGTGATGATTGTGGTGATGATCGAATCCACTGGCATGTTCCTCGCGCTCGGCGACATGACCGGCAGGAAGATCGAGCAAAAAGCATTGGCAGCCGGTTTGCGCACCGATGGTCTGGGCACGCTGATCGGTGGCATTTTCAACACCTTCCCCTACACCAGCTTCTCGCAAAACGTGGGTCTGGTGGGCGTAACCGGTGTGAAGAGCCGGTTTGTCTGCGTGGCAGGCGGCATCATCTTGATCATTCTGGGCCTGCTGCCCAAGATGGCGGCGCTGGTGGAATCTTTACCTACGTTCGTGCTGGGCGGTGCAGGTCTGGTGATGTTCGGCATGGTAGCGGCCACCGGTATCCGTATCCTTGGCGGTGTGGATTACAAGGGCAACCGCAACAACCTGTTCATCGTGGCCATCTCAATCGGTATTGGCATGATTCCGCTGATTGCACCCAACTTCAAGCAGTGGATGCCACACAACATTCACCCGTTGATCGAGTCCGGCATTTTGCTGGCGTCCATTAGCGCTGTCGCGCTGAATCTGTACTTCAACGGCGCGCGGGGTGATGGTTCGGATGCGGTGGAGGCAGCCAAGCAGGCTGACGCCCATTGATGACGTGAAACCCGTTTGCTATATATTTAGTAGCTTCTTAAGCATACCCGACGGGGAATAAAGGCCAATTTAGCCCCGAAATATTGCCAAGAACCCTGCATACCGGGCTGCCGCAAGTCACCATGTCTATGGTGGCCGGCAGGCGCCCGGCTCAGCCTTGCGTGACAGGCGCAACAATGGCGCCCTGAATGCCATGCCGGGCCAGTGCCCGGGCAACAAAGCCACTGGCTTTCATGTCTTCAACAAACTGGCGCAGGCATTGTGCAGCCTCCTCACCTCTGCCCTTGGGGAGACCCATAGCCTGCTGGATCACCATGAAGTGGCCAGGCAACAGCCGCAGACCTGGAAAACGTTTGGCGTCCGCCTCCATCTGCTGCTTGACACCAGCGGCTACATCCAGACCCTGCGCTACGAACACATCAACCACCGTTGGCGACGTGGGTGCACGCACAATTTCAGCATGCCTAAGTTCCCGGGACAAAAACAGGTCGTAGGCGCTGCCTTTGCCAACCGTCACGCGGCGGCCGGGTCGATCCACCTCGTCGTTGGCTTGAATGGGTGACGCGTCTGGCACCATGTAGCTGCCCTCGATCAACACATAAGGCGCCGTGAAGGAAATGCCCTCGCCGCGAAGCGGATCAATCGCAAAGAAGCCAATATCGGCCTGTTCATGAGTTACGGCATCGACTGACTTGCCCGCCGTATCAAAAACGACCCATTCAACTTCAACCCCCAATCGTCCGGCAAAAGCACGAGCCAGATCGATGGAAACCCCCAGGGGATCGCCCGAGGCTGGGTCTCTATTCGCCAGAATGGGGTTACCCAGATTGATGGAGGCGCGCAATTTTCCCGTTGGTGTGAAAGCGCGAATGACTTGTGAAGAATTATTCATAGCGAAGTGTGGGGAACAAATGAATTGATAGATATTATTGTCATGACTATGGAACTCCCTTCTCACCAACTTTCCATGACGGTGTTGATGACACCGGACACGGCTAATTTCGCCGGCAATGTTCATGGCGGAACCATCCTCAAACTGCTGGACCAGGCGGCATATGCCTGCGCGAGTCGTTATGCGGGACGGTATGTGGTCACCCTCAACGTGGATCAGGTGATGTTCAGGCAGCCAATCCACGTGGGAGAACTGGTCACCTTTCTGGCCTCCGTGAATCACACGGGGACTTCGTCCATGGAAATTGGTATCAAGGTCATCGCCGAGGAAATCCGCACCCGCGCGGTTCGTCATGTGAATAGCTGTTTCTTCACCATGGTGGCTGTCGACGAAAACAGAAAGCCCGCTGCCGTAACGCCCTGGGAGCCCGTGTCCGTCGAAGAGCGCAGACGTCATGCTGCAGCTGAAGTTCGCAGGGAAATGCGTCGTGAGATGGAGCAGCGCTTCGCCGAGATTCGGTCCAGTTCCTAACAAACCAGTTGTTTGCGATAGTTCAACGCTTAATTTGCTATATATTTGATAGCTATTCACACATATCCGATTGGGTCTAGAGGCCAATTAGGCACCCGGCTCCGGCATAAATCAGCTCTTGGGCAACGTTTCCCACCAGCGACCGTTGAAACGCCCCTGCATGAAGGCAACAAACGCCAGAACCTTGCCGGGCACCAGTTTGGGCGACGGAAAGACCGCATGGATTTCCTGCTCGGGCAGGCTGTGCCCTTTCAGGACTTCCACGACGTGGCCCGACGCCAGCGAGTCCGCGGCCACGTACCAAGGTAATGCCGCCACGCCCAGATGCGCACGCGCCGCCGCCAGCACGGCAGACAGATTGTTGGACCGAAAACTGCCAGTCACTGGCACGGTCACCGCGTCACCTTTGGGGCCCTGCAGGCGCCAAACATCGTCTCCCTGCACGCTGCTGTAGATCAACGCATTGCGCCCACTGAGGTCAGCCGCGCGTTTGGGCACGCCATGTTTCTTGAGGTAGCGGCTGGAAGCTGCCAGCACCCAGGGGTTCATGCCAAGGTGGCGTGCGCCCAGCGATGAATCTGCAAGTTTGCCCATGCGGATGGCCACGTCAATGCCCTGCGCCACCAGGTCGGTGTATCGGTCTTCAAAGCTCAGGTCCACCTGCACCAGCGGATGTTGCGCCACGAATTCCAGCGCGAGCGGCACCACCACCCGTCGGCCAAACGCTACGGATGTGCCGATGCGCAGCATGCCCTGCGCCTGCGTCTGGCGTAGCCGCGCAACGTTTTCTGCTTCATCGGCCTCACGCGCAATGATCTTGCACTTCTCGAAATACAGCGCGCCAGACTCCGTCACACTCACGCCCCGCGTGTTGCGGTTAAGCAGCCGCACTTTGAGGCGCTCTTCCGTTGCCGACACCATCTTGGTGACGGTGGGCTGGGTGGTGGCAAATTCCTTTGC
>ENA-UOWO01001502-UOWO01001502.1-activated-sludge-metagenome-genome-assembly--contig:-NODE-1502-length-30847-cov-12.500942_pt1 | contig 30847 bp, 25 predicted proteins | sample MGYA00238148_ERZ761564 | MGnify/ENA primary metagenome ERZ761564 (study PRJEB28885, sample SAMN05720194) | activated sludge metagenome | isolation source: Anaerobic digester | place: USA...
GCGATGAGGGCGGTCTTGATCTGGAGCAGATCCTGGCAGGTTTCGATCAGGAGCAGGTCGGCGCCGCCCTCAATCAGCCCCAGGGCCTGTTCACGGCAGGAGGTGTGGAGCGCGGCGAATCCGGTCTGGCCGAGCGAGATCAGCCGGGTGCCGGGGCCGATCGAGCCGGCGACAAAGCGCGGTTTTTCCGCGGCCGCGGCGGCGGCCCTGCGGGCGATCACGGCCGCGGCGCGGTTGATCTCTCTCGCCCGCTCCTCGAGTCCGTATTCGGCCAGGACGATGCGGTTGGCCCCGAAGGTGTTGGTCTCGACGACATCAGCGCCGGCGGCAAAGTAGGCGGCGTGGATGGCGGCGATCTTGTCCGGCGCGGTGAGGTTGAGGATCTCGTTGCAGCCCGCCACACCCGCCCACTCTTCGTCGCTGATTGTCAGGGTCTGGATCTGCGTGCCCATGGCGCCGTCGAAGAGCACCACCCGGGAGTCCTGCAGCCGTTCGCGAAAGGTCATCTCTCACATCCTCTTTGGCAAGAATATTTTAATGAAACTACTAAAATATAGAGACTATTTCAAGGTAATAATCGGAGAAAGATTGCAGGGCAGCCGAAAAATGACTATATTTTTTGAAGGCATTGGAGCCTGGATTTGATCAGAAAGGATGCGTTTGCACTATGGCTGAAGAGCATGTTGAGGGAGATGTACGGAGTTTTGCACGGCTGGTGGAGATCATGGCGCAGCTGCGGGGCGAAAAAGGATGTCCCTGGGACCGCGAACAGACCCATGATTCCCTGCGCCAGCACCTGCTCGAGGAGTCTTACGAGGTCATCGAGACCATCGATGAGGGGCGCTATGACGATCTGGCCGGAGAGCTTGGGGATCTGCTCCTGCAGGTGGTCTTTCACGCCCAGATGGCTGCGGAGGAGGGGCGTTTTACCATCAGCGATGTGGTCCAGAAGATCAACGAAAAGCTGATCCGGCGCCATCCCCATATTTTCGGCGATGCGGTGATCAACAACGCCGCCGAACAGACCGTCGCCTGGGAGCAGTCCAAGCTCAGGAAAGAGGGCAAGCGATCGGCGATCGACGGGGTGCCCCGTGAACTGCCGGCGCTCATCCGTGCCTATCGTATGCAGGGCAAGGCGGCAGCGGTGGGTTTCGACTGGCCCGAGGCGGGGCCGGTGTGGGACAAGATCCGCGAGGAGATCGGCGAACTGGAGGAGGCGACGGCCTCGGCGGAGAGCAGCCGGATCAGCGAGGAACTCGGTGATCTGCTCTTTTCCATCGTCAATGTCTCGCGCTTTCTCCACATCAACCCTGAGGATGCCCTGCGCGGCACCATCGACAAGTTTTCCCGGCGCTTCAGGGAGGTGGAGGAGAATTTTCGCAGCCGCGGCCGCACTCTTGACGGCGCCACCCTCGAGGAGATGGACCGGGTCTGGGATGAGGTCAAGGAGCGGGAGAGGAGCGGGGGCGCCTAGAAGAAACGGCGCAGGCTCTCCCAGGATTCCGTCAGCCCCTGGGAGAGCACGCGGGTGTTTCCTGCCACCGGCATGAAATTGGTGTCGCCGTTCCAGCGCGGCACGATGTGGAAGTGGAGATGGTCGTCGACTCCGGCCCCGGCGATCCGGCCGAGGTTCATGCCGATGTTGAATCCCTGGCTCTTCATCGCCTCGGTGAGGATGCGGGTGCAGCGGCCGAGCAGGCCCATCATCTCCAGCTGTTCCGCCTCCTGCAGGCCGGCCAGATCAGCGGTATGACGATAGGGCACGACCATGAGATGGCCGTTGTTGTAGGGGTAATAATTCATGATCACAAAGCTGTGCCGGCCGCGGTAGAGGATGAGGTTCTCGCGGTCGCGCTCCTGTTTCGGTTTATCGCAAAAGATGCAGCCCGCCGGTTTTTCCTGCTGTATATACTCCATGCGCCATGGCGCCCACAGCCTCTTCATGATCTCTCCTTCGCATTAAAAAAGGCCCTCCCGCGCCGGCCGGCGCGGGAGGGCCTGGTCGTTTCATTCCTGTGCGCTTACTGCGCGGCGGCCTTTTCAGCCTGAGCCTCGGCGATGACCTTGGCCTCTACCTCTTTGGGCATCGGGTCATAGTGTGAGAACTTGCGCGTATAGTTGGCGCGGCCCTGGGTCAGGGAGCGGAGGGTGCTGCTGTAACCATGCAGCTCCGCGAGGGGAACCTTGGCCTTGACCACCTGGAAGCGGCCGATCGATTCCATGCCCATGATGCGGCCGCGGCGGCTGTTGAGGTCGCCCATGATATCGCCCATGTTCTCCTCGGGGCACTTGATCTCGACATCGTAGATGGGCTCGAGCAGAATCGGCTTGGCCGCCTGGACGCACATCTTGAAGACCTCGCGGCCGGCGATCTGGAAGGCGATATCCTTTGAATCGACCGGATGTTCCTTGCCGTCATAGACCATGGCCTTGACGTCGACGATGCGGTAGCCTGCGATGGCACCCTCTTCGAGGATCTGGCGCACGCCCTTCTCGATGGAGGGGATGAAGGGGCCGGAGATGGAGCCGCCGACGATATGGCTTTCGAATTCAAAGCCCGCCCCGCGCGGCTGGGGTTCGATGCGCATCCAGACCTCGGCGAACTGGCCGGCGCCGCCGGTCTGCTTCTTGTGGCGGTATTTCTCATCGGACTTGCCGGTGATGGTCTCGCGATAGGGAATCTTGGGTTTCTTCTGTTCCACTTCGACCCCGTAGCGCTCCTTGAGGCGGTTGACGATGACCGCGAGGTGGATTTCACCCTGGCCCGAGAGCACCGTCTGCTTCAGCTCGGGATTGACCTCAATGGTGAAACTGGGGTCGGTTTCGTTGAGCGTGTGCAGTCCGCTCGAGATCTTGTCTTCATCACCCTTGCTTTTCGGGGTGACAGCGACCTGGACCACCGGCTCGGGGAAGGCGACCGGGGGAAAGACCACCTGTTTGCGGCGGTCGGAGAGGGTGTTGTTGGTATGGGTGTTCCTCAGTTTCACCAGGGCGCCGATGTCGCCGGCGATGAGGTTGCCCTTCTCCTTGCGGTTGCGGCCGTTGAGCTCATAGATCTGACCGATCTTTTCGGAGATGTTGTTGGAGGTGTTGAGTACCTCGTCGCCGGGCTTGATCTGTCCGGAGTAGATACGGATGAGGGAGAGTTCGCCGACGTGCATCTCGGAGAGGGTCTTGAAAATAAAGCCGCTGAAGGGAGCTTTTTCATCCGTGGCAATGGTGATCTCTGCACCGGCGCCGTCTTTGGCAGGCGCAGCCGGCCGGTCGATCGGGGAGGGGCCGTAGTCGGAGATGAAGTCGAGCAGAAGGGTGCTGCCGTAGTTTTTGGCGGCGGCGCCGCAGAGGATCGGAAAGATGGTGGCGTTGCGGATGCCGGCGCGCAGGCCTTGCGCTGTCTCTTCCGGCGTCAGTTCACCGGCCTCGAAATACTTTTCGAGGATGGTATCGTCCGCTTCGGCGATCTTTTCGATCAGGGCGTTGCGCATCTCTTCGGCCTTGCCCTTCAGATCGGCGGGGATCTCCTCGCTTTTGTACTTGCCGCTGCCATCGCTCTGGAAGGTCACTTTTTTCATCGTCAGCAGGTCGACTACCGCATCAAAAGTTTCACCTTCCTTGACCGGGAACTGGACCGGGATCGCACTGTTGCCATAGGCCTCCTGGGCGTTGGCGACGACCTTGCTGAAACTGGCGTGCTCCTTGTCGAGGCGGTTGACGAAGAAGAGGCGGGGCCCCTTGTTCTTCTCGATGATGTCCCAGGCCAGGTCTGTGCCCACCTCGACTCCGGAGACGCCGTTCAGGAGCACGACGGTCAGGTCAGTCACGCGCAGGCCGCAGTGGACCTCACCGATGAAATCGGGATAACCGGGCATATCGAGGATGTTGAACTTGTTCTTTTTCCAGTCGATAGTCATCAGCGACGCGCTGATGGAAATTTTGCGCTCGATCTCGTCGGAGCGGTAATCGGCGGTTGTGGAACCGTCGTCGATAGTGCCGAGACGGGTGATGGCGCCGGCCGCGAAAAGCATGCCTTCGACCAAGGTTGATTTGCCTGTTGACTGGTGTGAAACGAGGCCGACATTTCTGATGTCGTTGGGGCCGTAATCTTTCACGATGGTTCTCCTTTTGTTAAACCCCGCCCGGGGCGGGGGAATCGCAGTATATGATGAAATGTGCTACTGTTTGCCGTGTGCGGGGGCCGCTGACCTGGCCTGGGCTGCCTCGCTGCGCAGAATATTCTTGAGCACCCGCCCGGTGGGGCTCTTGGGCAAAGCGGCGACGAAATCGATCATCTTCGGGCTCTTGTAGACCGGCAGGGAGGCCCGGCACCAGCTGATAAGCTCCTCGCGTGAGGCCCGCTCCCCCTCCTTGAGCACCACGCAGGCCTTGACCTCCTGCCCCTGCGCCGTATCGGGAATTCCAACCACAGCGGCCTCGGCGACCGCCGGATGGCTGAGCAGTACCTCCTCCACCTCGAAGGAAAAGATCTGAAAGCCCCCCTTGATGATGATGTCCTCCTTGCGCTCCTGGACGAAGAGATAGTGTTCGTCGTCGAGATAACCGACATCACCCGAGAAAAACCAGTCATCGCGCAGGCGCTGCTGGGTCCGGTCCGGTTTGCGATAGTACTCCTGCATCAGAGTCGGACTCTTGACCCAGATCTCGCCGCTCTGGTTGGGGCGGAGCAGCTGGCCCTCCTCATCGAGGATCTGCAGCTCGACGCCGACCAGGGGCAGGCCGACCGAACCGGGCTTGCGGTCGCGGTTGATGCGCATCGAGGTGACCAGGGGGCCGGCCTCCGTAAAGCCGTAGCTCTCGAGCAGCTGCGCGTGAAATTTCTCCTCAAAGGCCGCGAGCACCCCCTCCTGGATCTGCCCCCCGTAACTGAGGGCGTAGCGGAGAGTGGTGACGGGGGGATCAGGGGGATCCATCTGCGCAAGGAGTTTGTACATCCCTGGCACGCCGGCCAGGAAGGTGACTTGCTGCTCGCGCAAGGCTGCGACCACCTCGGCGGGGAGAAAACGCGGCTGCAGGACAGCCGTCGCCCCGGCATAGAAGGTCCCGTGCATGAGCAGACTCTGGCCGAGGGGGTGAAAGAGTGGCAGCACCGCCAGCACCCGGTCATCCACGGTGATGCGGAACATCTCTGCGCTGGTGGTCGCGCCGGCGACCAGGGCGGCATGGGTGAATTCAGCGCCCAGGTTCTCCTCAGAGCCGCCGGAGATATAGTTGATCACAGCCAGATCGTCGGGACCGGCGCCGGACGTCTCCGCCGCTTCGGATGACTGGGCGATCAGCCGCGTGAGGGAGTGGGCATGGTGCGGAATCTGATCGCCGAGCAGGAGCTGCAGAGTGCATTCAGGCGCCTGGGCCAGAGCGCCCTGCAGTTGCGCGAGAAAACCGGACCACGAAATTATCGCCCGGCAGCCGCTGTGCTGGAGAGTGGCCGCGAGTTCGGACTCTTTGCTCAGGATGCTGACCGGTACAACCACAGCGCCGATATGGAGAAGGGCATAGTAGCTGATGCAGAAATGGGGGAGATTGGGGAGATGCAACGCGACACGATCGCCCCGTCCGATCCCCAGACTCTGCAGGCCTCCGGCCAGACGGCGCACGGCTTGATAGAAATGGCGGTAATCTACTTTCTGGCTGCCGAAAACCATGGCGCAGTTTTCTGGCACTCTATTTGCAACTTTCTCGAGATGGGCGATGAGGGTTGGCAATAAATATACCTATAAAAATTTGATAATATTATAAATAAATTATAAAAGCCCTGGGCGGGCGCTCCGGCCTCTATGCCAAAAAAAGGACAGAAATGGCTCATCGTGAGACCCGCATCGCCGGCTTTGCCTTGTTTTATATCTTGAAAAATTACTTCTAAACAATGAAAATGTCAAGAGAATTTTCTCTTGCATCTTGTTTCTCACTGATAATATTGCTAAATTTAGGCATGCTTCATATCCGCAAGAAAAAAACCGCCGCTCTGACTGCCGGCGGCCTGGTCGTGATCGCCGCGCTCTGGATCGGTCCGGCCCGTATTATCCATGCCGCGCAGAGCACCTATAACAAAATGATGGTGCTGACCATGGTGCTCGACAAGATCGAGCGCTTTTACGTCGATGACCGTAAACCCGACGAACTCATCGACAGTGCCATCGACGGCATCCTCGGGGCGCTCGACCCCCACTCCATCTATCTCACTCCGGATGAATTCACCGAATACAAGGGCACCTTCCTCGGCTACCAGGGCATCGGCCTGAAATACAATCGTCTGCCCGAAAAGCTGCTCGTTGCGGCTGTGATGCCCGGCTCACCGGCGGCGGAGGAGGGAATCCGTCCGGGCGACAAGATCATGCGTATCAGCGGCAAAATGACTCAATTCGTTGATGATGCGGAGCTCTCCGCACTGTTGCGGGAGCCGGTGGTGCGGCTGGAGATCGAACGGGAAGGGGTGCGCGATCTCATCCCCTTCGCCATCAGCAAGCGCGCGGTCGTGCCGCAGACCGTGAGCAGCGCCTTTATGCTCAACGATTCGGTTGCCTTTATCAAGCTTGAGCGCTTCATCCAGACCACTCCCGCCGAGTTCGACCAGGCCTGGTCGCGGCTGCGGGCGGCCAAACCGGCCGCTTTGATCCTCGATCTGCGCGATAATCTGGGTGGTGATCTCCAGGCCGGCGTCAAGATCGCCGACCGTTTCCTGCCCGCCGGCAGGATGATCACCTATACCACCGGGCGCGGGCCCGGGGCCAATATGGAGTTCCGCGCTGGTGCGGAGAACAAGCTGCCCGCCCTGCCGGTGATCGTGCTGATCAACGGCGGCTCGGCCAGCGATGCCGAGATCGTCGCCGGGGCGCTGCAGGACTGGGACCGGGCTCTCATCGCCGGCAGGCCCAGCTTCGGCAAGGCCCTGGTGCAGAGCGAGTTCACCTTTCCGGACGGTTCGGCGATGCTGTTGACTACGGCGCGATTTTACACTCCGCTCGGCCGTTCTCTCTTCCGCGCCGGGCAGACGCGCCCGCAGAGCAGCGGCCGCAGCAGCGGCAAGGAGGGGGCGCCGCTGCGTACTCCCGGCGGCCGCCTCATGACGGCCACCGGCACCATCGTCCCTGACGTCGAGCTGCCCGGAGATTCACTGAACTACTCACCGGCGCTGCGCCGTCTGCTCGCCGCGCGCGAGAACCCTCTCGCCATCTTTAGCGAGACCTACGCTGCGGCCCATCCCGAGCTGGCGCGTGACCGGGAGGGGTTTATCCGCAATTTCGAGCCCCCCGAGTCGCTGCTGCGCGATTTGCAGCAGCAGGCCAGGCGGATGGGGGTGAATTTTTCCGCCCAGGATCTCAGCCGCAACCGCGACGGCGTCCGCCTGCTCCTCAAGCGGGAGATCGCCGCCATGATGTGGGGTGAAGAGGCGCGCACCCGGATCACCCTCCTTGCCGATGCGCAGGTGCAGGGCTGCAGCGCGTTGTGGCGGCAGGCCCGGCAGCTGGCCTGGCGTTGAGACGGCCGTCTGAAGTGATGCCCCGCCCGATACCGGGCACTCCCTGAACTCTCCTCTTCTGTTCCGCCGCTCTTCCAGTCACGGGAGTGGGCCGGCCGTTCGCGCAATAAAAAAATAGCTTGACATAGTCTGCGGGATATTGTATGTTTACTGGTCGGTTTTCGGCCAGTTTTAGCCCCCACCGGCCGCTGCAGGGACCGCGCCGGCGCGGGCAGGTCGTGGTGCGGGGTGGTGTGGAACTCCCGAAGGGGAGGTTGGAGCACTCCACAGCAACGCCCACAGGATTTCTCTGTGCTCACTGATCGGCGATCTATTCGCCCGGACGATGCTTTGGAAACGCTCAACACCGTGAACAGACCCCTCATTCTGGTGGTCGATGATCTCCCGGTCAACATCCAGCTGATCCAGAACTACCTTGCGGCGGTCGGGTACGACACCATGTCGGCCCACAACGGCGAAGAGGCCCTGGTGCGGATCCGGGAGCGTCAGCCTGATCTGGTCCTGCTCGATGTCATGATGCCGAGGATGGATGGCTTTGAAACATGCCGGCATCTCAAACACAATCCATCCACCCAGTACATTCCCGTGATCATGGTCACTGCGCTCAACGAACTGGATGACAAGATCCGCGGCATCGAGGCCGGAGCGGACGATTTCATCAGTAAGCCGTTCAACCGCCTCGAGCTGCTGGCCCGCGTCAAGTCGCTTCTGCGCGTCAAAACCCTGCATGATCAGCTCCAGGTCAAGATCCGCCAGCTCGAGCAGATGAGGGAGCAGCTCCGCGCCCTGGCTGTCACGGACGGCCTGACCGGAGTGTACAACTATCGTTACTTCCGCCAGTACCTCGCCCAGGAGATCCGCCGTGCCGAAAGGCATCAGCTTGCGGTCTCGCTGGCAATGCTGGATATCGATTTTTTCAAGCGGTATAATGACGCCCATGGCCATCTCGCCGGCGATGAGGTGCTGCGCATCGTCGCCCGGCTGATGAAAGGCCACACCCGAGCCATTGATGTCGTGGCCCGCTATGGGGGTGAAGAATTTGCCATCATCCTGCCCGAGACCGGCAAGGCTGCGGCCGGGATCGTGGCGGAAAAAGTGCGCCGCCTGGTGGAAAATTTCCCCTTCCCGCAGAGCAACGGCAAAAGTCAGAATCACCTGACCGTCAGCATCGGAGTGGCCACTTTTACCGATGACGCCAAAAATGCGGACAGCCTGATCCATATCGCGGACCAGCGGCTCTATCGAGCCAAGGCGGAGGGCAGAAATTGTGTCGTGGACAAGTGATGGGAGAGTGCTTCTGTGAGCAACTGGATCGCATTGCAACTTAAAAGCAGGCTGTTCCGCAAGGTCTTCTTTTACACCTTTGCCGCCACGATGCTGCCGCTGGTGCTGATGGGCTTTTACTGGCTCCGGCTGACCGACGGCGGGAGCGCGGTTCTTTTTCCCGGTTTTTTCAGCGTCGTTGTCCTCGCCCTCCTTCTGGCCGGCGTCGTCGCCTATTTCCTCTCGCGCAATATCACCCTGCCCATCTCCGATCTGGCCAAGAGCGCGACCGAGATCGCCCGCGGCAACTTTTCGCACGAGATCAAGGTTCTCTCCAACGATGAGATCGGCCGTCTCGCCCGCCTCTTCAATTATATGACCACCGAGCTGCGCCGCCTCAACAACATGAACCTCGCCCAGATTATCGCCGAGCGCAACAAAACCCAGACGATCATCAAGAATATCGCCGACGGCGTTGTCGTCACCGATCCGCGCGGCAAGGTGCTCCTCCTCAACGCCTCGGCGGAGAAATGGCTCGGACTGCGCGAAAAGGACGCCCTGGAGAAGCCTCTCGAGACTTTTATCCAGGAAGAGAAGATGCTCCAGCTTTTGGCCGACGCCGGGGAGAACAACGGTACGACCCTGCCGCCGGTGGAGATCACCTTCCGCCCGCCCGGCGAGTGGAAACCGCGCGTCTTCCAGGCGCACGCCGCGCGCGTTCTCCAGGATGACAACCAGCTCATCGGCATCGTCACCGTCCTCAGCGATATCACCCAGCAGAAAGAGATCGACCGGATGAAGACCGAGCTGGTCTCGATGGTCGCCCATGAGCTGCGCTCGCCCCTGACCAGCATTTCGGGTTTTAGCGAACTGCTGCTCGACCCGGAGCTGAACCGGGAACAGCAGGAGGAGTACGCCGGCATCATCCTCAAGGAGTCCAACCGTCTCGGCGACCTGATCAACAAGTTCCTCGATATTTCACGCATCGAATCGGGCCGCATTCAGCCCAAGAAAAACGCCCTCGATCTGGTCGAGACCGTGCAGATGGTGGTCGGCAACAACTCTTTTCTGGCCGCCAAAAAGAACATCGATGTCGAGGTCCATCCCCCCGATGAGCCGGCCGAGATCTGGGCCGACAGCGGCATGATGGAGCAGGTTTTCATCAACCTCTTCTCGAATGCGATCAAATATAGCCCGGAAAATACGCGCATCGATATCCTCGTGCGCCAGAACGAGAACGAGGTGATCGCTGAGGTTCACGATCAGGGCTATGGCATTCCCCGCAACGCTATCGGCAAGATTTTTGACAAATTTTTCCGCGTCACTGAACACGAGGCCGTCCGCGCCAGCACCGGCACCGGCCTCGGACTGGCCCTGGTCAAACAGATCATCGAGCTGCACGGCGGCCGTATCACCGTCGAGAGTGAGATCGGCAAGGGATCGGTCTTTACCATTTATCTGCCCAAGGCTCACATCGCCCAGAGCGGCCTCCCGCAGACCGAAGAGGATGCCGAGAATATTATCCGCTGAACCAAGACCCGTGCGCCGGGAGAGAAGAGGAAGGGAAGGAATATGAAAAAAGGCACAGTGCTGATGGTGGATGACAATCTGGACATGCTGCTGATCGGTCAGCGCATCTTCACCAAGGCCGGATTCGAATACCTTTCGGCGCGCAGCGGCCTCGAGGGGCTGGAAAAGATGGCCGCCGGCGGCGTGGATATTGTCATCCTCGACTATATGCTTCTTGACCTCAACGGGCTTCAGTTCCTCGAGACCATCGCCGCCGACCAGGCTTACGCCGCCCTGCGCACCGTCCCGGTTATCGTGCTGACAGCGCGCACCGATTATCTCGAGGAGCTCGACGGCCATTTCGCCGCCAATCTGCGCGCCGTCCTCACCAAGCCGTTCGGCCACCGCGAGCTGGTCAATGTGGTGGAAAACGCCCTTCGTCTCGAAAAGAACCTCCGGCCTCTTTTATCCGCCGCCGCGGCGCCGGCCCGGCCCGATGCGGCTGCCGAACCGCTGCTGCAGGATCCCGCCGCTTCTGCTCCGGCGGCGCACTGGAATGACGACCTGCGCATCGCCGCCGGCACCATCGCCCGGCTCACCGCCGAGCTGCGCCGCACCATGCCGGAAGGGCTCAGCGAACAGCAGCGCCTCGATCTTGACGCCGTGCTCACAAGCAGCCGCCGCCTCGTGCGCATGATCGACGAGCAATTTCCCGAAAGCGAGATCTTTTCCTCTTCCACCCTGACCGCGTGACGCAGCGCTCTTGCACAGGCCGATACCATGGAATTTGACTATCAGGAACTGATCGAAAGTGTGCAGGACATGGTCTTCGCCGTGAGTCCCTCCGGCGGATTGATCTACTGCAACCGCCAGTTCGCCCTTTTTGCCGGCAGGGAGAGGAAGGAGCTTTCCGCTTCTCCGCTTTTCGAACTGGTCCATCCCCCTGACCGCAGCCGGGTGGAACGGATGCTGCAGGAGACCCTGCAGGGATCGGCGCGCACCTTCGAGGCGCGTTTTGTCGGTGCGAGCGGCGCCCCCCTCTACTTCTCGACCAACATGACGCCCATCCGCGAAGGCGGCCTGGTGGCGGGTGCGATCGGTATCTCCCGCGACATCAACGAGCGCATGATGCTCGAGCAGCAGATCACCGGGCTGAAGAACTTTCAGGAGAGCATCCTCAAGAGCATCCAGGCCGGGTTGATCACCATGGACCTGGAGGGACAGATCACCTCCTTCAACGCTGCGGCCGCGGAGGTGCTGAACTGCAGCGCCCGGGAAGCCGTCGGCAGGCCGCTCGAGCAGATCGTGGGCGAGGAGGCGGCCAGCGTCTTTCTGCAGCGGGTGCCGCGCGGGGATTTTCCCACCAACCGCGAGCTCTCGCTGAAAACTCCCGCGGGTCACGAGACCTATATCGGCTTCACTGTGACCCCCCTGCTCGATGAACACGGCGACCGCACCGGCACTATTCTCAGCTTCAGGGACATCTCCCTGATCAAGCGCATGCAGGCCGAGGTGATGCGCATGGACCGCCTCGCCTCGCTCGGCGTCCTCGCCTCCGGCATCGCCCATGAGATCAAGAACCCCCTCGCCGGCATCAAGGCCATGGCCCAGACCCTCCAGCAGGATCTGGACCGGGAGGAGGAGAGCTACGACTATCTCGAGCGCATCGTCCGCCAGGTCAACCGCCTCGACGAGCTGCTCAAGACTTTTTTCGACTATGCCCGGCCGCGGCCGCCGCAGCTCAAGCTGCACCGCATCCAGGATATCCTGCACGAGGTGATGACTCTGGTCGACAAGCGGCTGCAGGAGAAGGATATCCGCTTCATCCCGCTGATCCCGGCCGGGACGCCGCCCGTTTTCGCCGATTTCCACCAGATCCAGCAGGTGATCCTCAATCTCATCATCAACGCCATCGATGCCATGGAGGAAGGCGGAGAGCTGGTGATCCAGGCCGCGCCGAGCCGCGGCACCGCTCTGCGCTCGCCTGCGGCCGGAGCAGATCCGGAGCGGCGCTTTGTTGAGATCACCGTCACCGACTCGGGGGTCGGCATTGCGGAGGAGAATCTGGAGGTCATCTTCGATCCCTTTTACACTACCAAGCCGCAGGGGACGGGCCTCGGGCTTTCGATCGTTTACCGCATCATCGCAGCGCATGACGGGGAGATCAGCGTCTCCAGCAAGATCGGGGAAGGAACCACTTTTCGGGTGATACTGCCTACAGAGGGAGAGAGTAAATGAAGGCGAGCATTCTCGTCGTCGAGGATAATGAGGATCTCTGCAAAACCATCGCCGATGTGATGAAGCGAGAGGGCTATTTTGTCAAGACCGCAGCGAGCGGGGAGGAGGCGCTGGCGCGGCTCGAGAAGGGGCTGATCGACCTGGTTCTGCTCGACATCAAGCTGCCCCGCAAAAGCGGGCTGGAGGTGCTGGCGCGCATCCGTGAGCTGCAGCCGGAGCTGCTGGTGATCATGATCACCGCCCTGACCGACGCCCGTCCCGCGGTGGAGGCGCTGAAATCGGGCGCCTACGACTATCTGCTCAAGCCCTTCGAGCTGGACGAGCTCAAGCTGGTGGTGGCCAAGGCGCTCGAAACCCATCGCCTCAAGCTGGAGGTCGCCCGCCTCAAGGAACAGCAGCGCCGCCGCGCGCCGGAATCGGGCCTCTATGGTGAAAGCGCCGCCATCCAGGAGGTCCTCAATCTGGTCAAGATCATCGCCGAAACCCCGCGCACCTCGGTGCTGCTCGAAGGGGAGAGCGGCACCGGCAAGGAGCTGGCGGCTGATGCCATCCATGCGGCCAGCGCGCGCGCTGAAAAGCCCATGATCAAGATCAACTGCGCCGCCATCCCGGAAAATCTGCTCGAGAGCGAGCTCTTCGGTTATGAAAAGGGGGCCTTCACCGACGCCAAGGGGACCAAGCGCGGGCTCTTCGAGCTGGCCCACGGCGGTACGATCTTTCTCGACGAAATATCGAGCATGAAGCCCTCCCTGCAGCCCAAACTCCTGCGCGTGCTGGAGAGCAGCACCTTCCGGCGCATCGGCGGGACCAACGACATCACCATCGATGTGCGCATCATCGCCGCCACCAACCAGAATCTGGAAACCTGTGTGCGCGACGGACTCTTCCGCGAAGACCTGCTCTACCGGCTCAAGGTGATGGTCATCCAGCTGCCCGCCCTGCGCGAGCATCCGGAAGATATCATACCCATGGCCAAGCTCTTCATCGAGCAGAACAACCGCGAGTTCAACCGGTCGATCAAGGGGATTTCGGCCGAGGCGGCGGAGATGATGCTGCGCTATCCCTGGCCCGGCAATGTGCGCGAATTGAAGAATGTCCTCGAGCGCGCGGTGATCCTCTGCAAACGGGAGGAGATCACGCCCGAACTGCTTCATCTCGACCCGATCGAGATGCCGGCGGCAGCCTCCGCTCCCCTGGCGGCGCGCGTTGCCGGCGCCAGCGCTGCCGAGGCCGAAACCCTGGCGGAGATCGAGCGCCAGCACGTCCTGCGCACGCTGGAGAAGTACCATAACAACAAATCCAGGACCGCCAAGGCGCTCAATATTTCGCGTTCCACGCTGCGGGAAAAGCTCAAGGAGTACGGGCTGGAGTGATCTGCCGGTGATTTTACCGCCGGCATGGTCACCTGTCTGGGCGGGGAAATCTCGAGAGAGATGGGTTAGAGTGACAAGACGGCGGGGGCGAGGGGTCAGCGCAGATTGCCCTTGAAGGGGCGCTCCCGGTTGAAATCGGGGAGGAAGGGATCCTCCTCTTCAGGGCCTCCCTCCATGTGCTGGACGAAGCAGTTTCTGAATCCGAGTTCGAGGAGGTGTTCGTAGACGCGGCCGAATTCATCGGGCCGCAGGGAGCGGTTAAGTTCCGCCTGTTTGACCATGCGGGCGGGCCGGTATTGCGACATCAGGCTTATGGGCAGCTCCGGGCCGAATTCCGCAAAAAGCATCGAGAGCGCCTCGATCGAGTTGGCGATCTGGCCGGGCAGCACGAGGTGGCGGACCAGCACGCCGCGGCTCGCGATTTTCCTGCCTGAGGTAAAGTGATCCAAAAACCCTTTCTGTTTCACCATTTCCGCAATGGCATCGAGAGCGACCATGGGGTAGGAGCGGCAGCGCGAGAGGGAATGCGCCAGCTCCGCGTCGCTGTATTTGAAATCCGGTAAATAGATATCCACATACTCCGCGGCCTGCTGCAGGATCTCCACTTTTTCAAATCCCGAGCTGTTGAATACGACGGGGAGCTCTACACCCCCGGCGCGCAGGCGCTGGATCAGGTCGATGGCGTGCGGCAGAAAATGGTCGGGCGTGACCAGATTGAGGTTGTGGACTCCCTGGCGGTGCACCAGCTCGAAAACCTGCTCAGCCACCCTCTCCACAGTCGTCAGGCCACCCATATGAAAACAGGAAATCTGGTAGTTCTGGCAGAAGGTGCAGAGCAGTGTGCAGCCGCTGAAGAAGATGGTGCCTGAACCGTGGGTGCCGCTGATGGGGGGCTCTTCGCCAAAGTGCGCATCGATTGAAGCGACGCGCAGGATGGCCGATTCGCCGCAAACCCCCAGTTTGCCGGCAGTGCGGTCGACCCGGCACTCGCGCGGACAGAGAGTGCACTCTTGATAGGCCTGGTAGAGGTCGCTCATCCGGTTTGCCGCCGTTTCAGTTCGCGCTGAAGGTGAGGTCGATGACGACGATCTCGGGGCGGTTGCCGAGCCGGACCGGCGGTCCCCAGGTGCCGGCGCCGCATGAGACATAATACTGGCTCTTTCCCTTGCGCAAATAACCCCAGCTCACCTCATACATCGCTCCGGTGATCAGGTTGAAGGGGAAGAACTGGCCGTGATGGGTGTGACCGGAGAGCTGCAGATCAATGCCTTCCGCCTCCGCCTCTTGGAGATGGAAGGGCTGGTGGTCGAGCAGGATGAGGGGCTCGGTGCGGTCGACTCCCTCCATCAGACTCGCCAGGGGCAGCCGGCCGTCTCCCATATAAGTGGCCTGGCGGTCTTCCCGGCCGATGAGCCAGAGGGCTTCCGCCACCCTTACGCTGCGGTCGCGCAGCACGGTGATTCCGGCCTCCTCCATGTAGCGGACGGCGTTCTCGCTGCCGCTGATATGTTCATGGTTGCCCATGATGGCGTAGACGCCGCGGGGGGGGCGGAGCTGGCGGAGCACCGCCGCCATATTCTGGCGGGAGAGCGAGAGGATGTCCTCGTCGAAAAGGTCGCCCCCGAAGAGGATGAGATCGGGTTTTTGCGCCTGCATGAGAGTCACCAGCTCCTGCATGCGCGAGTTGTGGACCAGGGTGCCGAGGTGGATATCGGTGGCGAGGAGCAGGCGCATCTGCCGGAAGGGGGCTGGTTTGTCGATGGCGAGCTCGAGGTGGCGCACGCGGGGATGGCGGGCGTTGATGGCGCCGGCAAGGGTCAGCAGGAGGGTGAGAGCAGCGACGCCGGCGAGGAGAAGGGGGCGCGCGCTGCTGCGGGCCTCATGCCAGGCCGCCGGCAGGAAGGGGAAAAGGTGATCGGCCAGCCGGACGAGATCGATGACGATGAGGGCGAGCAGGGCGAAGATCAGAACGGCCGTATAATAGGCGCCGATGTGGACGAGGAAAGCGCCCAGGCTGGTGTTGAGGCTGCGTTCGCAGAGCCTGCCCAAAGGGTAAGCCGCCGCGAGCAGGATGATGAGAATGGTGAAGGTGCTGCGCAGTCCCGCCGGGCCCGGCAACGCCTGCAGGCCGCGCCGGATGACGTACCAGTTCATCCAGGTGTAGAGGATGAGGACGATGGAGAAAAAGATGACAAATCCGCTGTGTTTCATCAGTGGGAAGGCTTTCGGTTAAATTAATTTCCGCAAATTTACATAATTTTGCATATAAAAGAAAGAGAATCCTCATTACTTCACACTGGCCATAAAAGGCTTGATTCTTTGGTGATTTATAGCTAATTTCAGTAAATTGATTTTCTTATCCTGGGTATATCTGACATGAATCCGAAACTCCTGGCGCTCCTTGGCCTGCTCCTCTGCGCTGCCGCCGTCCTTGCCGGTCCGCCTCTCATCGATGAGCAGGACGCTCTGATCCAGATCCGCAATGACCTTGAGTACATCTTTTCAGATCCGTCATTCAGCGCCGCCCATTGGGGCGTCGCGGTGCAGTCGACCCGGACGGGCGAGTACTTTTATCTGCGCAACGAAAACAAGGCCTTCATGCCGGCTTCGAACATGAAGCTTTTCACCACCGCCGCCGGCTTGCTCGGGCTGGGGCCTGATTACCGCTACGTCACCCGGCTGATGGCGCACGGGTTGATTTCGGCTGAGGGGGTGCTGGAGGGTGATCTGATCATCCGCGGCTGCGGCGATCCCTCGCTGAGCGGCAGATGGGAGAACGGCAAAATCACCGCGGTTTTTGAGCGCTGGGCGGACAGCCTGCAGGCGCGCAAGATCACCGCCATCACCGGCAAGGTCATCGGCGACGGCCGCTACTTCAACGACGGCCGCATCGGAGCGGGCTGGGCCTGGGACGATCTCACCGATTATTACTCCGCCCAGATCAGTGCGCTGACCTTCAATGACAACTGCGTTGATCTGATTTTTATGCCCGGCGACAGCCTGGGCGGGCCCGCCCGCTACCGGCTCGAGCCCAACACCGCCTATGTGCAGATCGTCAACCGGGTGACCACAGGGTCGCGCAGCAAACTCGGTTTCTGGCGCGACCCGGGCAGCAACAAGATCATCTGTGAGGGCACGATCAGCCAGAGCAGCAAGGAGCGGCGCGACTGGATCACGGTGGAGAATCCGGCCAAGTACGCGGCCACGGTGCTGCGCGAGATCCTGCTCAGCCGCGGCATCCGTGTTTATGAGGAGGCTTTTGAGATCGATGAGCTGCCGGGCTATTTGCCGGTTGAGTACAAAACCGTGCAGCTGGCCTCGCACACCTCGCCGCCCCTGAGCGAGATCGTCCGCGAGATCAACAAGGAGAGCAATAATCTCTTTGCCGAGCTGCTGCTGCGCACGGTGGGCCGCGAGCTTGAGGGCAACGGCAGCGCCGAAGGCGGTGAACAGGCGGCGAAAAAGCTCTTCGAGCCCGCCGGGATCAGCCCGCAGCAGTTCTACGCCGCCGATGGTTCCGGACTCTCCCGCCAGAACCTGGTCTCGCCGATGAGCGTGATTCTGCTCCTGCGCCATATGCGCGAGCAGCAGGCCGGCCAGATCTACTACGACAGCCTGCCGGTGGCCGGTGTCGACGGCACCCTGAAGGGCCGGATGCGGGGCACTGCGGCCAAGGGCAATGTCCATGCGAAAACCGGCTACATCGGGCGGGTGCGCGCACTCTCCGGTTATGTGACCACCCGGGACAGCGAGATCCTGGTCTTTTCCATGATCGTCAACAACTATAACGTGCCGACCGGCACGGCCAATCACCTGCAGGATCTGGTTTGCGAGCGTCTCGCCAATTTCACGCGCAAATAGCCGGTATGACCGCTTCCGCCGCGCACATTGCTGCCCCATGCTGATGCCGCCGGCTGCGCGCCTTCTGATGATGAGAGCCTGAACGACTGTTCGGCGAGAGGGATGATGGCTTCTGGATCGAGACATATTTTCCGCTGGTTCGAATCGGCCCCCCTGCGGGTGAAGCTGATCCTGACCATCGGACTGCTTTTCATCGGTCTGATGTCGATCCTGAGCTTCGTCGTCATCCAGCAGGGTAAAAGCATCCTCAATGAGCGTCTCGCGGAGACCTGCACCATGGTCATGCAGCATGTCTCCACGGCGATCAAGGATGATCTGCTCCTCTACTATCGCACCGACATGGATGCCAACAGCAGTTCGCTTCAGCTCGGCCATATCCGCGAATCGATCCTCTCGGTCTATAACGAAAACATCTCCGGTCTCGCCTACGTCGGGGTGATCGACCGTTCGGGCATCATCATCGCCCATACCAACACCGAGCGGCTTTACCGCAAGCTGTCGCCGGCGGACAGCAGCTGGATGCTCGCTCTCGAGTCGACCATGGTCCGGGAGCGCGGCGCCAATATCGAATACCTCCATCCCATGTTCACCCGCCGCGAGAGCGCCGGCGACCGGCGGATCTTTCTCGGCATCACGGTGCTGGGATTTGACAAAGATATTATCATGCGTCCGATCCAGCAGGTCACCCGGGCGATTCTTTCAGCCACAGCCCTGGTGATCATCATCTCGATCGTGATCATTTTTATCATCGCGCGGCGGATGACCGCCCAGATCGAGCTGCTCGGCGGGGGGCTGCGCCAGGTCACCGGCGGCAACCTCCATATCCAGATCCCGGTCCTGGCCACTGACGAGCTCGGCCGCTTGACCATGGAGTTCAATGCCATGATAGTGCAGCTGCGCGAAAAGCTGCAGATGCAGAAATTCGTCTCAAAATTGACCCTGCAGATGATCCGCTCCACCGCCAACGGGGACCTTCGTTCTGCCACAGCGGGGCAGAAGCGGGTGATCACGGTCCTTTTTTCCGATATCCGCAGCTTTTCGGCGATGACCGAGCGGCTCGGCGCGGAGGAGACCATCAAGTTGATCAACATCTATCTCGATTTGCAGGCCAGGATCGTCGAGGAGAACAACGGCATTGTCGACAAATTCATGGGGGATCAGGTGATGGCCATTTTTCTGGGCGAGCGCCAGGCCGACACCGCAATCCACGCCGCCGTGGAGATCCAGCGTTCCATCCGCGAGCTGAATGTGCGGCGCAGCCGCCAGGGCGAGGTGACCCTGCAGGTCGGCTGCGGCCTGCATATCGGCGAGGCCATCCTCGGCCACATGGGATCGCAGGACCGGCTCGACTATACGGTGATCGGCGAAGTGGTCAATCTCGGTTCCCGGCTTTGCGGCCTGGCCAAGCCCGGTCAGATCATTGTGCCGGGCGAGATGGTCGGGCAGCTCGACGGCGAATATCCCACCATCCACCTCGACAGTGTGCAGGTGAAGGGGCGCACCCAGCCTGTGGAGATCTATGAAGTGGATTATGACCGGTCGATGATCGTTTAGGGCGGATCCGGATGAGGAGAATTCCGCGCATAGCTGTTCTGGTCATCGTCCTTGGGGTGAGCCTTTCTTCCATACTCTTCTCCCAAACCAGCCAGGGTCTGCTGCCCGGCGTCCGGCCCATGCTGCAGGGGGGGCAGGGGGTGCTGGGCATCGGCGATGTTTCGGCCCTGTTCTGGAATCCCGCCGCGCTGGCCCCCTATCGTGGCCAGCAGGGCTATCTCTCTCTGGCCGAATCCTTCAGCATCGAATATGCCGGCGCCGCCGCCTTTTTCCCGGAGATCGGCACAGTGGCGGCGGCCATCGGCCGTCAGCCCGCGCCGGGGCATGACCAGCTGCTCTCGGCGGGCCTGGGACGCACCTTCATCGGACGCATCCACGCCGGCCTCAGCCTCACCAATCACCCCGACGGCCGCACCAGCTATACCGCTCTCGGCATCGGCGCCATCTGGCAGCCCCTCGATCTGACCGAGCTCCCTGAAGAAGCCACCTTTCCGCGCTGGCTCATCCCGTTCTCCGCCGGCTTGAGCCTCACCGAGATCTCCCTCAACCCCGCCAGTGGTCCCGCCTACCGCGGCTCAGCTGCCCTTTCCTACGCCATCACCCGGCAGGGCCCCCGGCTCAGCTACGGCTACAGCTGGCAGGGTGGATACGGCGAGCACCATCTCGGGGCCACTTTTTCGCCCACCCCCTGGCTCACCCTGCTCGCCGGCATGCAAGATTTTCGTGACGACGGCATCGCCGCGGGGCTCCATCTTGCGATCGATAATCTCCAGCTTGAGGCGGGCTACGATTTCGGCCGGGAGAGCGGCAAACTGGGCCTCTCCTTCGCAGTCGGCAGCTCACCCCGTCAGCGTTCGCGGGCGGCGCGTGAGAGCGCCACCGCCATGCTCAAACAGGGGGACCAGCGCCAGGCGCTCTACTACGCCCAACGCGCGCTCGCCTATAATCCCGCCAGCGTGGAGGCGCAGGAGATCATTCACACCCTCACAGGACGGGTGCGGATCCAGGACAGCGCGATCGATTCACTCCTCCAGCAGGCCCAGCGCAATCTGCAGAAAAAATGGTTCATCAGCGCCGCCGTCAATTACCGGAAGGTGCTGCAGGTTGATCCGGGGAATCGCTACGCCCTTCTCGCCCTGCAGACCATCGCACCGAGCGTCGCCCAGCACAGCGAGCGCTGGTATGAAAACGGCCAGCAGCTCTACGAGCGGGGCGATCTCAAGCGCGCCCGCGAGGTCTTCCGGTCGATCCGTCTTGTCCTTCCCGATCATGCCAAGGCGTCTGAGTACCTGGTCAGGATCGACAAGGAGATCGCCGAGAAGGCTCAGGAGCATTACTTCGCCGGCCTGGGCTATTACACCCAGAAAAAATATTATGATGCGGAGGAGTCTTTCCGCAAGGCCCTGGGGCTCGATGCCAATTTTCATGAGGCGGCGGAGTACATCGAGCGCATTGTCGCCGAGCGCAAGGAGAGCAAGCAGGCGGTGGATCATCTGCTGCTCGAGGCGCGGCGCCGGGAGGAGGCCAACGACTGGCTCAAGGCCCTGCAGTTGTACCGTCAGATTCTCGATATCGAGCCCGATTTCGCCTATGCGCGCAAGCGCGAGACCGAGATGCAGGGACGGGTGAACACCTATATCAACCAGCAATACGCCAAAGCCGAGGCCGCCTTCGCCAATGGCGATCCCGATACCGCGCGCAAGCTTTTTCGCGCCATCCTCGATATCCGGCCCGGCCATGCGGGCGCGCTGCGCTATCTGAGCGAGCTGCAGCCGACAGCGGCCAACAAAGGGCAGTACTTTCTAGATCTTGCCCGCCGCTCCTTCGCCCAGGGGCGCTGGGAGGCGACTCTGACTGCTCTCGATTCGCTTGGCCGCTACGATCCCGCTTCGGCGGAGATCCCCGCCCTGCGCCGGAAATGTTATGTCAATCTGCCGGTGGAGCGGCTGGTCCAGATCGGCCGGGCGGATTTTCTCAGCGGACGTTATTTTGATGCGCTCGAGGCGATCGAAGAGGCCCTCAAGAAGAATCCGGCCCATGTTGATGCCCTCGCCCTTGAGGCGCAATGCCGGAACAGCGTCACCCGGCTGGTAGATGAACATTTCAATCGCGGCCTCAACTATTATACCGAAGAGAAATACCGCGCGGCGATCGTTGAATGGGACCGCGCCCTGGTCATCAATCCGGATCATCGCGGTTCCATCGAATACAAGCGCCGCGCCCAGGAGCGGCTGGATGCCCTGAACCAGCTCCCCTGAGCGGGCGGCCTCTCATGTGGCTGTGCGGCCTCTTCCCGTGAGGTAACTTTTTGTCCTCTCTCCGATCCACACGCGAGCCAGCCCCGGCCGGCCGTCTTCTCACGCATGCCGATCTCTGGCTGCTCGGCGCGGGAATCGTTGTCGGCCTGCTGCTCTCGGCGCTACTGCTGCCCGGCCGGCATGCCGGCCGTGAGGTGCTGATCGAATCGCGCGGCGCTCTTTACGTGCGCGCCCGGCTTGATGCCCCCGCCCTCTATGAGGTTCCCGGTCCGCTCGGCGTCACCGTCGTCGAGATCAGGGGAGGGGCGGTCCGCGTGCTCTCATCCCCCTGCCCGGAGAAATACTGCGTCCACAGCGGATCGGTCAGCCGTCAGGGCCGGCTCATTGTCTGCGTCCCCAACCGGGTGGTTGTCCGCATCCCCGGCGGGACCTCCGGCTCACTCGATATGATCACGGAGTGAACGGATGAGCCGGTCGTCGAGCATCAAGATCACCCGTCTGGCTCTGCTGGCGACCGCCGGCCTGGCTCTTTTCCTCTTCGAGTCCCTGATTCCGCGCCCTTTGCCCTGGATCAAACCCGGCCTCTCCCAGATCGCCACTCTCCTCGCTCTCTATATCTACGGCTGGCGCGAGTCCCTCGCCGTGGTCGCCCTGCGGGTGGCGCTGGCCGCACTCCTGACCGGTTCATTTGCGGGGCCGGGATTCTGGCTGGCTCTGCCGGCGGGAGTGACCGCGGCGCTGGTGATGGCCGCCGCCCGCACGGCGGGGGGGAGGGTGCTGAGCATGGCCGGGGTCAGCATGATCGGAGCGCTGACCCACAATCTCACCCAGCTCGCCCTTGTCCGCCTCTTCTATGTCCGCAGCAGCGAGGTGCTCTATCTGCTTCCGCTGGTCTGGCTGCCGGCCCTTTTCACAGGGCTGGTTGTCGGGCTTGCCGCTCATCTGCTGCTCGAATTCAGCCGCCGCGCCGGTCTGGTCTGGGGAACCAAAGATTCGCCTGGAGAGTAAACAGAGGAGCGGCGCAGGGCAAGTCACAACCCCGGCGGCTGTACGATTTTTCAGTTGTTATTTATGCCAGCAAAGCGTAATTTAGCTTTTAAATCAGAGCGGCATAATCGAGAGTATCCCATGCGCAAATTTCACACCCTGTCCGTCCTTGGTATGACGCTGATCCTTTTCAGCGGTTGCGCCTATTACAATACTTTCTACAATGCCGAGCAGTTCTTCAAGGACGCCACCAAAGAGCGCAAGAAGCGCGAGCGAACCCAGGTGGTGGAGCTCTCGCCGGAAGAGCAGCTGGAGGAGAAGCGGCGCGGCAATCTGACTGCCGCCGCCACCGCCAACAAGCCTTCTGCGACCGAAATGCAGAATTATCAAAAGGCCATTGAAAAGGCCTCCAGTATCCTCGAGTATTACCCGCAAAGCCGCTGGGTCGATGACGCTCTGATCATGGTCGGGGAGTGCTTCTTCCACCGCGGCGAATATACCAAAGCGAAGCGCAAGTTTGAGGAGATCCACCAGCTCTATCCCAACAGCGAGTTCGTCCCCCTGGCCGAACTGCTCCTCGGCAAGACCCTCCTCTCCCTGGGGGAGTTCGATGCGGCCGAGAAAAAGTTGCGCGACATTACCCTCAACGACCGGTTCCCCAAAGCCATCCGCCAGTCGGCCGAGTACGAGCTCGGCTCCCTCTATTTCGAAAAAGGCAACTATGAAGCCGCCGCCGTCGAGTATGCGCGGACGGCCAAAGATTCGGATGACCGGCTGATCCGGGCGATGTCTTTATACCGGCTGGGAGAGTGCCGGGTTCAGCTTCAACAGTATGAGGAGGCGGTGCCGATCTTTCGCCGCGCGGTCCAGGCCAGTCCCAATGAAGATTTCAAATCCCAGGCGACCTACAAGCTCGGCGAGGCCCAGGGCCTGCTCAAGGATCACGACGGCGCCATCCGGACCTTCTCACTGGCCCTTGCCAAGGAGCTGGAGGTCAAACGTATCCCCATGATCAAGCTGCAGCTGGCCAACAACCAGAGGGCCAAGGGTGACGAGGAGGCCGCCATTAAATGGTACCGCAATATCATCGAGGAGCACAAGGGGACGGAGGCCTCGGCGCGCAGCTATTTCAGCCTGGCGGAAATCGAAGAGCAGACCAACAGGAACTATCTCAAGGCCAAGGAAAACTATGACCTGGTGCGCGGTGAGCAGTCCGCCTCTCTGCTGGCGACGCGGGCCAAGGAACGTTCGGACGCTATCAAGGCCATGCTCGATCTGAGAAAGTCGATCAACGAAATTCTGGGCATCGCCACCGCCGAGGATTCTCTGGCCACCAGTGGAGCGAAAGGGGAGGAAAAAGAGCAGCTGGATGACGCCCCTATCGATCTCGGCGCCGACGGCATGTGGATGAATTATACCGGACGCGACCGGCGGCCGCCCAGGAGCTTTGCCTCTGAAGATGCGGCCGGTGCGATCGGCCCTGCCGCGGCCGATGGCGACTCCCTCAAGGCCACCGTCGCCATCTCCGACAGCGCCCGCCAGCTCCTGCTGCAGGAGGAGGCCGAGAAGAAAAAAAACGTCACCCTGGCGGAGAAGCGGCTCGAACTGGCCGAGTTGCTGATGTTCAGCTTTGACCGGCCGGACTCCTCCATGCGGCTCTTTCTGCAGGTTGTGGAGAGCAAACCCGACAGCGCCATGACCGCCCGGGCCCTCTATTCGATCGGCTATATCATCTACGCGATCAAGAAAGACACACTCCAGGCCGATTCTCTCTTCCGCAGCCTGGTCTACCTCTATCCCGGTTCGCCCCATGCCGAAGGGGCGCGGCGTATTCTCGGCTGGCCCCTGCTCAGCGAAAAGGTCGACACCGCCGGCATCGTCTACCGCGAGGCCGAAAAGGCCTTCTGGGATGAAAAGGATCTCACCAGGGCGATCCGGCTCTATGATGCGATCGCCGCCGACTATCCCGCCTCGCCCTACGCCATCAAGGCGCAGTACAGCAAGGGCTGGCTCTACGAACACGAGATGAGCGCCTATGACAAGGCGATCGAAACCTACAAAGTGATCGTGGAGAAATACCCGGATTCGGCCTACGGCAAGAACCTCAAAGGCAAGCTGACCCGCCATGAGCAGGCCATCCAGGCCATCGAGGCGCGCCGGAAGGCGGTGGCCGATTCTATCAAGATGGCGGCCGAGCAGGCCAGGGCGGCGAGCGATTCGCTCAAGCGCGCTCTTGTGCCTGACAGCACGGCGCAGGCGGCCGGCAAGATCGATTCGACCGGTATGCCGGCTGCTGCGGCTGATTCGGCGGCGGCTGATTCAGCAGCGGCTGCAGAAGCGACCGAGCAGAAAACCCTCCAGCCGGATGATGCCAAAGCCAACGCTGCCGGCGCCGTCCAGCCGGGTGTAAAGGATCCGCGGGATGAGGAGCGCCCGGCAGAGACGCCGCAAAAGCCCCGGCTGCGTGAGGAGGCGGAGATTGAAAAAGCGCCGGATGGCGAGGTCATTCCCGCTGCCCCCCCAGGTGCGGAGCGGCCCCCCGGTGAAGGGGCGCAAAATGCCGTTAAAAAGCCGGTCAGACCCGAATAAGCGGAGAAGGAGAGCCCCTGTGTCAAAATCCGTGCTGCAGCTTCCGGTCATCGAAACCGCGGAAGCTGCGCGCCAGACGGTGCGTTTGACCCTGCACGCCCCGGAGTGGGCTCACACGGCGCATGCAGGCCATTTCATCAATCTGCTGGTACCCGGGCGCCGGGATCTGCTCTGGCGGCGCCCCTTCAGTGTCCACCGCGCCGACCGCTCGCGCGGCACAATCGATCTGCTCGTCGGCAAGGCGGGACGGGGCAGCGAGTCCATAGCCGCCAGCAGACCAGGGGAGCAGCTCGATGCGATCGGCCTGCTCGGCAACAACTTTCCGCTCGATGCCGGACTGCGCGAGATCATCATGGTCGCCGGCGGCATCGGCATCGCCCCTTTTGATCTCCTGCTTCAGGATGCAAAAGGCCTCTCCTGCCGGAAGAGCCTCTTTTACGGCGCACGCAGCGCCTGCGATCTTTGCAACAGCGCCCTCTGGGCGGAGAAAGGGGCTGCACTCCATATCACCACACAAGACGGCAGCGCCGGCAGCCGCGGTCTGGTGCTGGACGAGCTGCGCCGTTATCTCGAGAGCGACCGCGATTACACAGGCCGGGTGATCTACGGCTGCGGTCCCACACCGATGCTCGCCGCCTTGCGCGAGATGGCCATGGGACTCGGGATCAAGGGCTACGTCTCGGTTGAAAACCGGATGGCCTGCGGCTTTGGGGCCTGTGTCGGTTGCGCGGTCGAACTGGCGGCTGTACGGCCGGACGGCCAGAAATACCTGCTCGCCTGCAAGGACGGCCCCGTCTTTCCCATCGAGGAGATCCTCATTCATGACTGATCTGAGGGTGCGCATCGGATCGCTCGTGCTCGCCAATCCCGTGCTCACCGCGAGCGGGACTTTCGGCTATGGCAGCGAATTCGCCGATTTCTTCGATCTCAACCGTCTGGGCGGGATCGTCACCAAGACGGTCACTCTTGAGCCGCGGCCGGGCAACGCGCCGCAGCGCATCTGGGAAACCCCCGCCGGGATGCTCAACTCGATCGGTCTGCCCAATGTCGGCGTCGAACAGTTCAAGGTCGAAAAATGGCCCTTTCTCTCGACCCTGAAGACGGCCGTGATCGTCAATGTCGCCGGCCGGAGCAGCCAGGAGTATGCAGCCGCAGTCGAGGCCCTCGAAAGCGTGGAGGGTATCGCTGCTTACGAACTCAACTACTCCTGTCCCAATGTCAAGGAGGGGGGGCTTGCCTTCAGCAGCGATGCGCGGGTCGCAGCGGAGGTGACCAGCCGGGTGCGGGCGGTCACCCGCCGGCCGCTGATCGCCAAACTTACCCCCAACGTCACCTCAATCAGTGAGATCGGCCGCGCCTGCGCCGACGCGGGCGCGGACGCCCTCTCCGCCATCAACACTCTGGTGGGGATGGCGGTGGATATCCGCACGCGCAGGCCCCGGCTCTCCACCATCACCGGGGGGCTGTCAGGGCCGGCGATCCGGCCGGTCGCTCTGGCCCGGGTCTATGAGCTGGTCAGGAACGTCTCCATCCCGGTGATCGGGATCGGAGGGATCGCCACTGCGGAGGACGCTCTCGAGTTCCTCATTGCGGGGGCCGCTGCGGTGCAGATCGGCACGGCCGGCTTTGTCCATCCCGACGCTGCAGTACGCGTGGTGGAGGATTTGGAGGCTTTTTGCCGCCGGGAGGGGATTGCGGGCATGGCGCAGCTGTGCGGCTCGCTGCGGCTTTAGACAGCTTCACCGGAGGGCACCATGAAACGTCGCTCCCTGCTTTTTTGTTCGCTTTTCACCCTGATCGTCTCCTGCTATCCCAATACGCGCTGGTGGGATGACGGAGCGGATTACGGTCCGGAGGAACAGGGTCAGCCGGGACCGGCGTCGGAAGCGGCTCAGACCCGGGAACCACGGGCGGCCGCCTGGCGGGAGACGGAGACGGGCATCGCCTCTTTCATGGCTGATGAGCTTCACGGCCGCATGACGGCCAGCGGCGAACTCTACGACATGCGCAACCTGACCGCTGCCCATCCCAGTCTCCCATTCGGCACGCTGGTGGAGGTTGTCAACCTCGCCAACGGCCGCAGCGTCAAGGTGCGCATCAATGACAGGGGGCCCTACGTGGCGGGTCGCATCATCGATCTCTCCTTTCAAGCCGCCAGGGATCTGGAACTGACGGAGCGAGGGAGCGGCAAGGTCGAGGTCAGAGTGATCGAGATGCCGCGTTGATCCTTTCGCATGGTCCGGAATCAAACTCAACTGCCTGGGAGGTCCCTTGAATTTAAAATCTTTCGCTGTCCGCGCCCTCGTCGCCCTTATTTTCGGCCCGCTCATCATCCTCGCCGTCTTGCAGGGGGGAGTGTGGTGGCTGGGCTTTGTCACGCTTGTGGTCATGCTGTCGGTCTGGGAGTTTTACGGGCTCGCCCGCGCCAAGGAGAGCCGCGCCCATTACGCGCCCGGTCTGGTCTGCGCACTGGCTCTGGTGCTCTCGCTTTACTGGTTCGATGTGCGGCTCATCCTGCCGATCATGCTGGTATTTTTCGTCTGGGTGCAGTTTTCGGCCCTTTATCGGGGCAGCGGTTCTCCCACCCTCGAGGTGCCGGTCACGGCTTTCGCTGCAATCTACTATCCCCTCGCCTTCGGCAGCTTTGTCCTCATCCGCGAGCTGCCGGCGGCCCGTTTCGGGCTTGACAGCTCACCCGCGGGGGGCTGGATCCTGGTCCTGATTTTCAGCATCTGGATTTGCGACACCGCCGCCTATGTCGGCGGCAGCTATCTCGGCCGTCACAAGCTGATGCCGCGCATCAGTCCGAACAAATCGATCGAGGGCACCGTGCTGGGCTTTATCTTCGCCCTTCTCACCGCCTGGCTCTGCCATGTCTGGTTTGTAAAGGGGCTGCTCCTGCAGGATTCCCTCATCATCGGCGCCATCGGCGGCGGTTTGGGCCAGTACGGCGACCTCTTCGAGTCGATGTTCAAACGGGATGCAGGGTTGAAGGACTCTTCCCATATCATCCCCGGGCACGGCGGGATTCTCGACCGCTTCGACAGCCTGACGATCACTGCGCCGGTGCTCTACCTCTATCTCTATCTGCGTTTTTTCGCCCTGTAAGCTCTTCTCCCGGCAATAAAAAAGCCAGGCCGCATATACGCGGCCTGGCTTTTTTATTGGTTGAGAGATCGATCAGGCTGTTTTAGCCAGCCGGAACAGGGCGAGGAAGCAGCGGTAGAGCTGCGGATAATCGCCTGGACGACAGGTTACCGTGCGCGCTGCGGTGCGTTCACTGCCGGGCAGGAGGCTCGCCGCTTCGGCCATCTCCGCTTTGGGGAAATCGACCTCCAGAGTCAGCGGTTCGGCGAAGAGAAAGGGCTTGCGGCTGCCGAGTCCGCGCACGGCGGCCTCGGCCTGCTCCCGGATGGCGGCGAGGCTCTTGCCGAAGGGTTCGCAGAGAGCGCAGAGGCGGCCGCGCCCCTCCTTGACAGCGACGGCGGCCACGTCGGGCACGAGGGCGCGTGCCTCATCGACCAGGGCGCGGTCCCCGGTCACAAGCAGGGCCGGGACCCCGTAATGGCCCGCCAGGCCGGCGTTGAGACCGAATTCCCCGACATGGATGGAGTTGATGCGGATATCCTCGATATAGGAGTAGGCCCAGGTGTGGTCGTGCACCGCCAGGGGGGTGCCGAAGGCGGCGTGGTAGCCGAGGAAAAAGGCCCCGGCGAAAGTGCCGTCGATCTCCTGCATCATCGAAAAGGGCTTGCCGGGGCCGGAGACCAGCCGCGCCCCGGGGTGCAGCTGGTCGGCCGGCAGGTTGGCCATGTTGTTGTGGGAGTCGTTGACGATCACATCCGTCGCTCCCCCGGCGAGTGCGCCCTCGACTGCGGCATTGACCTCGGCGACCATCCATCCCCGGGCCATTTCGTATTCGCGCGCGGCCGGGTCGACGTGCTCACGGAGTACGACACCATTGACCCCCTCCATGTCCGCGGTAATATAGATCTTCATGTTCACTCCACCTTTAATGCGTTCAGAGCAGTGCGGGGATCGCGCCGCGAAACTCCGGATCGCCGGTTTACTCCAGCAGCAGTCTGCCGCCGTCGATGATCCTGCGGCCGTCGATGACTACATTCGCCTTGTAGACGACGGCGTCGAGATGGATGGGCACATCGTTGGTTCCACCGAAAGTGAGATTGTTGCCGAGGGCGAGGTGGATGTTGCCGAGCACGGTTTCGTCCTCGAGGGCGCAGCCGCTGAGGCGGGACGCATCATTGGTGCCGATGCCGAACTTGGCTATCATCCTGGCCTCGGGGCCGTGCTGGGCGAGGCGGCGGCGCAGGCGCAGGGCGGGATCGCCGCCGGCGATGCGGACGCACCGGCCCTCACGGATGGTAAGGATGAGGCGGTCGCGGTCGTCATGCTGCACCCCCATGCCGCTGTCCACGATCGCTTCGCCCTCGGTCCCGGAGGCTGCGGGGGCCAGTGAGGCCTCCCCGGCGGGCATGTTCGAAAAGGATCCGGGGCGGGTGGCCTCGCCGGTATTGGCAAAACCCCTGGCTGACTCCGCCCCGATGCGCAGGCGGGTGCCGTTCGGAGCGGTGATCTCGATCACCTTGGCGATGGTGAGGATATCCGCGATCTTGCGGCTGAGACGGCCGATGCGGGCTATGTCCATGTCGGCGATGCGCGCAAAAGTCTCGTTGGTGATGGCGGGCATGGTGATAAAACGGGCGCCGCGGCGGCAGGCTTCGCGGCGGCTGGCGGTGTGGGTGATCGATTCAGAGGTCAGGACCAGAACCACATTCATCTCCTGCATCAGCCGTTCCACCGCCGGGCAGAGGGCATGCTTGTGGATATAGGGCTGAGAGAGCTGGAGCAGATGGGTGTGGCGGCTTTTTCTCTCCGCCGCCGTGAAGAGCAGACGGGCGAGATCGAGATAGGGCTCATCGGCGATGATCAGCACCGCTTCATCCTTGCGGATATCCAGGGCGCGGTTGGTGATCGCCTGCGCTGCTTTTTCCAGCCTGGTCATGAGCGCGGCTGCTCCCCGGCTGCTCCGGATCGGTCCGGACCCTGATCCGCCGGTTTGACGAGAGTGACATAGGAGCGCTCGACCATCAGATTAATGAAGCGGCCGAGCCGCTGATGGACCGGCTGGATCTCGTCGCCGAATTGCTGCTCAAGGCCGGAGGCCATCTCCCTGACCGTCATCCGGCCATCCATGTGCTGCCACACCCAGGAACCAAAGGCGTCGAGATGCACGGCGATATGGGGATGCTTGAGATGGGGCATCAAATATTTCTGCAAAAGCCGGCCTGAAAACCTGGCCACGCGCAGCGTCACCAGCCCATCCGCAGACGCATCCCAGGGGAGATTACGGTGGGCTGTATAGTCGAGCAGATTTTCCGCCGGGGCTGGCGCGCTCCCGGTTGTCTCTTCGGCCATCGTGCACACTACCTGTCAGTTAAAAGGGTGAGAGGGCGGGTGTAATCCGTCCCGCAACGGAACGGCCTGTGCGTAAAGCCTGCCAACATAACAATAAATTGAGAAAAGGTCAAGCAAAAAATCGCCAGCACTTGCCAGCTCGCGTCAGATGATACGGGAGGCACCGGGGGGCGCAGAACACGCCTCCCGGCGGTATGGCCCGGGGCCCTCACCGGCCGGGGCCAATGGAAGAGCGGCGCAGCGTTACTTTTTGATTGTATTTCGCGGCCATTTTCTGTATATTC
>ENA-UOWO01001503-UOWO01001503.1-activated-sludge-metagenome-genome-assembly--contig:-NODE-1503-length-30846-cov-7.768406_pt1 | contig 30846 bp, 25 predicted proteins | sample MGYA00238148_ERZ761564 | MGnify/ENA primary metagenome ERZ761564 (study PRJEB28885, sample SAMN05720194) | activated sludge metagenome | isolation source: Anaerobic digester | place: USA...
ATGTCAAAGAACAAAGAGATTTATTTAGTGACTAAAATTTAACGCATCAGCAGTACTTCAACATCATTGTTTATTTTATTTTTTTTGAACAAAATTATTACTTTTGATGACAAATATTAAATAACAAATACAAAAACTAGGCATTATGGATTTCAAAGATTCTATTAAACAACTGGCTGAAAGAGTCGTAAAACTAAAGAACCAAATTCAAACCGAAGAAGCAACAAAAAATGCTTTTATTATGCCTTTTATACAAATATTGGGCTACGATGTTTTTAACCCAATTGAAGTAGTTCCAGAATACACCGCTGATTTAGGTCTAAAAAAAGGTGAAAAAGTTGATTATGCTATTTTGAAGGATAATATTCCGCAAATACTAATTGAGTGTAAATGGTGGGGTGAAAATTTAGACGTATATAATTCCCAACTATTTAGATATTTCCACACTTCCAAGGCCAAATTCGGGATGCTAACAAATGGGATTCAGTACAGATTTTACACGGATTTGATCGAACCTAATAAAATGGATGATAAACCATTTCTAGAGTTTGATATTACTTCAATGAAAGAACAAGCTATTAATGAGCTTAAAAAATTTCATAAGTCATATTTTGATATTAATACAATTTTCAATTCAGCAAGTGAATTGAAGTACTCTAATGAAATCAGAACTATTTTAACAAATGAATTTAATAATCCTTCAGCAAATTTTGTTCGATATTTTGTAAAACAAGTTTATAGTGGTCAAGCCACAGAGCGCATAATAAATCAGTTCACAGAAATTGTAAAAAGGTCAGCGAATCAGCTTATTAGTGACATTATAAATGAAAGATTAAAATCGGCCCTAGATAAAGAAAATGCTAAAGAGATTGAACAAGCTAAGATTGATGCAGATAAAAAAGCCGAGGAAGCCAATAAAGTTGTAACAACTGATGAAGAGATTGAAGCATTTTTCATTGTGAAATCTATTTTGCGTGAAAAGATTGATTGTTCAAGAATTTTCTACCGAGATTTCCAAAACTTTTTTAGCATTTTACTTGATGATTCAATTCGACAAACAATATGCAGATTTTACTTCAAAGAAGATAAAAAATCTATCGGTGTTTTTGATGAAAACAAAAAAGAGATTAAACACGATATCAATAAATTAGATGACATTTATCTATATTCAGATATTTTGCATCAGCATTTAGTTAAAATTGCAAACTAAATTAAAGAGATTTATTCTACCCCCATTTTTCTCATCCAGCCCAACCTTCCCGGTCGAGGCTTCGGTATTGTATGGCTTCGGCAATGTGCGATGTAAGAATGTTTTCACTCGTTTCGATATCGGCAATGGTCCGCGAAACTTTAATGATACGGTCGTAGGCACGTGCTGATAAACCCAGACGTTCCATGGCTGTTTTCAATAATCGCAGCGAGCTTTCGTCGAGGGGGCAGTATTTGCGTAGCTGGCGGCTCGACATCTGTGCATTGCAATACACCCCTTTGGCTCCCTGAAACCTTGCCAACTGTATTTTCCGTGCTTCCACCACCCGCTTTCTGATTTCGGCACTCGTTTCTCCGTTTTTTTTCTCAGCCAGTCGGTCGAACGGAACGGGAACTACTTCGAGATGTATATCGATGCGATCGAGCAGCGGACCCGAAATGCGTGACAAATATTTCTGCACCATCGATGGAGTACAGAGGCATTTTTTATCGGGGTGGTTGTAAAACCCGCAGGGGCAGGGATTCATCGAGGCTATCAGCATCAAGGCTGCCGGATATTCAATAGTAACTTTTGCCCGCGAAATAGTTACCATGCGGTCTTCGAGGGGCTGCCGCATTACTTCCAATACGGTGCGCTTGAATTCGGGCAATTCATCGAGGAACAATACTCCGTTGTGTGCCAGCGATATCTCGCCTGGTTGGGGATACGAGCCTCCTCCAACCATTGCCACATCCGAAATGGTATGATGTGGTGAACGAAATGGCCGATGTGTAACGAGCGAACAATTCCCGTTCATTTTTCCGGCTACCGAATGAATTTTTGTTGTTTCGAGTGCCTCATCCAGACTCAAGGGTGGCAAAATGCCCGGCATACGTTTGGCAAGCATGGTTTTACCCGCTCCCGGAGGTCCTATCAGAATAATGTTATGTCCACCCGCTGCAGCTATTTCGAGCGCTCTTTTCACATTTTCCTGCCCTTTCACTTCCGAAAAATCGGGCATCAGCATATCTTCGGCATGGGCAAATTCGGCTTCGATGTCAACGGAAACCGGTTCAGGAAATACCTGTTTATCGAAAATATCGATAACCTCGGTAATATGGCTCACGCCCAGCACTTTTATACCCTTAACCACAGCAGCTTCGCGTGCATTTTCAACGGGGAGTATCAGGTATTCGAACCCGGCTTTCTGTGCGTCGATGGCTATGGGCAGGGCTCCTTTCACCGGTTTCACAGACCCATCGAGCGACAATTCTCCCATGATAACAAAGCGGTCGGTATTCTCGGCAACGATTTGCTGCGAAGCTGCCAACACACCTATTGCAAGAGGCAAATCGTAAGCGGAACCTTCTTTACGGACATCGGCAGGAGCCATATTAATAATGATTTTCTTTCCCGGCCATCTCAGTTCGTTATTCGAAAGAGCACTTACAATACGATGCTGGCTTTCTTTCACTGCATTGTCGGGCAGACCAACCAAATGATACGCATAGCCTTTGCTGGCATTCACCTCAATGGTAATCAGGCGAGCACTGATGCCCTGAACTGCGCTTGCGTATATTTTAACGAGCATATCCGAATTATTAAACAAAGATTAAAGATATAAATAATCGGAAATATCAGTAATAATGTTGAAGTTTTTGTACGAATAATTCCGAGGCACCGGTTGGCATTTTTATTTCTGAAGGTGATTGATAATCGACTGGAGGATGAGTACTCCGTCGGTATTGCCCAGTTCGGGGTCGGCAGCGCGTTCCGGATGGGGCATCATGCCAAATACATTTCCTTTACGGTTGCAAATGCCTGCAATATTCATTACGGAGCCGTTGGGATTGCTTTTTTCTGATAGCTCAGCATTGGCATCGCAATAGCGCCAAACAATTTGATTGTGATTGACCATATCGGACAACACATCGTTGGGGGCATAATAGCGACCTTCACCATGGGCAATGGGAATTTTAAGCGCTTTATTAGTAGGCACCAGATTGGTCATTGCCGATTGATTATGCTCCGCTTTTATGAATTGGTTGCGGCAGATAAATTTTTGATTTGTGTTGTGCAGCAAAGCACCGGGAAGAAGCCCCGTTTCGCAGAGAATCTGAAATCCGTTGCAAACACCAAAAACAAACCCTCCGCTATTGGCAAACTGTATCACCTTGGTCATGATAGGTGAAAAACGGGCAAGCGCCCCTGAGCGCAAATAATCGCCAAACGAAAAGCCACCCGGAATTGCAATAGCATCACAGTTTTTCAGGCTGCTGTCTTTATGCCACAGTTCAACCACATCCTGCAGCAATATATCCTGCAGGGAGTATTTCATATCGTGATCGCAATTGGAACCCGGGAAAATGACAACACCAAATTTCATTATTTTGTTAGTTTAGATGACACAAAAATAAGAAAACTACCTGCAGGGGCGCATGGCAATATGATTATTAATAAGAAATTATTAACAGCTCCCTGCAATCAGGGTTTGTCCTTTTTCAGGGCCTTCACCTTATTTTCCTGCGTTTCGATTTCCTTTATTTTATTATCGATCTGAGCCTGATTTTCTTTGATTGCCTGGGAGTTTTCCTTGATTTGATTGCGCATATCTTCATTTTTCTTCTCCAGTTTTTCGTTGGCTTTTTCCAGCTTTTTCTTTTCTTTTTCCATGCCGGAGAGCACTTTTTGCTCTGCTTTCACAGTCTCTTTATAGGCCGATTTCGACTGACTCTCAGCAAATTTCTGCACGAATTTTTTAGCTTCTTTAAATAATTCGGGTTGTGCTGATGAATTCATATAAAAACCGCCCAGATCGAATGCAACGCTCATTACAACGTCTTTGTCCTTATTTACCTCGAAACGTGCATACACGTCCATAGAATTGTCGGTAATCGACTTAATAACGGCATTGTTAGCAAACAGTTCATCCTTACCTGTAACCTCTGCATCGTATTTTTTCATCAGATTTTTCCACTCTTTGGATATCACCTCTACATCAGCTTTGGGAATTGTAGCAATAATGGCATTCTGCTTTACCCCCGAAATGATAGCTTCTCCCTCGGTAACATTCTGGGCAGTTCCCAACAAAGCCAGAAAAATAAACGGAATTGTGAACAGTGTTTTCATACTCTTTAGTTTTTATTATTTACAAAAATAACGATTTTATCAGACAAATAACGTCAGGCAGAAAAGTTTAATACCACCTGACAATTAATTCACAAGTGCTGTATTTACGAATAGATTATTTGTTATACCTTAGCTGCACAAATAGTTCGGGGATGTTTAATTCCACAAAAACAAATAAAATTATCGGCTGGAGTATCTGGCTCGTTGCAATGCTGGTATATCTGATCAGTCTTGCTCCATCGGCGGGGTTCTGGGATAGCAGCGAGTGGATTGCCGTTGGCTATAAACTGCAGGTTGGGCATCCTCCCGGAGCGCCATTTTATGTATTGCTTGCGCGTCTTTTTACTTTGATATTTGCTTTCGGATCGGGTAGTTATGCTGCATTTGCAGTGAATTTGCTTTCGGCATTTGCATCGGCATTTACCATCCTGTTTCTGTATTTCACTATTGTGATGTTGTTGCAGCGCATTACGGTTAAAAACACTCCGGAATTTTCACGCGTACAACAAATCATGATATGGGGAAGCAGTGCTGTCGGTGCTCTTGCATATGCATTTTCCGACAGTTTCTGGCAATCGGCTACCGAGGCCGAAGTGTACAGCCTGTCCTCACTCCTTACCGCAGCGGTATTCTGGTGTATGTTGAAATGGGAAAAAATCTCGGAAAAACCGGGAGCGGAAAGGTGGCTGTTCCTGATAACCTATCTTATGGGCTTATCGATAGGAACCCATTTACTCAATTTGTTGACCATTCCCGCCCTGGTATTTGTTTTTGGCTTTAAAAAGTATAAACCGAACCTAAAGAATATACTACTGTTGGCCGGGTTTGCCATAGCACTTCTTTTTGCGATACTTTATCTTCTTATCCCCGGAGTAAGCAATGCGGTTGCCTACACCGATGTGTTATTTGTTAACGTGTTTCACTTGCCCATAGGTTCCGGAATGATTACCGGATTTTTGATTCTGTATGCTATTTTTGCTGTTTCTATATTTATTGCCATCCGCAAAAAGCTGCAACGCCTGAGAATAATTCTTACTATGGTTTTATTGCTGCTAACAGGGTATTCTTCGTATGCACTCACTGTGCTGCGATCTTCAGCAGGAACGCCTATCAACGAAGCTGATCCTTCGCAGGCATATAACCTGTTATCGTATCTCGAAAGGGAGCAATATGGCGATCGTCCGCTACTGAAAGGTCCATTTTTCAATTCTGTGCTTAATCCCCAGAAACCCTACATTGAAGCTTCGCCATTGCATCGCATTGTAAACGGTAAATATGTGATTACCGGCTATCAGATGCAGCCAAATTATATAAAACAGGACACCCGGTATTTTCCACGTATGTGGAGCAGCAAAGAAAACCATACAGAAGCCTACAAAGAATGGTCGGGCAATAATGGGGACAAAATTCCCTCGATGAAGGAAAACCTGAGGTTTTTATTTCGCTACCAGATAGGGCATATGTATTTCAGATATTTCATGTGGAACTTTGTTGGCAGGCAGAACGATATTCAGGGACATGGCGGGCCTGTTAACGGGAACTGGATTTCGGGTATAGGCTTTATCGACAGGTTGCGGTTGGGTGAAACTTCAGTGGATTCAAACAGCATCCTGAAAAACCCTGCAAAAAATACATATTTTTTTATCCCGTTGTTGGTGGGTCTGATTGGTTTGGTGTTTCACTTCAGAAAGGATAAAAAAGCATCGGGCATTCTGCTGTTACTTTTCTTTTTTACAGGAATTGCAATTGTGATCTATCTCAACCAATTCCCCTATCAGCCCCGTGAAAGGGATTATTCTTATGCCGGCTCCTTCTACACATTTTCTGTTTGGATTGGCATTGGCTGTTATGCACTTTTTTATCTGCTTAAGAAAAAATGGCAAACCCTTCGTGTAGCAATCATTACTACAAGCGTCTGCCTGCTTGCCGTTCCGGTTCTCATGCTTGCAGAAAATTTCGCCGATCACAACAAAAGCGGTCAAAGGCTCGCCTCTGAAATGGCTTACAATTATCTGTCAGGGCTGGCTCCGAATGCAATTCTATTTACCAACGGTGATAATGATACCTATCCACTATGGTATCTTCAGGAAGTAGAAGGGGTAAGAACCGATGTGCGGGTGATAAACCTGAGTTATCTGAATTCCGACTGGTATATCAATCAATGCAGAAAAAAACAGTACGAAAGCGACCCAGTGCCGTGCAACATTGATGCATCCGCTTATCTTGCAGGGACACGTGAATTTGTGTATATTCACGATAATGTTTTTCCGTTTGTCGATAAGATTTACGAGTCGCATAAAGCAGAATTTGACCATAGCATGGAGCAAATATATGCTCAGTGGGTCGGAATGCTCGACAAATCACTTTATCCGCAAATGAAACCCGACGAATATGAAAAACTGAAAAAAGACTTCATGTTCATGGCACCCCATGGTAAAAACCCGCAATTCAAAGCATTCCGTTCATTTATCGAAAATATCTCATCACCCGAAAAAGCAAAGCTCTACAAAATTGATTTAACTATAGCCAATGCGATATTGCTTGCTATCGACAATATGCTAAAAGCCCAGATTGAAAAACCGATTCCGCTTGCCGATGCCCTTGCCTTTGTGTTTTCCGACAACGAGAGTAATAAAATGCAGCACAGCTATTCGGATAAACCTGAAAACTATTTCCCCGGAACTCGATTAATAATGCCTCTTAACAAGGAGCATCTCCTAAGCACCGGCACCGTGAAAGCAAGCCAGAAAGAATGGATACCGGATGCGATGGAATGGGAAATTCCTAAAAAACTGCTGACAAAAAGTGATTTAATAGTACTGGAAATTATTAACGAAAACAACTGGAAACGTCCGGTGTATTTCTCAATTACTGCCGGTAGTGAAAGCTATCTGGGGCTGGAAAAATATTTTTCGCTTGAGGGAATGAGTTTCCGGCTGGCACCTATTATCAATGAGCTCAGCCAGAAATCGATTGGGTCGGTCGATGCTGAAATGATATATAAAAACCTGACCGAAAATTTCAGACTGTATTCATATACCGACAGCAGCGTATATCTCGACGATAACATGCGGCAACTGGCGGGAAATATCCGGAATATTTACGGACATTGTGCAAGAGCCTTGTATTTTGAGGGCAGGATAAAAGAATCTGAATCCATGCTGGATGCATGCCTTGAGCTGATTCCAAACAATCGTGTCGCATATGAATATTATACTACAACCCTGATACATGGCTACTACCGTATTAACAAAAAGAAAAAAGCAAGAGAAACTGCACAAATTCTGGCAGCCAATTCTGTTGAATACCTTAGTTTCTTGCTTAGTTTTGATGAAAAGTATCAGCCAAGCCTCGACAAAGAAGAAAAGAAAACTCTACTAATATTACAGCAACTTAACCGAATGGCGAAAGAATACAAACACAGGGAATATCTGCCGGAGATTGAATCACAGTATAGAAATATGCGTACTGCGTACGAGAAGAAAAAAGGAAAATCCTTTGAAAACTAATTACAGTATTCCGAAAACAGCGTTACGGCTCATGCCAGATGTTGTCTGCAACATACCCGGCAGCGTTCCATGTTTGTACCTGACTTTCGACGATGGTCCGATACCCGGGTCAACAGAAAAAATACTAAATGTGCTGAAACAATACAATGTGCCTGCAAGCTTTTTCTGCACCGGAAAGCAGGTAGAGGTCCACCCTGAAATTTACAGGCAGATAATAACACAGGGGCATACAACCGGAAATCATTCATATAGTCATACGCGCCTTAATGTGTTGCACAAAAAGGCTTTCATTTCGGAAATCGAAAAAACGGCCACTTTAGTTGATTCAGTATTGTTCCGACCTCCATACGGGTATATTACTCCGGCAATGAGCCGAATAATAGCCCTGCATTATAGAATTGTATTGTGGGATGTAATGCCCGGTGATTTTAACAGCAACACCGATGCAAAAACATTGTTCCGAAATGTGAAACAACATGCATCCAACGGCAGCATCATTGTTTTGCACGACAGTGCCCCAAATATTGAGAATATGCTTGACTGTATGAAAAGGGTCATTGAATACTATATGCGACAGGGATGGCAATTCCTTAAAGTGCCCTCAACATTTTGAAACCTTAATTTTTTATTAAAAAAGCTCTCTCCAACCCACATTAGTATTATTTTGATTATTTTTGAAAAAACAACTCACTTAAAACCTAATGCTATGAAATTCTGGAAAATATTTTTAGCCTGTTTACTTGGAAGCTTCGTTGCAATGATATTGTATGTAGTCTTCATGTTTTTCAGCTTTGGAGTGTTGCTCTCATCATTATCACCTTCGGCTCCAGCTATTAAAGATAATTCGGTGCTGAAAATTACCTTGTCGGAAGATATTCCCGACAGAACCAACGAAAATCCGTTTGTAAATTTCGATTTTGCCACTTTTAAAACTTCACAGGTAGTGGGTTTAAACGACATATTGAAATGTCTGGAAAAAGCAAAAACAGATGAAAAAATTAAAGGGATTTTCCTTGATGTTTCGTCGGTACCGGCAGGAATGGCCACCCTCGAAGAAATCAGGAACGCCCTCATCGAATTTAAAGAAACCGGAAAGTTTATTATCAGTTATTCCGATGCCTATACACAGAAATCGTATTATCTGGCTTCGGTTGCTGATAAAATATACCTCAACCCTCAGGGAGGATTAGACTGGAGAGGAATGTATGCTCAGGTAACTTTCTTTAAAGGCACCCTAGAAAAAATGGGAATCGAAGTACAGGTTTTCCGTCACGGTAAATTTAAAAGTGCAATTGAACCATTCCTGCTTGATAAAATGAGCGAAGAGAATAAACTGCAGACCCTTACTTATGTATCGAGTATCTGGAATCACATGCTTACAGGCATTTCGGTAAAACGCAATATTACCGTAGCCGATCTGAATCTCTATGCCGATAGCCTTATGATTTTTGATGCCAAATCGGCACTGCAGTATAAATTTGTCGATAAGCTGGTGTATCGCGACGAAGTACTTACCGAAATAAAGACAAAAGCATCATACAGCGATAAAGACGAAGACTATCTGGTTTCGCTGGGGACGTATTCAAAGATCCCAGTTAAAGCAAAGAAGGAGAAATATTCTGAGAACCGCATTGCCGTTATTTTTGCTGAAGGAAGCATTGTTGATGGTGACGGTAAGGACGATGAAATCGGCGGGGACAGACTGGCGGCAGAGATACGCAAAGCCCGCGAAGACGAAAAGGTTAAAGCTGTTGTACTACGGGTGAATAGCCCCGGAGGCTCAGGCCTGGCTTCCGAAATTATTCTGCATGAAATGGAACTTACCAAGGCTGTTAAGCCCGTGGTTGTGTCCATGGGGAATTATGCCGCATCGGGAGGATATTACATTGCATGTAAAGCCAGTTACATTTTTGCTCAACCCAACACCCTTACCGGATCAATTGGTGTTTTCGGATTGCTGCCCAATATGCAAAAGCTTCTGACAGACAAAATCGGACTGAGTTTCGATGGCGTTGGAACCAATGCTCACAGCGATATGGGTTCAATAACCCGCCCTGTTACCACCCAGGAAGGAATGGTAATTCAAAAACAGATTGAAGATTTCTACAGCGTATTCATTAACCATGTAGCTCAGGGAAGAAGCATGACTGTTGCAGAAGTTGACTCTATTGGTCAGGGCCGTGTATGGAGTGGCGAAAATGCATTGCAGATTGGACTTGTTGATGAAATCGGCGGACTCGACAAAGCAGTGAAAAAAGCCGTTGAGCTTGCCAAGCTTACCGACTACAGAATTAAAGAACTGCCCGAAGTGAAAGACTTCTTCGAAACTATGATGTCGGACTTTTCGAATCAGATGGAACAAAGTTATATCAAGAAAAATCTTGGAGAAGATTACCGGTATATCGAAATGTTGCAGTACGTGAAAAATGCATCCGGAGTACAGGCTCGCATTCCTTACCAAATTGACGTGTATTAAAAGCGGAAACACTGAAAACATTTCTTACAAGTGCAGTTATCGTAATCCTGAGTTTTTGCCAGGCGAAAGCTCAGGATTATCTGCATTTTAATCATATGCCCCTTGCAATTGGCAATAAATTTTACTGCTTCGATCAGGGATATCATTCCGCTATCCACTGCAGTGCGTTCAGCGAATTAAAAATAAACAATTTCGCTGATTATACTACCGATGATGGATCGTGGATTAAGCGAAAACTTTTTCACGAACACCTCGGATTTGTGCAGGGAGAAAATTTCAAAATCATTGCCGATCCATTGTTTGAGTTTACCTACTCCCGCGATGTTGAAAGAAACGAAAATATGTATGAAAATACTCGCGGACTGATGCTTTACGCTGAGTTATACAAAAAAATCACCCTCATCAGCAGCTATTACGAAAATCAGGCATCGATGCCGGGGTACATCGACGACTATTATAATGTATTTCGGGTAATTCCGGGAGAAGCACGGGTAAAGCCATATAGGAACGATGCCTACGACTGGGGGACAGCCTATGCAAGCTTGAGCTATAAGCCGACCCGTTTTTTATATGTTGAAACAGGCAACGATAAAAATTTTATTGGAGATGGGTACCGTTCTCTTATACTTTCGGATTATGCGCCTCAATATCTGTACTTTAAAACTGTTTTAAGCGCAAAGAATTTCTTTTACATGAATCTTGCCACCAGAACACTTAACCCGAATTACAATAACATAAACGGAGATACCCCCGATTGGTCTGAGAACAGCCTGTATCCTCACAAATTTGTTAATATCAATTATCTGGGTTATAACCCCACATTATTCCTTCAACTGGGGGTTTTCGAAGCAACGGCCTTTGGTACCAATGCCCAGTTCTCAAAAAAGATTACTGCATTTTTCCCCGGATTGAACGAAGCGTTGTACCACACCAACGATACACTGCATTTTATTTGGGGCGGAAATTTTCTGTTCTCGCCTGTTTCGAATGTTGGTATTTATGGTCAGTTTGCCTACGGCCAGAAACAAGCGGCTGCCTATCAGGCGGGATGCAAAGTTACTATCGTCAATACGAGATGGATGAGATTTATTTTCGGGCGGATTGAATGGAATTATGTTGGAGCAGGTATGTATCAGCCCCTCGGTAACGAAAACTACTGGGGGCATTACAATCAGGTACTGGCACATCCGGCAGGCAACGATTTCTCTGAAATCATCGTGCAGGCTGCAGTGAGTAGAATCCGATTTAAGGTATCTCTCACCGGAGGAATGATTTATTATCGAACCGGGTTGGGTGCAAGGGGAATTTTCTCAGCCAATATCAACGATGCCATGGAACCTGATCGGGTTGTATTTTCTCAGGCAAGGATAGCCTATGTAGTCAATTACGCGTATCACTGGCAGTTTTTTGCATCAGCAACCTATTATAGCCGGAAAAATTCGGGAGAACATTATATTATGCCATCGGTGGGAATAAAAACCTGTCTTCGGAATCAATACCACGATTTTTAGCATGACAAGGATACCGAAATATCTCATTTTGTTTTTTGCCTCTTGGGCAATGTTTCTACCATTGCAGGCGCAACTTCAGCATCTGGAATGCGGATGGGAATACTATGCGTTGCAAGAACGTTTGACCGGGAATGCGCATTCTTCGATATACCCGCTATATCGCTGCGATGTTGTGGATACTACGTTGATTGCTCCGAAAGACCTATTGAATTATACATTTACAAATTACGAAGCAGACGGGAAATATTACCGGGTAAAAAAGTTTATTTTTTCTGCTCAACCCCTCATCCATTCCGAAATTCTATTCAATACCGGCAGTAATTTCTCAGGAGGGTACGGAGCCGGTGTTCTGTTCGATGCTGAATATAATAATACCATTGCTACTCATTTCGATTTAAGTTATGTGAATTTTGCAATGACCGACTATATAAACGAATTCCGTTTACGAACAGGTGTATTGCCGGGTACTGGAAGGGTAATAAAGCAGAGGTTTCCGCAAAACATATACTCAAATTTCAATATTACTTACCGGCCTTTTCAGCTAATTACCCTTGAAGCCGGTTTTGGAAAGCATTTCTGGGGAGATGGCTACCGTTCGATGATGCTTTCGTACAATGCTTATAATTATCCGTACATAATGGCTGACCTGAACGTATGGCACGTTCAATACCGCTTTGTTGTTGCCCAGATGAAGGACATCAATGTTCCCGAGGGCACTGTTTGGGGTGATTTTAAAACCAAATATGCTTACATCCACTATATTGACTGGAAGGTTTGCAAATGGTTCAATTTCGGCGCTTTCGAGGCTATTATTTCCGGCGTAAACCACGGCTTTGAACCAGGCTATTTAAATCCGGTAATTTTTTATCGGCCTGTTGAGTTTTCGTTGGGTAGCGTCGATAATGCACTTATGGGCATAAACCTGAAATTCAAATTACTAAAAAACACCTACCTGTACGGGCAATTTGTGCTTGACGATTTTAATGTTGACGAATTCATGAACGATATTCGTCATTTGAGGAACCCCGACGATTCGGAAATACACTATGGTTTTTTCGGGAATAAGGTAGCGGGTCAGATAGGCTTAAAATCAAGTAACATTGGAGGCATAAATTACTTACATGCGTTCACGGAGTTTAATTTTGCCCGCCCTTACACCTATTCTCACGTAGTATCGCAACAAAACTACGGGCACTTTAATCAAAGTCTTGCGCATCCACTGGGTGCCAATTTCGTTGAATCGGTTTCGGGAATCAGCTACCTGCACAAACGCTTCCTTTTCGAGGGAAAGTTCATGCTTGCTTTTACCGGACTCGACACAACAGGAACACACTTTGGGCAAGACATTTACAAACCTACTATGGATGCCCTGCAAAATGGGAATATTCCGGTAAGTACATGGTATAACCGGATTGGGCAAGGCATTGAAACAAATATTATTTACACCGAATTATCGGCACAATATTTTATTAATCCCGATCGAAATCTTTCGGCAATTATAAGCATTGGACTGCGTCACCAACAAAACGAACTCGCAACGCAGCAGAATGTTTTAATTAAAATTGGGGTATCGGGATTGCTAATCAGGCGTTATACCGATTTCTAAATTTTACTGTATTCCAACTGAATTTATCTGAGAGTATTCACAGCAACCACCTGAATTGTTCATTTAAATAAGGATACTTTGAGTTAAACCCAGTGATCACTATTAACGATTGGGATGCTAAAGATCGTTAAATCATTCTTTATCTTACTTTTTCCTTAATGAAAAAGTAACAAAAAATCAAGACAAAAATAAGCTGTCTCCCCGCTCTACCCGTTTAATGAAAAACTAACAAAGTAATGTTTTGTCAACACAAGCCCTTCACCTTTGGCCGACAAAACAAAGCTGCGTGAAGCAAACCTGAGTCGGATTATTAAGGTGCTTGCTTCTCTTGCCCTTTGTTGTTTTTCTATTAAACGGGTATTCACGCTCGGGTTGGCTCGCATTTTTGTCGGGACTGCCCACGTTGCGTTGCCTACAGTGGGTTGTAAACTTATGTGGTATTTGAGAACTGGGTGCGCTTAGCTATCTATATAAAGGGACAAGTCAGGATAAGCATTGGACTGCGTCACCAACAAAACGAACTCGCAACGCAGCAGAATGTTTTCATTAAAATTGGGGTATCGGGATTGCTTATCAGACGCTATACTGATTTTTAGATTTCCCCGTATTCAAATTGATTTTATCTGAGAGTATTCACCGCAGCCTTAATTCTGCTTAGTGTTTGATCTTTCCCTATCATGCTGATAATGTCGAAAATATGGGGACCTTTACCGGCCCCCACAATAGCCAGACGAAGCGGATTGAGCACTTTCCCGAATGAAAGCTGGTTTTGTTCAATCCAAACCTTAACATTGCTTTCACAATCGCTGGCTGTAAAATTTGCTGTTACCTTAAGAATTTCGGCAACGCTCATGAGATATCCGGCCGACTCAGGTTTCCATTGTTTTTGCACAAAAACGGTGTCATATTCTGCCGGAGGGGTAAAATAGAAATACGCTTCGTCCCAGATATCCTGCACAAAGCTCACCCGTTCCTTCACAGCACTACAAACACGCACTACGGTCGCGAAAGGCGGGTTTAACCCTTTTTCACGAAGTGTATCCATAAACAAGGTGGCAATCTCTTCGTCTGTTTTTCGTATCAGGTACTGGTGGTTGAACCATTTTGCTTTTTCAGGGTCGAATCGGCTGCCGCTTTTACCTACCTTTTCGAGGTCGAATTTTTGTATCATTTCGTCGAGACTCATAATTTCCTGATCATCACCCGGATTCCAGCCCAGCAAAACTAGAAAATTGAGCAGTGCTTCCGAGAAATAACCGGCTTCGCGGTAACCACTCGATATATCGCCATCAGGACCGACCCACCGGTGTGGAAACACCGGAAAACCGAGTTGATCGCCATCGCGTTTCGAGAGCTTGCCCTTCCCCGAAGGTTTCAATATAAGTGGCAGATGGGCAAATTCCGGTGGAGTCCATTCAAAAGCACCGTACAGCATAACATGAAGCGGAAGTGAAGGAAGCCACTCCTCCCCCCTGATCACATGCGAAATCTCCATCAGATGATCGTCGACAACATTTGCCAGATGATAGGTAGGCGTACCATCCGATTTGAACAGTACTTTATCATCCAGTTCGTCCGACTGAAAAACGACTTCTCCTCTGATGATATCATGAACGGTAACTTTTGTATTCACAGGTGTTTTGAACCGGATTACAAAAGGGGCTCCCTGAAGGAGCTTGTCGTTCCATTCATTTTCGGTTAAACTGAGTGAATTGCACAAGCCAAGGCGTGTAGAGGGGCTGTAAACAAACGTCTTCCCTTCTTTTTCGCAGGCATGACGCAACGCGTCAAGCTCTTCCGGTTTGTCAAAAGCATAATATGCAAAACCTTTATTTAAAAGAAAATCTGCATACTGGCGATATATTGAATTCCGGTCACTCTGACGGTATGGTTCAAAAGGGCCGCCCTGTTCAATTCCCTCGTCAAATTGTAAGCCGCACCATTTCAGTGATTCAATAATGTATTTTTCGGCACCCTCAACATAGCGTACCGAATCGGTGTCTTCAATCCGAAGAATAAAGCTCCCGTTGTTTTTCCGGGCAAATAAATAATTGAACAATGCTGTTCTTACTCCACCGATGTGCAAGGGCCCCGTGGGACTGGGTGCAAAGCGCACACGTACTCGATTCATTTTGGATAATATTAATTAATTTCAGTTCTGAAGGGATGTAACGCCAATAATTTTCCGGACTTCGGCCAGTGTTTTCGAAGCGCTGGCGCGGGCTTTTTCCGCTCCTGTTTTTGCAACGCGTGCAATGTAGTCGTTATCGCGCGAAAGTTCTTTTATTCGTTTGCCGATAGGCTCAATTGCCTCAACCACATCCTGGGCGAGTTGTTTTTTCAGATCTCCGTAACGGATGGAGCAATTGGCATATTGTTCTCTGAAAAACTGCAGAGTCTCTGGTTTTGAAACAACTTCCATAATGGCAAACAAGTTTTTTATAGGCTCTGTTGGTTCCGAATGGGGTACCGTGGGCCCTGTATCGGTAACTGCCTTCATTATTTTTTTTCGTATCACTTCCGAATCATCAGCCAGAAAAACACCATTACCTTCCGATTTTCCCATTTTTCCTGTTCCATCAAGACCCGGTATTTTAATCAGGGCATTCCCAAAGTTATAGGGTTCTGGTTCCTTAAAAAACTCTGTTTGATACAGCGTATTAAATCGTCTTACATATTTACGCGTCATTTCGAGATGCTGCTCCTGGTCTTTACCAACGGGAACTTTATCAGCGCGGTGTATAAGGATATCGGCAGCCATCAGCACCGGGTAGGTAAGCAAGCCGGCATTGATGTTGTCGGGTTGCTTGCGTGCTTTTTCTTTAAAAGATGCTGTCCGTTCCAATTCTCCCTTATAGGCGAGCATATTCAGTATAAGATAAAGTTCAAAAATTTCGGGTACGTCGCTCTGAATATATAGTGTTGATACTTCAGGATCCAGACCGGCAGCCAGATACTCAATAAGCACCTGCTTAACATTGCTGTGAAAATCAGCTGAATTGGGGTGCGTTGTGAGGGAGTGATAATCGGCAATAAAGAAAAAGCAATGGTTCGAATGCTGCATTCTTACAAAATTTTTCACTGCACCATAATAATTACCGAGATGCAGGTTGCCCGTCGATCGTATTCCACTTAAAACAGTTTCCATTGTTGGTTACTTTTTTCTCATTTATTTTTAACGCCGAGAATAGAATCGTACATAGCTTTGTTGGAGATGACTTCAATTGCTTTGTTCAGTTCCTCGTCGTATTTCATTTCATATTGAATTTTTCCTTTTTGATAATAATACCGGTGTACGATTTCCATTCCCAGAATTTCGCTAATCTCGTCTTTAAAAACCAACAGGTCTTTGTTGGTATCATGACCTAATTTGAGGCGTAAGGCCTCGAGTTCCGCTTCTGCCACTGAAAAGTATTTCTCTTCTTTCGAAGTTTCTATCAGTTCGTTAAGCAATTCCTCGCTCTCGGTCTGGTATTCGAAATGCTTATCGGACAAATAGCTTACAAAATCGCCGTATAATGCATCATCAATGTGGAACTCGGCAGCACCGGCAATGGTATTATTTTTAGCAGTATAGTCTGTTGCAAAGTCGAAAATGAAGTTTTCAAGAATCAGGCTTTCAGTAATACTGGCAATTTTTCGCGGTTCAGTAACAATATCGGGCAATACCCCTCCACCGTCGAAAACGCTGCGGCCATTGCGGGTCTTAAATTCCGACACCAGCGAATCGGGGACCCTTCCAACACTTCCGTCTTCGTTGCGATGGGTATAATCGAGTGCTTGTATACATCTTCCGCTGGGGATGTAATATTTGGCTGTGGTAACTTTTAGCTTTGAGTTATAACTCAGATCGCGTGTGGTCTGTACAAGCCCCTTGCCATAAGTTTTCTGCCCGATAATCACTCCCCTGTCGAGATCCTGCATACAGCCCGAAACGATTTCGGAGGCAGATGCCGAGCCGCTATTTACAAGAACAACAAGTGGGATAGTAGCATCGAGGGGCAATTCGGTAGTTTTGTATTCCTTATCCCATTGCTCAACTTTACCTTTAGTACTAACCACAAGAACGTCTTTCTCGAGAAACAGATTACAAATTTTAACAGCTTCTACCAATAACCCGCCCGGGTTTCCCCTGAGGTCCAGTATTACCCCATTGAGTTTACGGTTCTGGCTAAGTTCGAGATAGGCGTCACGCACTTCGGTAGTAGCCGTATTGGTAAAACTGCTCAGTTGAATATAAGCAATATCGCCTTTGAGTAATTCGTAGTAAGGAACACTCGGGATTTTTATTTCTTCTCTGGTAATCGTAATTTCCATTGCAGCATTCTCCCCGGTACGTCTGATACTGAGTTTTACATTTGTTCCCGGCTGGCCTTTCAATAACTCCGACACATCGGAGGTGTTTTTACCTTTGGTATCTTTGCCATCAATTGCAACAATGATATCGCCGGCTTTCAGTCCTGATTTCTGCGCTGGAAAGCCCTGGTACGGTTCCGATATTGCAACATAATCTTCGTATTTTCTGATTAGAGCACCAATGCCCCCATACTCTCCGGTAGTCATGAATCGTAAATCTTCAATTTCGTCTTCCGGCAAATACACTGTGTAGGGATCCATTTTTTCAAGCATTGCATCTATAGCAATTCTTATGGTTTTCGCCGGGTCGATTTCATCAACATAAAACAAGTCGAGCTCTTTGTACAGAGAATAAAATATATCGAGTTGCTTTACAGTTTCAAAGTCCTTATCCTCCTGTGCTCGCACTTCAGCGGGCAATAGCATGAGAGATCCCAGCAAAAAAAACAGGGATAAAAAACTAAATTTATTGAATCTTACCTTTTTGAATTTCATTGAATTTTGGGTTAATTTCTATGGTTTTACATATTCTTTGTAAAGATAGAATTATTTTTCTTTCAATTTCGCCCCAGGTCGCATCAGCCGATGAGGTAATAATGAATGCAATGGTAACGTCTTTCTTGTTTTCGGTGGCAGAAGCACATATTTCCATTTTATTTTGCCGGAATGCTTCGCGCATAAGTCGTTTTACCCGATTACGATTCACTGCAAGCCTTATGTTTTTTTTTGGTGCAGTGAACAATACCTTAACCTGACCTGCTGCATCGGTTTTGGTAACCAGAAAAACTGTTTTCAATCCGGATTGCATAAAGTAATTGCCCTTCATGAATAAGGGTTTAATTTCGGTATCCTTCGAAATTATTTCACTCTTACGCAACCGAAAATCGTTTTTCTCCTGCGTTGTCATTGCTGTAATATTGTTTGGGGTTGACGGCAGGAGCTACTTTTTATTCTCTCTGTTATACTGGCATATAAACGATTCGAGTGCCATCACCATGGACGGACATTCGGGGACGGGTGCTTCAATATCAATTCGCAGTCTGGCATCTCTTACAGCTTTTGCGGTGGCCTCACCGAAGGTGGCTATTTTAGTATCGTTTTGCACAAAATCAGGAAAATTCTGAAACAGTGAAGCTATTTCAGCAGGACTGAAAAACACAAGAACATCGTAGTTTACATTACTTAAATCCGACAAATTTGCACTTACTGTTTGAAATAAAACTGCTTTTGTGTAGTTAATGCCGGTTTTATCGAGCAGCTCGGGGATGTCCTGTTTATGCGGGTTACTGAGCGGCAGAAGGAATTTTTCTTCTTTGTTTTTATTGATATCCGTCATCAAATCATCGAATGTTCCGTTACCAAAAAATATTTTCCGTTTTCGGTACACAATATATTTCTGAAGGTAATTTGCAATCGACTCAGAGACGCAAAAATATTTCCATGAGTCGGAAATAGGGATTTTTTGTTCTTCACAAATTCTAAAAAAATGATCAATGGCCAACCTACTGGTAAAAATAACAGCTGAGTGGCATATAACTTCGACGCGGGTTTTTCGGAATTCTTTAGCGTCGACACCCTCAACCTGAATAAACGGTCTGAAATCAATTTTCAGGTTGTGTTTTCTTGCCAGCTCAGAGTAAGGTGATCTGTCGTTTTCGGGTTTAGGTTGCGAAACCAATATTGTTTTAATTTTTACAGCCATCTTCTCTTGTTTACAATTAATTTACTCTGTTACATCAAACTCAAAGCAATTTTGAATATGAACAACACAGGAAATATTTCAAGGGTACAAAGATACAAAAACAAGTAGAATATTGAAAATTTTGTTTTCTTACAAAACACAAAAGCACGGTACCAAATGAGTAATTGTGCCGAAACAAAAAGTGCTGCTGCGGTAACAAACAATGCCATCGAAAGCCATGAGCTGCAAAAAGGTGCTGCAATAATCACGGGAAAAAGCGAAAGCCCGAATACCCTGTAAATAATCATAACTCCCTGCACATAGACCGAAGTAGTTTCAGTCTGGTCAGTAGCAGAACCTATAAGATAATACAATAGTTGTTTCGCAGCAAAAAAGCTTAAAATCAATCCCGGAACTAGGATGTAAAGAAAAGATGGGTGAACTGGAATTCTGTTTATAAAAATAAATTCCCACACCAACACCGACAGGTTAAAAAATAGAATCACATTTAGAAGGGCTGCAATTCCGGCAGAGACACTGCTGTTTTCAACCCAAAGTTTATATGCTTTTCTTTCGAAAACAACCGCCGGAAAAATTTCGTTCAGATATTTACTCCCACTGGTGCGCACCCAAGCCAATAAAACCAAGCTAATGAAAGTAATTACGATAATAACTACGAATTGGGTGTTGTCGGGTATTGGTATTATGTTCATCTCGAATGCATTACATCATCCGGATATAGTTTTATTCAATGAGGAAGTTTGTCCCGCCAATCAAATAGTTCTCAACAAATAGTTCGGCACTATATTTACCACTTGTAAGGGTTGAAGGAACGTCAAAATATATCGCAACTTCAAGATTTGAGCCTTCGTATAGAACCTGCCGCGAAGTGGAGTAGGCAATCGACTCGCCGTGTATGTCAAGAGTTTTACCGGCACTTGTCATAACAAACCCATCGGGGCGGATTATACGCAGATATATAGTGGTATTTCCCTGTTTTGCCAGTGAATTTTCGACAAGTGTAAACACCGTCTTTAGTTTTACGATTTTTGAAGCTTTGGTTGTTTCCTTTCCTCTGCTGTTATAGTAAATTACGTTTATTCCGTTTGCTTTAAGCATTGAAGCCTTTTCGACCACCACTTCCAGTTCGTCGTTTCGCTCAACTATTTCTTCGTATTCGTAATTCAGGCGTTCGTTGTCCATGCGGATATTCTCATTTTCCGCCATAAGATCTTGATTCAGCGTATTTAACGAATCGATCTGGTACACATAGTGTTTCATAATAGAACGCAAGGTATTGAGTTCCTCCTTGTATTTTTCCATCTGCGCAATGCTCACCGACTTCATATTTTCAATTTCCCGGATTAGCGTTTTAATATGGGCCTTTTCTTTTTCAAGTTCACTGTTTAGGCTGTCGTTGTTTGTGCTCAGGTCTTCGTAATCGGCCAGCAGATTATTCAATTCCTGCTTAACGAGCTCTTTATCGGCACTGATTGTAATAGTTTGTGTGGTAAGATTTTTGTTTTTTGCATTCAAATCAACAACCATCCAGATTAAAACACCGATGCCAACAATCATAACCGATATCAGAGCTATCAGTATTTTGGTAGTTTTATCTTTTTTAACTGTGTTTTCCATTGTATTATTCATTTAGTTTCAGGCAGTAAAATTAGCAATTTTAACCGAACCCTGATGTTAAAATATTTCAAGAAATCCTTCAGGCAGTTTCACATAAATAACGCGAAGGGTGTCGTCTATATTTTCAATGAAGTCGTCGTGCGCAGGAATGAGTATCGTTCTGTTTTTGTAATCAACCTCTAACAATGGGTTTTCGGGGATATGATTTACGCTCCTTATTTTCCCAATATATCCTGACTGTACGTCAACAACTTCATATCCAAGAATATTCTCCTGATTTGATTCGTCGGAATCGGTGTCATCATCTGAGAAGCTTTCCTGAATATAAACTTTTATATCGCTATATTGCCGGGCTTTGTCAATAGTATTAACCCCTGCAATTTTCATTATAGCTGATTTCGAAAGTACTTCAACTTCCTCGAGCATGAAAGGGACAAAAAGCCCATCCAACAATAAAAACACCGAATTGGTGTTGAACAACAAATCGGTGTCGGCATTCTCTGCTATTTTTATCTGAAGAAAGCCTTTATTGCCAACGGGTTTTGATATTACTCCGATAAATTGGCACGAGGTTTCCTCAATCATTGCGTCAGTATCAGCGATTACTCGTTTTCGGGAGCAGTAGCCTCTTCTTCGGCAGGGGTTTCGGTTTGTTCAGCTTCTTCGGCTTGTTTTGCCTTGGCAGCTTCTTCGGCATATTTGCGTGCCAGAGCCTGAGCGCGTTCTTCTTTTACTTTGGTTTCGGCTGCGAGTTTTTCTTTGTCGCTCTTGTTTTTCTCGTTAGCCAACCGGTCAACTTTAGCAACAACTTTGGCAGACTTTTCATTCATCCATTTGTCGAAACGCACTTCTGCCTCGCTGCTATCAAAAGCACCTTTCACCACTCCTTCGAGCAGGTGTTTTTTCATCAGGACTCCTTTATACGATAAGATCCTTTTACATGTATCGGTCGGAAGCGCACCCTTCTGCATCCACGAAAGCGCCTTGTCGAATTCGAGTTCGATGGTTGCAGGGTTTGTGTTCGGGTTATACATTCCGATACGTTCAATAAATCTGCCATCACGTGGCGATCTGCTGTCGGCTACAACAATGTGATAATAAGCAATTCCTTTTCTACCATGTCGTGCCAGTCTGATTTTTAAAGCCATTTGTTTTTATCAATTAAATTAAACAATCATTCTCCGGTTTCCCGAACCGGGCTGCAAATATAAATAATATTTTGTAATATCATCATGTTGCCGCAAAAGTTTCGAAAACCGATGATTATTACCCGGATTCAATACCCACAGCCAAGGTATTGAACAATGAGTTTCCATTATTTGCAGTTAATTTTATAATTTTGGAAAAAACACACTATGGAAATCATACATCAACTGACCCAATTATATCAGGCACATCGTAATCCGGAATATGCTGCACAGATGAGTCGTTACATGAAAAACCGGTTCCCGTTTTTTGGTATGCAGTCTGGGCCCAGAGAAATGCTTCATCAGGAGTTTATTGCACAACATGGGCTACCCGATTATGAAACAACAAAAGAAATGGTATTGCAGTTGTTTGCATTGCCCGAAAGGGAGTATCATTATTTTGCCATTTTATTACTGATAAAGCACAAGAAAAACCGACAGCCCGGCGATATTGCGTTGCTCGAAAGATTGCTGACCTCCAATTCGTGGTGGGATTCGGTCGATTATATCAATGGCTCGGTTCTCGGCGATTTTTTTCTGAAATATCCCGATCTGATGCAACCAGTAACCGACAAGTGGAGCCTTGACGAAAACATCTGGTTAAAACGGAGTTCTATTATTTTTCAGTTGAAATACCGACAGAACACCCGGCTCGATTTGCTTGCTTCGCATATTTTGCAAAACAACAGCTCGAAAGAATTTTTTGTGCAAAAAGCCATCGGCTGGGCGTTGCGCGAATATTCGAAAACCGATGCACAATGGGTTGAGCATTTTGTTCACAACCACGAACTGAAGCCATTAAGCCGACGCGAAGCTATGAAAAGAATTGAGAAGAGCCGGTAATTGAACTACCATAAAATTACAACTAATTTTTACGGTGCTAATCTAAAGGCAATGACGCGCTCCCCAACGTCATTGCGAACGCAGTGAAGCAATCCACATCCACGAAGACGTTACAACACAACCTTTTGAAATGTCTGTATTAATTCCGTCAAAGAAGTACCTGTGGGAAGCTCGTCGAAATACAGATTGCTTCATGTTCGTACCTCACATTCGCAATGACGGGCTCCCCAACGTCATTGCGAGCGCAGCGTAGCAATCTCCGTACCTGAAGGCGAATCTATCATCGCCCGCCTAAGTACAGATTGCTTCGGGTTTTCAACCCTCGCAATGACGGGCGGAGAAACGACGCACTCATTCCACCACCACCTTCCCAAAAACATTCGCATTCCCGCAAATTAATAGATATTATTACAGGCGAAATTTATTTAACTACCGATAATACTTTACATTTCTGCCAAACAGAGCCTAAACCTGAATCAAGTTAAGCATCAACCAATAATTAATAGAAGTTGCTTATGTTTATTTTGGACGGTATGCACCTGACAATCAAAGTAAAATTTTTCTACTTTTATGAAGAATTTTATTGCCATAGTATGAAAAAGATATCATTTGCCTTTATTGGGCTTATATTTAGTGTAATGCTTGCAGCACAGGACGATAGTTTTTTTTCTGAGAAAAATTTTGCCACCCGGTTATTTAGTCAGGTTCATGAAGTTGACCCGCGGTTGTATCAGTACAACATCGGGTTTTATCATCTGAACCTCGATATGGATAATCAGAGCACAGCCGTTGCCGGACACACACTGATGTATCTGAACTTTCAGGAGACCTACGAAGGGGAACTTGTGTTCGACCTTATGCAGTGCATGGATGTTGATTCGGTGTTGATAAACGGTGTAAATACAGCTTTCACACACCAGGATAACCTTCTGATAATACCATATTCTCCGGCAACCCCTTTCAGCAGCGATTATCAGGTGTGCGCCGATATATATTATTCAGGCCTACCCGATGCCGGAATGACCTGTAACAATTACGAATTCTTATCGACCAACTATAAAATCACCTATTCACTCACTGAACCTTACGAAGCCAAATACTGGTTCCCCTGCAAACAGGTGCTCACCGACAAAGCCGATTCGGTATGGGTTTTCGTAACAATACCCAACGATCTGCTGGCAGGGTCACAGGGTTTGCTTACCAACACGGTTGATCTTGGAAATGGGAAAAAACGGATGGAATGGAAATCGAATTATCCGATTGCCTACTACCTGATATCGGTTGCAATAGGCGATTATCAGGATTATTCGTTCTATGTGGACCTTAGCGGCTACGACGATTCGGTACTGGTGCAGAACTATGTTATTAATAATGCCATGTACCTGCCTGCAAATGAATGGTTTATTCATCAAACCGACACAATGATTGACGTCCTTTCGGTGCTGCTTGGAAAATTTCCGTTTCATGAAGAGAAGTACGGACATTGTTTGGTAAATCTTGGCGGCGGAATGGAGCACCAAACCATGACTACGCTCGGCAATTTCGGGTTCAGGCTGGTCATTCATGAATTGGGTCACAGCTGGTTCGGCGATTACCTTACCTGTGCCACCTGGCAAGATATATGGATTAACGAAGGTTTTGCAAGCTATGTGGAATATTTCGGCGAGGAATTTATCCAGCCCGACGGCTATGAAGATGCATGGCTCGAGGAAGCACAGAACCGGGCAAAACTATCGCCAACGGGTTCGGTGTACGTGCCTTTCAACGAGCTGAACGACGAAAGCCGCATATTCAATTACGAACTGAGCTACAGAAAAGGAGCCTGCCTGGTGCATATGATCCGCTATATGATTAATGATGATGCCCTGTTTTTTGCCATGCTTAAAGACTATATCAGCACTTTTGGCAACAGCAATGTAACTTCCGACGATCTGAAAAATTTTATCAGCGATTACACCGGCATCGATTTCACAACTTTCTTCGAAAACTGGTGCTACGGCGAAGGCTATCCACAATATGAAATTGAATGGTATCAATCGCCAAACTTCCTGCATATCCGCAGTAATCAAACAACGGTAATGCCTGACGCGACACCGTTTTTCGAAATTCCCATGGAATACGAAATTGTGTACGATTCGGGCGACCGCGACACAGTGCGGCTGGAACAAACACAGAACCTACAGGATTACAGTCTTGAGGTCAGCGGATTGGTAACTGAAATAAACCCCGATCCGAACAACTGTATTTTAAAAGATATTATTTCGGTAAATCATTCCGATATCGAAGCTTACGAACGTCCCTTGATATCGGTTTCGCCCAATCCGACAGCCAATTTTTTAGAAATAACTTCGAGCGGTAAAATCGCTTCCGTTTTGGTGTGCTCCTCCAGCGGAACGAAGGTTATTTCGAAACACGTCGGCGACTTTCAGCTAAGGCTCGATGTATCGATGCTAACACCGGGTTTATATTCTCTGGTTCTTGTTCACGAAAACAGCCAAACCTATATCCGGAAATTTGTTAAAAACAATTAATAAAAACTGAAGCCGAACTCCGAAAGCTTGTGTAACCGCGTATAATTTATTAATCGCAATTTGTTCATTACTTTTTCCTGAAAATCAAAGGGACATCGCGTTTTTTAATTTTTGAATTACTACTTTTAGGAAGAGGAAATATTAAATTATTTATACTGATATTCAAGTAGTTACATTATGGATTTTGTTCACTTACACGTTCACTCGCATTATTCGATTTTAGATGGTGCCGCCAGCATAGAAGGACTGGTTGCCAAAGCAGCAGAATATAAAATGAAAGCCCTGGCTCTCACCGATCACGGCTATATGTTCGGTATAAAAGCTTTTTTCGATGAATGTAAAAAGAAATCCATAAAACCACTGCTGGGGGTAGAAGCCTATCTGGCTGAAAAAGGACATAAAAGCAAAGCTGGGAAAGAAGAATATTCGGGATACCATGTAATATTAATTGCCAAAAACAAAATTGGCTATCATAATCTTGTAAAGCTCTGTACCATCGCTTCGACAGAAGGGTTTTACCAGCGCCCGAGAATTGACAGAGAGCTGCTCGAAAAATATGGTGAAGGCCTGATTGTTTCTTCAGCCTGCCTTGGCGGTGAAATTCCGCAGAAAATACTATTAAACGATTTTGATGCTGCTGAAAAAGCAATAGAATGGTATAAAAATCTCTTTGGTTCCGATTTTTATCTGGAATTGATGCTGCATTTTTCTGATGACCCGGAGAAAAACAAATCGGTATACGCCGAACAGCTCATTGTGAACAAATATCTTGTTGATGCGGCTAAAAGACATCGGATAAAACTCATTGCCACCAACGACATACATTTTATTAACAAAGCCGATGCCGATGCCCATGATTTGCTCATCTGCCTTACCACAGGGAAGAGTATTGATGACCCGAACCGCATGCGGTATACCAAGCAGGAGTACTTCAAATCGCCCGACGAAATGTATGAACTTTTCGGCGACAATCTCGAAGCCCTGACCAATACTTGTGAAATTGCCGACAAGGTCGAGTACTTCGACCTGAACTCCAAGCCCATAATGCCCTATTTCAAAATCCCCGAATCGTTCGCCACACTCACAGAATATGAAAAAAAGTTTCGTGAGCATGACCTTATTCTTGATTTTGGGCAGGAGAAGTATAATAAACTTGATGGCAGTTTCACCGACAAACTTCGCATAAAGCTTGAGTCGGATTATCTTGAGCAGTTAACCATGGCAGGAGCTGTGCAGAAGTATGGCGACCCTTTGCCGGATGAAGTATTAGAAAGGATTCGGTTCGAAATCGACACTATTAAAACCATGGGGTTTCCGGGATACTTTCTGATAGTGCAGGATTTTGTAAAATATGCCAAAGACCACGGAGTAATTGTGGGTCCGGGAAGAGGCTCTGCTGCCGGCTCGATTATTGCGTACTGCAATGGTATTATTGATATTGACCCGCTCAAGCACGATTTGCTGTTTGAAAGATTCCTGAACCCTGACCGTATATCGATGCCAGATGTGGATATCGACTTCGATGACGACGGCCGTCAAAGTGTGCTAAATTATGTAACCGAAAAATACGGAAAAGAAAACGTTGCCCAGATAGTTACATTTGGTACCATGGCAGCAAAAATGGTTATTAAAGATGTGGCACGCGTGTTGGGATTGCCGCTTTCGGATGCCGAAAGGCTTACCAAGCTCCTTCCGGATCTGGGGGCAAAACTGGCCAATGCATACGAAATAATTTTGTCGGGGGAATCGCGACTTGGCAGCATCGAAAAAGTAATAGAAGAAACAAACAAAGAAATCACCTCTGCAAAGAAAGAGGGGAACGACTCCATACTTCTTGTGCTTGAAACGAGGAAAATTATTGCATCCGAGATTATTGATGCCCGTGCTAAGAAGGACAGTAAGAGATTACAGACCCTGCAATTCGCCTGCACCCTGGAGGGATCGGTGCGTCAGACTGCCGTACATGCCTGCGGCGTTATCATCGGAAGAGATGAACTACAGAACCATATCCCGTTAATGCCCTCGAAAGAGTCTTCGGTTTTATGCACCCAATACGATGGTCATTTCGTTGAATCGATAGGGCTATTAAAAATGGACTTTCTCGGGTTGAAAACCCTGTCGATTCTCAGAGAGGCCATACAAAATGTAAAAGAGTACAAGGCTATAAGCATCGATATTCACAATATCCCATTCGACGACGAAAAGGTTTATGAATTGTTCAGCAAAGGAGAGACAACGGGAATTTTCCAGTTTGAGTCGGACCCCATGAAGGCTCATTTACGCAATTTACGACCCAACCGTTTCGACGACCTTGTAGCGATGAATGCATTATACAGGCCAGGACCCATGGAGTACATCCCTAGTTTCATCAACCGTAAACTTGGGCGCGAAAAAATAGACTACGATCACCCCATGATGGAAAAATACCTTGAAAAAACCTATGGGGTAACTGTGTATCAGGAGCAGGTTATGTTGCTTTCGAGGGCTTTGGCAGGGTTTACACGTGGAGAATCTGACCAGTTGCGGAAAGCAATGGGAAAGAAAAACGAAAAGTTGATGCAGGAACTTAAAGCAAAGTTTTTCGAAGGCTGTCATAAAAACCCCCAATTTACCGAAGGTTGCAAACGTGCCAACAAGCCGGCACAAGACCTGATAGAAAAAATATGGAAAGACTGGGAAGCATTTGCAAAATACGCTTTTAACAAGTCGCATTCTGTATGCTATGCGCATCTGGCTTATCAAACTGCTTACATGAAAGCCCATTTCCCTGCCGAATTCATGGCTGCATCGATGAGCCGAAACTTATCCGACATCAAGGAAATAACCAAATTGATGGAAGAATGTCGCAGAATGAAAATGAAAGTGTTGGGTCCCGACATCAACGACAGCAGCTATAAATTCAAGGTTACCTTCGAGGGCAACCTGCGATTTGGACTGGTGGCTGTAAAAAATGTCGGTACAAATGCAGTAACCGATATTATTAAAGAGCGTGAAAAAAACGGCCCATTTACCGATATTTTTAATTTTGCCGAAAGAGTAAACCTCAATGCTGTAAACAAAAAAAATATTGAGGCTCTTGCATATTCGGGAGCTTTCGATTGCTTTGACTCCATTGAACGACATCAGTATTTTTTAAGCAGCGAAAACGGACAAACCAGTTTCATTGAAAATCTGATTTCGTATGGGAATGCTATGCAAGCGCGAAAAAACGGCAGTATGGATCTATTTGGCGACATTATTACCGTTGATACTAAGAAACCAGGTATTCCTCCCGCAACCAATGTATATTCCACAGAGTGGCTCAACCATGAAAGAGATCATATCGGGGTGTATATTTCGGCCCATCCGCTTGACGCGTATTCATTCGAAATAAAAAATCTAAATACCACACCCCTTGCCGACCTAAAAGATTTGTCAATCCACCAGCTTGACGAAACACATCATGTAATCGGGCTGATTACCAAAGCTGAAGAAAAAATTGGAAAGACCGGAAATCCCTACGGGAAGCTTATTATTGAAGATTATTCCGATAACTTTTCGATAAATTTTTATTCAAAGGATTATCTTGACTATAAAATGTTTTTTCAGGAAGGGCAATCGGTAATGATTACCGGAACGGTGAAAAAAGGATTTAAAAATCCTGATGAGAGAATTTTTCAAACGAAGAATATTCGTTGGTTGGCAGAGCTTAAAGAAAATTATTTTCACTCTCTGGAGCTTACATTGAACATTGCCGACATCACTGAGGATTTTGTTGGAACTCTGACAAAAATTGTAAAAAAGAACAAGGGGAAAATAAAGCTCTATTTAATTTTTGAAGAAAGCGAAAAGACATTAAGCATAAAAACACACAGCCGAACTTACAACATCGAGCTTTCGGATGACATGATTCACTTTGTAGAAAACTGTTCTACAATACGTAGGTGTAAACTGAATTAATTTTATTATATTCGTCAGAAATAAACTAACGTAAAACTTAAATATATGGCTTTAGAAATTACCGATCAGAATCACAGTGAAATTGTGAACCAAAATGAAAAACCCGTTGTAATGGATTTTTGGGCAACATGGTGCGGACCCTGCAGAATGATTGCACCTTATATCGAAGAAATGGCTCAAACATACCACGAGAAAGCCATCATCGGGAAAGTAAATGTAGATGAAAATCCTGAAGTGTCGGCAAAATACGGAATCAGAAATATTCCTACTGTTATTTTTCTAAAAAACGGGGAAATTAAGGATAAGGTGGTTGGCGCTGTTCCCAAATCGACCCTTGCTGCAAAACTGGATGCACTCCTCTGAAAAAAACCACCAGAAAATTAACAACAATATTCAGGCAATTCCGGTTACAATATTCAGAAATGCCGGTAAATTATTTGGTGTAGTTGATAGAAAAAATTTAGCGATAAACGATGACAATAAATCAGATTCAAGATAAAATTATTGAAGAGTTCTCGGTTTTCGACGACTGGATGGACAAGTACGCCTTTTTAATTGATATCGGAAATGAACTGGCTGAAATGAGCCCTGAACTGAAGACAGACGATAACCTGATTTCGGGATGCCAGTCGAAAGTTTGGATTTATGCTGAAATGAAAGATGGGAAAGTATATTATGCTGCCGACAGTGATGCAATTATTACTAAAGGGATTGCTTCACTTCTAATTAAAGTGCTTTCAGGGCAACCCGCCACCGACATTTATACCAGTGATTTATATTTCATCGGAAAAATCGGACTTGACCAGCATCTATCCCCGACACGCAGCAACGGACTACTATCAATGATAAAAAGAATGAAGTTGTACGCGATGGCTTTCAGTGCCGATTCCCAAAAATAAGCTAATACCTGATGCGATGACCCCAAAAGAAACTTACGAAAAACTCATTGTCTCCACCCTGAAATCGGTTTACGATCCCGAAATTCCGGTTAATGTTTACGATTTAGGCCTTATTTATCTGATAGATATCGATGATGATATGAACGTAAAAATCAATATGACGCTAACCGCTCCCAACTGCCCGATGGCAGACGATCTGGTGGAAATGGTGCGTTATAAAGTCAGTTTGATTGAAGGTATCGGGAAAGTAAGCGTTAGCATTGTTTTCGATCCTCCCTGGGACACGAACATGCTCAGCGATGAAGCCAAGCTGGAGCTTGGATTGTTGTAATGCAATAAACACAGAAACCAA
>ENA-UOWO01001505-UOWO01001505.1-activated-sludge-metagenome-genome-assembly--contig:-NODE-1505-length-30793-cov-17.752521_pt1 | contig 30793 bp, 24 predicted proteins | sample MGYA00238148_ERZ761564 | MGnify/ENA primary metagenome ERZ761564 (study PRJEB28885, sample SAMN05720194) | activated sludge metagenome | isolation source: Anaerobic digester | place: USA...
CGGAGGGGTTTGAAGCCCATCCGGCTGATCGCCTGACTGCCAGTCGCGATGGGCGACGCAGGCGGCGCGGCGCCGCCCGACAGCTGATATCAGAAGCGTTCGCCGACCGGCAGGTAGCGCCAACTGCCTTCGGGCATCTTGCCGAGCGCAATGCGGCCAATGCGGATGCGGCGGATCGCAACGACGTCGAGGCCAACCTGCCGGCACATGTCGCGCAACTGGCCACCCTGACAACCCTTGATCGCGAAGCGCAGGCGGATTTCGTTCTGCCAGCTGACCTTGCACGGCGGCAGTACGCGCCCTTCGTGGCTGAGTCCGTGATTGAGGCGACGCAGACCCCACGGCGCAATTTCGCCACGGGTCTCGACGATGTACTCATGCTCGATTTCATCACCGTCCTCGGTCAAGCGACGCCAGACCCGGCCGTCCTGGGTCAGCACCATCAGGCCACTCGCTTCGCGATCCAGCGGGACGAGGGGGGTCAGTCCGCCGAAATGACGCTTGAGCAGGCGTACGCCGCTCACATCCTCCGCCCAGCGCGATCCTGGCAGCGCGAGCGCGGATGCCGGACTGGCCCCGCTGATCGTGTCGCAACCCGGCGGTTTGTGCAGCAGCAAGGTTGCAGGTTCGGGAGGCTCGAGACTTGCATCGGCATCGATCGTCACTACCTCGGTGCTGACTTTGTGCTGCGGCCGGTCGATGACCTCGCCGTCCACCGAAACCCAACCTGCCTCGACAAGGCGTTCGGCGTCGGCACGCGAGCATCCGCACAGCTCGGCGACGCGTTTGGCCAAGCGTATCGGCTCTGACATTTCTCGTTCGCAATCAGGGAAATCGTCGGCAGTGTACGGCGTGGGATGCAGGGCGTCCGCATCGTGCTGCGTTCCGCCTCGAGTGCAGGTCCTTCCATTCTTCCGATGAGGTGCCCCCGCGTGATCCCCTTCTCGATACTCGATCTCGCTCCCGTCACCGAGGGCAGCAACGCGGCGCAGACCTTCGCCAACACGCTCGATCTCGCGCGCAACGCAGAACGACTCGGCTACCAGCGCTACTGGCTGGCCGAGCACCACAACATGCCGGGCATCGCGAGTGCGGCGACCGCCGTGCTGATCGGCCACGTGGCCGGCGGCACATCGACGATCCGGGTCGGCGCGGGCGGCATCATGCTGCCCAACCACGCACCGCTGCAGGTGGCCGAACAATTCGGAACCCTCGCATCGCTCTATCCCGGCCGCATCGACCTGGGCCTGGGCCGGGCACCAGGCACCGACCAGGCGGCCGCGCGCGCGCTTCGACGCTACTACGAGAACGCCGAGGAGTTCCCTGCCGACGTGGTTGAACTGTTGCGCTACTTCGAACCGGCCACCGCCGGCCAGAGCGTTCGTGCCGTTCCCGGTGCGGGCGTCGAAGTGGAAGCGTGGCTGCTCGGGTCGAGCCTGTTCGGAGCGCGCCTGGCCGCCATGCTCGGGTTGCCGTATGCGTTTGCATCGCACTTCGCACCCGCGGCGATGGTCGAAGCGTTGGCACTCTACAGGCGCGAGTTCCGCCCGTCAGCGCGCCTGCAAAGACCGCACGTCATGCTCGCGCTGAACGTGATCGCCGCCGACACCGACGACGAGGCGCGTCGACTGTTCACGACCCAGCAGCAGGCATTCGTCAAGCTCCGTCGCGGCCAGCCCGGCCTGGTGCCGCCGCCACTGGCTTCGGCAGCCGAATTTGATGCCTGGTGCACACCGATCGAGAAGGCCGGTGTCGATCAGGCACTTGCGTGCGCGGTGGCCGGCTCGATCGCCACCGTGCGTGCCGGCATCGATGCCTTCGTCGCGGCGCATGCGCCGGACGAATTGCTGCTGACCGCGAATGTCTTTGACCACGCGGCGCGCGTACGCTCGTTCGAACTAGCCATGCGCGCCTGCTCTGATCCGCACTGAGTCTCAACGCGCCCTGACCCTGCCTCGCCTGCCTCGGGTGCAGTTCATCGCGATCTGTCGCTGACGAGCTGCGCGCTCCTCAATCAGCGGCATTCGAACAGAAGAGGCGTTGGACACACGCCGGGAGGATGACCGACGCGACGGCGAGACCTGGCCGTCGCAAGTATCGTATTGCGAATCATTCTCACTTGCGCTTTAATACGAAACTTGACGGTTCATCGTCCTGCTTTCGTTCGACCAGGGGCCATCGCGGTTTTGCCGACATCGCGGCAGCGAAAGCCGTTCGCGAAGAACGTCGATGCCGGATCGCGATTCGCCCTGATCGATTTCACCCTTCATCCAAAAGACTTTCTGGAACCTCGCATGGCCTTCGTCAAGAGTCGCAAGCATCCCGTCGCCTCCCCCTCCCGCTCATTCGGCATGGCCACCCTGGCAACCAGCCTTGCCTTGGCGCTGCCGCTGACGACGAGTGCTGCAGAACCGGACTTTCCTGTACCTGACGCAGGTGACGCGACCGAACTCGCCACCGTTCCAGTCGAAGGATCGACCGCTCCGGGCTACAAGGTCGACGCGGTGACTTCGCCGAAATTCGTCAAGCCGCTGGTCGACACCACCCAGACCATCCAGATCATCTCGAGCGGCATCATCCGCGACCAGGGTGCGACCACCTTGACCGAAGCGCTGCGCAACAGTCCCGGTGTCGGCACGTTCTATGTCGGCGAAAACGGCAACACGGCGACCGGCGACTCGGTCTACCTGCGCGGCTTCGATGCATCATCGAGTATCTACGTCGACGGCGTGCGCGATCTCGGCAGCGTCTCGCGCGACGTCTTCAACATCGAGCAGGTCGAACTGACCAAGGGCGCGGCCGGCACCGACAATGGCCGCAGCTCGCCGAGTGGCGCGATCAACCTGGTCAGCAAGCTGCCGACCCTGGCCGATCAGCTTTCGGCTACGGTTTCCTACGGCACGGCCGACCAGAAGCGTGTCACGGCCGACTGGAACCAGACGTTCGAAGGTTCGAATGGCGCTGCCTTCCGCTTGAACCTGATGGCCCAGGACAGCGGCGTGCCCGGCCGCGACGAGGTCAAGCAGGATCGCTGGGGCGTCGCACCGTCCCTGGCGTTTGGCCTCAATACTGCGACCCGACTCACCTTCAACTATCTGCACATCAAGCAGAACAACACCCCCGACGGCGGCGTGTTCACGATCGGATTGCCTGGCTACACCTCGCCCGATCCGGCCCGTCCCGAGTTGAACTTCGCCCCGCGCGTGGATTCCGAAAATTTCTACGGCACCGACGACGACCACGATGACGTCACCGCCGACATGTTCACGGCCAAAGTTGAACATGATTTCAGCGATGACGTGAAACTGCAGAACACGACGCGCTGGGGCCGCAACAAGCAGGACTATCTGCTCACCTCGTTCCGCGGCGACCTGACCAACCTGTTGACGCCGGACATCAGCGATCCGTCCACCTGGACGATCGCGCGCAGTCTGCCGACCTTCAAGGACCAGACCAACAAGATCCTGACCAACCAGACCAATCTGCGACTGCATTGGGAATCCGGCAGTTTCGCCAACGACCTCAGTGGTGGACTCGAGCTGACCCGGGAGGAACTCGAAACAGCCATCATCCGGGTGCGCGGAACGCCGGCGTTCTGGCCGGCCGCCAGTGTCTATGCTCCGGATCCGCACGTCGTCGGACCCGACTACGGCCCGAACGGAGGCCATACCGAAGGCCAGAGCGACACCTCGGCGGTGTACGCGTTCGACACGGTCACCTTGAACGATCGCTGGCAGCTCAACGCCGGAGTCCGCTTCGACCGCTATGAAACCGATTTTTCGAGCGCCCTCGCCTGTGCCACGGGCACCGGTACGCCGGTCTGTGGCGATCTGCCGGCCGGCACCGTGTTGCCGGCATTCGACGACAGCATTTCCGACACGCTGTTCAGCTGGAAGGCAGGCGTGCTGTTCAAGCCGGCCAACAATGGCAGCATCTACGCCAACTATGCGATCACCCAGCAGCCACCGGGCGGCGGCACGCTCGAACTCAGCGCGACGGCGAACAGCGCGAACAATCCGATCTTCGATCCGCAGGAAGCCGCCACGGCGGAAATCGGCACGAAGTGGGAGCTCGCGGGCAGTCGTCTGCTGGTCAGCGCTGCGCTCTACCGCACCGATGTCAGCAACGAGATCGTTCGCGATCCGGTCGACCTGTTGTACTACCAGATCGGCGAGAAACGCGTGCAGGGCGTGGAATTGAGCGCGATCGGACAGATCACCGACCGCTGGTCGATCTCGGCCGGCTACACGACGATGGATACCAAGGTGACGCGCGGCACCGCGGTCGCCCAGGATGGCTCGAATGCGCTGACCTATACGCCGGACAGCGCATTCACCGCGTGGACCACCTGGCGCAGCCCGTTCAACAATCTCGTCATCGGTGGTGGCGCGCGCTATTCCGGTGAACTCAAGCGCGGTACCGACGGCGCGATCGGAACGCCGACCTACACCGACGACTATTGGGTGTTCGATGCGGTCGCGAGCTATCCGGTCAACGACCATTTCGATCTGCGCCTGAACGCCTACAACCTGTTCGACAAGGACTATGTTTCGGCGATCAACAAGAGCGGTTATCGTTACACGCCGGGCATTCCGCGCTCGTTCCTGCTGACCGCCAACCTGAAGTTCTGAACCACGGAGTCGCGCATGCTGCTGCACATTCCGGAAGTCCTGGGCAAGAACGAGGTTGCCGACTTCCGGAAAAAGCTCGAGGCGGCGACCTGGACGGACGGCAAGGAAACCGTCGGCGCACAGGGCGCGCTCGTCAAGCGCAACCTGCAACTGCCGGAAGGCTCTGTGCTGCGTGAGGAACTCGGCCAGCGCGTGCTGCGCGCGCTGGCCGCCAGTCCGCTGTATTTCGCCGCCGCCCTGCCGTTGCGCACGCTGCCGCCGCGCTTCAATCGCTACGAAGGCGGCGGCAATTACGGATTCCATGTCGATGGCGCGGTGATGGCTTTGCCGCCGGTCGCCGGACAGGCCAGTAGCCACGTGCGCAGTGACATCGCGTGCACGCTCTTCCTCAGCGAACCCGATGACTACGAGGGCGGCGAACTCGTGGTCAGCGACACGTACGGCGAGCACGAGGTCAAGCTGCCGGCCGGCGACCTGATCGTCTATCCCGCGAGCAGCCTGCACACGGTCCAGCCCGTCACGCGCGGCACGCGTCTCGCATCGTTCTTCTGGGTGCAGAGCATGGTCCGCGACGATGTCCGGCGCCGTCTGCTGTTCGACATGGATACCTCGATCCAGACCCTGACCGCCACCCGCGCCGATGCCGGCGCCGTGCTCACGCTGACGAGCACGTATCACAACCTGCTGCGTCTCTGGGCCGAAACCTGATCGACTCGCGGATCATCGCGTCGCGCCGGGCGGGCGCGCCGCACCGGATCCCATGAATCCCCCGGCAGCACTGCAGTCGCGATGCCTCGCCACCTCACCTCGGAAAGCATCGTCCCCAGGCGGGAGCAACCGCCTTACGATCCGCCCTGCAATTGTGGATTAAGCGGATGCGTCGCAAGCCGGTTCGCTTTCGCGGAACCTTTCCATCGCCACAGCAACACGATGACGACGACGTCCACGAGCACCGCGAACACGCTGGACTCGGGACCAAACTCGCCGCCGGTCGCCCATTGCGGCAACCCCTGGAACTCGGGCTTGAACCAGCCGGCATAATCGAATCCGCTGACACCGAACCCGAGCACATGACCCTGGGTCCAGTTCCAACCCAGGTGAAGGCCCACCGGCAGCGCAAGACTGCGCGTGCGCAAGTAGGCCAAGCCGAGCATGATCGCGCCGAGCGCGAGATCGAGCGTCGCAACGACTTCAGTCGTCCCCTCCATGCCCGGATTTCCCCAGTGGCCGAGGGCGAACAAAAGGGCCACGGCGAGTTGCGCGATCCATACGCCCGTTCCGTCGACCATGCGCTGGAACAGGAAGCCGCGAAACAGGGTTTCCTCGAACAAGGCCACGCAGAGAAACAGATAGAACCCATAGGCAAGCGTCGCAAGGCTGCGCGAGGGATCGAGTTCGAGACGCACGCCGCCGCTCGCGGCAATCATGCCGACGATCGCCAGCATCATCGCGGCGCCGATCAAGGTGCCCGCCGCGGACTGTGCGAACCAGCGACTGCCCAGCTGGAATCCCACGCTGGCGAGCGGTTCGCGGCGCAAACGCAGGCAGATCCCTGTCACCAGCAGGACGAACACGAAGCGCAGCGGCTCGATCCATTCGCCGCCGACGCCGGCCTCGCGCAGCACTCGGGACAAGGGTGTGTAGATCCAGCGACTGAGCAGGAACACGACGACGAACAGGAGGATCCACCAGCCGTTGCGCAGACGCCGGTCTGCATCGAAGAAAAGGGCTTTCATGGGGCCTGTCCTGGTGGCTGCGGCAAGGAATGGCGCGCCTCATCCGGCGCGCGCATCCATGATCGTTCAATGCCGCTCGCCGGCAACGTGCCACAGGTCCCGGCAACGTTTTGCCCGAACCCTGCATCGCGAATCGGCGGGCTCCCTCGAGCGACGCCGATCGGATGGACCGGAGTCCCGCTCGATCAGGGCGGTGCCAACGAGTAGGCGAGATTGGCTTCGACGCGCGCGCGTTCTGCCTGCGGCAGGGTCGTGCTGGCCAGCAGTTCGCGACACAGACTCGCACTGCGCGCATAGTCGCCGCACCAGTAGCTTGCGACGGCCAACTCGTCGCGTGCACGCCAGGCGGCGACGCTTGCGTCGACGAACAGAAGGTCGTTCGACGGCGGGAGGGTCGCGGCGATTCCGGCGAACGTCCTCGCCAGCGCGTAGCGTTCCCGCAGGCGGCAATAGCGCGCCAGTTCGCAGGGCGCCTCGGCGCGTGAAGGCCGGTAGTCGAAGGCGTGCAGATAGGCAGCAAGGATCTCCGCTTCCGCGCAAGCGCTGCGCTCGCTGAGCAGCGCGACCTGGAGCATCGACTGATAAACCTCCTCGTCCCAGCCACCCATCGCGATGCGTTGCCTGTAGGCAGCCAGCGCCTCGACGATGCGGTTTGCGTCGCGCAGGCTCTGCGCAAGATAGAACGCGTAGCGCGCATTGTCGGGCTCGACGATCAGCGCCTGGCGCAGCACTTCGGCATCGGCTGCGAATTTTTCGGCGAGCGGGCGCTGACTGCGTGCACCATCGGTATGGACATGGATGCGCAGACCCGGAAGCAGCCTTGCTTGCGCGGCCTGGGGCGAGACCAGGGCTTCATGCAGGACGCCGCGCCACTGCCACCCGCAATCCAGACGTGGCATCGCGACACGCCGATAGCGCGTGACACCGAAGACGAGCTCAAGCAGATAGCCCGGCGCATCGAGTACAGGCCATTCGAAACCCTCATCGGCCACGAGTACTTCATCGGCATCGATCACGAGCGCGTAGTCGCCATGACGTGCCGCCAGTTCGAGTGCCTCGTTGCGGTTGTGCGCGAAATCGATCCACGGCCGCTCGATCAGTTCACCCGGCAGGCCGGCCAGTTCGCGACGCACGATCTGCTGGGTGCCGTCATTCGATCCGGTATCGGAGATCGCCCAGCAATCAATGAATGGCCGCACCGAACGCAAGCAACGCTCGATCACGGCCGCTTCGTCGCGGACAATCATGGAGAGACAGATGCGCATCAGGCGAAATTACCTCAAACCGGGATACCAGGTGAACCGGGTTCGTGCGTTGCCGTGCGGCGATGTGGCAGTTCCACGCGCTGTCATTCGATCGATCGAGCGGAAAAGGGCATCATCGATGCAGATCCGCTGCGACACCCGGAGCGGCAATGTCATAGACTCTCGCGCAACCGAAGCGGTCATCCAGGGGAAAAGACAATGAGCAGGATCCTGTTGTGCGCGATGCTGATGGTGATGACGTCGACCAGCGCATTTGCGCAGAAGGAGGGCGACTGGGTGCTCGGGCAATGGCGCGGAGGCGAGTACTGGTTCCCCGGTGTCGTGCAAAGCCGCAGTGGCGATGACATCACGATCGCCTATGACGATGGCACGCGCGAAACCGTCTCGATCAAGCGCATCCGCCCGTACGACTGGACCTTCGGCAGCCACGTCGAGTGCCGCTGGAGCGGCGGCAAGGCCTGGTATGCGGGCGTGATCACCGGGGTCAGCAAGTCCGGTGCCGAGATCGACGTCAAGTACAACGACGGCGATCAAGAGCGCATCGCGACGGGCGGCTGCCGCTCGAAATAGGAACGCTGCACCGGAAAGCCTTTCACTGCACCGGATCTGCGATGCCATCCAGATAGAACCAGCGTCTGCCTTCGCGGACGAATCGGCTTCGCTCATGCAGGCGCATGGCGCGCCCGCCGCCGATGCGGTAGCGGGCGATGAACTCCACCTCCGCGCGGTCCTCGCTTTCGACCCGATGCTTCTTCACGCTGAGGCCGAGCCATGTGGGTTGCGCCGCGCCTGACCCGGCAGGATCGAGGCAAGCGGGCCGGGTCGACGCGTGCCAGGTGGCCAGCAGATAGTCCTCGAGCCCTCGCACATACGCGACGTAACGCGAGCGCATCAGGGCTTCGGCATCCGGCGCCGATTCGCCCCGGTGCCAGCGGCCGCAACACGTTGCGTAGGCAAGGCCGGATCCGCACGGGCAGGAATCGACAGCGATCGGTTTCATCGTCCCAGTGTACCGAGCTGCGCCGGTCGACCTGGCCGAAACCGCAGCCTGATCGTGCCGGACAGGCTGATGAACATCGGGGAACGGGCCGCAGCTTCGCACCGAACCGGTCGCTGTCGGTCGTGATCGCGCGACACCTCGATCCGTGCCCGCGAACCCTTGCCCAAGGCGGCCATGCCTGGGTCGGCGCGCCCGCTTTCCGGCTGCTTTCCCGACTGGACCGGCCCTCAGGCGGGTGCCCGCCGACAGCCCGTTCAGCCATCCCGCCACCCGCTGAACGGACGACTCGACGCGCAGCCCCCGTTTTCGTGTAAAATCGCGCGCCGATCCGGGCTGGGCCCGGATGCCTGTGCGGACTCTGGTCCTCACCGAGGCGGCAACAAAGGCACACCACGACATCCAATCCCACAGCAGCGCGATCAAACGCGCCGGTGCTGTGGGACAGGTGTCGCGTTTTCGTGGTCGGAAGGCTCGATCGATGGCGATCGCGGTCTCGCTCGGCCAATCACTTTCCAGGTATCAGAGAAGAATCATGGCCAGGCAGAAAGAGCTCAAGCTCTACCGCAACATCGGAATCATCGCCCACATCGATGCGGGCAAGACGACGACCACGGAGCGCGTGCTCTATTACACCGGTCGCAAGCACCAGATCATTGACGTCCACGACACCAAGGATGGCAAGGGCTCGACCACGACCGACTACATGGAACAGGAGCGCAAGCGCGGCATCACGATCCAGAGCGCGGCCGTCTCGACCGAGTGGAAGGGCTATCAGGTCAACGTCATCGATACGCCGGGACACGTCGATTTCACGATCGAGGTGAATCGCTCGTTGCGCGTGCTCGACGGCGCAGTCGTCGTGTTCGACGGCGTAGCCGGCGTTGAGCCCCAGACCGAAACCAACTGGCGCCTGGCCGACCAGTACAAGGTTCCGCGCCTGTGCTACGTCAACAAGATGGACCGCATCGGCGCGAACTTCGCGCATTGCGTGAAGGGTATCCGCGAGCGCCTCGGCGCGAACGCCCTGCTCTGCCAGGTTCCGCTCGGCAGCAACGACGAGTTCTGCGGCATGGCCGATCTCGTCGCTGGCGTCGGCTACATCTGGGAATCGCACGACAAGGACAGCACCTGGGAAACCGTGCCGCTGGCCGACCTGCGTGCGCGCCTGAACTTCGCCTCGACCGTCGACAACGACTGGGTCGACCAGTTGCCGAAGCTGCGCCAGGACCTGCTCGAATCGGCCCTCGCGATGGACGACGATGCCTTCGAGCGCCTGCTCGAGACGGGCGAGTTCGATCCCGTCATGCTCAAGAAGTGCATCCGCATCGGCTCGGTCAGCGGCAAGCTCGTGCCGGTGTTCTGCGGCTCCTCGTATCGCAACAAGGGCGTGCAACAGTTGCTCGATGGCGTTGTCGACTATCTGCCGTATCCGGGCGAGAACGGCGGCATCTCGATGGTCGACGCGGACGGCAAGATCATCGGCGAACAGGAAGTGCGCGATGACGCGCCGGCCCGCGCGCTCGCGTTCAAGGTCATCAACGACCAGTTCGGCACGCTGACCTTCTGCCGCGTCTACTCGGGCGTGATCAAGAAGGGCGACACCCTGCTCAACGTCACGCGCGGCAAGAAGGAGCGAATCGGCCGCATCGTCGAGGTCCAGGCCAATGCGACCAAGGACATCGACGAAGTGCGTTCCGGCGACATCTGCGCCTTCGTTTCGATGAAGGACACCGAAACGGGCGACTCGCTGTCGGACCCGGCCTCGCCCGTGCTGCTCGAGCGCATGCGCTTCCCGGACCCGGTCATCAGCGTTTCGGTCGAGCCGAAGAACCGCAACGACATCGACAAGATGTCGACCGCGCTCTACAAGATGGCCAAGGCTGATCCGTCGCTGCACATGGAAGTCGACAAGGAAACCGGACAGACCGTGCTCAAGGGCATGGGCGAGTTGCACCTCGAGATCACGGTCGATCGCATGCGCACCGAACTCGGCGTGGAAGCGGTCATGGGCAAGCCCAAGGTCAGCTTCCGCGAAGCCTTCGGCGGTCCGATCGAACTCGTCTACACGCACAAGAAGCAGTCCGGCGGTTCGGGCCAGTACGCCGAAGTGAAGATGATCTTCGAACCGGGCGAGCCGGGCACGGGCATCGAATTTTCCGACGAGATCGTCGGCGGCCGCATTCCGCGCGAATACATCCCCTCGGTCGAGCACGCGATCCGCGTCGAGAGCCGCAAGGGACAGGTTGCCGGCTATGAAGTGGTCGACTTCAAGGCACGCCTGGTCGACGGCAAGTTCCACGACGTCGACTCCTCGGCACTGGCGTTCGAGATCGCCGGCAAGGGCGCCTTCCGCGAAGCGCATCGCGGCAGCCGTCCAAAACTGCTGGAACCGATCATGGGCGTCGAAGTCGTGACCGAATCGGAATTCCTCGGCGACATCATCGGCGACGTCAACCGTCGTCGCGGCACGGTCAGCGAGCAGGGCCAGAAAGGCCTGCAGTCGTTCGTCCAGGGCCAGGTGCCGCTGTCGGAAATGTTCGGCTACATCAACTTCCTGCGCTCCGCCACGCGCGGCCGCGGCACGTTCACGATGGAATTCGACAACTACGCCGAAGTGCCGGCCAGCATGGTCGATAAACTGATGGAGAAGGAAGCCAAGTAATCGGCTGATCCACCTGCGGCAGGGATGGCCGCCACGACAACGCCCGCGTCTCGCCTTGCGAACGCGGGCGTTGTCGTTTGCGGGATGGCCTGACATTCGGCTGTGGAAAGCCGGCCTGACCGACAGTTCGTCGGGTGCAGGCCGAATTGCACCATGGCGGTCTCGCCGCCAGGCAATGCTTCGTCGATAATCGGCGATCCTCCCATGCAGGCTGCGAATGAATAGCCGAGGCGAAAGCCCCCGCGCGCCTGAACAGTCCACGGCGCGCAACGCGGCAATCGACCTGCTGCGCGGGCTGTCGATCCTGCTCGTGGTCGTGCATCACGTTGCCTTGCGCATTCCGCTCAAGGGCGGCTGGCTCGAGACCTTGCTGCCGCGCAGCCTGCTCAATGCCATCGCCTACAACGGCTACGAGGCGGTGTTCCTGTTCTTCGTGATCTCCGGCTTCCTGATCACGGGCAACGCGCTCGAACGCTGGGGCAGTCTCGCAAACATCGATCTGCGCGCGTTCTATGTACGGCGCGGCGCGCGCATCCTGCCATGCCTGGTCCTGCTGATGCTGGTCCTGAGCGCCCTGCATCTGACCGGCACGGCGTATTTCACGATTGAGCGCGAGGGACAGTCGCTGCCGCGCGCACTGCTCGCCGTGTTCGCCCTGCACCTGAACTGGTTCGAGGGCATGACCGGCTACCTGCCGGGCAACTGGGATGTGTTGTGGTCGCTGTCGATCGAGGAAGTGTTCTACCTGGGTTTTCCGCTGCTGTGCCTGCTGCTGCGCCGACAGTCGGTGCTGCTGGTCGCGCTCTGCCTGTTTGCGCTTTCATTGCCGATCACGCGCGCGGCCCTCGCCGGCAACGAGATCTGGCAGGAGAAAGCCTACCTGCCCGGCATGGCGGCGATTGCGACCGGCGTGATGGCTGCCCTGATCGCGCATCGAACCGGCGTGATCGACAGGTGGATGCGGCGGGCGATGTGCGTGGCCGGCGTCCTCGGCATTGCCTGCAACCTGTTGTTCGGCTCGGTGCTTTGGCCGCTGATCGGCAATGGACTGATGCTCGTCCTCACGCTGTCGGCCGGCTTGCTGCTGATTGCGCTGCATCGCGATGTTGCCGCCGCGCCGCGCGGCACGCGCTGGCTCGCATCGATGGGACGCCTGAGCTACGAAATCTACCTGACCCACATGTTCATCGTGTTCGCCGCGGTGGCCTTGTATCGCACGACAGTGGCGGATCCCCGCTTCGGCTTCCTCTGGTACGCACCGATCGTGCTGTCGTGCTGGCTGCTCGGTGCGATACTCGCGCATGTCTGGTCGATCCCTTGCGACCGCGCCTTGCGCGCACGCTGGCTGAAACCGGCGACGGCTGCGGTCAGGCGTCCTGATGGCGCGGCAACACTGCGATAACCCTGTTGGCACCACGATCCGCGCAACCACCCCCGGAGCAACTTAGATGACCGCGAAAGCCGTGAAATACATCCCGGACGGTTACCACACCGTCACCGCCTACCTGACCGTCGATGATGCCGCGAAGGCGATCGATTTCTACATTGCGGCGTTCGGTGCCACCGAGCTGTTTCGCCTGCCGATGGGCGACCGTCTCGGCCACGCCGAAATCACCATCGGCGACACCCATGTGATGCTGTCCGATGAATTCGCCGACATGAATATCCGCGGACCGAACGCGCGTGGCGGACCGACCGCAGCCTTCATGATCTATGTCGAAGACGCCGATGCGGCTTTCGCCAGGGCGATCAAGGCGGGCGCGAGACAGGATCGTGCCGTCGAGGACCAGTTCTGGGGCGATCGCATGGGCTCGGTGTTCGATCCGTTCGGCCACAAATGGTCGCTGGCCACCCATGTCGAGGACGTCGCGCCAGACGAGATGCAACGGCGCATGGCCGCGTGGAGCAAGTCGCAAGGCGGCTGAGCAAGGCCACCAGGCCTGCGCGGGAGAGTGCGCAATCGCGCGGGATCGCCAGCACGATGCTTTGCAAGCCAATGGATCAATGCGAGCATCGTCAGCGATGAAGATCCGTACCGTCACCGCCACGCGTTATGTCACCCCGCTGCGCGAAGGCGGCTCGCTGCCGGCGATCATCGAAGCCGACGACGCCGGCATGTACGTGCTCAAGTTCCGCGGCGCCGGGCAGGGTCCGAAAGCCCTGATCGCCGAGCTCATCGGCGGCGAAATCGCACGCGCGATCGGCCTGCCGATACCCGAGATCGTCTTCGTCGAGGTCGACCCGGAACTCGCCCGCACCGAACCGGACCCCGAGATCCAGGACCTGATCCGCGCCAGCGACGGCCTCAACCTCGCCCTCGACTATCTGCCCGGCGCGGTCACCTTCGATCCGCTCGCCGGCGTACCTGACGGTGACCTGGCCTCGCGCATCGTCTGGTTCGACGCCTACGTCAGCAACGTCGATCGCAGCGCACGCAACGTCAACATGATGACCTGGCACCGTCGCCTGTGGCTGATCGACCACGGTGCCGCGCTGTACTTCCATCACGACTGGAACGGCTGGGCCGAACGCAGCCGCAAGCCGTTCGTGCCGATCCGCGATCATGTGCTGCTGCGCTGGGCGGATCGACTCGCCGAGGTCGATGCGGATCTCGCCGCACGCCTCACGCGGGAGCGGATCAGCGGGATCGTTGCCTGCGTGCCCGACGCATGGTTGCTGCCCGATCCGGCCTTCGCCGATGCCGACGCGCAACGCGCGGCATACGTCGATTACCTGGTGCGGCGCATCGAGACGCCACGCGACTTCGTCGAGGAGGCCATCCGTGCCCGCGCCGCATTGGTATGACTACGCGATCGTGCGCGTCGTGCCTCGCCCCGAACGCGAGGAGTTCCTCAATGTCGGCGCGATCGTCTCGTCTGCCTCGGCGAAGTTCCTCGCCGCGCGCGTCGAGCTTGACGAAGCTCGCCTGCACGCGTTCGATCCCTGCGTCGATGTCGAGGCCGTGGCGACGCATCTGGCAGCGATCGTGCGCATCTGCCAGGGCGGTGCCGACAGCGGCCCGATCGGCCAGCTCGGCCAGCGCGAACGCTTCCGCTGGCTGACCGCCCAACGCAGCGCGGTCATCCAGACCTCGGCCGTGCACCTCGGCCGCTGCAACGATCCGGCCGATGCACTCGACCATCTCGTCGCAACGATGGTGCGAACGCGCAGGCCTGGACACGGTTGACACGGGCCACGTGCAGTCGCGGCATGGCCACGCAGGAAGTTATTTATTCATAATTGACCAATGGATTTTGACCGGCGTAGTATCGTGCGGCCGAGTCGGCTCGGTTTCGTTGACATCAGGGTCACAAGGAGACTGCGTGACGAGACTCGTGACTGGCCTTCTTTTTTCCGTGACACTGCTGTCTGGCACCGATCACGGGCTGGCTCAGCCGGCCGCTGCCGATAAGGCGTCACTTGATGAGGTCATCCACCTTGCCCGTCCGAAACAACGCGACTCGCTGATTGTCGAGACGATGCTTGCTCCGATCCGATCACGGGCGGACCTCGACCAATACCTCAAGGCGCATCCTGAGAGTCCTTTCGATGCGTTCAGCCGGCGCGCTTTCGAGCGGTTCGTCGACAGCCTGACGTTCAACGACATCGGATTGACCGGATACCGGACCGCCGAAATCGAGTCGGATCTCACTCCGCGTCAGGCATACGCGATTCTCTCGCTCTTCGGCGTGCAGAAGACGATCTCATCGCTGGAGTTCGAGCATGCCGACGACGAAGTCAAGACGCTACTTCAATGACGCGGGACTCGAATCAAAGCCGGGACTTCGCATGTCGCGGGCGCGTGATCCGCGCAAGCTCGACACCGGACAACTGGCTTAGGCGGGATTGGGCCGGTGCGCCATGAAATCATTGGTCAAGAATCCTCCAACGGTCAGCGTGACGTCGGCTGCCCGCAGCGCTGACGGAGTTGACGGTTGAAGGGGCATACCCGTTGGTGCGGTTGCGTGTTTCTGCTGCTCGCTGGGTGGAGCGTTGCCGCGCATGCCGAGGAGATTCTCTATCACTACGCCAAGAGCATACGGCTTGCGGACCGTGACATCCCCGGAATTGCCGACAAGATCGCATCGTTCGAGACGAACTTCGACAAGGCCCTGAGCCTGGTGAACCAGGCCGAGCTCAGCAGGCTCTCGAATGATGATGTCGAGGACTTCTTCGAGATTTCGATGACGCTCTCGTTCTATTCGAACGAGCCACACCATACGCAGCAAATGCGGCGCGCATACGACGAAATGGCCCGCAGGGGACTTGCAAAACGCCGAATGGGACAGCGTATGCGCGATCATTACGTGGCATCACGAATGATCGAGGAGGCTCGCGAATTCGCCGAGTCCCGGCCCGAACTCGACCTCAAGGTAGTCCCTGATTTCAGGAGACCCGCTCGCGTCGTCGATCCGCCTACGCTTTGGCGCCTTTCCCGTGATGGCCGCACGCTCGATCGAGAGCGCTTCCGGCTCGGCACGGGTGCTCACCTTGTCGTCGTGAGCTCACCTTGGTGCTCGTTCTCACAGGCGGCCAGCGCCTCGATCGCGGAGGACAAGGAACTGTCGCGTTTGATGCGTCGTCATTCGACCTGGATTCTTGCCCAGTCGATGATCCCGGACTTCGATGACATCAAGACATGGAACGATGCCTTTGCTGGCCGTCCGATGCGGATCGTCGAAAAAAATAATCAGTGGGCCTGGGTTCCCTCGTGGGATACACCGGGCTTCTACTTCATGAAAGACGGGAAGATCGTCACCGAGGTCATCGGTTGGCCGGGTCCGGAGCAGCGCGCGAAACTGAAGGCCGGGTTCGCCACTGTCGGCATCCGCGTCCAGTAGTCGCATCGTGGTATCAGTAATTACCATGCGGCCCCGCATCACGGGTTCTTGTAGGCGACAGTAGTCAGCCCGACGCTCCCGAATCACTGGTTCGGCGCCTCGGCGGTCGCGTATCAGCCGTTTCCTGGCACTTCGCCTGTGTCGCTGCTCAGGTGGGGCGATCGTCCGGCGGTGGAGTGGCGCCCCGACGGGAAATTTTTCGACGGAGGCAACCCGATCGCCCTGCGCGGGTACTTACCGGCACGCGGCTGACGTTGCGCGCGTGTTTCCAGCCTCCCATCGCCCGATTTCATGGAGATTCGACCATGTACCTGCGCTTCCCCTGCGTGCGTTCGACCGGCCGCACGATCCTGCTCGCAATCAGCCTGCTCGCAGGCCATTCGGCCGCTGCGGCCGGCTTGGGCACGGCCGCCACCTTCAATGTCGTCAACAACGGCATGAGTTCTTGGACGATCAATGCCCAGACCAATCCGCCGCTGACCCTGCTGCGCGGACAGACCTACGAGTTCGTCATGCAGAACGTCAACGCCGCCCATCCGTTCAACATCAACACGATCAACACCACCGGCTCGGCCAACCGGTACAACGATGGCGTGACCAACAATGGCGCGACCGGCACACAGACCCTGACCTTCGTCGTTCCGAACGACGCACCCGACAGCCTGCATTACAACTGCGGCAATCACGCAGCGATGAACGGGCCGATCACGATCATTACCGACGTATTGTTCGCTGACGGATTTGATCCTTGATGCGGCGATCGGGAATGGAGAGTGGACGAAGCTTCATGCCACACGGTATTGACGCGTAGCCTGAATCCGGAATCCGCATTTCCAGCATTCAGGCGCCGTCTCATGTCCTGAGAAAGGCTTCGGTGTAGGCTGGCGGGTCCGAATACCGCGTTGCCGATGACGATGTCCGTGCGCTCCGACCTGGCTGATTTCCACCCCGCCGTGGCTGCGTGGTTCGCGCGCAGCTTTGACGCGCCGACCCCGGCACAGATCGAGGCCTGGCCGGCGATACGCGCGGGTCGGCACACCCTGGTCGCGGCACCTACCGGCTCTGGCAAGACCCTCGCCGCCTTTCTTGCCGCCATCGACGGCCTGGTCCGCGAGGGCATCGGCTTCGGCTTGCCCGGGCAAACCACGGTCGTGTATGTCTCGCCCCTGAAGGCCTTGTCCAACGACATCGCGATCAACCTCGAGGCGCCGTTGGCCGGCATCCGTGCCGAACTCGAAAGCCGCGGCCATATCAATATCGATATCCGCACCGGCGTGCGGACCGGCGACACTCCGGCGGCAGATCGCCAGCGCATGCTGAAGTCGCCGCCGCATATCCTCGTCACTACTCCCGAATCCCTGTACGTGTTGCTGGGTTCTGAATCCGGCCGGTTGATGCTGGCCGGAACGCGCTCGGTGATCGTTGACGAGATCCATGCGATAGCCGACGACAAGCGTGGCAGTCACCTGGCGCTGACCCTCGAACGTCTCGAAGCCCTGTGCCAGCGCCGCCTGATCCGCATCGGCCTGTCGGCGACGCAGAAGCCGATCGAGGAAGTCGCACGATTCCTCGTCGGCACCAGTCACGTCGCTGCGGACGGCACGCCCGATTGCGCGATCATCGATTCGGGCCACGTACGCGAGCGCGACCTCGCGCTCGAGATGCCGCAGGTGCCGCTCGAGGCGGTGATGTCGAACGAAGTCTGGGAAACCGTCTACAACCGGCTCGCCGAACTCGTCGATGCACATCGCACCACCCTGGTTTTCGTCAACACCCGGCGCATGGCCGAACGCGCGGCGCGACATCTTGGCGAGCGCCTCGGCAAGCAGTACGTCGCCGCGCATCATGGCAGCCTCGCCAAGGAACTGCGGCTTGACGCGGAGCAGCGTCTCAAGCGTGGTGAACTCAAGGTGCTCGTCGCCACGGCTTCGCTCGAGCTCGGCATCGACATCGGCGATGTCGATCTGGTCTGCCAGTTGGGTTCGCCGCATGCGATCGCCGCATTCCTGCAGCGCGTCGGGCGTTCCGGCCACGCCGTCGGCGCGACTCCCAAGGGACGACTGTTTCCGCAGTCGCGCGATGACCTTCTCGAGTGCACAGCCCTGCTCGATTGCATCCGGCGTGGTGAACTCGACGCACTGAAGATTCCGCGCGCACCGATCGACGTTCTGGCCCAGCAGATCGTCGCCGAGGTCGCTTGCGGCGAGTGGGACGAGGGCGCGCTTTACGACTGGCTGCGTCGCGCGTGGCCGTACCGCGATCTCACGCGCAAGATTTTCGACGACGTCGTGCGCATGCTCGCCGACGGTTTCACGACGCGACGCGGCGCACGCGCGGGTTATCTGCATCGCGATGCCGTGCATGGCAAGGTCAAGGGTCGGCGCAATGCGCGACTGACCGCGCTGACCTCGGGCGGCACGATCCCCGACACCGCGGATTACGCGGTCGTGGTCGAACCCGAGGCAATCACGATCGGCAGCGTGCACGAGGATTTCGCGATCGAGAGTATGGCCGGCGATATCTTCCAGCTCGGCAACACGAGCTATCGCGTGCTGCGCGTCGAACGCAGCAAGTTGCGCGTCGAGGATGCCCACGGTCTTCCACCCAGCATTCCGTTCTGGGTCGCCGAGGCGCCGGGACGCAGCGATGAGTTGTCGATCGGCGTATCGCGCCTGCGCGGGGAGATCGAGCGCCTGTTGAGCGGGAGTGGAGAATCGGGAACCGGCAACGGTGAACGCGAAAGCAGGGACATCGCTCTCGCCGCTGAAGGAGGCGCTGCAAAAGCAGCACAAGGACTCGATGCTGCATGCCTCTGGTTGATCGAGTCGGTTGGCATCGACGCGCCCGCCGCGCAGCAACTGGTCGACTATCTGGCGCGTGCACGCAACGCGCTGGGTGTGTTGCCGACGCGCCAGCAGATCGTCATGGAGCGTTTCTTCGACGAGTCCGGCGGCACGCAGCTGATCATCCACACACCGTATGGCAGTCGCATCAACAAGGCCTGGGGCCTGGCCCTGCGCAAGCGCTTCTGCCGCTCGTTCAATTTCGAGTTGCAGGCCGCGGCGACCGAGGATGCGATCATCCTGTCGCTGTCGACCAGCCACAGCTTTCCGCTGATCGAGGTCTCGCGCTATCTGCATTCGGCCTCGGCGCAGGACATCCTTGTCCAGGCCCTGCTCGATGCGCCGTTGTTCGGCGTGCGCTGGCGCTGGGCTGCAACCACGGCGCTGGCCCTGCCGCGCTTTGCCGGCGGCCAGAAGATCGCGCCGCAGCTGCAGCGCATGAAATCCGAGGATCTGCTGGCGACCGTATTTCCCGATCAGGTCGCCTGCCTCGAGAACATCGTCGGCGAGCGCCAAATCCCCGATCACCCGCTGGTCGCACAGACCCTCGACGACTGCCTGCACGAGGCGATGGACGTCGCTGGCTGGCTCGACGTCTTGCGGGGTCTCGAAAACGGGAACATCGCGATCAGCGCGCGCGACCTGCCCGAACCCTCGCCGCTCGCCGCCGAGATTCTCGGCGCGCGTCCCTACGCCTTCCTCGATGATGCGCCGCTCGAAGAGCGCCGCACCCAGGCCGTGCAGATGCGGCGCTGGAGCGATCCTGAATCCAGCAATGACCTCGGCGCGCTGGATCTTTCCGCGATCGAAGGCGTGCGCGAGGAAGCCTGGCCCGATCCGCGCGATGCCGACGAGATGCACGAGACCCTGATGAGCATCGGCTTCGTCGGCGCGGACGAGGCCGAGGCGAATCCCGCATGGGAAACCTGGCTCGGCCAACTGGCCCGAAGCGCACGCGCGACGCGAATCCAATCCGGCGACGCCCAGTCGACGGCGCTGTGGGTCGCCGCCGAACGTCTGCCGCAGGCACAGGCGATTTTCCCGGATGCGAAATTGCGACCCGCGATTGACGCACCGACCGAATTCGCCGCCATCGACTGGACCGCTGAGGAGGCCGTGGTCGATCTCGTGCGTGCGCGCCTGACTGCACTCGGACCGACCACGGCGATGGCGATCGCCGATTCGATGAGCCTCACAAGGTCGCGCGTCGAGGCCGCGCTGATCGCACTGGAAACGCAGGGCTTCGTCATGCGCGGCCAGTTCACGCCGGCGGCTGGCATCGAGGAGTGGTGCGAACGCCACCTGCTGGCGCGCATCCATCGCTACACGCTCAAGCGCCTGCGCCGCGAGATCGAGCCGGTCGAGGCACGCGACTACATGCGCTTCCTGTTCGACTGGCATCGCGTCAGTCCCGGTGCGCAGGCACGCGGGCCGGATGCGCTGGCCAGCGTGCTCGGACAACTCGAAGGCTTCGAATCGGCGGCCGGCGCCTGGGAAACCGAACTGCTGCCGGCACGCATCGCCGACTACTCGATCCACTGGCTCGACGAACAATGCCGCAGCGGGCGCATCGTCTGGACACGTTTCGCCAGTGCCGCGTCGGCGAACCGTGATCGTGCCGCCGGGCCGGTGCGCAGCACGCCGATCCTGATCCTGCCGCGCCGCAGCCTGCGCATCTGGTCCCAATTGGCGGCAGATTCCACGCCGGGAACCGTTCACGCCTCATCGCGCGCCGAAGCCGTGCTCGAGCACCTGCGCGCACAGGGCGCTTCGTTCTTCGACGAGATTGCCCATGGCACGCGTCTGCTCAAGGTCGAGCTCGAAGAGGCGCTCGGTGAACTGGTCAGTCGCGGCCTGGTCAATGCCGACAGTTTCGCCGGGCTTCGTGCCTTGCTGGTTCCGGCTGCCAAGCGCGCGAAACACGCGCGGCGCACGCGCCGGGCCAGTCTGATGGGCATCGAGGATGCGGGTCGCTGGGCGTTGACGCGCGTGTCGACGTCCGCCGTGTCCAGCGAGCCTGCGCGCGAAGCAGAAAGGGAATCGACCGAACATGTCGCGCGCACCTTGTTGCGCCGCTATGGCGTGATCTGCTGGCGCCTGCTCGCGCGTGAATCGTCCTGGCTGCCACCGTGGCGCGAGTTGCTGCGCGTGTATCGCCAGCTCGAAGCACGCGGCGAAATCCGCGGCGGCCGTTTCATCGCGGGTTTGTCCGGCGAGCAGTTCGCCCTGCCGGAGGCGATCCCGCTGCTGCGCAGGGCACGCTCGCGCGAGCGCGATGGCAACAAGGTCGTGATCGCGGCGAATGATCCGCTCAACCTCATCGGCATCCTCGGCGAGTCAACACGCGTCTCCGCCGTGATAGGCACACGCATCCTGTACGTCGATGGCATTGCCTGCGCCGTGTTCAGCGGCGGCACCTGTTCCAGGGTGGACGGGACCGGGCAGGTGCTCCCCGCGGACTGGCAGGATGCCTTGCTGCGCCGCATTTCCCCCGACACGTTTGCGCAGGGTGCGCAAATCGACAATCCAGTTTCGGCTGTCGGCGACGAGGCCATCGCGGCAGACCGGATTGCAGCACACCGATCCTGATCCTGGCGCGATACGGCCTGCGCATTGGGTCCCAATGGGCAGCGGATTCCACACCGGGAGCGGTCCACGCTGCATCGCGCGCCGGATCCGTGCTTGAGCACCCGCGCACACAGGGCGCTTCGTTCTCCGACGAGATTGCCCATGGCACGCGTCTGCTCAAGGTCGAACTCGACGAGGCGCTCGGCGAACGTGTCCCGAACGCGTGGCGGCAAGCGCTCGTGGCCGACACCCGCGAGCACGCTTTACTCGCCAGCACCCCGCTCCGCAGCTGTGCGAAGATCGGCACTGCGGTCCGGGTCCGGATCGCGCTTGCATTTCGTGAAGATCCACGTATCGGGAGTATCGTGATGAAGTCGAAGATCTGTCTGGCTTTCTGTCTTGCCCTGGCCAGCGCGCTGCCGATACCGGTGGTCGCCGCCGGGAGCAAGGTAGATGGCGTCGAAGCCGGTTTTCACGCTGAATTGAAATCAATCCTCGATCGCAGCCTCGAATCGAAGCGCGGCATCATCTTCCACGTCAACGGCAACGAAGTGGCCGGTGTCGTCAAGCGCGTCCTCACCGATGCGGTGCTCGTCGCCAACCAGCAGCACGCCACGGTCCTGATCCGATTCGACCGGATCGACGCAGTCGCGCTCGACTGAGTTCCGATTGCCCGGGCAAGAGCCGTTCGCCTCGGCAGGGGTCGCGCCATTCGTGATCGATGGCGCGGACGGAGGCTGACACCTGCGGTGGATGACCACATCGCGCGCTCGATGCACCGGGTCGGCACGTTCGTATCGGCCGCGTCGAGTCGAGGACGCCGACCGGCGCCTCACACCTGCTTCAGCAGATCCGGGTGGCGGTCGAAGACCTGGCTGCGCCAATCCGCCTGGGTGCGATCAATGTCATCGACAACGAGATTGGGCAGATAGCCGAACGCGCAATTGCGCCCGTTCTCCTTGGCCAGGTACAAGGCGCGATCAGCGACGTCGAGCACGAAGTCCATCGTGAACAAATCGACGCGCTCGCGATAGAACGGGTAGACCGACCATCCCACCGAGGCGGCCTGATCGATCAGCACGCCGCTTTCGAGCTCGACCCTGGTCCGCTTCAACTCCTCGACGATCTGCCGGGCGAGCCTGTCGCCTTCTTCGCGATGCCGGTTCAGGCCCAGATAGATGAACTCCTCGCCGCCGAAGCGGAAGACGAGGTCGCCTTCGCGCTTGATCTGCTGCAGGCGTTGGGCGACCGCCTTGAGCACCGTATCGCCGGCAGTGTGTCCGTGTTGATCATTGATGCGCTTGAAATGATCGAGGTCGATGGCACAGACGATGACATCGACCGGATCGGCGGCTCCGGCCCGCGCCGCCTTCTCGGTGATCGCGCGAACCTCATCGCGAACCCATTGACCGAAGCGATGCCGGTTCCACAGCCCGGTCAACGGGTCCGTCGCTGCGGCAAGCTGCAGCGCCTCGGTCTTGAGCGCGACCAGTCGTTCGAGTTCCGCGCTGCGCGCGCGCAATGCGCGAACCCGCCATTGCACGCCGATGACAAGTACGGCAAGGCCCGCCAGCCAGAATGCAACGATGGTCGAAGTGCGTCGGTACCAGGGCGCGGTAACCGTGATCGGGACTGACGCGATGCCGCCGAGCGCGCCTGCCGCGTCTCGCGCCTCGACCTCGAAAAGCAGGCCGCCGGCGGGCAGATTGGTGAAATCCCGCCGTACTTCGTTGCTCCACTTGCTCCACTCCTCGCTACCGCCCACCTGGCGAATCCGCGACCGGTAGCTGTTGATCTCCGCGGCGCGGTAGCTCGGCAGGGCGAAGCCGAAACGGATGCTGTCGCCTTCGGCCAGGTTCATTGCCGGCAGCGCGCCGTAACCCGAAAAGAGCGCGCGCTCGCCGCTCGAAATTTCGCGGATAAGGACCTGCAACGGTTTCGGAGCAGGCAGGTTGACCGACGGGTCGACGCGCACGACGCCGGAGTCGGTCGCGAGCCAGACGATGCCCGCCTTGTCCATCAGGATGTCGCGTATGTTGCCGAAGCCGGCGATGCCGTCGAACATGCTTTGCTGGTAGGCATACGCCCCGGACACTCCCTTTGAGAGCAGCCGGAGTCGGCCGGACGGGTTGGCAACCAGGATCTCGTTCGCATTCAATGGCAGGAACTGCGCAACGGGTCCGGTCTGTTCGAAGGCGAGATTGGTGCTCGGCTCGAAGCGCCCATCGGCAAAATGAAGGAACCCGCCGGGGCTTCCGATGTGGGCCTCGCCGCCGATGAGCTTGAGATCGAGTTCGCCGGCCGGTACGCCGTCGTCGCCATCGAATTCGACCATCTCCGCATCGGTCAGGACATCGCTGCCAGGCTTGGGAATGAGCCGCGCGACGCGTCCGAGATTCGACGACAGCCAGATGGTGCCGCCCGGTTCCCTGGCGATTCCGAGCACGTCGAAGCTCACGTCGTCACGCACCCCGTTCTCGACCCAGTTCGCGCCGACGTTCTGGATACAGGCCAGGCCGAAGCGCAGGCCAAGCAGCATCTCGTCCGGCCGTGCCGGGCTGACAAAGTATGAAAAGACGCTGCGCTTTGGAAATGCCAGGCGCCGGCCCTGACTGCTCCACAGGCCGTCGTCGGTCAGCGCCAGAAAGTCCTCGCCATGGCTCGCTGCACGGTGAATCCACGGGTAGTTCGGCGCCATTCGCTCGAAGCCGGCGATACGGACGTCATCCTTGAGCAGGGTGAAGCTCTTGTTGGTGTAGGCGATGATGCCAAGGCGGTTTTCGATCACGCCGATTGGCGACTCGTGGATTCCCTGCGACTCCTGGAACAGCGACACCCGAGAGGGCCAGTCAATGCGCGTGATCGCGTTGCTCCAGGCAACCCAGATACCCCCTTCATAGTCGACATGGATCGCCTGGGCGCCGGGCAAGGCTCCGAACTGGTTGGCCTGGAATCGCGCGACTTCGTTCCAGGAGTCGTCGAGTATCACCAGGTCACCATTGACGAAGGGTAGTCCAAACGTTCCGTCCACCATCGCCCTTGCGACACCGACCTGCCCGCTCAGGGTGTCGGCGGCGCCGACATGTGCAGGAACCGGGGCGCGGTCAACATCGACCCATGTTTCGATCTCGAAAGGATCATGCGATATGCCGGCCAGCCCCCGCGCGCCATAGGGCATCAGCGCCGCGAGCGAACGCTCCGCATAGAACCCACCACCCTCGACCAGCTCCAGATTGCGTCCCGTCACGTGCTTGAGGCCATGATTGGCATCGCGCACATAAAGCTCGCCATTTACCGAGAACAATCGGCCAAAACGCGTCTCCGCCGGCAGCACGAAGGTGCCTTGCGAGTCCTTGCACAACAACCTCGGCTCCGAGCGCACGCACCAGAAACCCTTGCCCAGCGCGAATTCCCAGATATGCCCGAGCCCGACCAGGCCACCGGGCATCTCGCCTGCCAGATCCTTGACCCGCACTGCATGGCCTTCGCTTGAAACAGCGAGCAGGGACTCGGAGCCGCCCACGATGATCGCGCCGTCATCGGTGATGCCGAGTGCCGTCACCATGCGTGCAGCGGGCAAGGGCAACCGGTTCCATTTGATGCCATCGAACTCGAGGACGCCGACGTTGTCGGCGACATATACCAGTCCGTTCCTGCCCTGGACGATGCTGCGAAACGGCGGCGCGGCGTACTGGTCGCCGGCGATGATCTCCTTGAAGTTCCAGGTCTTCGATTGCGGCATCGCCGATTGGGCGCGCGCAGCCATCGGCGCCAGCAGGATTCCAATCGCCAGGAGTATCGAAGTGGGGATTTTGTGGATTTTCATATCGGCACCCAGCGGCCAAGCGTGCCAGCCCGGGATGAGCAAGGCAATGCGCAGTTGAAGATGCTTGACTTGACCGCACCCTGGTTCTAGCTTCACCCGGCGCGTGTCGCGCTGCTCCCGTTCCCATCCAACCGACTACGAGGCCGCAAGATGAATCAGGAAACCAGGGGAAAACTGGAAGTTTCGAAGGATGTTGTCGAACAGCTCAATGCGATGGCGCGCAACAGCGCGGCACCTGTCGGGTACGGGCAGGCCCCACGTGCGCCGGGACCCACGCCCAGCCCGTCGTCGAACGTCCGGAACGAGTCCGAAGACTAGATTCCTTGTTCCGGTGCGGTGGCGAGCTTGCTTGCCTCGCCGGGGGTCCAGTGGATTTGCGCGAGTCGAGGACGGCGTACCGCGATCCGGATCAGTGCACCACGTTTCCACTAGTGTGATTGCAGGAGCGGTCGCCCGCAGGCGACCGGCTTCTGCTCGAGATCTGGCCCAATGAGTCCAAGCCCGCCGAGCCTTGAGCTCAACCCCAGCGCCCGAATTTCCATCCACGACCACGAGCAGCCTCCATCGTTCCTGGTCGAGGCACCGATCAAGGGTGCTTCGTTTTCCTCCGTGCGGGTCGGCGCGGAGAACCTGCCCGGCGCGCATGCCTTTCTCTGCTCGATCCTGATCGACGGTCGCCAGGACGTGCAGATCGGCGAGCGCGAAGCCGTCGAATTGCAGCAGATCGGTCTGTTCGCGCCGGCAGATTCGATGCCGCAAGCGGTGGACTACCAGTTTCCACAACGCGATCTTGCGCATGGGAAACCCTTGCTGGGGCGCCCGGGCACTGGCGACCCGCACGAGCGGTCCGTGACTCCTCCCTGCGCATTGCGCATACCGACAGAATGGCCTGAACAGACGCTGCGATTCGAGCGGCATCATCACGACAGCGTGTGGGCGCCGGTGCGCATCGCTGACCACGGTGACGCCGATTTGCGGAGCGACTCCCGGCGCGCGGAAGTACCGGCGCCGGATCCGACTCTGGATACGCAAGCAACGCACGCCCATTTCGAGCGCGAGGGATTTGCCGTGCTCGAGAACCTGCTGCCCGCCGAGCACGTTGCGGAATTGGGTCGTTATTTCCAGGCGCTGGCCGCGCAGGGCTTCCTGTCCTGCAGCGAAGACCGCGGAAGCCGTCGCCATACCGCCCACAATCATCCGGTCGCCAACTTCTGGCACGACCAGTTGAACGAGCGCGTGTCGCAACTCGCGGGACGGCGCACGAAGCCTTCGTATACCTTCGTGTCGCTGTACCTCGCCGGTGGCGACCTGTTCTGGCATACCGACCGGCCACCGTGCGAGTACACGATCACGCTGCTGCTCGATTACGCGCCCCTCGCTGCCGATCACCGTTCGCCTTGGGCACTCAGGTTGAAGGGCCGCGACGGCACGATTCATGCGCTGCATCAGCGCGTCGGCGAGGCCCTGATTTTCAAGGGGCGCGAGCTCAGGCACGGCCGTGAAATGCTGCCAGACGGACATCGCTCCGCGTCCCTGCTGTTCCACTTCGTCAACGAGGACTACGACGGGGTGATGGAGTGAGTCTCCTGCCCATGCATTCCGACAACATGGCGGCAGGCACGGCGCAGTCGATCCAATGACGATCGTGATCGAGCCGTTGCCTGCCGCGATCGACGCGCCGCGGAAGCCCACGCACCGGGTCCAGTCCTATTTCCAGAGCCTCGGCGAAGCGATCGCAGCCGAACTCGGCGAGGGCCGGGACGCCGTCTACGCCAATCTCGAGCGCGTGGCTGCCAAGCAACTGGCGCTCTTCAATCCCTCCGCGCACATCAGCCAGAACGACCTGATCGATTACGTGCTCGGCGCCGATACGCTGTGCAAACAGGCGGATCTCGATGGCAAGTTCGCCGAACCGCCGCTGTCGCTCTATCACGGCGGTGATTTCGACATCTCGGCGCTCACCTGGCTGGACGGCACGACCAGCATCCACCAGCACGCCTTTTGCGGCGCCTTTCACGTGCTGGCCGGTTCAAGCATCCACAGCCGCTACCGATTCGACGCCTGGCAGGCGCCGGAGCACAGGCAACGCGCCATCGCCGGAACCCTGCAACTGCTCGATCTCGAAGTCCTGCACGCCGGCGACACCCGCGTCATCGCCCGCGGCAGCGATTTGATCCATTCGCTGTTCCACATGATCCGTCCGTCGCTGACGATCGTCGTGCGCACGATCACCGACGATCCTGCCAGCGAAGTGCAATACGACTATCGCTGGCCGGGCCTGGCCTACAACCCGTTTCAGCGGCATCCTCCGACCCTGCGCAAACTGCAGTACCTGCGCATGGTGCGCCTGCTCGATGAAGCGTCGGCGAAGCGACATCTGCAGCGCGTTCTCGCCGATGCCGATCTTCACCTGGCCTATGTGCTGGTCTCGGAGCAGACGCAGATTTCCGCGACTGCGGAACAGGCGCACGTTCTGGCCGCCCAGTGCACCGCATTGCCTGTCGATCAGCGCGAGCTGCTGGCCCAGGCTGCGTACAACGACCTGCTGAGTCGCACCGTCATCGATTGCCGGCGCAAGTTGCATGATCCCGGCCATCGTTTCCTGCTCGCCCTGCTGCTCAACGTGTTCGACAGGCAGGAGCTGCTCGGCCTGGTCGGGCGCGAATTCCGTGGCATCGACCCGATCGATCAGGTCATGCGCTGGATTGCCGAAATGACCGGCAATGCCGAAGGTTTTCCAAACGCGATCGGGCTCGATTTCAGCGCGACCGAACTGCACATGCTGACTCATATGTTCGGCGGCGCAGGCCTGGACACCGTGCTCGTCCGATTCAGCGATCGCTACGGCGCAGCGGAAGTGGCCAGGCAACGCGGGGAATTATCTGCACTGTTCTCGGCCCTGAAGACCTGCGCGCTGTTTCATAACATCTTTGCGGACTTGCCGGATCGAGGAGGGAAGTGCAACCAAAATTTACCGTAAATTCGAACCAAGCGCCGCTCCATTCACTGGACGGGAATTCGCACTGGTAGGTTAATCCTGAGCTATTTGACTACGGGATACGAAGATAAAAACTTCTCGTAGACAGCTCGCCGCAAGACTGACGTTGCAGTGGCAATTTCCTCGACTTTATTTGCTACCACCTCTTCAGCCAATGAATTGGGTCGCTCCGCATCGAGGGTCAAGGCGCGTCTCAGTCGCACCAGGTCGATGTTTAGTTCCAAAAGCGACAAACCACGCTTACTGGTTTGCTCAAGCAACATCCGCACCGTAGCCAACTGCGAAAGGAGCATTCGAGTTGTTCCAATCGCGCGATTTCTCGAAATATTGGCCCGGTCTTGGAACCAATAGTCAATTCCATCCCTCTCGAGTTTCTCCAGCCGATCCATTAATTGCGAGATTAGCTGGTGGGATTCGGCCCGCGAAGCGCATCGCAGTGCATTTTTGTAGAGGACTGACCATCCAAAAATTACGGTGCAGATCGACACCAGCGACAAACACGGACTTATGGAGCTCTGGTATCCAACGAAAGAAAAGAGCAGAGCCAACGCGATACCAACCGTACCGACGACGATCATTACCCAACTCAGCATCCTTGATACTCCTACCTAGAGTCTTCCGCATTCTTTGCCGCAGTTGCTACATATTCCCAAACTTCGTCTATATATCCCGATTTTTCTGACTTAACTACCAGCCTCTCTTTTAGAAGTTGTGGAGTTAATCCGTTGATTCTAACAAGCCCGCCAAATACTTCATCTAGGAAAGACGGGCCGAGTTCAATGGGCAGATCATCCAGGTCGACGGTAGTTCGGTCGAAGTCTCTAAGAGCAGGCAACAGAAAATCCTCCCTGAATCTTTGCCCATTATTCTTCCCATCCTCAGGATATCTACCAAATGGCTTTAGCGAGAAATCTCTCGCTATAGAAATATTAGTTGCTCTCATTCGTACTCTCCAGCGAGAGGAAGTGTCCACTCAATAAACGTCCCTACCAATTCAGCCTTCGCGTCACTTGTCGCCGTAGGAGTATGCCCAGCGTCGAGCCGGTAGTAGGCTCGCCCGCTTACGATCACCATATGCATTACAGGCAAGCCTCCAAATACTGAACCTGAATCGTCTTGATTAAAGGCGGCAAGATTTGCGGTTGCTTCTGCGACAGGCCTCTTCATCGCCACCGAACCATTTCCACGCCCACTCATGAGGGTCCTTGAGAAACCTGGCTTCATTGCATCTTCGACCAACACTTCGTCTGGCTCGAACTGATTCTGCAAATTTCGAAGGCCCTCTGGTATTCCTTGCCCAATGTCATACACCGCGAAATATACGCGATCGTTTGTAGCGTAAGAATAGTGCCAGAATCGATTTCCAATCGTCTGCGCTAAGCGCTGCAAGGCAGAAGAATCGTATGCGTGATGCCTCACATTCAGCAGAACCTCGTTGATGGCTCGATACAACAGTGGATGTGACTTACCAAATCGCTCTGTGAGCGAACCACAAAGTTTTGGGTAGTGCTCAGAGGCATCGGATCCGCTCGCAAAGGAACTGCCCTTCTCCATCAACGAATCCAGCCGTTGCGCAGACCCAACCTTTAGCGCTGATAAGAGATTCGAACGAACGATAAGCCGTCTGATGTCGCGATTGGCTGGCAACTTTATCTCTACCAATGACGGAAAGCCGGACATGATTCTCATCGAAGATACGATCGAAAAAAGAACTAGTGCCGGCCCGGCCGTGATTTGCTCTAGATCTCCGAGGTCCAAAAGAATTAGTGAGGGGGCTTTCTGAAATCGCTGCCACATTTCCGCAAGAAACTTGATTGAATTCCTTCGTGGTTTTATGTCAGTAAAAGTAAATTCACTTGGGCATACGCACCTGAGCTTCCTGTCGTGCCTGACATATATATCTAGTTGCGGCAGGTATACAAGCTTCGATTTGCCGGAATCTTCGCTTCGCGATTTCAGCGTTCCCTTCGACCGGTTTGCCATTTTCCGTACTCGTACTTGCAGATGCTTGGACCATTTCAAAAAAAATATGCGGACGCACTAGGAATATTGAGACTAAAGGTCAGGTTTTAGTCATTAAGGCAGTTCGCACGAACGATGGAACGATTGCGTTGCCACGCCCAATCCACCAAACGCTAATGACTTATTAGCCAGCCTTTCACAATCATTTTGCGTCCCGCCGGAGCGGTCGCTCGCACATCATCGGCAAAACCGCGCGCCCGCATAGTCAGGTCCTTCACGACATCGCGCGCAGGCCACGGCGATTTCCGGTCTTGTCGAATCACTCCTCGCCGGTCAGCACGACATCGGCTCGGCGCGCGGCGAACAGGCCGACCGCGACGACGCCGACGATCTGGTTGATCTCCCTTTCCAGCGCAACCGGGTCGGTGATCCGCAGGTTGTGCACGTCGAGGATCCAGTTG
>ENA-UOWO01001506-UOWO01001506.1-activated-sludge-metagenome-genome-assembly--contig:-NODE-1506-length-30755-cov-23.053648_pt1 | contig 30755 bp, 26 predicted proteins | sample MGYA00238148_ERZ761564 | MGnify/ENA primary metagenome ERZ761564 (study PRJEB28885, sample SAMN05720194) | activated sludge metagenome | isolation source: Anaerobic digester | place: USA...
CGCTTGCGCCACCATCGTCGCAGGTCAAACGGGATTATTCGGATAGGCTCTAAGGTGCGGGATGTTTGGCGGGGCTGCGCGGATCGAGGATGGCGCGCAGGCCGCCGGTCTGGGCGCGCACGGAGAAGCCGCGTTGCGCGAGGATGCGTGCGGCGAAGTAGGAGCTTTTTCCGAGGGCGCAAACGGTCACCACCGGGCGCGCGGGATCGAGCTCCGTCGCGCGCTGGCGGAGTGTGCCGAGCGGGAGGTTGATCACGCCGGGACGCGGGATCGGGTGCTTTTGCGCGAGGGGCGCCGGGCGCACGTCGACGATCTGCACGGCGGGATCGTCGGGAAGCGTGTCGATGGGATCGACCAGCCCGTCGCGCGCGTTGCAGGCGGCCATGCCGGCGAGGTTGACTAGGTCTTTCGCGGAGCCGAAGGGCGGGGCGTAGGACAGTTCGAGTTGGGCGAGATCGTCGATGGTGAGGTGGCCGGCGATTGCCGTGGCGAGCGTGTCGAGGCGCTTATCGATGCCGGCCAGTCCGCTGGCTTGCGCGCCGAGGATGCGCCCGTCGGCGGGGTCCCAGAGGAGTTTGAGGATGATCGGTTGGGCGCCGGGATAGTAATCGGCGTGGTGGTTGCCGTTGACGGTCACGGTGCGGTAGGTGCGACCGGCGGCGCGGAGGCGTTTCTCGGACCAGCCGGTGAGGCCGGCGGCGACAGTGAATGCGCGGACGATGGCGGTGCCGAGCGCACCTGGGATCGGCCTGGCTGAGGCGGGCCGGAAGATGTGGTCGGCGATCGCGCGTCCCTGGCGATTGGCCGGCCCTCCGAGCGGGACTGCGGTGGGCTCGTCGGTGACGAAATCGCGGATTTCGGCGGCATCGCCGGCGGCGTAGATGTCGGGATCGTCGGTGCGCAGAAAGGCATCGGTGCGGATGTGCCCGCGAGGGCCGAGGGCGAGCCCGGCGGCTTTGGCGAGGGCGGTCTCGGGGCGCACACCGATGGCGAGCACGACGAGGTCGGCGGGAAGCGAGCGGCCGGATTTGAGCTGGCAGGCGAGTGCGCCGCATGCGGGGGCGAAACCGGCGATGGCGTCGCCGAGGTGGAGCTCGACGCCGTGGCGTTTGAGCTCGTCCTCCATCAGGAGGGTCATGGGCTTGTCGAGCGGAGGGAGGAGCTGGTCGAGGAGTTCGACGAGGGCGACTTCCTTTTTGAGATGGATGAACTGTTCGACCATTTCGAGGCCGATGAAGCCGGCGCCGATCACGACGACACGGCGGGCGTCGGCGCTGGCGGCTTTGAGGCGATCCATGTCCTGAAGCGAGCGGAGTGTGTGAACGCGCGGGTGGTCGATGCCGGGAAGCGGAGGGCGCAGCGGGGAGGCGCCGGGCGCGAGGACGAGTTTATCGTAGGGCAGCCAAGTCTCCTCGCCCGTGGCAAGGGTGCGCAGTTGCACGCGTTTGCCGGAGCGGTCGATGGCCACGGCCTCGGTGCCGGTGCGCACATCGATGTCGAGCATCGCCTTGAGCGACTGGGGCGTCTGTACGGCGAGGGCGGCGCGGTCGGGGATCTCGCCACCGATGTGATAGGGCAGGCCGCAGTTGGCAAAGGAGACGTCGGGGCCGCGCTCGATCAGCGTGATCTGTGCGGACTCGGAGAGACGGCGGGCGCGGGCGGCCACGGAGGCACCGGCGGCGACACCGCCGATGATGACAAGGCGAAGGGGGGAGGCGGACATGGCGGAATAGGGCGGTTAACGATCCTGGGTGCGGACGGGGATGGGAACGAGGCGACCCTCGGGCGCCCACGGCTGGCCTGGGGACGGAGCAAAGAGGCCGGAGACGGCATGCCGCAGCTTGCGGACCCAGGCGGCGACACGGCGGCCGGCCTCGCGGCGAGCCGGCTGCTTCGGAGAGGCGTTGCGAGGTGTGTCTGACATGCCGCCAAACGTGAGCCGGTTTCCTAATATGGTCAAATAAATAAATGCGTGAATGCTTGAATAGTTGATGTTGGGCCGTGTGGCGTGTGCGCTTTTGGCTCGCGCGGGCGGCGGGCGGCTGGGCACGTTTTGCGGATGCCGACACACCTCGGAAAACTCTGGGCGGAGACGGTCCGCCGGGCGCCGGACGCCGTCGCGGTGATCGACGGCGCGAGCGGTCGCGCCTGGACGCGTGCGGCGCTGGCGCGCGAAGCCTCGGCGTGGCGCGCGGCGTTGCCCGAGGGCACGGAGCTGACGGGGCGGCGCGTGGTGTTGGCCGAGCCCAACGGCATCGGCTGGTGGCGCGCGTTTCTCGGACTCCTGGAGGCCGGAGCGATCCCGGCGATGCTCGATGCCACCGAACCGCCGGTCGGGCGCCGTGCCGTGGCCGAGGCGATCGGTGCCGCTTGGATTTGCGCCGAGGGGAAACTAGAACCGGTGGCGGCGGGTCGCCTCGCGCGCCGGAAGGATCTTTGCCTGATCAAGCTCACCAGCGGGAGCACGGGGACGCCCAAGGCGCTCGTCTTCACACACGCGCAGATGCTGGCGGACGGGCGCCAGGTGTGCGCGACGATGGGCATCCGGCCCGACGATGTGAACCTCGCGGTGATCCCGCTCGGGCACTCGTACGGGCTGGGCAACCTCGTGGTGCCGCTGCTCGCACAGGGCACGGCGATGGTGTGCTCGGCGAGCCCGCTGCCGCACGCGCTGGCGGCGGACTGCGCGCGGTGGCGGCCCACAATTTTTCCGGCGGTGCCGACGTTGCTGCGTGCGCTCGCGCGCTCGGAGATCGAGCCGCTGGCGCTGGCGAGTCTGCGCCTGGTGATCTCGGCGGGCGCGGCGCTGCCGGGCGAACTGGCGGGCGCGTTTGCGGAGAAGTTTTCCCGGCGCGTGCACGGCTTCTACGGCACGAGCGAGACGGGCGGCATCGCGTTTGACCGGAGCGGCGAGGCGACGCTCACCGGGCGCAGCGTAGGCACGGCGATGGCCGGAGTGACGCTGGCATTTACGCGCGGGCAACGCGTGGTCGTTTCGAGCGCGGCGGTGGGCGGGCGCGGGCGGTTTTCCCCGAAGGACCGCGCGGCGCTCAACGAGTCGCGCGAGCTGGTGCTGCTCGGGCGCGTTGGCCGGCTGGTGAAGATCGCCGGGCGGCGGCTCGATCTGGCCGAGGTGGAAAAGGCGTTGCGTGCGCTGGTGGGCGTGCGCGAGGCGCAGGCGATGGCGCACCCGACGAAGGCCGATGCGCTGGCGGCGGCCGTGGTGGCCGACCGGACGGCGGCGGAGTTGCGCGCGGAGCTTTTGAAGCGGATCGCACCGTGGAAAGTGCCGGACCGGCTGCTGGTGTTGGACGAGTTTCCCACGACGGCGCGGGGCAAACTGGATCTGCGGCGCCTGCGCAGCCTGGTGGCGGTGGGCTAAGTCCGCTCAGTTGCGCGGCACGCTGCGGAGCGTCGCCTCGATTTCGAGGTTGAGATCGCTGCGGCAGATATCGGAGCGCAGGTAGCTCACGCGGTCGTCGGGGCGCAGCAGGTCGTGCGCGAGGCGGTCGGCGACGGCGGCGAGGTCCGCCGGGTGGCGCAGGTAGATTTTGAAATGCCGGGCGGCGGCGGTGCCGGCGGCGAGGTGTGCGCCGAGGCCGCAGGCGAGGGAGATCGTGCGCAGGTTTTCCAGCGTGCAGTCGAGCTGCGCGCGGGTATCGCCGGGGGCGATGGTGGCGTGGCCGCGCACGGCGGCCGTGCCCGAGATGAAGACGTCGGTCTGCTCGCCGAGGACGAGCGTGGCGCGGGCGAAGCTCGGAGCGCGCGGGCCGTACTCGGGCGGGTAGTCGTAGGCGGGAATCTGCTCGGGGTTTTCTACATGCCGGACGGGCATCCGCGTGGCGGCAAAGAGGACGGAAAGCTCCGGCGTGTCGCAGCCGACGGCGGAGGCGGCCGGCACGGCGCGTTTGAAGTCGGGGCCGAAGACGCGCTCGAAGGCGAGGGCGCGGCCCTGGCTGAAGGCGCGGTAGTGCTCGAGGCCTTCCGGGGTGGGCGCGTTGATCGTCGGGACGTAGTTCCAGATGCGCGCGAGTTGCCAGCCGCGGGTGGCTTCGAGCAGCTGCGCGTAGAGTGATTCGGTGGTGCGCGCGAGATTGCCGGCGGTGCCGAGGCGGGCGCGGCCAAGCAGCCAGGCGCCGGTTTGAAAAAGCGCGAAGGCCCCGGCTCCGGCGCAGGGCGTGGCGTCGGCGAAGATCGACTCCTCCGGATCGCCAAACAAAACGGGCAGGCCCACCGGGAGGGCGCTGCCCGTTTGTTTTGAGAAGGAGACTGTCAGCGAGCGCGAGGCCGCGAGGGAATCCATGCGACCGGTTATTTCTTCATCGCGAGCTGCTGCACCAGGAAGACGTTGACGTCTTTCTTGATGTTCTCGATCCAGCCCATGGGCAGGCCGCCCTTGCGGGAGGTGCCGACGGCGAAGAACTCGATCTTTTTGTCGTCGTAGGTGACGGTGAGCGTGAGGGTGTTGGAGCCGCGGGCGTGGTAGGCGACGATCTTTCCGTCGGTGCTTTCGCGGAGCTCCAGGCGGCGGGATGCAACGGCGCGGAGGACGACCTGTTTGGCATCATCGGAATCGAGGGAATCCATCAGGGTGATGGTGCCGACATTCTGGCCGAAGCTGCTCTCGGCGGCGCGCACGGCCGGCGTGACGAAGAAGAGGGCGAAAAATGCGGTCATGAGGACCGCACGGGCGAGGTACTTGGAGATCAGTTGCATGGTGGTCGGATGAGAAACTGTGCGCGACGGTAAGGTTCCCGGGTTTTTACGGGCAAGGGGTTTCTGGGCGGGTGCGGTGGCGCTTGCGCCAGAGCTGGACGGCGGCGGCGAGCAGGCCGAGTGCGGCGAGGGCGAGCAGGGCGTGTTTCGTGTGGCCACGCATGAGGGCGTCGCCGCCGGCGATGGTCGCGGCAATGTAGGCGGCGGGCAGGAGCGTGGAAACGATCAGGTATGGCACGACCGGCACGCGGGCGATGCCGAGCAGGTAGCTCTGTACCCAGAAAGGCAGGCCGGGCAGCAGGCGCACGAGCCAGACGATTTGCCACGCCGAGCCCTGTGGGATGTCCGGCAGGCGGTATCCGAGTCGGTTGAACATGCGCAGGGCGAGCGGGCGAAACCACTGGGATGCGAGCGCGTAGGAGAGGGCGACGTTGGCGGCGACGGCGAGTGAGGCGCAGAGGATCGTCGTGCCTACGCCGAGCGTCGGCCCAAACACCGGCCCGGCCGCCAGTGCGAAGGGCAGCAGAGGAAATCCAAACGCGGGCAACACGACCATGCTGGCGAAAAACACGAGCGGTCCGGCGTCGCGCAGCGCGCCGATGCTCCAGCGAAAGAAGTCCTGAAGTCCTGGGCGGAAAAACACGGCCAGCACGACGACCATGAGCAGGGCGAGGATCGTGATTCCGAGCGCGGCGATGCGCCGCTGGCGCAGGATGTGAGGGGGGACGGGCGCGGGCATGGCGCGTCGCGCGATCAGCCGGTGAAGCCGCCGCTCCAGCCGAGCTTGCGGCGGACGACGTCGAAGTGCGCGTGGTCGCGGCTCTGGATGAGCGGCAGACGCTGCGGTGCGAGGGCGATCTCCACGGAGGCGCCGGTGTCGTTGACGAGATGGCTGCGGCCGTCGAGCGCGACGAGCAGGCGGGCCGGGGCGCTCCGGTTCTCGATGCGCAGGCGCACCTCCTGGCGGAAGACGATGGTGCGGTTGCTCAACGTGTGCGGGCAGATCGGCGTCATCGCGATCACGCCGGCATCGGGCTGGATGAGCGGGCCGCCGGCCGAGAGGTTGTACGCGGTGGAGCCGGTCGAGGTGGAGAAGATCAGGCCGTCGCACGCGTACTCGGCGACGAACTCGTCGTCGGCGTAGAGCGCGAGGTGGACGAGGCGCGAGTTGACCTCGTCTTTCACGAGCACGTCGTTGAGCGCGGTGTCGGGCTGACCGCCGCCGATGGTGCAGGCGAGCATGACGCGCGTGGCGAGGCGATAGTCGCCGGTGAGGATGCCGGGCAACTCGGCGCGGGCTTCCTCGGCGGTGAAGGTGGTGAGAAATCCGAGGCTGCCGCGGTTGACGCCGAGCAGGGGCACCTGGAGGCGTGCGGCCTCGCGGGCGACGCCGAGCATGGTGCCGTCCCCGCCGATCACGCAGCAGGCGTCGCAGCCATCGAGAAATCCATCGGGCTGGGGAAACTCGGTCGTCTCGATGGTCTCAGCGCCGACGGATTTGGCGAGGTCGATGAGCTGGCGCGCGACCTCGGGTGCGCCGGCTTTGTCGGCGTTGATGACGAAGGCGAGTCGGCGGATGGGTTTCATGGTGGGGCGCTCGGGAGTGTCTAGGCGGAGGCTTTTTGCAACCCGAGCAAAAACTCGCGGTTGCCGTCGGCACCGGTGATGGGCGAGTCCATCGTGCCGATGAGCGTGGCGCCGGGCAGCTCGGCGAGGGCGAAGGCGGTGATGCCGTCGAGCACGGCCTGTTGCACGGCGGTGTCGCGGATGACGCCGCGGCCCTTGTCGACCTCGGCCTTGCCGGCCTCGAACTGAGGTTTCACGAGCGCGATGAGTTTCCCGCCGGGGCGCACGCACGGCCAGACGGAGGGCAGCACGTTTTTGAGCGAGATGAAGGAGAGGTCCATGACGACGGCGTCGTACTCCGGGCGCGGCAGGTCGGAGGGCTGGAGGTGGCGGGCGTTGAGCTGCTCGATGTTGGTCACACGCGGATCGCCGCGGAGCTTGGCGTGGAGCTGGGCGCGGCCGACATCCACGCAGACCACGCTGACGGCGCCGGCCTGGAGCGAGCAGTCGGTGAAGCCGCCGGTGGAGGCGCCGACGTCGAGCACGTTGGCCCCTTTCAGATCGATGGAGAAACGCTCGATAAACCCGGAGAGTTTTTCGCCGCCACGGCTGACGAAGCGCGGCGGTTGTTCGACGATCAGCTCGACGTCAGTCGGGTACTCCTTGCCGGGCTTGTCGAGGCGCTCAGTGCCGCGCAGCACGCGGCCGCTCATGATGAGACCCTTGGCCTGGGCGCGGGAGGCGGCGAGGCCGCGGGCGACCAGGAGCTCGTCGAGACGTTGTTTTTTCGTGGCGCTCATCGGGCGAAACTTAGCGCAGTTCCCAGTCGTAGTGGAAATCGGAAAGCTGCTTGGCGCCGCGCGCGGTGACCTGCACGACATCCTCGATGCGGCAGCCGCCGAGGCCGGGATAATAGAGGCCGGGCTCCACGGTGACGACGGAGTCTTTGAGGAGCGTGTGGTCCACCGTGCTCATGCGTGGCAGCTCGTGCACGGCGAGCCCGAGCCCGTGGCCGGTGCCGTGGAAGAAGCCGACGGAGCCCTTGGCCGTGTGCTTGGTCGCGTAGCCGCGTTGCTCAAACTCGGCGATGACGCCGTGGTGGATGTCGCGGCCGTTGACGCCGGCGCGGATGGACTGCATGGCGCCAAACTGGGCGGCGCGCACGGCCTCGACGAGGGCGCGCTGGGCATCGGAGGCGTGACCGCGCAGGAAGGTGCGCGTCATGTCGCCGTGGTAGCCGGTGGTCTGCACGCGCGGGAACACGTCGACGACGATGAGTTCGTTGGCGCGGAGCGGGCCGTGGCCGACGCAATGCGGATCGCAGGCCTGGTCGCCGCCGGCGGCGATGGTGCCGTGGGAGAGACTGCCGGCCTCCAGGCAGGCGACCTCGATGGCGCGGCGGAGTTTTTCGCTGGTGAGAGGCTTGCCGTCGTGGAGGAGCTGGCGGCCCTTGATCTTGCTGGCTCGGAGCAGGCGCTCGGCGGCGGCGAGGCCGGCGGCGCTGCAACGGTTGCCCTCGCGGATGGCGGCGATCTCGCGGGGCGTCTTGACCTCGCGCTCGGGGAAGATGGCGTCGGTGACGATGGTGAGGCCGACGCCGAGCTGGGAAATGCGCGTGGCCAAGCCGGCCGGAAAATCGTCGGGGATGTAGAAGTTTTTCACCCGAAACTCGGCGGCGACGAGGGCGACGACCTCGGCCGGGCCTGGCTTGCGGTCGGGCCAGCGTTTGCGGGCGCGTTGCAGGTACGTCTCCAGCGGGAGGATTTTGTCGAAGGCGGATTCTTTGCGGGCGCGGCCGAGCTCCAGCGCGCCGAGCACGGCGTACTTTTTGCCGCGGGCGACGAACGCGACGAAGGCATCGGGCACCTGGATGCGCCCGAGGTAGAGCATGTCGGCGCTGCGTTCGGAATCGGCGTAGAGGAGGATGGCGGGTTGGGTCATTCGCAAAGGAGATTGAGTCGGCGGACGGGGCGATTAGCCCTTGCAGGGTGAAAAACGCAAACTTGGTTTCACGGTGGCTCGCACTCAGTGCGGCGGTGACGCTGGCGACGGCGTCGATTTTCTGTGTCGCCGGCTGCGATAACGATGCCGCGCGCGCGGCGGCGGCGCTGGAAGTGCAGCCGGTGAACGCGTTTTTCCCGATCAAGGTGGGCGACGCAGTGGTGCGCATGCAGGTCGCCGTATCGCAGACCGAGCAGCAGCGCGGCCTGATGCAGCGACGCGATCTCGGCGCGGACGACGGCATGCTGTTTCCCTACCGGAAGCCGCAGGCGATGAGTTTCTGGATGCACAACACGCCGACGCCGCTCGATATCGGATTTTTCGATGCCGAGGGCGTGCTGGTGGAGATTTACCCGCTGCAACCCTTCGACGAGACGTCGGTGAAATCGCGCAGCAAGCAGCTCAAATTTGCGCTGGAGATGAACCAAGGCTGGTTCGCGGCGCACGGTGTGCGGTCGGGTGCGAAACTCGATCTCGCAGCGGTGGCGGCGGCGCTCAAGGCGCGTGGCGCCGAGGCGCGCGACTACGGGCTGGGCGAGTGATGTGACACGCTCACTGCGCCGCTGGCGCGGTGACTTGGCACTCGCGGGCGAAACGCTCGCGGAGCGATTCCGGGCTGACGCCCTGGCGGCGGAGTTCGCGCAGGCTGAGCGCATCGTGGCGCTTGGCGAGGCGCACGCCGTCGGCGTCGGTGACGAGCGGGCAGTGATAAAATGCGGGCGCCGGCGCTCCGAGTGCGCGGAAGAGCAGGAGCTGGCGGAAGGTGGAGCGGATGAGATCGGCGCCGCGCACGACCTCGGTGACGTGCATGGCGGCATCGTCGACGACGCAGGCGAGCTGGTAGCTGGGCGTGTCGTCCTTGCGCCAGACGATGAAGTCGCCGAAGTCGCGGCCGGTGGTGGCATGTTGCGGGCCGGCGGCGCCGTCGTTGAAGTGCAGCGTCTCGCCGTCGGGTACGCGGAAGCGCCAGTTGACGGAGACGCGCGGGCCGAGCGGTGGCAGCGGGGTGCCGGCGGGCGGGCGGAACTCGGGCGGGTAGACGGGCTCGTCGTCGATGCCGTTTTCGTGGGGCGCGCCGGCGGCCGACTCGACATCGCGGCGTGAGCGCGTACATGGAAAGATGAGGCCGGCGGCGTGGAGGCGCTCCAGTGCGGCGCGGTAGAGCGGGAGGCGTGCGCTCTGGTCGTACGGCGCGTGGGGGCCACCGAGGTCGGGGCCTTCGGACCAGTCGAGGCCGAGCCAGCGGAGATCTTCGATCATGGCGGCGACGAATTCGGGGCGGCAGCGCGCGCGGTCGAGGTCGTCGTTGCGCAGGATGAGCGAGCCGTCGGCGAGGCGTGCGCGCTCGGCGGCGATCCAGAAGGTGCGTGCGTGCCCGAGGTGCAGATACCCGGTCGGCGAAGGCGCTAGCCGGCCGCGGTAGGCGTTGCACGAGGAGTCGGGAGTTTGCACGTGGGCGATGAAGGCGGAGGTGCGGGCGGGTGCCAAAAAGAAATGCGCAGACTCCACGAGGGAGGCTGCGCATGAAAGGAGAGCCGAGGCGCGGTTAGGCGACCTTGGTGTACTTGGCGCCGGGGAGATTGCAGACGGGGCACTTCTCGGGGGCCTTGCCGAGCTCGAGGTGGCCGCAGAGCGGGCAGAGATACACTTCGAGGGAGTCGAGATCCTTGCCGGCCTGAACGGCGGCGAGGGCTTGTTTGTAGAGGTCGGCGTGGACCTTTTCGACTTCGCAGGCCCACTTGAGCATGGTCTTGGCCTTGCTCTTTTCCTTGTCGGCCTCGTCGACCATCGGGGGGTACATGGTGGTGTACTCGTAGGTCTCGCCGTCGATGGCGGCCTTGAGGTTGTCGAGGGTGGAGTTGACGCAGCCCATGTTTTGGAAGTGGGCGAGGGCGTGGATGGTCTCGGCTTCGGCGGCGGCGCGGAAGAGCTTGGCCACATGGGGGAACCCGTCCTTGTCGGCCTTTTGGGCGAAGGCGGTGTACTTGCGGTTGGCCTGACTCTCGCCGGCGAAGGCGACTTTGAGATTTTCCTGGGTGTTGGGCATAAGCGTATGTGTTGCGGGTGAAGACGGCGCCGCAGAAGGAAGCGCGGCGTATGGACACTGCCCATTGGAGGCGGCGGGCGCGTTTTGGCGACTCTGGAAATGGATTTTGGGGCACAAAAAAGCGGGCCTCGTAGGGAGGCCCGCTGGAAAAACGAAGAGGTGGAATGATCAGACCTTGCCGCGGCGCGCTTCGAGGGCGGTGCGGATTTCCATCATCTTTTCATGCGTGAGCGGGAAGCGGGTCAGCGAGATCATCGAGAAGGCCAGGCCGGCGATCGGGATCGCGAGGAAGAGGATGCGGATCATGGTGATCGTGTGGTCGGTCTGCTGGGGCAGGCTGGAATCAAAGCCGATCCATCCGAGGATGAAGAAGGAGACGCCAGCGCCGATGGCCATGCCGACCTTGTTGATCCAAGAGCCGCAGGCGACGAAAGAGCCCTCGCGGCGGCGACCGCCTTCGAGCTCGTCGTAGTCCATGACGTCGGCGCCGATGGAGCCAGAGAGGGTCCAGTAGCCGGCACCGATAAAGGCATTGAGGCCGGAGGCGAAGACCTGGAGCCAGACGATCTTCGGGGTGTAGAGCCACCAAGATGCCGCAAAGATTAGGATGCCGCTGCCGAGTACGCACATCATGGCGTGGCGTTTGCCGAGCTTATGGGCGATGAAAGCAAAGACCGGGATGCCGAGGAAGCCGAAGACCATACCGGACATACCCATGAGGGAGTTCCAGTAGTTACCAACCGAGGTGTTGCTGTTGCAGACGTAATATATGGTGAGGGCCAAACCGAGGGTGCCGACCATGCTCAGGCCCATGTTGTAGCCCATATCCATGATTTTCTGGATGAGGAAAGGGCGGCATTTGAGGGTCTGCCAGATGGTGTCTTTAATGGAGATCTTATCGGTGCGGTTGGCGACGAGTTTATCGTAGTAGCGCTCGCGGACGAGGAAGACGCAGAGCAGACCGCAAACGACCATGATGATACCGCAAATGGTGAGGTACACTTGGGCGCCGAGGAGCATGTTGGGTTTGGAGCCGTCAGGGGCACTGGTCCATGCGGCTGTGGTCGTGCAAAGCTGGACGATGCGCTCCCAGACGTTACTGCCATCGGCACCGACCCAGACCGCGCGAGAGAAGAATGCGCCGAAGAAGAATAGCCCGAGCTCGGGGATTTTTTGAAAGGCGTTTTTGACGGCAAAGACGTTGGTGCGCTCGTGGTAGTCGGGCGTCAGTTCGTTGGCCAGACTCTGATAGGGCATGTTGAAGCAACTGACCATCGGCAGATAAATAGCCGAGGAGATCAGCATGAACCAGAAGTAGGTCCAGGAGGACCAGCCGGGGACGACGGCAAGCAGCAGCGGGAGACATCCGCCGGCGAGGATTGCACCCACCAGCATGAACGGGCGGCGACGGCCCCAGCGGGAGCGGGTGTTGTCGGACAGCCAGCCGAAAACGGGGTCCGAGACGGCATCGAATACGCGGTTCAGAATCACAGCCCAACCGATGAGGTACGGGGAGACTCCGAGGTAGAGTCCGAAGATCTGGAACGCGATCGTCGGGTAGAGCCAATGGCCCCACATGTCGAAATAGGTGCCGAGACCGTAGCCGATTTTCTGGCTGATCGGGACGAGATCTTCCTTGGCTGTTTTATCAGCGCTTGGGGCTGATTTTGTAGGGGATTCAGATGCGTGCATGGGTGGGTTGTAGCGAGTAGGGGGAAGCCTAGGGGGGTGGGTGAAAACCCCGGTAGAGTCAACAGACGTGTGCGACCTGCGGAGGGGTATATGCCGTAAATGACACGGGGTCGGTTGACTTTCCTTCAAGCGACGTTGCCCGGGGTTTGATGCGGCTGAAAGCACTAAGTTTCGCGTTAAATCAAAAACCGGCCCCCATGCGGGGACCGGTTTGGATGAACGCAGACGGATTGCGAGGCGAGGCGTCAGACTTTGGCGAGGGCCTGTTCGAGATCAGCCTGGAGATCGATGAAGTCTTCGATCCCGATTGAGAGGCGCACGAAGTCGGGTGAGACGCCGGTGGTTTGTTGCTCCTCCGGGGTGAGCTGGCCGTGCGTGGTGCTGGCCGGGTGGATGGCGAGGGACTTGGCGTCGCCGATGTTGGCCAGGTGCGAGAACAGGCGCAGGGACTCGATGAAGGTCTTGCCAGCGTCGTAGCCGCCTTTGACGCCAAAGCCGACGAGCCCGCCGAACCCGCCCGTGAGGTATTTTTTACCCGCGGCGTGGCTGGCGCTAGTCTTGAGGCCGGGGTAGTTGACCCACGCGACCTTCGGATGCGCGGCGAGAAACTCGGCGACCTTGAGGGCATTTTCGCAGGTGCGCGCCATGCGGAGGTGGAGCGTTTCGAGGCCCTGGAGCATCATGAACGAGTTGAACGGGCTGATCGCCGCGCCCAGGTCGCGCAGGAGCTGGAGGCGCATCTTGAAGACGTAGGCGACATTGGCGCCGCCCATTGGGGCGAAGTTTTTGAACGCTTCTCCATAAACGAGACCGTGATAGCTCGGGTCAGGCTGCGTGAAACCGGGGAATTTGCCGCCCCGGGTCCAGTCGAAGTTGCCGCCATCGACCACGATGCCGCCCAGCGACGAGCCGTGGCCGCAGATATACTTGGTGGTGGAATGGACGACGACGTTGGCGCCCCACTCGATCGGGCGGTTGAGCAGCGGGGAAAGACAGGTATTGTCGATAATCAGCGGCACGCCAGCCTCTTTTGCGATTTTACCGACCTCCTCGAATGGGAAGATGTTGAGGGCTGGATTTCCAAGGCCTTCGCCGAAAAAGGCTTTTGTGTTTGGGCGGAGGGCGCGGCGAAATGCTTCGGGATCGCCCGCATCGACGAACGTGACCTCAATGCCAAGTTTCTTGATGGTGTGGCGGAAGAGGTTGTAGGTGCCGCCATAGAGTTGGGCAACGGAGACGATATGGTCGCCGGCCCCGGCGATGTTGAAGATCGCGTTGGCGATCGCGGCCGCACCCGAGGCGTGGGCGAGGGCGCCACTGCCGCCTTCGAGCGCCGCGACGCGCTGCTCAAACACGTCGGTCGTCGGGTTCATCAGCCGCGTGTAGATATTTCCCATTTCTTTCAGGGAAAATAGATTGGCGGCGTGTTCGGTGTCGCGGAAGCAGTAGCTGCTGGTTTGGTAGATCGGCACGGTGCGCGAGCCGGTGGTGGGGTCCGGCACTTGGCCGGCGTGAAGGGCTTTGGTGCCCAGTCCTTTGTAGTTCATTGGAAATGGATTAATGCGTGGAGGGCGTCCGGCATTTGTGGATAACGGCGCAACGGCCGCTATTCGCCGATGATTTTAACGAGCACACGTTTGCGGCGGAGTCCATCGAACTCCCCATAGAAAATCTGCTCCCATGGCCCGAAGTCGAGCTTACCGGCGGTCACGGCGACGACGACCTCGCGGCCCATGATTGTGCGCTTTAGGTGGGCGTCGGCGTTGTCCTCGCCGGTACGGTTGTGATCGTATTGCGCATGAGGTTTTTCTGGTGCGATCTTTTCGAGCCAACGTTCGAAGTCGGCGTGCAGGCCGGACTCATCGTCGTTGATGAAAACGCTCGCGGAGATGTGCATGGCATTGACCAGGCAAAGTCCTTCTTGGATATTACTTTCTAGAAGACAGGCCGTGACCTGATCAGTGATGTTGAGGTACGCGCGGCGGCGGGGAATCTCGAACCAGAGCTCCTTGCGGTAGGATTTCATGGAGGTGTGGAGCGTAGGCTTCGGCGTAGGAAAATCGAGCACCGGTTTCCAAGGGTGAGGGCGACGCAGGGGGCCTATTATAAGAATTTCTAACAATGATCGGTTTGCGGCACGAAATTTTCTAATTTCAGAGGGAAAAGGCGGTCGCAAAAAATGCGTTGCGATCGGCAATCGGTGCGCTGCCCATGTCGCTTGGCCTCGGTTAAGGTAGGCTTGTGATCAAGCCCCTCTCTTCAATCCAATCCACACTCGACGCCAACGAGGCCGTCGCAAATGTTGCTTACCGGGTTTGCGAGCTCTTCGCAATCTACCCGATTACGCCCTCGTCGCCGATGGGCGAGTGGGTCGATGAATGGTCGGCCAAAAAGAAGAAAAACCTCTGGGGGCACACCCCCGAGGTCATCGAGCTCCAGTCCGAAGGTGGCGCGGCCGGTGCCGTGCACGGCGCCCTCCAGGCCGGTGCGATCTCGGCGACGTTTACCGCGTCGCAGGGCCTCCTGCTCATGATCCCGAATCTCTACAAGATCGCGGGTGAGCTCCATCCTTTCGTGATTCACGTCACGGCCCGTGCGCTCGCTTCGCACGCGCTCTCGATTTTCGGCGATCACTCCGACGTCATGGCCTGCCGCCAGACCGGCGTGACGATGCTCTGCTCCAATTCGGTGCAGGAAGCGCACGATTTCGCTGCCATCTCCCACTCGGTCACGCTCAAGACCCGCGTGCCGATCATGCATTATTTCGACGGATTCCGCACCTCCCACGAGGTCCAGAAGATCTCCATGCTCAGCGACGACGACGTCCGCAGCATGATCGACATGGACACCGTGAAGACCTTCCGCGAGAACGCCCTCACGCCGGACCGCCCCTCCATCCGCGGCACCGCCCAGAACCCCGACGTGTTCTTCCAGGCTCGTGAGGCTTGCAATCCGTACTACAACGCCGTGCCCGCCGCCATGCAGGCCGCGTTCGACGACTTTGCCGCCCGCACCGGTCGCAAGTATAATCTGTTCGACTACGAGGGCGCTCCCGATGCCGATCGCGTGATCGTCACGATGGGCTCCAGCACCGACACCGTCGCCGAGACCGTCGCCTACCTCAACGCCAAGGGCCAGAAGACCGGCGTTGTCACCGTGCGACTCTTCCGCCCGTTCGATGCCGCCGCCATGCTGGCCGCGCTGCCGAAGACCGTGAAGAGCATCGCCGTCCTCGACCGCACCAAGGAGCCCGGCGCGCTCGGCGAGCCGCTCTTCCAAGATGTCGCCACCGCTCTCTACGAGAGCGATCGCTGCGGCAAGATCTCCATCATCGGCGGCCGCTATGGCCTCGGCTCGAAGGAATTCACGCCTGCGATGGTTAAGGCCATCTTCGACGAGCTCTCCTCGGCCAACCCGAAGAAGCGCTTCACCGTCGGCATCAACGACGACGTCACCGGCCTCTCCCTCCCGTACGACGAAACCTTCGACATCGAGAGCGCCGACACCCGTCGCGCGATGTTCTTCGGCCTCGGTGCAGACGGCACCGTCGGCGCCAACAAGAACTCCATCAAGATCATCGGCGAAGGCACCGAGCTCTTCGCCCAGGGCTACTTCGTGTACGACTCGAAGAAGTCCGGCGCGATGACCGTCTCGCACCTGCGTTTTGGCCCGAAGCCGATCCGCGCTCCGTACCTCATCAGCCAGTCCGACTTCGTCGCCGTCCACCACTTCCCGTTCATGGAACGCATCGAAGTGCTGGCCCAGGCCAAGGTCGGCGCCACGCTGCTCATCAATCTCGCCGTGTCGGCTGACAAGGTGTGGGACCATCTGCCCCGCGAAGTGCAGGCGACCATCATCGAGAAGAAGCTCAAGCTCTACGCGATCGACGCCTACTCGGTGGCCCGCGCCGCCGGCATGGGTGGCCAGATCAATACCGTGATGCAGACCTGCTTCTTCGCTCTCGCTGGTGTGCTCCCCCGCGATGAGGCCATCGCTGCCATCAAGGCGGCGATCAAGAAGACCTACGGCAAGAAGGGCGATGCCGTCGTGGCCAAGAACCACGCCGCCGTCGATGCCTCTCTTGCCTCCCTCCACGAGATCAAGGTCCCGGCCGCCGTTACGACCACGACTCCGCGCCAGCCTGTCGTGGGTGATGCCGCGCCAGATTTCGTCAAACGCGTCCTCGCGGTGATGATGGCCGGCGACGGCGATCGTCTGCCCGTCAGCGCCTTCACGCCCAACGGCACCTTCCCGCTCGCCACGACCAAGTGGGAAAAGCGCAACATCGCGCTGGAAATCCCCACCTGGGATGCCTCGCTCTGTATCCAGTGCAACAAGTGCGTCATGGTCTGCCCGCATGCGGCCATCCGCAGTGCAGCCTACCCGAAAGCCATCGGCGATACCGCGCCCGAGGCGTTCAAACGCACCGATCTCCGCGCCAAGGAACTCCCCGGCTACAACTTCACCATCCAGGTCGCTCCTGAGGATTGCACCGGCTGTACGCTCTGCGCCCAGGTCTGCCCGGCCAAGGACAAGACCGACCCGAAGCGCAAGGCCCTCATGATGGCCTCGCAGCCTCCGCTGCGCGAGCAGGAGAGCAAGAACTGGGACTTCTTCCTCACCCTCCCGCCGGCTCCCGCCGTGTTGCTCCAGGACAACGTCAAGGGCACGCAATTCCGCCAGCCCCTGTTCGAATTCTCCGGCGCCTGCACCGGCTGCGGCGAGACCCCGTACATCAAGCTGCTCACCCAGCTCTACGGCGACCGCCTCCTCGTGGCCAACGCCACCGGGTGCTCCTCCATCTACGGCGGTAACCTGCCGACCACGCCCTACACCACGGACGCCAACGGCCGCGGCCCGGCTTGGTCCAACTCGCTCTTCGAGGATAACGCCGAGTACGGTCTCGGTATTCGCGCGGGCGTCGACCAGCTCGAAGTCCAGGCATACCGCCTCCTCGGCGAAGTCGCCGGCCTGCCCGCCGCCCTCGTTGAAGCCATTCGCTCCGCCGACCAGACCACCGATGCCGGCATCGCCGCGCTCCGTGCGAAGGTCGCCGAGTTGAAGGGCCTCCTCGCTGGCGCCACGGAGCAAAACGCCAAGTCGCTCCTCCAGCTCGCCGACTACCTCGTCAAGAAATCCGTCTGGATCCTCGGCGGTGACGGCTGGGCCTATGACATCGGCTTCGGTGGCCTCGACCACGTCTTCGCAAGCGGCCGCAAGGTCAACATCCTCATCCTCGACACCGAAGTGTATTCGAACACCGGTGGCCAGTGCTCCAAGTCCACCCCGATCGGCGCCATCGCCAAGTTCGCGGCGGGCGGCAAGGAGACCGGCAAGAAGGATATCGGCATGATCGCCGCCAGCTACGGCAACGTCTACGTCGCCAAGGTCGCCTTCGGCGCCAAGGACACGCAGACCGTGCAGGCCTTCATCGAGGCTGAGCGCCACCCCGGCGTCTCCGTCATCATCGCTTACTCGCACTGCATCGCGCACGGCTACAACCTCGCCAGCGGTCTCTCCCAGCAAAAGATGGCGGTCGATACCGGCTACTGGCCGCTGTACCGCTACGACCCGGCTCGCATCGAAAAGGGCCAGTCGCCGATGGTGCTCGACAGCGCTGCGCCGAAGACCCCCGTCAGCGAATTCATGGGCAATGAGCTCCGCTTCAAGGCGCTCTCCAAGATGAATCCCGAGCAGGCTGCCGCCCTTGCGCAGCGCGCTCAGGAGGCCGTCTCGGCTCGCTTCGCCGGCTATCAGCACCTCGCGGCAGCCTCGGCTCCGAAGCCCACTGAGGCTCCGGCCGCTCCGGCTCCCACGCCCAAGCCTGGCGCCTAAGCTTCGGTCCTTCTCTAGATCTCAAGAGTGCGCAGCTCACGCTGCGCACTCTTTTTTTGCCTAGTTGGGTTGCCCGTTGCCGCTGTGCGAATCCCTTGCGGATAACCCCATGAACCTCACCGCCTCTTACCTCGGGCTGACGCTCAAAAACCCGATCATCCCCGGTGCGTCGCCTCTCGCGGACAATCTCGACAATGTCCGTCGCCTTGAGGATGCCGGTGCCCCTGCGCTTGTGCTCCGCTCCCTTTTCGCCGAGCAGATCGAGGGGAACCAGATTGCCGTCGACCGCCACATCACGCGATGGCAGGACACGTTTGCCGAAGCCACCAGTTTCTTCCCTCGCATGGACGAGTACGACTTTGGCCCCGATGAATACTTGGGCCACATCGCCAAAGTGAAAGCGGCCACGCGGCTTCCGATCATCGCCTCGCTCAATGGCACCAATCTCGGGTCCTGGATCGAGTACGCTCGCGATATCGAGCGAGCCGGCGCTTCCGCCCTTGAGCTCAACACCTTCATCACGCCGACCAATGCCCTCGCGATGTCCTCCGAGTTGGAAAATCGTGTCGTCGAGATCGTCGCTGCCGTGCGCAAGGTCGTTCGCCTGCCCATCGCCGTGAAGCTCTCGCCTTACTATACTTCGGTGATTCACTTCGCCCGCCGGCTCCAGGCTGAGCGCGTCGATGGACTTGTCCTTTTTAACCGTTTCTTTCAGCCGGAAATCGATCTCGATGCACTGGAGGTCGTGCCACGTCTCGATCTGTCCACCTCAGAGGACCTGCGGCTTCGGTTGCGCTGGCTTGGACTGATGCGCGATCAGGTCGATCTCAGTCTCGCGTGCTCCGGCGGCGTGCACACCCCCGACGAAATTGTCAAAGCGCTCTTCGCCGGCGCCAATGCCGTGCAGGTCGTTTCCGAATTGCTCACTCGCGGGCCGGGACGCTTCGCCGAGCTGCTCAACGGCCTTGAACAGTGGATGGAGGAACATGAGTACGAATCCGCTGGCCTGATGGTTGGTGCCCTCAGTCTGCGCAGTTGCCCCGATTCCGAGGCCTATGAGCGCGGCAATTACCTGCGCACGCTCCAACTCTGGCGCAACTGAGCCGTGCTTCACGCCCGCTCTGATGCGACTTGCTCAGTGTTTGCTTCCCACGCGATGGCGCCGGTTTGACAACTCTGTGTCTGCCTCGCGCAATCGCCACATGGTCGACGACTCCTTTTTTACCCTTGCAGATTTGCGCGCTTGGTCGCGCACCGGCACCTGGCTCGCTGTCGTCGGCCACCCGATCAAGCACTCGCTCAGCCCGACGATGCACAACGCCGCGCTCGCGCAGCTCGCCGCCTCCGATCCGTGGCTGGCCGACTGGCGCTATACGCGTTTTGACATCGATCCCGTCGATCTGCCGGAGGCGTTGACGCTTTTCCGCGAAAAACGTTTCCGCGGGCTCAACCTCACCGTGCCACACAAGGTTATCGCCTTTGACCGCGTGGCCGACATCGATCCCGCCGCCCAGCCCATCGGCGCCATCAACACGCTTTTGCTCACCGACGCGGGGTGGCGCGGTTTCAACACAGATAGCTACGGGGTCGCCTCCGCGCTGCATGCCGATCTCGCCGTCACGCTGCCCGGCGCTCACGTGGTCCTGCTCGGTGCCGGCGGTGCGGCTCGTGGCGCCGCCGTCGAGTTTCTCCGGCAGGGCGTTGCCTCACTCTGGATCGCCAACCGTACTCGCGCCAATCTCGACACGTTGCTCGCCGACCTGCGTCCACTCGTTGGGGTCTCCGCGCTCCATGGGTTTTCTCCTACGGAGATCCCCGCCGATGTTCCCACGGGGGCCGTGGTCGTCAATGCCACCTCGGCCGGTTTGCGCGCCGACGATCCGGCACCTATCGATTTGTCGCTCCTGCCGCGTCCGCGTGCGGTGTTTGACATGATCTATAACCCGCCGCGCACGCCTTTGCTCCGGCAAGCGGAGGCTCTCGGGCTGCAGCATGCGCATGGCCTCTCGATGCTCGCTTATCAAGGCGCCCGCGCTTTGGAGATTTGGAGCGGTATCCCTGCGGCCCGGACTGCGCCGACTATGCTGGTGGCCGCCCGCGCGGTCTTGGGCTTTTGAGTCACGTCTCGTGAGAGACGGGGCTCTATCGGGCTTAATTTTATAAGAAGCCATATATGACGTTAAAAGTGTAATAATCGACTTAATAAGTCATTAGTGGCGCTTTCCATTTAATGCGTCATTTATGGTTCTTTGACTTGATAAAATGGCTTTATAGGCCATAATTGGCGTTATGAGATTTGAGGAATGTGTGGGCGATGATGCGGTGGCGGTCGAGTTGGGCCGTCGCCTGATGGCCATTCGGCTGGCGCAAAATCTCTCCCAGCGCCAACTCGCGGATGCTGCTGGATTGGGGCTACGCACGATCCAACGGCTGGAGCAGGGCGCAGTGGCCACGCAGCTTTCGGGGTTTCTCCGCGTCTGCCGCGTGCTCGGGTTGCTGGCGCGCATTGACCGCATTTTTGAAGAGCCGCCACCGAGCCCGATTGAGCAGTTGAAACTGAGCGAGCGCCGCCGTCGGCGGGCCTCCGGTCGGCGCAAGCCGTCCGTGGTGTCGGAGGATGCGTGGACGTGGGGGCAGTCGTCATGATCGCCCGCGTCAGACTTTGGGGCCGCGACATCGGTGCCGTCGCGCAAGGCGAGGGCGATGCGGTGGCGGCGTTTCAATACGCGCCGGATTTCGTCCGCTCGGGTATCGAGGTCTCTCCGCTCGCGATGCCGTTGTCGTCGCAGGTGTACCAGTTCCCGACATTGGCGCCGCGCTCTTTCCACGGGCTTCCGGGGCTGCTCGCCGATTCTCTACCCGACAAGTTTGGCAACGCACTCATTGATGCCTGGCTCGCCCGGCAGGGACGCGCGGCGGCGAGCTTTGGCGCGGTCGAACGTCTCTGCTACACGGGTACGCGTGGTATGGGTGCGTTGGAGTTTTCTCCGGAGATGGGGCCGCGTGCGCAAAAGGCCTCGAAGATCGAGATTGATGCGCTGGTCGATCTCGCCTCCGAGGTGCTGGCGAATCGCGATGCCTTGACCGGGAGCTTCCAGCCACAGTCGCGCGAGAAGGCGTTGACCGACATCCTTCGCGTGGGCACTTCCGCCGGCGGCGCGCGTGCCAAGGCCATCATCGCTTGGAATGAACAGACGCAGGAGGTGCGGTCCGGGCAGGTTCGCGCAGGCGAGGGCTTCGAGTACTGGTTGCTAAAGTTCGACGGTGTGCAGCGCAACCGGGACAAGGAGCTCGACGACCCGGAGGGCTTCGGCGCCATCGAATACGCGTATCACCTGATGGCGCGGGCCGCTGGCATCGAGATGAACGATTGCCGTTTGCTCGAAGAAAACGGTCGCCGCCATTTCATGACGAAGCGCTTCGATCGGCTGCCCGACGGCGAAAAGCTGCACATGCAGTCTCTCGGCGCCCTCGCGCACTATGATTTCAATGAGGCCGGGGCTCATTCCTACGAGCAGGCCTTGCTCGCGATGCACAAGCTCGCGTTGCCACCGGCGCAGATTGAGCAGCAGTTCCGGCGGATGCTTTTCAACGTCGTCGCGCGTAATCAGGACGACCATGTGAAAAATATCGCCTTTCTCATGGATCGCTCCGGGCGGTGGTCGCTGTCGCCGGCCTTCGACGTATGCTACAGCTACAATCCAGGCGGTGCGTGGACCGCAACGCATCAGATGAGCATCAACGGCCGGCGCGACGGGTTTTCCCGCGCGGATTTTTCCGCCTGCGCCAAGATCGGCTTGCTCAAGAAAGGCCGCAGCGACGCGATTCTCGACGAGGTGCGTGCGGCTGTCGCCCGCTGGCCGGAGTTTGCCGCTGTCGCGAAAGTTTCTCAGGAGAAGACTGCGGCCATCGCCCGCGCCCACCGGCTATCGCTCTAGTTGAGCGACGCTTGGGGTGTCTGCTTCTCCACTCGTCGCCGCTTTGCAAAGCATCGTGGCAGTCGTCTCGTCTGGGCAGAGTAGGGCTCCCACGGTGACGAGATAGTCTGGCACACCGGTCTTCGGCCAGTGGAGTGTGATGCCCGCGAGAATCTCAGTGAGTGTGGAGACGTCAAAGCCGACCGATTCGAGGGAGTAGCGTAGGTGCTTGGGGGCTCGGCACGGTTTGCCCTCGCACCGTGTGCAGGTGGCGCAGGCGGCGCATTGCCCTGCGATGAGAGCTGTCGTGCGTGCGTGACGCGATTCCAGTGTCCGCAGCCATTCGCCAAATTTCAGTCGTGCCGCGAGGAAGTGTTTCAACAACTCACTCTGGGTTGTGCCGGGTGCCAGCCAGAGCTGGCGGCAGACGATCACGGCATGCGTCCACGCGGGGAAGGCGTCCATTGGCGGATTGTTGAATGGCGGGCAGGACCACACTCGACCGTGGTTTTCGCAGGATTGGCAGTAGCCTTGGACACGCGCTGGATCGAAGTGGCGCATGAGGGCGGCTTGTGGCGCGACGACGGCGCGTGGAGTGTCGAAGCGGGGCTCGCGTTTCATGGGCCGCTCACTCAGGCGTCGAATAGTTTCAGCTCAGTAGCCGAGCCCGTTGAGGTCGATGATGCCCTCGGGCCAACCGCCGCGTCCGCCGCCGTGGACATAGATCATCCGGTGTGTGTCCCAAAACGGATCGCGGTCCGGGTGCACCGGGTGGCGGCGGTTGACGAACCGGTTGCACACCTCGACGGCGCCCATCTTCCTGTAAAACTCCGGCACGCCGGTTTGCCAGAGCGCGAGAGGGAATCGCCCCTCGTCCACCTGTTTCAAGATGGTCTGCACGGCGCGTTGGCCGAGCCCCATGCCGCGGCATTCTGGCAAAGTGCAGACACTCGCCAGAGCCAGCACACGCAGCTCGCCATGCTCGGTGCGCACGATGCGTGGAAACCCCTGCGCTGTGGCGACGATGCGTCCCTTGCTTTCTACGGCAGCGATGAATCGCTCCGGCCGCTCATTCTCCGGGTCGATCTCCAGGCACTGGGACTCGTCGAGTGCCGGTGGCCAAACGATGGCGCACAGTGCGCGTACACCCAGGATCGTCCCCGCGGGCAGTTGATCTACATAACCGGAGAGTAGGCGGAAGTTTTCCACATGGCCCATGCCACCGCTGGAGTGCTTCATGTCAAAGCCTGTCATGGATGCGCGGCTCAAAAATAGCTGGTTCGCGGCGAATCACGGGCAAGCCGGTGACGATGCTGGTCTCAGCGCCGGTGCCTCGCCACGGATATCGATGTGAAGCGGACGCTTACTTTTTGGCTTCGCCGATCAGGTCGGCGTAGCTGATGAGCTGGATGTGGCGGCGTGCGATGATCTCGCGGATGCGCGGGCTGGTGAAGAGGCGCGTGATGCCATCGCGGTCGGCGGCGACATTGGGGTACCAGGGAAGGGCGTGCATTGCTTGCATCTCTGGGGAGTTGTCACCCGGATGCTCAAGGAAGAACCAGGTGCCGGGCGTGGCGTTTTCCAAGTGGGCGGCCATCGCATCTTCTTTTTGTGCTGCGGTCGTCTTGGGCCATTCGCCGAGGTCGCCCAGCCAGCGTACGCCGTCGGGTTTAAAAGGCAGTCCGTACTCGTTGGAGAGCTTCTGAAGGATTGGCTGCAGCTCAGGCGTCGCCTGCGGATGGAACATGTGCGTGGAGAGGTGCGTGAGATGCTTGATGTGACGGCGGGCGAGTTCGATTTGGGCGCGCAGCTCGCGCTCGATTTCATCCGGGCGCGCGTCGCCGAAGCAGCCGCTGCCGGGCTTACCAGGCTCGCCGACATTCGGGTAGAAATAGCCGTCGGCGTCGACGAGGCTGGGGGCGCTGGTTAACGGTCCCCATTTCAGACCGTCCCACTCGCTGGTGAGCGTCAGGTGCACGCCGACGTCGAGTCCGGGGTTTTCGTCGAGTAGGGTGATGGCTTCGCGAAACCATGGGCCGGGAACGATGACCTCGGCGCTGCGTACGATGCCGTTGCGGTAGCAGTCGACGATGGCGGCATTGGCGGAATGGCAGGACCCCATGTCGTCGGCGCGCACGAGGAGGCGGATCGCGTCGGGGGAGTCGGTTGCCGGTGCGGCGGCTGCTGCTTGTACAGGCATGCTGCTTGTGCAGGCGGCAATCAGACCGGCGGCGAGCAGACTGCGGCACCAGCCATGACGAAGAATGCCGAAATGAATCGACGGGGTGGAGAAAAACGAGGGGCGAACCATAACTGAAAACACAACGGCACAAACCACGCTTGCGAGCGATTTATCATGGTACGCAGCAGGGGAGCCAACGCCGGTACTGTGAGGGCTTCGCTGTCTCGGGGCCGTGCGGGGGACGGTGGAGAAACTCCCGCTGCGGCTAGGCGTGACTGCAATGCTCCGGACCCTTGCCTCCCACGCATAGCTGTCGGCGTCTGTCTTCTCGGGTGGCAAGTGATAGCAACATGCTGTCAGCGAGATGATGTTCGAGACGGTTAATGGGCGGCTGCAACGCTCCTGCTGGAGGTGACTATGGCTTCATAGTGCAGGATGGCGGCATGCTCTGTTGTCCCACACTCCTCCTCGTTCTGCCCCGCGCAGGCTGCGGATTTTCCCCATGAGACATGCTCTCGCAGTTCTCGCCATGGTGGGCGCCATACTTGCCAGTCCGTGGCTTGCCATCCGCGTCATCGCCGCAGAGGCGGGCCCCGAGCGGGCGTCTGTCATCAAGGCCTCCGGTGTGATCAAGCCATGTGTCGGGGCTGAGGTCCGCGTGGGCTCCCGGCTTTCGGGTGTGGTGAAGCGCCTGCATGTCCAGGTGGGCGATCCGGTCAGTCCGGGGCAGCGTCTGGCCGAGCTCGATGATCGCGAATTACTCGCCAGACTTGATGAGGCCAACGCAAACCACCGGCTCGCGCTCGCGGAGCTGCGTTATGCGTCCTCGAATTTGGAGCGTCAGCGCTCGATCGCGGCGGCGCGGGTGATTTCTGCCGGCGATCTAGATCTCGCCGAACGCGCCTTTGCCGTCGCCGAGCAGAAAGTCGCGGCCATGCAGGCCGCTGCGGAGTATGCCAGGGTTCAGCTCGATTACTCCGTGATTCTGGCGCCCATTGGCGGTGTCGTGGCTTCCGTCGCCACGCAGGAGGGTGAAACCGTTTCCGCCAGTTTTACCACTCCGACATTTGTCACGCTCATCGACCTCGGCCGCCTGGAGGTCTGGGCCTATGTCGACGAGACCGACATCGGCCGGATCGAGCTGGGACAGCACGCGACGTTTACGGTCGACACGTATGGCGACGCATCGTTCGCGGGCACGGTCACCGCCATTTATCCCAAGGCGGAGATCCGAGACAACGTGGTCAACTACATCGCCGTCGTGCGCTTCGAGCCGCAGCCCGGCCGGATACTTCGCCCAGATATGACGGCCTTCGTCCGCATCGCCCTGCCGACTGATGAGCCCCATCGCGCCTCCATAGTCCCTTCACCATGATAGAACTCGAACACATAGAAAAGACCTACGCCCGCGCCGGCGATACGCCGGTGCGCGCTCTGGCAGGAGTCTCGCTGCGCATCGCGCGCGGCGAATTTGTCGCCATCATCGGCACCTCAGGCTCGGGAAAATCGACCCTGATGAACATCATCGGTTCGCTCGACCAGCCCACGTCCGGCCGGTACCGCTTTGAGCAGACCGACGTAGCCCGGCTCGATTTCGCCGAGCAGGCGCGTTTTCGCAACCGGCACCTCGGGTTCGTCTTTCAGGCGTTCCACCTGCTGCCGCGGGCGAGCGCACTGGAGAACGTCGAGTTGCCGCTCCTCTACGCCGAAAAGGAGCCGCCCGCCGGCGCCGGGCGACGTGCCCTGACGGCGGTCGGGCTCGCGGAGCGCATGCACCATACGCCACGCGAACTTTCTGGCGGCCAGCAACAGCGTGTCGCCATTGCCCGCGCTCTCGTCAACGAGCCGGAGCTGATCCTGGCCGATGAGCCCACGGGCAATCTCGATCCGCAATCCACCCTCGATATCCTCGATCTCTTTGAGCGCCTCAATCGTGGAGGCCGGACCATCGTGCTCGTCACCCACGATCCGCGCGTGGCGGCGCGCGCCCGGCGCGTGATCCGCATCGACGCGGGCCGCGTCGCCTCCGATGAGGTGCGTGAGCTTTCTCCAACTCCAATTGTGGAGGGCGTGCGATGAACTCCGGACGACTTTTCCGAGACAGTCTTCGCTCGCTGGGGCGGCATCGCCTGCGTAGCGCGGCGATCATGGCTGGGAGCCTGATTGGCGTGGCCGCGTTGACCTTCGTCCTCGACGTCGGTCAGGGCATCCGGCGCAAGATGCTCACCACCGTCGAGCAGCTGTTTGGCGATTCTTCGGTGGTGGTCGTCGCTGGCGGCATGCAACTGATCGACGGCCCAAGGCCCGATGCCGCCCGGTTGACGATCGACGACATCGCCGCAGCGGCCGCCGTCGCCTCGTCGGTGATCGATTGGGACCCTCAACAGGTGCAGATCTCGCCGGTGCGCCGCGCGGGTGCCACGGCCACCGTGCGAGTGCTTGGGCAGTCGGAGCGCGCGGAGAAAGTCTGGTCGCGCACGGTGTCGCGCGGCCGCTTCATCGATGCCTCGGATGTGCAGCGACGCGAGCGTGTGGCTCTCGTCGGAGAGACGGTCGTGCGCGATGTGTTTGGTGGTGCGGATCCACTCGGGGCCGAAATCATGATCGGGTCGGTGCCTTTTACGGTCGTCGGCGTACTGGAGCGCTTCGGCACCGATCTCCACGGCATGGATCGGGACAACGAGATCGTCGTGCCCATCTCCACGCTCATGCGCCGGCTCGCGAACGTTGACACAATCAGTGTCGCAAAATTCCTCGTGGCGTCGCCCGACAAGACCGCGGCTGCGTCGGCGCAGATCCGGGCGGCACTTCGTGGCCGGCATGCACTGGGCAACGGTCAGCCCGACGATTTCACGCTGCTCACGCCTACGGAGATCCGGCAGCTCTTGGACAAGATGCGGCGCATCGTCACCCTGTACCTACCGATCGCGTCGCTCGTTGTCCTGCTGGTTGCGGGGCTCATCGCGGCGACGCTGATGGCTGGTGCCGTCAACGCCCGCGTGGGTGAAATCGGGATGCGGCGCGCGATCGGGGCGCGTCCAGGCGACATCGGCCGGCAGTTCGTGGCCGAAAGTGCAGTCACGATGCTCGGCGGCGGCATCCTGGGGGGGTTGCTCGGCAGCGTGGCGGCGCAGTTGTTGTCTCAACGGCTCGACATGGGCTCGGTGTTGTCGGTCTGGGTCGCACTCCTCGGGCTGGGACTGGCGTTGCTCACCGGACTGCTGGCAGGGGTGGTGCCCGCCCTGCGCGCGGCGCGACTTCGCCCGGTGGATGCGTTGCGATGAGACTTCGCCGACGCCTGCGCTCCACGCTCCATCCGCTCCGGGCATATCCGTTGCGCACGGCTTTGGCGCTTTCTGGCATCGCGGTCGGGGTCGCCGCGTTTCTTGTTGCGCAGGCAATCGGCGCGGGGGCCCAGTTGGAGATGGATCGGGCCGTCGAGGCGTTTGGCACCGATCTCCTTCTGGTGAAGCCCCTGCCGGTGAAGGTGCGCGCAGATCGGCGGCAGTTTGCAGGTTTTGCCACGACGCTTCAGCCTGAGGATGTCGTGGCGATTGCCGCGCTGCCGTCGATCCGTGCGGCAGCCCCAGCCATCGAGGAATCGGTGCGCGTGAAGGCGGGCGCCATCGCCGTCCGGACGAAGGTGCGTGGGACCACCGAGGCTTATTTGCGGCTGCGTCGTTTCGTCGTGGCGGAAGGGCGGTTCCTTTTGCCAGAGGACGAGTGCGCTGCCGGTCGCGTGGCCGTGCTCGGGGCGAGCGTGGCGCGGGCGCTGTTTCCCGAGGGAGGCGCTGTCGGCCGTGAGCTTCGTGTCCGCGGCGTGCCCTTCGAGATTGTCGGGACGCTCGCACCCAAGGGGGCGACGACGGATAGTGCCGACCAGGATAACCAAGTGCTCGTGCCGATTTCCACTGCGTTGCGCCGGGTATTCAATGCCCGGTGGCTCACCTCGGCCTATGTGGGTGTTGCGGAGCCGTCGGCCATGGACGAGGCGGAAACGGCTGTCGCGACGCTTTTGCGCGCGAGGCATCGGCATGGCTCGGGCGAGTGGACGGATGATTTTGCCGTGCAGAACACGGTCAAAACCCGCGCCGCGCAGAGCGAGCTCACGGCCGCGCTGGGCCGCTACGGTTCGGGGCTCGCGCTGGTCGCCCTCTTCGTCGGCGGAGCGGGCATGCTGGCGCTGATGCTGCTCTCCGTGCGTGAACGCACCGGCGAGATCGGCCTGCGTATGGCGATTGGCGCGCGCCCGCGTGACATCCTTTTCCAGTTTCTCGCCGAATCGGGGATACTCGCGGTCGCCGGTTGGATGGTCGGCGTCGTGCTCGGCGGGTTGGGCACGGTTGCTGTCGCGTTGGGCACTGGGTGGACGATTGTCGTGCCGGCCCAGTCTGGGGTGATCGCGTTGGCGATAGTCGTTGCCATTGGCATCGGATTTGGGGCGCTGCCGGCGGGGCGTGCGGCCCGGATACCTCCGGTGAAGGCGATCGCTTCGGCATAGTGCGCACGGGCATCTCCGTGGTTGTCTTTGGTGGGGGAGGCCGGAAGGCTGCGGCTTCTTTTATGAGCAGCCTCCTTCGTGTAACTGTACTCCTGTGGCTGGTGGTCGCGACGGCGTTCGCGGCACGGCCTTTCGCACAAGAATCCAGCGACCTCCCGGCCGATCCGGCAGCACGCTTCGGCACGCTGCCCAACGGCGTGCGCTATGTGATCCGCGCCAATGCCGAGCCGAAGGGGCGCGCTGCGCTTCGCTTCGTCGTGCTGGCGGGCTCCTTCATGGAAACCGAGCGCGAGCGCGGCATCGCCCACTATCTGGAGCATATGTCGTTCAACGGAAGCACGCACTATGCGCCGGGCACTTTGGTGGAGTTTTTCCAGCGCCTAGGCATGAACTTCGGCGGAGATACCAACGCGTACACTTCGTTTGACCGCACGGTGTACATGATCGATCTGCCGGACACGAAGGCTGAGACGCTCGCCGAGGGCTTTCGCGTGTTTTCTGACTACGCCGGAGGACTGCTGCTGGAGCAGAAGTCGGTGGAGAAGGAGCGCCCGATCATCCTGGCTGAGATGCGCACGCGCGACACCGTCCAGTACCGGATGATGATGGCGACGCTCGGATTCGCGCTGCCCGACACGCTGCTGAGCCAGCGCATGCCGATCGGCGCGAAGGAGGTGATCGAACAGGTGCAGCGCGAGGATTTCGTGCATTTCTACAACACGTGGTACCGCCCCGAGCGCATCGCGGTGGTGGCTGTCGGCGATTTTGATCCGGCTCAGGTGGAAAAACAACTCGCCGAGGCGATGGCACCGGTGGCGGACCGTGCGCCGGCCCTGCCCGATCCGAATCCAGGCAGCCTCGCCAGGTTTGAGGGCGTGCGCGCGTTTGCTCATTTCGAGCGCGAGGCGCCTGCCACCACGGTGTCGATCATGGCGCTCTCGCCGTACGCGAAGGAGGCCGATACGCGCGCAAACCGGTTGAAATACCTGCCGCGCGGGCTGGCGCTGGCGATGGTCAACCGTCGTCTGGCGATCCTCGCCAAGCAGGAAGGCGCACCGTTTCTCGGTGGACAAACCAGCGTGCAGGAGGTGCTCGATTTCTACCGCGAGGCCACTATCGAGTTGATGTGCAAACCGGACCAGTGGCAGGCCGCGCTGGGCGTCGCCGAGCACGAGCTGCGGCGCGCGCTGGAGCACGGTTTCCAAAAGGCCGAGCTCGCCGAGGCTGTCGCCAACATGCGGGAGGGTTTGGAAAACGCCGTAAAGACGGCCAGCACCCGCCGCTCGCCCGATCTCGCGATGGCGATCTCGGATAGCGTGGCCGACGACAATGTCTTCACCTCGCCCGAGACGGACCTCGCGCTCTACGCACCGCAGCTCGCCGAGGTGACGCCCGAGACCTGCACCGAGGCGCTGCGGAGTGCCTGGGCCGTGCCGCAACGCCATGTGCTCGTCGTGGGCAACGCGCAAATTGAGGGCGACGCCCCGACGGTGGTCGCGCAGGCTTACGAGCGCGCGCATGCCGAGGCGGTCGCGGCGCCGGAAAAGATCGCTGATGCGGCGTTTGCCTACACGGATTTCGGCCCGGCGGGCAACGTGGCGGAATCGCGTCGCGTGGAAGATCTCGATGCCACGCTGGTCACGTTCGCCAACGGCGTCCGGTTCAATTTTAAGAAGACCGATTTCGAGGCCAACCAGGTGCATGTGTCGGTGCGCATCGGCAACGGCCAGCTCGCGGAACCGAAGGACCAGACGGGGCTGTCGGTGTTTGCCACGAGCACGTTTGTGGCGGGCGGACTGGGACGCCACAGCGCGGATGATTTACAGCGCCTGCTCGCCGGCAGGACGCTGGGCCTGAATTTTGCGGTCAACGACGATGCGCTTGTGTTGAGCGGTACGACCAACCGCGAGGACTTGTTGCTGCAGCTTCAGCTGATCGCTGCGCATATCACCGATCCGGGCTACCGGCCCGAGGCGCTCCGACAGATCCGCAAGGCGATCGAGCCATACTACAACCAGCTCGCGCACGTGCCGCAGGGGCCGCTCATGCTCGAAGTGCCGCGCCTGCTGGCGAGCGGCGACGCCCGCTTCGGCCTGCCGCCGCGCGAGGTGTTGCTCAGCCGCACGCAAGAGGAGTCGAAGACGTGGCTGACGCCGCAGCTGGCGGAGGGCGCCGTCGAGGTCGCCATTGTGGGCGATATTGACATCGACGCCACGGTGGCAGCCGTCGCGCGCACGCTGGGTGCGTTGCCCAAGCGCGGCGAGCGTCCGGCCTTCGCGGCCGAGCGCGTGGTGAAGT
>ENA-UOWO01001508-UOWO01001508.1-activated-sludge-metagenome-genome-assembly--contig:-NODE-1508-length-30751-cov-6.882591_pt1 | contig 30751 bp, 27 predicted proteins | sample MGYA00238148_ERZ761564 | MGnify/ENA primary metagenome ERZ761564 (study PRJEB28885, sample SAMN05720194) | activated sludge metagenome | isolation source: Anaerobic digester | place: USA...
CGATCCGGGAGCTGTGCGGGGTCGCCGACCAGGCGATGTACGCCGACGCACTGACCGCGTTCCTGGCTCCGGCCGGCTCCTGATCCCCGCCCGGGCGGCCCGCGCGGCTCGGCGACGATCCCACGAGTGGCAGGATCGGCAAGCGTGAGAATTGCAGTCCTGGCCGGCGGAGTCGGCGGCGCGAAGTTCCTGCTCGGCGTCAAGCGTTACCTGGGCCGGCCGGCCTTCGGCCCGGCCCCCGCGGACGAGCACCTGATCACGGCGATCGTGAACACCGCCGATGACATCCGGCTGCACAACCTGCAGATCTGTCCCGATCTGGACTCGTGCATGTACACCCTCTCCGGGGTCTCCGACCGGCAGCGCGGCTGGGGCCGGGCCGACGAGACCTGGACCGTGTCCGGCGAGCTGGCCGGCTACGACGCCGAGGCGCCCTGGTTCGCCCTGGGCGATCGGGACATCGCCACCCACCTGGTCCGGACCCGGATGCTGGACGCGGGCTACCGGCTCTCCGACGTCACCGACGCGCTGTGCCGGCGGTGGCAACCGGGGCTGACCCTGCTGCCGATGACCGACGACCGGGTCGAGACCCATGTGGTCGTCGAGGACCCGGCCGCCGCCCCGGACGCCGACCGGCCGGCCGGCACCCCGGGACCGCTGGTCGCCCTGCACTTCCAGGAATGGTGGATCCGCTATCAGGCCAAGCTGCCGGCGTTGTCCATCAGCCCGATCGGCGCCGAGGAGTCCACGCCCGCGCCCGGCGTGCTCGATGCGATCGCCGAGGCCGACCTGGTGCTGATCGCCCCGTCCAACCCGGTGGTGTCGATCGGCCCGATCCTGGCCGTGCCGGGCATCGCCGACGCGCTGCGGGCCACCGCCGCCCCGGTCGTCGGCGTCTCCCCGATCATCGGTGCCGCCCCGGTCCGCGGGCACGCCGACAAGTGCCTGGAGGCGGTCGGGGTTCCGGTCAGCGCGCAAGGGGTGGGCCGGCACTACGGGGCCCGGTCCGATGGCGGGGTGCTCGACGCCTTCCTGATCGCGCCGGACGACCGGGCCACCGTGCCCGGGGTGACCGTGGCGGGCCGGCCGCTGCTGATGACCGACCCCGAGCACTCCGCCGAGATGGTCGCGGCCTGCGTCCAGGTGGTCGGTCGTGGCTGACCGGCCCACCCCGGGTGACCCCGACGACCCCACTCCGGACGGGGCCGCCCCCGCCGGGCTGCAGCTGCTGCCGATCACCGGGCTGCCCGAGTTCCGGCCCGGCGACGACCTGGCCGGCGCCATCGCCGCGGCCGCGCCCTGGCTCGCCGACGGCGACGTCCTGCTCGTGACCTCCAAGGTGGTCAGCAAGGTGGAGGGGAGGTTGATCCCCTCCCCCACCGACCCCGAGGAGCGCGACGCGCTGCGCCGGCGGCTGATCGACGAGGAATCGGTGCGCCTGGTCGCCCAGATGGGCCGGACCAAGATCGTGGAGAACCGGCTCGGCATCGTCGCCGCCGCGGCCGGTATCGATGCCTCCAACGTGCTGCCGGACGAGATCGCCCTGCTGCCCGACGACCCGGATGCCTCCGCGGCCCGGCTGCGAGCGGCGTTCGCCGACCGGGGCCTGGACGTCGGGGTGATCATCACCGACACCCAGGGCCGAGCCTGGCGGCTGGGGGTCACCGATGTGGCCATCGGCGCAGCCGGGCTGTCCGTGTTGACCGATCACCGCGGCGACGTCGACGCCTACGGCAACGAGCTGGTCGTCACCCAGGTGGCCGTCGGCGACGAGCTGGCCGCGGCCGGCGACCTGGTGAAGGGCAAGCTCGGCCAGGTCCCGGTGGCCGTCGCCCGCGGCCTGCGGGCCTCGGGCCCGGGATCGCTCGTCCCGGACGCCGAACACCGGACCGCCCGCTCGCTGATCCGGCCCCGCGAGGAGGACCTGTTCCGGCTGGGCACCGACCTGGCGGTGGCCCAGGGGCGGCGCGAGGCGGTGCTGCTGCGGCGCACCGTGCGCGAGTTCGCCGACGAACCGGTCGACCCGACGGTGCTGGCCCGCTGCGTGGACATCGCGCTGACCGCGCCGGCTCCGCACCACACCCGGCCGGTGCGCTTCGTCTGGGTCCGCGAGCACCGGGCCGCTCTGCTGGAGGCGATGCTGGCCGCCTGGGAGGCCGACCTGGCCGCGGACGGCTGGAGCGCCGAGCGCATCGCCCGCCGCACGGCCCGCGGGCGGGTGCTGCAGGGCGCGCCGGAGATCGTGGTCCCGATGATCACCGGGGACGGCCGGCACGACTACCCCGACGAACGCCGCCGGTCGGCCGAACGCACCATGTTCACCGTCGCCGGCGGCGCCGCCGTGCAGGCCCTGCTCGTCGCCCTGGCCGCCGAAGGGCTGGGCTCGGCCTGGATCTCATCGACCATCTTCTGCCCGGCCGTGGTCCATGCGGTGCTGAACCTGCCCTCGGACTGGGAGCCGCTGGGCGCGGTGGCCGTCGGGCACCCGAGCACGCCGATCGACGCGCCCCGGCCACCGGCCGGCGGTGGGCTGGTGCTGCGGTGAGCGCCCCGCCGCTGGCCCCGGTCACCGAGGCCGACCGGACCCTGCACGCCGACGTCACCGCGGTGCTGGCGGCGTGGCCGGCTCCGAATCCCGGCCAGGCCGCCGTGCGCGAAGCCTTCCTGGGGTTCTTGGCCGCCCGCCCCGACGCCACCCGGCGCCAGTGCGCGCCCGGCCACATCACCGCCAGCGCGGTCGTGCTCAGCGCCGACCGGCGGCAGGTGCTGCTCACCCTGCACCCGCGGATCGGTCGCTGGGTGCAGCTCGGCGGGCACTGCGAGCGCACCGACCGCACCCTGGCCGGCGCGGCCCTGCGGGAGGGCACCGAGGAATCGGGCATCGAGGGGCTGGTCATCGACCCCGTCCCGGTGCACCTGGACGTGCACCCGCTGACCTGTTCGCTGGGCGTGCCGACCCGGCACTTCGATATCCGCTTCCGGATCATCGCCCCGGCCGGCGCGCGCCCGGTGATCTCGCCCGAGTCCGACGACCTGCGTTTCTGGCCGGTCGACGACCTGCCGCCCGGGTTCGACCGCGCCGACCGGGAGCTGATCGACGCCGCCCTGGGCACCGGGACATCGGTCATCTGAGCAGCGTGAACTTCTCCCAGAGCCCGATCGCCGTGCGGTTGGCGATCAGTGGCGAGTTCCCGGCGCTCTCGGCGCAGACGTACCTGTTGTTGGCGTTGGACTGCAAGCTGAAGGTGCCGTCGGAGTTTGTGATCAGCCGGAAGGTCTCCCACAGTCCGACCGAGTAACGATTGGCGATCAAGGGCTGACTGCCGGCCGCCTCGGCGCAGACGTACATGTTGTTGGCCTGTGCCCGGAGCGCCACCGCTCCGCCACCCATGTCGATCATGGTGAAGGTCTCCCATGGCCCCAGGGCCGACCGGTTGGCGATCAACGACGCCCCGCCGGCACTCTCGGCACAGACCAGGCGGGAGTTGACCTGCGACCGGACACCCACCCGCTGACCGCCCGAGCCGCCCGCCTGGATCTTCTGCACCAGCGCGGGCAGCGCCGGGTCGCTGGGAGCCACGTCGATCTCGAAATGCATCGCATCGACCGTGCCTCGATAGTCGCCACCCCAGTAGATGACGTCACCACAAAAGGCCAGAATTGCCCGGATGGCATTCACCTGATTGTTATCGAAACCCCGGCTGACCGGGGCCCCGTTCGGGTGAAGCACCGCATTGAGGTCAATAGCCGTACCCGAAGCGTGATTGGACCACACGCTGGGGTTGTTGACATTCTTTCGGTAGTCGTACCCCCAGCACTGCCCGGATCGCAGCCCTTCCACCTCGCGGTTGAACCGCCCGGCGACGTACATCAGGACGGTCGCGACGTCACCGGACCGCACCGGAATCTGGATCGAGGTGCCCGGAACGGTGAAGTTGGCCACCCCAATGGCCGAGGCCGGGGTCCCCACCGGCCACCCGTTGTAGGACGTCTCCGTCGCAGCGGCAGCGAATGTTCTTGCTGCGCCGACCCTTCCGGCAAAATGTGGATCGTCGGCGGTAGGACCGCAGGCACCCGCAGCCGGCGCTGTCGAGGCCAGGGCCAGCGCCGGGTTCGCCCACCCCCCGAGGCTGACCGCTCCCGCCGCGGCGATCGCCGCACCGGCCCGCAAAACGCTCCTTCGAGATACTCCTGCGTGCTGGTCGCACATCGACAGATCCCTTCGTCGGGGTTGCCCTGCCAGAGCCGGGGTCGACTAATCGCGCAGCATCGACCATCGGGACCGGGCCGGCGAATTGAGTCGTGGTGACCATACCCGGCGTTTTCTGCGTATGCGCAGGCGCACAGCCGGCCCACAGGAGAACACCTGAGGTGCCTCGACAATTCGAGGAACAATGTCCGTTCTGCCCGGAAAATAGTCGTGAATACCGGCCCGATTAACGCGCGGACGCCGATCCGACCGCGACCTACTGCAGGTCGGCGTGCACCATGCGGGCGACGACCTCATCGAACCCGACCGTGGGCGTCCAGCCCAGCCGGCTCCGCGCGCGGCCGGCATCTCCGGTGAGCTCGACCGCGTCCACGGGGCGGACGAAGGCCGGGTCGACGCGGACGTACCGCTCCCAGTTCTCGATCCCGGCGGCCGCGAACGCGGCGGCGACGAACTCGCTGACCGTGTGGGACGTTCCGGTGGCGATCACATAGTCATCGGGCTCGGGATGCCGAGCGGCGCGCACCATGGCGTCCACGTAGTCCGGCGCCCACCCCCAGTCGCGGCGGGCGTCCAGGTTGCCCAGGGCCAGTTCCTCCTGCTCGCCACGCGCGATCAGCGCCGCCCCTTGGGTGATCTTGCGGGTGACGAAAGCCGGCGGACGGCGGGGTGACTCGTGGTTGTAGAGGATGACCGTCGTGGCATGCAGGCCCCGTCCGCGGTAGACCCGGGCCATGTGATGGGCGTAGGCCTTGGCCGCGCCGTACGGGGTGACCGGAGCGATCGGCGTGGTCTCGTCCTGCGGGGACACCGCCGGATTGCCGAAAATCTCGGCGCTGGAGGCCTGCACCACCCGCACCGGACGGCCCAGCCGCTCGCTCAGTTCCCAGCCGGCCTGCAGCAGGCCGGCGGCAGCCAACCCGGACACCTGGCCGGTCGCCAGGGGCTCCTGCCAGGACCGTGCCACCGAGGAGATCCCGGCCAGGTTGTAGATCTCGTCGGGTTCGACCCGGCCCAGCAGCCCAGCGACGGCGGCGGCATCGGTCAGGTCGGCGACGTGGACGTGGACTCCGGGATAGGCCCGCTCGACCTGCTCGACCTCACCGGGGTCGCGGACCATCCCGTGCACCGTCGAGCCCTCGGCCAGCAGTTGCTCGGCGAGGTACCCACCGTCCTGGCCGGTAATCCCGGTGATGAAGGCGATCGGCATGGAGCGAGATCCGGCGATCAGCGGCCGGCCAGCGCGCGTTGCTCGGCCAGGTCCGCGTCGACCATCATGGTGACCAGTTCCGGGAAGGACACCTGGGGCGTCCAGTCCAGTCGAGTGCGGGCCTTGCTGGCATCGCCGATGAGCAGGTCCACCTCGGCCGGCCGGAAGAACCGGGGGTCCACCACGACCAACTTGGACCAGTCCTCGATGCCGACCCGGGCGAAGGCGATGTCCAGGTACTCGCGGATCGAGTGGGTCTCCCCGGTCGCCACCACGTAGTCGTCGCCGGCGTCGGCCTGCAGCATCCGCCACATCGCATCGACGTAGTCCCCGGCGAAGCCCCAGTCCCGCTTGGCGTCCAGATTGCCCAGCGACAGGCTCTCCTGCAGGCCCAGCGAGATGCGGGCCACCGCGCGACTGATCTTGCGGGTGACGAACTCAGGCCCACGGCGCGGCGACTCGTGGTTGAACAGGATCCCCGACGAAGCGTGCATCCCGTAGGACTCGCGGTAGTTGATGGTCATGTAGTGGCCGTAGACCTTGGCCACCCCGTAGGGCGAGCGCGGCCACAACAGGGTCTCCTCGGACTGCGGCACCTGCTGCACCTTGCCGAACATCTCCGACGAGGACGCCTGGTAGAAGCGGACCTTGGACAGGTCGTCACCGCAGTACAGGCGAGTGGCCTCGAGCATGTTGAGCACGCCCAGGCCGGTGACCTCACTGGTCAGGCGGGCGTTCTCCCAGGAGTAGGCCACGAACGAGATCGCCCCGAGGTTGTAGACCTCGTCCGGGGCCGCCGTGTTCATCGCCCGCATCAGGCTCGACAGATCGGTGAGATCGCCGGTGACGATCTGGACCCCGGGGATCTCCTGCTCCAGCAGGTCGCGCTTGGGGTTGTTCTGCCCGCGGACGAGGCCGAACACCTCATAGCCCTTGGCGAGCAGCAGTTCGGACAGGTAGAGGCCATCCTGTCCGGTCACTCCGGTGATGAGGGCACGAGGCATGAAGAGGAGATCTCCCATCGGGACATGTCGAGCACGTGAAGGGGATGGTAGCGCGGGACACCCCGGTACTTTGTTCAGGTGACCGACGCACCCCCCGTGTCTGCCCAGGTGGACAGCTGGATCTCAACCGGCCGCAATGGCGAGGATGTCGTCCTGCGGCGGGCCCTGGCGCGCATCGGCACGGGTCGGCTGCTGGAGTTTCGCCACCCGGCCGAGCCGGCCGCATTGCAGTCATTGGTCGACGTGGGGTGGTCCGGCTCGTTCGCGTCGGTGGCCGAGCTGGCCTACCCGGCGGCCGCCGCCGATCGGATCGCCGCGCTCGGTCCCGGAGATCTGCACGTGGTCCTGGTCGCCGGCGATGTTGATCCGGCCGATCCGGGACCGCTGCTGCGGCTGGCCCAGGCCGACCCGTGGGTGTTGGTCGTGGGGGTGCATCCGGCCCAGGATCGGGGCCCGCTGGCCGCGGCGCTGGCCGAGGTCGGGTACCGGGGCACGCTGTATGACGGCGTGTCGGCGTACTTCGTCGCCGCCCCGCACGAGCAGGATCTGGGGGTGTCCCTGAGCTACCCGGCCTGTGCACGGGACGACTACGTCCCCCGCCTGACCGCCCAGGCCCTGCAGGCCGCCCGGCTTCGTGAGGCCCAGGCGGTGGAATCGGCGTTGCGCTGGCGCGAGAAGGCGGTGCAGTCCTGGGCCGATGCCAGCGTCGGCGGCATCGGCAGCCTTCAGGATGTGCGTCAGTTGCGCGAGCATGCCGACGACCTGGCGACGCAGTTGCGACTGCTGCAGCAGACGGTGTCCTGGCGCGTGACCGCCCCGCTTCGGACCGTCCGCCGGTTCCGGGGCGGGTCCGCCCGATGAGCGCCGCCGCGGAGCCGCTCGCCCCCGCGAACCCGACGTCGGCCCGGGCGGCCCTGGCCCAGCGATTGCGAGCGGTCGCAGCGGTGTTGCTGGACACGTCACCGACACCGGTCACGGCGCCCGAGCGTGACGCCGCCACCATGCTGGCGGAGATCGCCCGGGCGCTCATCGACGATCCGCGCAACGAGCGCATCTGGCTGGCCCTGTCCGGCATCGCCGGGGCCTTTCCGACCCGGGACGAAGTGGACCGGGTCCGCCGTCGGATCGAACTCGCCGACCCCGACGAGGTGGCGGTCGTCCTGCTCGAACAGGGCATGGCGTCGGTCGGCGAGAGCGGCTCGCCGCTGGCGCACGTGGCCGTCGCGACGGGTCGCGTTCTGGTCGATGTGGACTTCACCGCGCGGCACGACCTGCACACCGGCATCCAGCGCGTGGTCCGGCAGACCGTTCCGCTCTGGCACGCCGTTCACGACATCCTTCCGGTGGCCTGGACCGCCGGCCGGGGCGCGATGCGCCGGCTCGACGAGATCGAGGCTCGACGCATCCACGACTGGTCCGCGGACCGTCGCACCGACGGCGGCCTGGACGACCCGGATCGGATCACCGAACTGGACGACCAGATCGTCATTCCCTGGCGGTGCGTCATCGTGATGCCCGAGGTACCGCAGATGGACATCGCCCCCCGGATTGCCGCCATCGGCGCCTGCTCCAACAACCGGTTGGTCGCCGTCGGCCATGACGCCATTCCGCTCCTGTCCGCCGACACGGTGGATCTGGAGGAGCCCCGCAAGTTCATGACCTATCTGACGGCCCTGAAATTCGCCGACCGGATCGCGGGGGTCAGCCGTTCGTCGACCGCCGAATTCGCCGCCTACGGATCCATGCTCTCCTCCCAGGGCTTGCCCGGGCCGGCCACCGTGGCGGTCCCGCTGCCGGTCGAGTTCGCCGCCGCCGACGACAGCGCCGGCCCGCCGAGCCCGGCCGCCGACGACCCCAACGCCGCCGACGAGACAACCACCGAGGATCCGACACGTCCGGAGGTGGTGGTGGTGGGCAGTCATGATGCCCGCAAGAACCACCTGGCGGTGTTGCACGCGGCGGAGGTGTTGTGGCAGGAGGGTGTGCGATTCCGACTGTCCTTCATCGGCAGCGGCGGGTCCAACCAGGAGTTCCTGCGGCGGTTGCGGCTGTTGCAGCATCGCGGGCGGGCGGTCCGACTGCGAACCGGATTGTCCGATGCGCAGCTGCGCCGGGCGGTGGCGGACGCCCGGTTCACGGTCTTCCCGTCCCTGCACGAGGGATACGGTCTTCCCGTCGCCGAGTCGATCGCCCTGGGCACTCCGGTGATCACGACGTTCTACGGGTCGACCGCGGAGATCGCCGAGGAAGGCGGGGCGATCACCGTCGACCCGCGGGACGACGCCTCGTTGACCGCGGCGATGCGGCAGCTGTTGACCACCGATACGGAGATCGACCGGCTACGGGCCGAGATCGAGCGGCGCCGCGAGAGGAGCTGGCAGGACTATGCCGACGAGCTATGGGACGCCCTTGTTCGACCGGTTCTTCGCGACGCTCCCGGGTCGGGCGACGTTGAAGGGCACCCGGCTGCTGGCTGAGCTGAACCTGCGTCGGACCGATGCCCGCAACACGGTGCCCGCCCTCGTGCGGGACATCGACCGGCACGGCGCCCATCGCCGGCGGGCCCTGCAGGACCGGATGGGGGTCCTGTTGGCTGCGCTGGCGGTCCCCCGGCCGGCGGCCGGCGGCACCCGAGCGCTGGTGGACGCGGTCATCACCGCACTCCATCCGCTGGACCCGGCCAAGGCTTGGCTGATGCTGGGTGTGCTCGGCGGCCGGCTGCCCGTGGCGGACGACGTCGTCAATGTCGTTCGGCTGGCCCGGACCGACGGCCCGGTGGCCGCGATCCGCCCGGCCATCTGGAGCGGGCCGACCCCCCGGGTGCTCGACGCCGGCCCGTTCCGGCCGGTGGAGGTGATCTCCGGGGCGGTCCTGGTGGACGTCGACCACACCGCCAAGGTCGATTTCGCCACCGGGATCCAGCGGGTCACCCGGGAATCGGTGCGGCGCTGGGCGGGGTCGCACGAGGTGGTCTTCGTCGGCTGGCACGAGGACCGCCCGGCGCTGCGGCGGCTCACCCCGGCGGAGGCCCGCCGGGCCTGCTGGGGCGGCCCCGCCGTCGCCGACCCGGACCCGGGACCGATCTTGATCCCGATCGACTGTCGTTACCTGCTGCCGGAGCTGGCCACCGAACCGGTACGAACCGGGGCCCTGCTGTCCCTGGCCCAGCACTCGTCCAACCGCCTGGCCGTCATCGGCTACGACATGTGCCCGATCACCGTGCCGGAAACCTGCGGGCCGGCCATGCCGGCCGCGTTCGCCCGCAATCTGGCCGCCGTCCGGTACGCCGACGCGGTGGCCACCATCTCCGAAGCCGCCGCCGTGGAGTACCGCGGCTGGGCCGCCATGCTGCCGCAGATCGGCATCCCCGGCCCGCTGGTCACCGCCTGCGTGCTGCCCAACGAGGGCGCTGAGGTCAGCGAGGGCGCCTTGGCGGCCGGCGCGGATCGGTTGCTGGTGGGCGGCTTGCCGATGGTGCTGGTCGTGGGCAGCCATGAACCGCGCAAGAACCACCTGGCGATCCTGCATGCCGCGGAGCTGTTGTGGCGGCGCGGGCTGGCTTTCAGCCTCACGTTCATCGGGGGCAACTCCTGGAGCAGTGACGAGTTCGTGCACCGGCTGCAAGCCCTGCAACTGCGCGGACGGCCGATCGAGTCGATCTCGGCCGCCGACGACGACCTGCTGTTCGCCGGCTACCGGCTGGCGCGCTTCACCGTCTTTCCCTCGTTCAACGAAGGATTCGGGCTGCCCGTGGTGGAGTCCATCGCCTGCGGCACGCCGGTGATCACCTCGGACTTCGGATCGATGCGGGAGATCACCGCCGACGGTGGGGCGTTGCTGGTCGATCCCCGCGACGACCATGCGCTGGCCGCCGCCATGCACACGCTGCTCACCGACGACGCCGAGCTGGAACGACTGGCCAAACAGGCCCGCGGACGACCGGTCCGCACCTGGGACGACTACGCCGACCAGGTGTGGCAGATCCTCAACCCGGAAGGTGTGGGTCAGTGACCACTCAAAAAGACCTGCGCAACGAGCGACTGGCGGCCGAACCGTTGGTGCCGGCCGGCCCGGTCAGCGGGTTCGTCGGGGGCACCGCCGACTCGGTCCGAGGTGTATGGCGCTACCGCGAGCTGCTGGATCTGCTGGTCAAGCGGGAACTCAAGAGCCGGTACAAGGACAGCGCGCTGGGCTTCCTGTGGTCGCTGATCCGGCCGCTGACCCAGCTGCTGATCTACTACATCGCGATCGGCCAGTTCCTCGGGGCGGCCCGCTCGATCCCCGACTTCGCCATCTACATCTTCACCGGCCTGACCGCCTGGGGGCTGTTCAGCGACATCATTTCCACCGGGACCGGTTCGATCGTGGCCAACGGTGGGCTGGTCAAGAAGATCTACCTGCCGCGCGAGGTGTTCCCGCTGTCGGTGATCGGCTCGGCGATCTTCAACTTCGTCATCCAACTGGTCATCCTGGTGATCGCGGCCATCCTGGCCAGCGAACCACCGAGCCTGCTCGGCTGGGGGTACGTGCTGCTGGGCACCATCCTGCTGCTCATCTACGCCACCGCAGCAGCCTTCCTGTTGTCGGCGATCAATGTGTACCTGCGGGACGTGCAGTACCTCGTCGAGGTGGCGCTGATGGTCGGCTTCTGGCTCTCCCCGATCGTCTACGCGTGGAGTTTCGTGCACGACGCGCTGCACTCCGACCTGCTCAACAACCTCTATCTGGCCAACCCGGTCACCCTCGCCGTCCTGGCCTTCCAGCGCGGGCTGTGGGTGGCCGGAGCCGGGGTGCCGCAGCCGACCGACCTCGGGTTGCGGATCGTCATCGCCGTGGCCATCGGGCTGCCCATCCTCTGGCTCTGTCAACGGGTGTTCGCCCGCCTGCAGAGCAACTTCGCGCAGGAGCTGTGATGCCGCCGATCGTTGCCGCGCCCAGCGGCGTCACCGTGGTCAAGGTGGCCGGCGCGAGCAAGCGCTTCGTCATCCGCAAGGAAAAATCGCTCAAGGAGCGACTGGTCAACATGGGCCGGTCCCGGGCGCACAAGGACGACTTCTGGGCGTTGCGCGACATCGACCTGGAGATCCACAGTGGATCCACCGTCGGCCTGATCGGGCCCAACGGCTCGGGGAAGTCGACGCTGCTCAAGCTGATCGGCGGCATCCTGCAGCCGACGTCGGGCACCGTCGAGCACCGGGGCCGGTTGGCCGCCCTGCTGGAACTGGGCGCCGGCTTCCACCCCGATCTGACCGGCCGCGAGAACGTCTACCTCAACGCATCGATCCTGGGCCTGTCGCGCAAGCAGACTTCCCAGTTCTTCGACCAGATCGTCGCGTTCTCCGGGATCGAGCCCTTCATCGACACCCAGGTCAAGTTCTATTCATCCGGCATGTACGTCCGGCTGGCCTTCGCGGTCTCCGTGCACGTCGACCCGGATGTCCTGCTGGTCGACGAGGTGCTGGCCGTCGGCGACGAGCCCTTCCAACGCAAGTGCATGGACCGGATTCGCCAGTTCCAGGCCGAGGGCCGCACCATCATCCTGGTCACCCACGGCCTGGACGCGGTGGCCGACCTGTGCGACCGGGCGGTCGTGCTCGAACACGGGCAGATCGTCCTCGACGGCGATCCGGTGGACGCGCTGCGGCACCTGCGGGCCGATTTCGAGGCGATGCGGCAGGACGACATCGATTCCCAACGGGACGAGGCACCGCAGGAGATCGCGCAGGCCCGGGTCACCGGTGTCTCGGTCACCGACCCGGGCGGCGAACCGGTCACGGTCATCGTTCCTGGGGCCGGACTGCTGGTCAATGTCGACGTGGCCGTCGACGGCCAGGTCACCGACCCGGTGCTGGGCATCAGCATCGACAGCATGCTCGGGCAGGTGGTCTTCGGCATCAACACCCGTCTGATGGGCCTGCGGCTGGATCCGATGACCGGCCGGTCCCGGCACACCTTCCGGCTCGACGACGTCCGGCTCGGCGAGGGCCAGTACACGATCCACGCCGCGATCGCCCGCGACGGCGGCGTCGAGCTGAACCGGATGCTCAACGGCGCCTCGTTGTCCGTGCACTCCAAGGGCCAGAGCGTCGGTTTCCTGAACGTCGACACCGAGTTCTTGTCCGACCAACCACGGATTCGTGTCGATTGACCTTCCCGAGGTGCCCTCCGGTACAGTCGGCTCATAGAATTGACGCCATTGTACAGGATGTGATTGTCGTTACTCTGAGTGATTCAGAATCGTCGTCGCCGGGGACCTACCGTCCCGGGTATTTTGAGACCCGATTGGCGCCCAATCCCAGCCGGACGGCCACCTGGCGGCACATCTGCAGCTATCTGGCCCGCTTCATTCCCCCCGAGTCGTCAGTTCTCGAGCTCGGCGCCGGTTGGTGCGATTTTTCCAACAGCGTGCAGGCGATGCGCGTCGTCGCCATGGACATTGACTCGGTCGTCCAGCGAGCGGCGGCGCCGCACGTGGAGGCGCGCGTCGGGGATTGCACCGATCTGTCCGACCTGCCCGACGATTCTTTTGACATTGTTTTCGCCTCCAACCTTCTGGAGCACCTGGAGCGGCCACAGGCCGAGAGATTGCTGGCCGGGGCAGCTCGGGTGCTTCGGCCCCGGGGCCGCCTGATTCTGATTCAGCCGAATTTTCGGCTCAACCCCGGCGGGTATTTCGATGACTTCACCCATGTCGCGATCTACACCGATCGTTCGCTGCGGGACTATCTGGCCTCGCTCGGCTGGACGACCGAGGTGGCGCAAGCACGGTTCCTGCCGCTGACGATGAAGAGCCGCGCATCGCGACTGACTTTCCTGGTTCCGGCCTATCTCCGTTCGCCGATCAAACCGCTGGCCGGCCAGATGATGTTCGTTGTCCGCCCGCCCAGCGACCGATTCTGAGCCTCGCGCACACCAATTACCTGGAGATCTCCCCATGTGGCATGGCAAGTCGATCAGCGTCATCCTCCCCACCTATCGAGAAAAGGACAGCATCGCCGCCTGCATCACCGGCTTCGAGAAGCTCGGCATCGTGGACGACATCATCGTGGTGAACAACAACGCCGAGCCCGGCACCTCCGAAGAAGTGGCCGGAACAACGGCACGAGAGGTCATCGAAACACGACAGGGATACGGTGCGGCCATCGCTCGGGGTCTGACCGAATCGACGACCGACCTGGTCTGCGTCTGCGAGCCCGATGGCACCTTCGAACCACGTGACCTGCTCAAACTGCTCGCCTTCACCGATGAATGTGATTTCGTGGTCGGCTCCCGGACCGTCTCGAACTTCATCTGGGATGGGGCCAACATGGGCCTGCTGCTTCGCTGGGGCAACTGGGCGGTCGCGAAGGTGATCGAGGTCATCTACAACACCGCCTATCTCAGTGATGTCGGGTGCACCTTTCGGGTCCTGTCCTGGGACCGTGCCCAGGACATCTCGGCGCACCACCGAAGCTCCGGGTCGGCGTTCGGGTTGGAGATGCTCTTGCTGGCCGTCATCCGGCGCGCACGGATCGTGCAGGTTCCGGTGAATTACTACCCTCGGGTGGGGGAATCCTCGGTGACCGGGCACCTCGGTAAGACCATTCGATTGGGCCTGCAGATGCTGACCATGGTCTTGCGTTACCGCGTGCGGGCCGGACGAATCCGGACGGCCGGCCGCCCGGCCCTGACCCCCACCGAACGCTGACGACGAGGCAGGCCACGTGAATTCACCCCCCGAGGTCGCCGGGCCGCCGACCGAGGTCCGGACGGCCCCGCCCGAGCCACGCGGCTTCGTGGTGTACGCACTGGCGTGCATTCCGGCCGTCCTGGTCGGGATCGCCATCCGTCTGTGGGTCATGCGCTCCCCTCTGCTCCCGCTCAACGCCGACGAGGCGTCGACCGGGTTGCAGGCCTGGGGCGTGCTGCATGGCGATTTCAAGGCGGTGGTTTCCGGCAATCAGTACGGAGCGGCCACCGAGTCGTATCTTTTTGCCCCGTTCCTGGCGATCTGGACCGGCCCGGTCACCCTGCGGGTGCTGTCGATCGTGTTGTCGATCGGTGCCGCGGTCGCCATTTACGTGCTCGCCCGTGAGTTCGTTTCCCGGGCACTGGCGCTCTGCGCGGCCCTGGTCGGCTGGTCTTTGTCGGCTGCCGTCGTCATGGTGTGGACACGCCCGTACATGGGATACACCACCGGGTTCATCGCCGAGGTGGTGGCCATCGTGGCGGCGACGCGCGCGATGGACCGACGGGAGCATCTGGCCCGGCTCGCCGCGGTCGGAGGCTTCGCGGCCGGGTTCGCGATCTTCAGCCACCCGATGTTCGGGATCGTCTCCCTCCTGGCGCTGCTCCCCCCGACCGTCGTGCACATCCGCCAGTTCACCCGGTGGTGGCTCCCGGCCGCCCTCGGGGGGCTGGCCGGGGTCTCCCCGTGGCTGGTATTCATTGCCCGGAACGGGCCACCGTCGGGGCCACAGCTGGAATCGACCTACCTCGGCCGGGTCGGCGGCTTCGTCGTCGACATGATGCCGCGATTGATCGGCCTGCGGGCCGCCGACGGCACGTGGCTGGGCGGAATGGCCTGGCTGGTCTTGCTGATCGTCGGAATCGTGCTGGCGGCCACGCTGGTCGGTCTGCTGCTGGTGTTCCGCCGATCCGGGCCGCGCGGCTGGCCGATCCTGGTCACCGGGGTGCTGGCCTTCCCGGCGCTGTCCGTCGTGCCGGCGCTGGTCGGGCACGCCGACGCCCGTTACGGCTTTCCCTTCATCCCGCCGCTGGTCGTCGGCCTGGCCGGCCTTGGCCTGCTGCTGCCGGCCCGGCGTCAGCAGTCGCCGGTCCTGGTCGCCGTGGTGCCCACCTTGTGGGCGCTGATCGCGTGCGTGCCGATGATCCACCATCAGATCGGCTGGACCACGGACAACCCGGACGCAGGCGCCGAGCAGGCCACCCAGTACCTGCTCGACCACGGGGCGGTGGCCGTCGGCGGCGAGTACTGGGCCACCTATCTGGCCGACTACCTCGCCGACGACGCGCTCAAGGTGCGACCGGACCTGTGGGTGAGATTCCCGGACGACGCCGTCGCCTTCGACCAGATTCCGGTGCAGGATCGGTCCTTCATCTACACGACCGGGTTGCCCCCCAACCTGCCCCTCCCGGCCGACGACTACGAGAAGGTGACGGTCGGCGGGTACGACGTCTACGTTCCCCATGCCGGATGAGCGACCGTCGGGATCGGCCGCCGGCCGGGCCGGCGCGGCCGACGACGTCGCGACCGCGCCGCAGACACCGGACCCAAGGATCACGACCGGGGGGCGCTGGGCCGATCTGACGGCCTCCTGGGGGTCGGCGGCACGGCTCGGCGGCTTGATCTGGCTGGTGTTCACCATCCTGCGCTACCTCACCGCCGCGATTGTCGAATACGTCTTCCAGGCCAATCACGGCCGGTTGCACCTGGGGTTGCCGGGCGTTCTGTCCTTGCCATTCACCTTCGACTCCGCCTATTTCGCCGAGATCGCCAACAACGGCTATTTCGGGGAGCGCTCGTCCCCGACCTGGCCCGCGTTCTTCCCCGGCTACGCACTGGCGATGCGCGTGACTTCACTCGCGTTGACCTTCGATGTGTCCTGGGGTCGGTTGGTGGTCGCCGGCGCGCTGATCAGTGCGGCCTGCTCGTTGATCGCAACCATCGTGGTGTTTCGCCTGGCCCAAGATGTCGCCGGCCGTCGGGCTGGAGCATGTGCCGCCTTGCTGCTGATGGCCTGACCGGCCGCGACATTCCTCTCTGCGGCCTATTCAGAATCCCTGTATCTGGCCCTGGCAGTCGGCGCATGGTGGAACGCGCTCCGGGGCCGCTGGTGGGTCGCCGGCCTGCTGTGCGCGGGCGCCTCGTTGACCCGCGTCAATGGTGTGTTCCTCGCGGTGGCCCTCCTGGTGTTGTTGCTGGTTCGGTGCGCTCGCCGGCAGGAGACCTTCCGGTTTCACAAGCTGCTGGCGGTGGGGGTCGGCTTCCTCGGTGCCGCCGGATATCTTGGATACCTGTGGCTGAAGACGGGCGACATCCAGGCCTGGCAACATGCGCAGACTCTCGGGTGGGGTCGGGAAACGGTGGCGCCGTGGACCTCGTTGACCAACACCATCACTGCGTTCCAGACCGTCGCCGACCCCTTCCAACGCGCCCAATGGGCCATCGATATCGCGGCCGTCACGCTGTGCCTGTTCGCGGCGGGTTACATGGCTTACCACCGTTACTGGGCGGAGCTGACTCTCACGATCATCACAGTCCTCGTGCTTGCCAGTAACGCTTCCTATTTATCCATCATGCGCAACACACTGACGATCTTTCCGTTGTTCGTGATCGGTGGGGTCATCCTGGCCCGCCGCCGCGAATGGATCACGTCAATGGTGTTGACTTTGTCCGGCGTATGGATGATCGGAACCACCGCCCTGTTCACCCTGACCAAATGGGTTGGCTGACGGCAATGACTCGACCCGCCGGCCGTGGGCCGGACGACCGGTTGCTGGTCGGCAGTCGGCGACGCGAAGCCGGCAGGTGACCGATAGGTTGTTCGGGTGACTTCGGATCCGTTCGTGTCCTTCGCTCCGAACCGGGAGGACGTCGTCCTGCATCGGGCATTCAAGGACGTACGTCCCGGCAACTTCCTCGATATCGGCGTTCGTGGGCCCGTCGAGTTGGCGATCAGCCATGCGTTTGCCCGGCTGGGTTGGGCCGGACAGCAGATCCTGGCCGGTGAGCCGACGGACGGTATCGAGGTCCCCGACCAGGACCTTCACTTCGTGGTGGTGGACGGCACACCGGCCGAACGCATCGCTTTGCTCGGGCAGGTGCTGCCTGATGCCGTCCGCCCGTGGGTGCTGGTGCTCAGAGACAGCCGGGACGGCGCCACGGCGCAGGCGGACGGGGTCGCTGTCGAGCCCTTCGCCGCGCGAGGGTACGACCTGTGCCTCAACGACGGGGTGTCGTTGTTCCTGGTCGATCAGGACCGAGCCGGCACCATGCGGGGTGCCCTGTCGTTTCCGGCCAATGTGCGGGACGACGTCGTCTACCACCGCGACCTGGCCCGGGACGAGTCGTTGGCCGACCTCGGTCGGCAGCTCGAGGAACAGACGGCCAAGCTGCGTGAGCGGGACGACACCAACCTGGCGGCCGTGCTCGATTGGCGGCGGTTCGCCGTCGATGCGTGGGCCCGGGCGGCCACGGCCGAGCGCGCCGCCGAAGTTCGTAGCCTGCGCAAGCAGATCGAGCTGAGCTTCAACCACGTCAAGGTCGTCGATCACGAGATCGATCGGCTCCGGGAGGAACTCGACGCCTTTCACCACACCTTTTCCTGGCGGGTCACCGAACCGCTCCGCCGGGTCCGCGGAATCACCCGGCGGAACCCGTCGTGAAGCAGGACCTGCCGGCGGGCGCGGGGCTGCTCGCCGCCGACGAGGTCGATTCGGCGCAGGCCGCGCAGCAGGCGTTGGCCGATCGGCTCGCGGCTGTGGCGCTCCATCTCTTGGCCGAACCGGCACCCCCGAGAGGCACCGATCCCGCCAGTGACGTGGCCGACTTGTTGGAGGCGTGCGTCCGGTCGCTCGCCGCGCGACCGGACAACGACCGCATCTGGCTGCTGCTGACCGCGGTCGCGGCCGCGTACCCCACTCGCGGGCAGGTGGACCGAACGCGCCGCAAGCTGCAGTTGCTGGACGAGCGGGCCGCGGTGCTGGCCGTCCTGTCGGACACCCTGGAGATGGCCGCCGAAGCCGGCGAGTTGGCCGCCCAGATCGACGTGGTGACGGGATCGGTGGTGGTGGATGTCGACCACAGCGCGAAGTTCGACCTGCACACCGGCATCCAGCGGGTGTCGCGCAGCCTGATGCCACTGTGGACGGCGGCCCACGCGGTGGTGCCGGCGGCCTGGACCCCTCAGTGCGGAGCGTTGCGTCACCTCCTGCCGGCCGAACTGGCCCGGGTGGTGGAGTGGAGCGGGATCGCCGCCGACCCCGAGGTGGAGGCGCTGCGGCCGGTGGGCGATCTGGTGAGCACCCGACTGATCGTTCCGTGGCGCAGCGTGTTGGTTCTTGTCGAGGTCCCCCCCAGCGCGGCCTGCGACCGGCTTGCCGCCATCGGCTCCTACTCCGGCAACCGGTTCGTGGCCGTCGTCCACGATGCGATCCCCATCGTCTCGGCCGACATGGTGCCCAGCGAGGACACCAGCAAGTTCGTGCGATTCCTGACTGCCGTCAAGTTCGCTTCCCGCGTCGCCGGAGTATCGGCGTCGGCCGCATCCGAGCTCGCCGGGTATGCCGCCGCCCTGCCCACCCAGGGGCTCACCGGCCCGACCGTCGTCGAGGTGCCACTCGGCGCCCCGCGGGCGGCGGATGTGCAGGACACGGCGACCGGGCAACCTGCGACCGTCGGTGCGCCGACCGTGCTCATCGTCGGCAGTCACGAACCGCGCAAGAACCACCTCGCGGTGCTGCACAGCGCCGAAGTGCTGTGGCGGGAGGGCCTCTCTTTCTCGCTGGTCTTCATCGGCGGGAGCGGATGGGGTGACGAGTTCCCGCGACGGGCCCGTGAGCTGCAGCAGGCGGGCCGGTCGATCGTGATCCAACGCGCGGTCACCGACCAGGAACTCGACCGGGCGTACCGCGACGCCCGCTTCACCCTTTTCCCGTCGCTGCACGAGGGTTTCGGGCTCCCGGTCGTCGAGTCGCTCGCGCACGGCACGCCGGTCATCACCTCCGACTTCGGCTCGACCGCCCAGAGCGGCGCAGCCGGCGGAACCATCCTGGTCGACCCGCGCGACGACGGCGAGCTCACAGCCGCCATGCGCACGCTGCTGACCGACGACGAGGTCTTGGCCCGGCTTCACCGGGAGATCGCCGGCCGCGACGAACGGACCTGGTCGGACTACGCCGACGATCTCTGGGAGCATCTGGTGGCACCGGAACTGCATGCGCTGCGGGACGCCTCGTGAGCGTTCGACACTGGCCTGCGAACGCGGCCGGACGGCTTTCCCGACGCTCCGACCAACGCCCGGCCGCGGGGTCGACGCATGGGTCCTCGAACCCGGTGCGCGACCTTGCCGCCGAGCTCGACCGGTTGGGTGGACAACGCCGGGACGCCATTCGTCAGCGCTGTACCGAGATCGTTCGGACCTTGACCGGTGGGATCGACGGATCGATCTCGTCCGCCGAGCTGGTCCAGGCCGTGGTCGGCGCGGTCGCCCCACTGGACCCGGCACGGGTGTGGCTCCTGCTGGCCGTGCTCGGCGGCCGCTACCCCGACGGCGGACAGGTGGCCGCCGTCGCTCGCGGCGCCGAGCTGGATGGCACCGAGGCCATGGTGCTGGCCACCCTGGCCGAGGTGGTCGAGGCCGCCCGGCGCCACAGCGACGGTTCTCGGAGCTGGCCACAGGTCCGGATCCTGGTCGGGCAGACACTGGTCGACGTCCACCACACGGCCACCGCCGGCTTCGCCACCGGCATCCAGCGGGTCACCCGCGAGGTCACCCGACGCTGGTACGACGAGCACGAGCTCACCCTTGTGGGCTGGCACCAGGATCTGTCCGGGATGCGGGTACTGACCGAGGACGAAGGTCGCCGGGCGAGGTGGGGCGGAGCCGAGGCCGAGGTTCCGACCGACGATCCGCTCCTGGTTCCCTGGCAGTGCCAGTACATCCTGCCGGAGCTGGCCGCCGAGGTGGTCCGGGCCGGCCACCTGCAGACGATGGCGCAGTACTCCGGGACCTCCCTGAACATGATCGGCTACGACCTCGTGCCGATGACGACCGCGGAAACGGCGCACGAGGGCATGGTGCCCGGCTTCGCCCGGAATCTGGCTGCTGCTCGGTACGCGCGGGTGATCGTGCCGATCTCCGAAGGTGCCGCCGTCGAGTACCGCGGCTGGCGGGCCATGCTCGCCGGCGCCGGCCTCGCCGGACCACGCATCGAGCCGGTGGTTCTGCCCGCCGAGGCCGAGCCGGCCAACGAGACGTCATTGCAACTGGCCCGGGCGCGAATTCCCGTCGGGGCGTTGCCGGCCGTCGTGGTGGTGGGCAGTCATGAACCCCGCAAGAACCACCTCGCGATCCTGCACGCGGCGGAGATGCTCTGGCGTGAGGGTCAGTCGTTCAGCCTGTGCTTCATCGGCGGTAATTCCTGGAACAGCGAGGAGTTCACGACCACGTTGGCTGGTCTCCGGTCCGCCGGCCGACCGGTCGAAGCCCTGCTGGCCGTCACCGACGACCTGCTCTGGGGCGCCTACCGGGTCGCCCGGTTCACGGCCTTCCCCTCGATCAACGAAGGATTTGGTCTGCCGGTAGCCGAGTCCCTCGCCTGCGGAACGCCGGTCATCACCTCCGGATTCGGGTCGATGAAGGAGATCGCCGATGACGGGGGCGGCGCGTTGCTGGTCGACCCGAGGGACGACCAGTCTCTGATGAATGCGATGCGTGCGCTGCTTCTCGACGAGGAGCTGTACACCGAGCTCCGCCGTCAGGCCTTGTCCCGCCCGATCCGAACCTGGGACAGCTACGCCCAGGAGACATGGCGCGCGCTGGCCGCCACGGTCATCGATCCGATGTCTGCCGAGGAGGCGGACCCCGGCCCAAAAGTCTGAACGCAGTCCCGCGGACCGCGACCGAGCCGGTCGCGACGTCGGCCCGACCCAGCCTGAAGGAATCCACCATGGAGCAGTCGGTCAGCGACGACCTGCATGCCGCCCGAGTGCTGTTGTCCGAGCAGAATGTGGTGGACGCCCGTCGGTTCGGCCTGGCGAAACGGGTCGTGATGCGGGGATCGCGGATGTTCACGCACCGGCTGGTGGCGGCAGCCGGACGCCTGGCCGACTCGGTGCAGAAACTCGACGAACGGCAGCGGGCCGCCGTCGATGACATCCACCGCGATCTGGCCAGTACCCGGGACACCGCCACGCAGGCTCGGGAGCACGTCGACGCGGTCGCGCGCGACCTGGAACTACGAGCCGGCCACCGAAGCGAGCAGTTGACCGCTGAGCTGGCCGGCGTGGCCGAGCAGGTCCAGGCCGCCGGCGCAACCCTGGCCACCGTGCAGGCTGCCGTCCAGTCGCTCCAGGGCCGGTTGGCGGCCGCCGAGAAGGCGGCCGCCCACCAGCGGAGCGAACTCAAGCGCACCCGGACCACGGTCCGCCGGCTGACGCGAGGCGGTACCGATCCCGACGCCCCGGAGACGTCCGCGTCACCGCCGGTCGAGTGGACCGCTGATGCCCTCGACGAGCAGGGCTACCTCGACTTCGAAGAGCGATTCCGGGGCAGCAAGGACGAGATCCGCGCCCGCCAACTCGACGCCGTGCCCTACCTGGGCGATCTGCAACCTGGTCACGGCCCGCTGCTGGACCTGGCCTGCGGGCGAGGCGAGTGGGTGGAGATCCTGGGTGCCAACGGAATCGAGGCCTACGGGGTCGACTCGAACGCGGCGATGATCGCCGAGGCGGCGGCGTCGGGTCTGGACGTCCGGCACGAGGACGCCCTGACCCACCTGGCCAAGCTGGCCGAATCGTCGCTGCAAGGCATCTCGGCGTTCCACTTCGTCGAGCACATCCCGCTCGGGGTGCTGGTCAAGATGCTCGACGACAGCCTGCTGGCCCTACGGCCGGGTGGAATCCTGCTGCTCGAGACACCGAATCCGACGAACCTGATGGTCGGGTCGGCCTCGTTCTACCTCGATCCGACCCATGTGCGACCGATCCATCCCGAGTTTCTGCGCTTCCTGGTCGAGTCCCGTGGCTTCGTCGACGTCCACGTCCACTACGTCCACCCGGCGGTGCCGGCGGCGACGATGATCGAATCGGGGCCCCCTCAGGGCTACGCCGACGCCCGTCTTGATCGGGTCGTTTCCGCCGTGGAGACGTTCGTCTACGGCCCGCAGGACTACGTGCTCACCGCCCGGCGAGCGGAGGTGGCCGCGCCCTGATGGTCGGTCGGCCGCGGAGGGTCCCCGCTGCGGCCGACCGGCAACGACAGTGCCCGACGATCTCGGGCCAAGCCGACCTCAGCCGGGAATGACCGCGACGCCCTGCGCGGACACGGCACAGATCCGGCCGTCGAAGCCCTTGCCTCGCATCCACTGGGCCAGCGCCGTCCCATCACTGGTTCCGACGGCGCCCGGATAGTCCACCGGGTCGGCCCGGCTGTATCCCTGCGGGGTCGGCAGCCCCGACAGCGTGGCCAACACCACGGCCTCGATCGGGTTCTTCCAGGGCGGCTCGCCCGGCTCTTCGTTGAGCAGGATGACCGCGTCGCACGCCTGCTGGGCCGGGCCGATCTGAGCGAGCAGCGCCGGCGAGAGCAGGTCGCCACGGGACCAATGGGTATCGACGATCCGCTGCATCTCGACGAACATCAGTATGGTCAACGCACCGGCACAGGTCAGGAACGCAGCGCGACGCCACGGCACCGACCGAAGCCACTGCCAGCGTTCCCAGGCCAATTCGCCGGCGCGGAGAATCACAAAGAAGGTCAGCCCGTACAGGATCGTCATCACCCGGAACGGCGCGCGGACCGCCTCCATACCGGGGACGTACGTCCAGGCGATCCGGTAGAAACTCAGACCACGGTCGTCCATCAGGAAGAACCCGATCACGGCGATCACGGTCAGCGAAACAGCCAGCACCCCGGCCCGGCCGATGCCCGACGGGGACGAACCGCCGGCGGCGACGCGGTCGGGCGTGGACCGGGACACCACGATCGATCGCAGCACGACCAGGGTCACGACGGCGAAGGCGACGAACACGATCGGGGTGAACCCCCGCTGCTGTTCGTAGTTCGATTGAGTGAGTTCGGGCAATCTGGCGAACAGTCCCGACCAGATTCCGCCGCCACCGTCGCTGGAGTTCCAGATGTCCGACCACCGTGGGCCGTACGTGACGACGTCGATCCAACCGGGCTTGGGCAGCAGACCCCGGCTGGGCAGGTAGACCCAGAGCACCGCCGCCCAGAGCAGGACGAAAAGGACCGCGAGGACAATGCCGGGAATCGACCGTAGCGTGTGCCAGAGGTCGCGAGAAACCTGGCCGATCATTCGGCCGATGCCACGCCGAGAACTCACCAGCAGCAGGGCCAGCCCCAGGAAGCCGATCCCCACGGCGCCCAACACCAGCGCGTACCAGGACGACAAGCCCAGCAAGGGCGGCACGAGGACCAGCAGCGCGATGCCCCGCCGGACGTGGCGCCTGGATACGAGATCGTGCAGACCGACGAACACCCAGGACACCGACAACAGCCCGAACAACTGCACGTGTCCCAGGCCGACCAGAACCGGGTATGACCCGACCGACAGGACGACCAGCGCCACCTGCGCCCAGCGGCTGACCAATACCTGACCGGCAAGAACGGCGATGCCGAGCGCGCCGATCAGGAAGAACGCCATTCCGGCGATCACCCACGAATTGACCTGGTCGAAGCCGAGCAACCGCGCCAACGAATAGATCTGACCCTGGACCAGAAAGGCATCACTGGAGCCGAGGGTATTGGCCAGCGGGAAGTAATAGTGCAGATCGCGGATAGCCTCCTGGCCGCTCCACACGCGATACCAATGCTCGTGCAGACCGATCGTCCATCGGGCATCACCGATGTTGCCGGGCAACAGACCGCTCAGCAGGACACTGCGGAACACCCAGGCCGTGGCGACCACGGCGGCCAGCAATGCCGGAAGCGCCTGACGCCAACCATCCCGGGCCCCCGGCCGAGAGGACGGCTGACCGGCGGCGTCGCCAGGAGCGTCAAGGACGTCGGCTGCCTGTTCCATGCAGATCCAATCTTGGGCGGCCATGCGCACGAAGTGGCCGTCCGTCGGTCGACGGACGGCCGGTCGGTGGACGCGTCAAACCCCTGCCCGGTTCAGTAGGCGATGGGTTTGCGAACGCGCTCGCGGGCCAGGATGGCCAGCGCTTCGACGCCGTCCTTCCAGGTCAGCTTCTTGCCGTCCTCCCGGCTGCGGGCCTTGTAACTGATCGGCACCTCGTACGGGCGCACCCCGGACCGCAGGATCTTTCCGGTGATCTCCGCCTCCATGCCGAATCCCGCGGACTTGACGTCCAGGGCTCGGTACAGATCCAGGGGCAGCAGCTTGAAGCACGTCTCCAGGTCACTGATGTAGACGTTGAACAGCACATTCGCGGCGGTCGTCACGGCGCGGTTACCCAGTACGTACAGGTAGGAGAAGGCGTTGTGGCTGCCGAAGGTCCGGGTACCGTAGACCACCGTCGCCTCGTCGTGCAGGATCGGATCCAGCAACGACGGGATCTCCTCCGGCGCGTACTCGAGATCGGCGTCACACATGATCACGTAGTCGCCGGTGGCCAGTTCCGCGCCCTTGCGGATAGCTGAACCCTTGCCCCCATTGCTGGGCTTCAGATGAATGTTGACCCGCGGGTCGCCGGCCCACAGCGGATACAGTTCTTTGGTGCCATCCGTGCTGCCGTCGTCGACGATTACCAATTCAATATCAACCGGATAATCGACATCGAGCACACGCTTCACTGCTGATTCCAGAGTGGCGCGCTCGTTGTAGACGGGCATGAGGATCGAAAGCTTCATTGTGGAAGCATAACAACGCGTTCGCCGTGGTCAGGCCACGTGCGAGCCGGCGTTGCGGCCGACCAGAGCGGCCGGCCCGGGCCCTCCGGGGCGCCGCGACGGGCCCGCGACACCGGCTCCATCGACCCGATCATCGGTCCCCACCCGATAGAGTCCCCGGTCATGGGTGAGCGAAGGATTCTGGTCACTGGTGGTGCGGGTTTCATCGGAAGCCATCTGGTGGCTCGGCTCTTGGACCAGGGCCATCAGGTCCTGGTCGTGGACAACTACTACTCGGGGTCCCGCAGCAACCTGGCCGACCTGATCTCGCATCCCAACCTCGAAATCATGCGCCATGACGTCACCTTCCCGTTGTACGTCGAGGTCGACGAGATCTACCACCTCGCCTGCCCGGCATCGCCGGTCTTCTACCAGCGCGATCCGGTCCAGACCACGAAGACCTCGGTAATGGGCTCGATCAACATGCTCGGGTTGGCCAAGCGAACCAAGGCCAAGATCCTGCTGTCCTCGACGTCCGAGGTCTACGGCGACCCCGAGGTGCACCCCCAGGAGGAGTCGTACTGGGGTCATGTCAATCCGATCGGCATCCGCTCCTGCTACGACGAGGGCAAGCGGTGCGCCGAGACCCTGTTCTTCGACTACCGGCGGCAGCACGACATGCCGATCAAGGTGGCCCGGATCTTCAACACCTACGGCCCGGGCATGCGCCCGGACGACGGACGGGTGGTGTCCAATTTCATCGTCTCGGCGCTGTCCGGCCAGCCCCTGACCATCTACGGGGACGGCAGTCAGACCCGTTCCTTCTGCTACGTCGACGACCTGGTCGACGGGTTGATGAAGCTGATGGCCAGCGCGCATGAGGTGACCGGTCCGATCAACATCGGCAACCCGCACGAGTTCACCATGAAAGAACTCGCAGATCGGGTCGTGGAGCTGGTCGGACGCGACGTCGAGATCGAGTATCACCCGCTGCCCGCCGACGACCCCACCCAACGCCAGCCCAATATCACCAGGGCGTGGGAAGTTCTGAACTGGAAGCCGACGGTCGAGCTCGCCGAAGGACTGACCGCCACCATCGATTACTTCCGCAAGCAGTTGCTGGCCCAGTAGTCCGCGGGTCATCGGCTTTGCGATCCGCCGATCGAAAGCCCATGCCTGGCACCCCGTCCGGCCCGCCGCGCCGTGCGATTCCCACTACGCCCGCTGGCCGGTCACCATGAAATGATCCCCGTCGGCCCCAGCGTGACGTCAACAGCAGAGGACAGACATCTCGATGACCCGGATGACCGTGATCGGCTGCGGCTACCTCGGTGCGGTGCATGCCGCTTGTATGGCCCAACTCGGTCACGAGGTCCTCGGCATCGACGTCGACGCAGCGAAGATCGCCAAACTCAACGACGGGATTGCCCCCTTCTACGAGCCGGGTTTCCCGGAGGTGCTGTCGGCGCAGTTGGCCAGCGGCCGGCTCCGCTTCAGCTCGGACATGGCCGACGCCCGAGGTCACCAGGTGCACTTCGTCTGCGTGGGGACCCCCCAGAAGCGCAACGAGTACGCAGCTGACATGGCCTATGTGGACGCGGCGACCACCGCACTGCTGCCCCATCTGTCTCCCGGTGACCTCGTCGTCGGCAAGTCCACGGTGCCGGTCGGGACGGCCGCTCGGTTGGCGGACCTGGTCCGCGAGGCGGAACCGGCCGCCGCCCTGGCCTGGAATCCCGAATTCCTGCGCGAGGGTTTCGCGGTGCAGGACACCCTGCATCCGGACCGGATCGTCTACGGCCTGCCCGGCGGCCCCGAGGGCGAGCAGGCTCGCGCGCTCCTGGACGAGGTCTACGCGACCCCGCTGGCCGCCGGTACGCCACTGGTGGTCGCCGACTACCCCACTGCAGAGTTGGTCAAGGCGGCCGCGAACTCGTTCCTGGCCACCAAGATCTCGTTCATCAACGCGATGGCCGAGGTGTGCGAGGCCAGCGGGGCCGACGTCACCCTGCTGGCCGACGCGATCGGTTACGACACGCGAATCGGTCGACGGTTCCTCAACGCCGGTCTCGGTTTCGGCGGCGGCTGCCTGCCCAAGGACATTCGCGCGTTCATGGCTCGGGCCGGCGAACTGGGGGCCGACCAGGCGCTGGCCTTCCTGCGAGAGATCGACTCGATCAACATGCGCCGCCGGGTTCGCGTGGTCGACCTGGCCCGCGAGGAGCTCGGTGGTTCGATCGCCGGTCGCCGGATCGCGGTGCTGGGCCTGGCCTTCAAACCCAACAGCGACGACATTCGCGACTCCCCCGCCCTCAATGTCGCGGCCCAGATGCGGCTGCAGGGTGCTTCCGTCGTGGTCACCGACCCCGAGGCCGTTGCCAACGCGCAACGGGCCTGGCCGGACCTGGCCTATGCCGAATCGGCGTTCGACGCAGCCAAGGACGCCGACCTGGTCATGGTGCTCACCGAATGGGAGGAGTACCGCCAGCTCGATCCCGCCAAGCTGGGCACAGTCGTCCGCGGACGACGAATGTTGGACGGGCGCAACGCACTCGATCCAAGGGCCTGGCGCGAGGCCGGTTGGACCTATCGAGCGCTGGGGCGGCAGTAGGCGCGACCTACTGAACGACCTACTGGGCGGCCTGCTGAGCCAGGACCACCAGGACCAGGCCGCCGCCGACCAGAACCACGCCAACCCAGGCCAGCGGGGTCACCTTCTCGTGCAGGATGACCGCGCTGGCCCCCACAATGGTCAACAGGCCGAGAGCGTTGAACGGGTACGCCACGCTCAACGGGACCCGCGACAGGGTCGTCAACCAGGCGAGGGCCGAGATCCCGAACACCACCAGCCCGGCCCATACCCACGGGGCAGTGATCGCGCGGATCAGAACAGAGCCGCCGTCGCGCTCGACGGCCGCCGCCACCCCGGTCATCCCGTGCTTGAGCATCAGCTGCCCGGTCGCCGCGGCCAACACCGCAAAGAGCAACAGCAGCAGATTGGGAAGTGTCAACGCGCGCTCCTTGGTCCGGGCTGATTCAGCCAGCCGATCATCGTCGGCGGAGTTGCTCACGAACGGCTCCTTCGGCCGCAGCGCGCTGGGCGCCGCGGCTGTTGAATGAACTGCAGGCTCAGCTGTCGGCAGAGAATCGCACGCCGGCCTCGGGCAGCTGCACGCCCGGCCAGACCCGCACACCGTTGATCAACTCGCACCGGTCGCCGACGACGGCACCGTCGCCGATGACCGCGTCGGTGACGATCGCACCGGCGCCGATACGGGCGCCCTTGCCGATGACCGACCGGGTGATCTGGGCACCGGGGGCGATGACGGCGTCGTCGAAGATCACGGATGCGTCCACCGTGGCACCCGAACCCACCTGCACCTGCCGTCCGATGGTCGCCCCGCCCATGACCCGGGCATCGCCGGCGACGGTCGCGTCGTCCAGGACCAGACTCGCCCCGGTCGGCCCGGGCAGTGCCGCGGTCGGGGCGATTCCGGCGACCAGATCGGCCGAGCCCTTGACGAAGGCGGCCGGCGTACCCAGGTCCAGCCAGTACGAGGTATCGACATGGCCGAAGACGCGCGCCCCGGAATCAAGCAGGCCCGGGAACGTCTCGCGTTCGACCGAGACCACCCGGCCGGCTGGGATGGACTCGACGACCTCGCGCTTGAACACGTAGCAGCCGGCGTTGATCTGGTCGGTCGGCGGGTTGTCGGTCTTCTCCAGGAAGGCCTGGACCCGACCGCTCGCGTCGGTCGGCACCGATCCGAACGCGCGGGGATCGGGGACCTTGACCAGATGCAACGTGACATCCGCGTTGTTGGTCGCGTGCGTGTCCAGCAGCCCACTCAGGTCGACGCCGGACAGGATGTCACCGTTGAACACCATCACCGTTGCGCCCCGCAACGCGGGAGCCACGTTGCGGATCGCCCCACCGGTGCCCAGCGGTTCCTTTTCGACCAGGTACTCGATATCCAGGCCGAAGGACGACCCGTCACCGAAATACTCCGTGAAGGTCTCCGCTTTATAGGAAGTGCCGAGCACGACGTGCTCGATCCCGATGGCCCGGATCCGCGACAACAAATGTTCCAGAAAGGGAACCCCCGCCGTCGGCAACATCGGCTTGGGCGCGGACAGCGTCAACGGCCGCAGCCGAGTCCCCTGCCCTCCGACCAGAACCACCGCATCGACGTCCGTCGTCACCTGTACCGCCCTCTCGAGTATCCAGACATTCCGTTCAGCCCTGGGCGCCGGCCGCTCGCGCCACCGAGATCACGTACTCACCGTAAGGTGACTTGGCCAAAGCCTGGCCCAGACGCAAACACTCCTGCGCCGTGATGAATCCGTTGACCAGCGCGATCTCCTCCAAGCAGGAGATGCGGATGCCCTGCCGGTGCTCCAACACCCGAACGAACTCTCCCGCGTCGAGCAGTGAGTCGTGGGTGCCGGTATCCAGCCAGGCAAATCCTCGTCCCAGGTTGGTCAGGGTCGCCTTGCCCGCCCGCAGGTAGATGTTGTTCAGGTCGGTGATCTCAAGTTCACCGCGGGCGCTGGGCTCAAGCGCGGCGGCGTGGCCGAGCACGTCGTTGTCGTAGAAGTACAGACCGGTGATCGCCAGGTTCGACTTGGGGACGGCCGGCTTCTCCTCGATGGAGATCACGGTTCCCGACGGGTCCAGCTCGGCGACGCCATAGCGTTCGGGATCGCGGACCGGGTAGCCGAACAACACACAACCGTCGACGTCCTCGGCGGCGGTGCGCAGCGTCCGGGAAAACCCTTGGCCGTAGAAGATATTGTCGCCCAGGACCAATGCCACCGAGTCGTCACCGATATGGTCGGCGCCAATGATGAATGCCTCGGCCAGACCGTTCGGTGCCGCCTGCACGGCGTAGTCGATGCGAATTCCCCACTCGCTGCCGTCGCCGAGCAACCGCCGAAAAGATGCGTTGTCCTCGGGCGTCGTGATGATCAGGATGTCCCGGATGCCGGCCAGCATCAGCACCGACAGCGGATAGTAAATCATCGGCTTGTCGAAGACCGGAAGCAATTGCTTGGACGTCGCCCGGGTGATCGGGTGCAACCTGGTGCCGGCCCCGCCGGCCAGGATGATGCCCTTCATCGACGCTGCACTCCCCAATTTCTTCGGACGCCCGGCTCGATCAGCAAACCTGGCCGCGCGAGATGACCGGACATTACCGGACGACCCTCCGAGCGAGGACCATCGACGCCGCCCAACCGAACCACCCTGGGCTTCAGCGAGGTCGTCACGACGTGCGCCGCGACCCGGGAGTCGGGCCGTCGGCGTGGCGCTCGGGCAATTCTGCTCCGGCGGCCACCTTGTGCAACCGGCCGGCGAGCAGGGCGCGCGCGCCGAGCCCCGCCTTGAGCGCCCACCGCAGCGGCGCCTGCCACCAGGCCGGGTGGCGGGTGGCCAGATACCGGTAGGCACTGCGGTGGTGGGCCCGGGCCATGGCCACCGGCTGCCGCTCGGTGGCATGACCTCCCTCATGGGCGGCCCGGGCGGACGGGCAGTAGATGTTCGACCAGCCGGCCCGGGCCAGCCGATCACCGAGATCGACGTCCTCGAAGTACATGAAGTACGACTCGTCGAATCCGCCGACCTGCTCGAACGCCCGCCGCCGGACAAGCAGGCACGAGCCGGACAACCAGCCGGCGACCCGTTCGACCGGATCCTGGGCGTCCAGCCGATACCGGCGGGTCCACGGATTCGTCGGCCACCACCACCCGAAGGCGGCATGCCCGACACCATCGGCGATCGACGGGAGAT
>ENA-UOWO01001510-UOWO01001510.1-activated-sludge-metagenome-genome-assembly--contig:-NODE-1510-length-30736-cov-36.693719_pt1 | contig 30736 bp, 38 predicted proteins | sample MGYA00238148_ERZ761564 | MGnify/ENA primary metagenome ERZ761564 (study PRJEB28885, sample SAMN05720194) | activated sludge metagenome | isolation source: Anaerobic digester | place: USA...
CCGCCGACAACCTGACCACCGGTTCTAACAATATTGTCATTGGTTATGATATTGACGCACCCTCGGCTACAGGATCAAATAGAATGAGTATTGGCAATTTGATTTTTGGCACAGGCATTGACGGCACAGGCGCTTCTATTTCCAGTGGCGCGATTGGTATTGCTACCACTACTCCAGGAGGAACTTATGGAGAAAAATTGACAGTTACCGGTTCGGAATATGTAACTGGTAATTTGACTGTTGGACAGATGATGCTGGCCAATGGTTATGTGGTAGCCAGTTTGCCTGCAAGTTGCACACCCGGTGCCGTAACAAGAGCCACTGATTCAGATGATTGTTCTAGTGGCGGCGGAAATGGCTCTTTGTGTGTTTGTAATAATGCTGGTAATGGTTGGGTGTTGTTACTTAATTATTAGATGATAGAAAGCTTGGCAAGCAAATTAAACATAAAATATTTTTAAAATTAAACCTAACCCTATGCTCAAAAAAATTTTATTTTTTTCTTTATTGGTAGTAGCAATATTCGCGGTCAATGTGTTTTTTGTTTCAGAAACCAAAGCCGCCACAACTATTGGCGAAAATATTAATACCGTCGGTAACATAACCGTCACTGGCAATATTCTTCAAGGACCAAATAGCGCGATTTATCAGAACGATTTACAAGTATTGAATGCTTCTTCAACTAATTATTCTGTTTCAGTTGGGACAGAAGCAGGAAAGAATTTAACTAATGGTGGTACAAAAAATGTATTTATGGGTTATCAAGCCGGATATACTGCTACCTCTACTGGATCAAATACAGGAATCGGTTATCAATCATTATATAGTGCGTCAAACTCTTTTGGCCCATCATATAGCAGTTCAAACGTGGCAGTGGGAAACGAGACTCTTTATAATAACGCCAGGGGTTATAACAATGTAGCTGTTGGCACAAGGTCATTGTATTATAATACTTCCGGCGCTTATAATTCAGCTGTTGGCAACTATTCTTTGCCAAATAATACAATCGGTATGCAGAATACGGCTGTGGGTAATGATTCTGGATATAATAATACCACCGGTTCATATAATTCTTATTTGGGTGATCAAGCTGGCATGTATAATTATACTGGTGAAGGGAATGTGGGTGTTGGCCTAGGTTCTTTATGGTGGAACGAGGTAGGTTCCTGGAATACAGCAGTGGGCTATAATTCTTTGGGCTATCAATGGAGACAGGCTTTTGCTAATACTGCCCTGGGTTATGAAGCGGGTAGAGGGCATTCTAATGGTTATTCCAACGCCTCCAGCACTTGGATCGGCTACCAAGCTGGCGTCAATATCAGAACTGGTAATAGTAACATCGCCCTTGGTTATAAAGCGGCTGATAACCTAACTACTGGTTCTAATAATATTGTCATTGGTTATGATATTGACGCCCCAGCAGTGAGTTCTGCCAACACTTTAAATATTGGTAACTTACTTTTTGGTAAAGGTATTGATGGCACAGGCACTTCACTTTCTAGTGGCGCGATTGGCATTGCCACTACAACTCCGGGTGGTTGGTATGGTGAAAAATTTACTGTGGTTGGTAATATTTATACTCGTGGCACAGCGACGACGACTGGTGATTTTGTTGTGGGTGATGGTAATTCCACCGCTACTTCTACTGTGGAAATTGGTGATATTGACACAGCCGCTTGTATCAAAGCCAGAGACGCCAATGCAGATGGTTGGACATATTGTTATTTTGAAGATGGAGCCATGTTTTGCACGGCGACCAATGTTTGTGGTAAATAGATAAAAATATTATTTATATATTTTAAAACTCCTTGCTTGCTAAGCGGGGGGTTTTGTTTTATAATATAAAGTATACATTTATCTTGTAAGCGTAGTTTAGTATACACTTTTGCGTTGGTCTGTGTTGAAAATGTTTTTATCGCTACTTTACGCATAAAAACAACGCTACTTTACGCTAAATTATTAGATTATATATGGAATATCAAAATGAACACCAAATTAGACAACAAAAATTGGCTAAAATAAAAGCCTCAGGTCTTAATCCTTACCCAGCCAGATTTGTTAAAGAAAATCAAGTTTTGGATATAAAAAATTTTGATGATGGGAAAAAAATAATTACAGCTGGCAGAATTTTAACCATTCGAGTAATGGGTAAATTATCTTTTGCCCACCTACAAGACTGGAGTGGCAAAGCCCAGATTGCCGTTAAGGCCGATGAAGTTGGTGAAGAACAATTTAAATTGTTTCAGGAAATTTTTGATATGGGTGATTTTATCGGCGTGGAAGGCGAGGTTTTTACCACTCACAAAGGCGAGAAAACTCTTTTGGTAAAAAAGTTTGAATTTTTAGGTAAAGCCCTTCGGCCAATGCCAGAAAAGTGGCACGGATTAAAAGATGAAGAAGCCTGTTATCGCCAGAGATATTTGGATTTAATTGCTAATGAAGAAAGCAAAGCCAGATTTAAATTTCGCAGTGAATTTATTAAAGCCTTGCGGGAATTTTATTGGAGCGAAGGTTTTACAGAAGTTGAAACACAAACTTTAATGCATTCACCAACCGGCGCTTCGGCTAAGCCCTATAAAACGCATAACAATGGGCTTGATATTGATGTATTCCTCCGAATTTCTTTAGAGTTGCCTTTGAAAGAATTGATTGTTGGCGGTTATGAAAAAGTATTTGAACTGGGCAAGGTTTTTCGTAATGAAGGTTTTGACCCCTCGCATTTGCCAGAGCATATGAGTTTGGAGCACTATAGCGCTTATTGGAATTTTGAAGATAATATGGAATTTACAGAAAAGATGTTTGATTATTTATTTGCTAAATTAAAATTAAATAAAAAAATAAATATTATAGGTAAAGACAATAAAAATAGGGAGGTGGATTTTACCACGCCTTGGAAACGGGTGGATTTTGTAGCCATGATTAAAAAAGATTCGGGTATTGATATTGAAAAACTAAAAAATATAAAAGAATTGCAAAAAGAAATTAAAAATAAAAAAATAGAAATTGAAGATATGGAACACATGGGTTATGGTAGTTTAGTGGATGCACTCTACAAAAAAGTTTCCAGGTCAAATATTGTTGGACCAGTATTTTTATATAATTATCCAGTGGAATTACAGCCTTTGGCTAGAAGAAGCGATGCAGACTCAAGCAAAGTTGAACAGTTTCAATTAGTCATCAATGGCTGGGAAATTGTCAAAGCTTATTCTGAGCTCGTTGACCCAGCTGATCAGGCCCAAAGGTTTAAAGAACAAGCCGAGGCGGCCAAGAAAGGCGATGAGGAAGCGCAAGCAGGGGATGATGATTATATTTTGGCTATGGAATATGGCATGCCACCGATTTCTGGTTTTGGCTTGGGCATTGAGCGTTTAATTACGCTTTTAACCAATCAAACTAATTTACGCGATGTGGTTCTGTTTCCGTTGATGCGACCGCAGGAAAAAAATATAATTTTATAAAAATAGATAATATAAATAAAATAATTTTTTAAATTATGAAAACATCATTCTGACAAGCATCAGAAACTGGGTCAGTTCTCCATGAACAAGAAAAAATAAAAACCACTCAATCAAAAACATTTTCTTCTCACCAAGAAGCCATTGAAAAAGCAGTGGCCATGTGCCAACAACTTTATGGGGGTTGTGGTAGAAATGAACACGAAGTGGAGCAATTAAAAGCAATATTAGAAAAAACAAATGACCATGTACGAGCCGGACAATTTAATGTTTCGGTTGACAATAATAGGGTTTATGCCTATGTTTCTGGCAATCCTAATGATGTTGAATCTGGAAAATTAATCACTGAAGCTTGGCAAAAAATTTAAAATAGTTTTATGCAAATAATTACAGATAAAATTAAATTAAAAGAGTTGCAAAAAATGTCAGAGAATATGTTTGGTAATTTAGTGAAGGCAGTAGTAGACATAGAAAAGGGGATTATGGTTCTTGACGCAGACATGCACGCAGATTTGGAACAAATAATGCTGGAAAATGGCTCGGCGCAAAAAGATTTGTGGGGTATAAATTTATATCCAGAATTTTTTGGTGCAGAAAATTTTATTGAGTTTGATTCCATGATAAATATTCGACCTTGGCAGAGTAATCGAAGTAGAGGAGTGGAGGCTGAGGAAGTAAGAAAAAAGATTGTGGAAGTGGTGGAAAAATTAGTGAATAATGAATAATAAATTATGGTTTTTCAACACAAAAATTTATTAGAGTCCGGCAGGTGGTTTGAAATGAATATTTTTGAGCAGATGGCCAATATTGGCGCGGAAGTCGGTCGGGCGATCAATTGGAAAAATAAAGGCAACCAAGAATACAGTCAATTGGCTTTTGAACGCGCCTTGGAGTTGCTGTATTTTACCATTGAGGACAAGAAAAATCGCGGCCGGTTGGGAGAACTTTGCCAGTTAAAAGAAGTTTTGGGTGATTATTTTGTGGGCGCAAATGAATATAAGTCTAGCGACGATAATTTGAATAGATATTTTTATCAGTTTAATTTAGCGGCGAGAAAAAATGTATAACGTATTGAGTATTATAGAAAATACAAAAATTGCAGATTTGACAAATTATTACAGTTGTATTACATTAAAATTAATAATTATTAATAATTTTAAAAAATATGCGCGAAGTTCTAAGCATTTCATTACCTAGTAAAACGTTGACGACGATAAAACAAAAGATAAAAGTCAGAGGTTTTGATAGTGTGAGCGAATATATAAAACATTTGTTAGATTTAGACGAGAATTTGATTTCAGAAAAAGAATTATTGGCCACAGTTAAACAAGCTAGAAGAGAATATGACAAAGGTAAAGCAATTAAAGCTAATTCTATGGCTGATCTTTTATGATTGTCAAAAAAATAGTTTATTCATCAAAATTTGTTAAAGAATTAAGAAAACTGTCGGAAGAAATAATTAGAATAGCGATAATTAAAGAAAAAATTTTTAAAGATAATCCTTTGCATCCATCATTGCGTTTGCATGCTTTAAAAGGTAAAATGATTGGATTATGGTCAATCAGTTTGAGTGTGAATTATAGAATTATATTTGAGAGAATGCCGAATGGAGATATTCTTTTTATTTCTATTGGTAAACATGATGTTTATAAATATCTTTAAGATGTTTAAAAATTAGAAATTATAAATTAAAAATTAAATTTAATTTTATGTGGTACACAATTTTAATCATCTTAGTGGTGCTGGTGCTTGCCAGCTTGCGTCAAATTAATCAATACGAACGCGGGGTCATGTTCACTATGGGTAAAGCAACGGGTATGAAAAATCCGGGCTGGAGAATTGTTTGGCCCGTTTTTCAGTCCATGAAAAAAGTAGACATCCGGGTCAAGGCGGTGGATGTGCCGGATCAAGAGGCGATCACCAAGGACAATATTTCTGTTAAAGTGAACGCGGTTATTTATTATAAAATATCTGACGCGGCCAAAGCGGTGATTGAGGTTCAAGATTTTTATTACGCCGTATCACAGTTGGCGCAAACGACCATGAGAAACGCGGTCGGTGAAGTGGATTTGGATCAATTGCTTTCCAATCGGGATGATGTTTCCAAAAGAATTCAGATGGTGGTGGACGCGGCCACGGATCCTTGGGGTGTCAAGGTAGATTCAGTGGAGTTGAAAGATATTAATTTGCCAGAAGATATGAAACGGGTGATTGCCAAACAAGCAGAAGCAGAGCGTGAGAGAAGGGCAGTTATTATTAAAGCCGAGGGTGAGGTGGTGGCAGCGGAAAATATGGCCAAAGCAGCCAATATCTTGGCGGGTTCGCAAGGCGCTTTGCATTTGCGCACTTTGCAGACGATCAACGACGTGTCTTCGGATCAATCCAATACGCTAGTTTTTGCTATACCTTTGGAAGTTTTGAGAGCGTTTGAGGGAATGAAGAAACAGTAAACAGCCAACAATTAGCAAGTAGCAAAATGCAAGATAATATTTTAAAAATAAAAATTCATAACTTTATTAAATTGGTTTATGTTAATACTTCTAAATTTCCCAAGGAAGAAATTTATGGTTTGACATCACAAATAAGAAGAGCGGCTGTTTCAATAATGTTAAATTATGTTGAAGGTTATGCGAGGAAAAGGCCAAAAGTTATGTTAAATTTTTATGAGATTTTATATGGGTCGGCCAGAGAGTGTAAATATATTATTTATTTGTCTTATGAATTAAAATATATTGATCAGCAGAATTATCAAAATTTAATGGCTTGGGCAGATGAAATTTCAGCAATGCTTTATTCAAGCATCCAAACCATAAATAAAAATTGCTAATTGCTGGTTGTTAATTGATATTTGAATTATATGTTAGACATACAAAAAATTCGCAATCAAAAAGAAGAAGTAGAAAAGGCCTTATTAAAAAGAATGGATAAGGTAGATTTGGACGTGATGATAAAACTGGATGATAAAAGAAAAGAATTAATTGCCAAAGCGGATGAACTAAAGGCTGAAAGAAATAAATTTTCTAAAACCAAACCAACCGAAGAAATTATTGAGCAAATGAAAAAAGTAGGGGAGAGTATAAAAGAATTGGACGAGAAATTGGCTGGTGTGGAAGAAGAATTAAAAGAAAAATTATCAGCTTTGCCAAATATACCAGCTGATGATGTAGTGGCGGGTGGCAAGGAAAATAATAAAGTTTTAAAAACATTTGGCAATAAACCAGAGTTTAAATTCCAGTCCAAAGACCATGTGGAACTGGCCACGAGTTTGGGTTTGATTGACTATGAACGCGCAGCCAAGATGAGTGGAGCGGGATTTTGGTGCTACACTGGCGATGGCGCGCTACTTGAATGGGCATTACTTAATTATTTTGTCGAATTTCATAAAAAAAATGGTTATGAATTTTTATTGTTGCCATATTTATTGAATGAATCTTCGGCTTATGCTTCGGGACATTTGCCAAAATTTCGGGAAGATTTGTTTTGGGTGGAAGATGGTTTGTGTTTGGATGCTACTTCGGAGATGATGATTAATAATTTTCACCGTGATGATATTTTAGATGGCAATAAATTACCCAAGAAATATTATTCTTATTCAGCGTGTTTTCGCCGTGAAGCCGGGAGTTATCGCAAAGAAGAAAGGGGAATGGTTCGCGGTCATCAATTTAATAAAATTGAAATGTTTCAATTTACCAAACCAGAAGATTCTTGGGCAGCTTTTGATGAATTGCTAACGAATGCCGAGAAATTGGTCGAAGGGCTGGGACTGCATTATCAAACATCCCTTTTGGCGGCTGGCGATGCTTCGGCCGCTATGGCTAAAACTGTGGATATTGAAGTCTGGATTCCAAGTATGAATATTTATAAAGAAGTTTCTTCAGTGTCTAATGCTTTAGATTATCAAGCCAGAAGGGCCAATATTCGTTATAAAAACGAGCAAGGCAAGAATGAATATGTGCACACACTAAATGGCTCAGGCTTGGCAACCTCGAGACTTATCCCAGCCATTTTAGAACAGTTTCAAAATGAAGATGGGAGTGTGCGGGTGCCGGAGGTGTTACAAGAGGTAGTAGGGAAAAAAGTATTGGCATGTTAATAAACACATTTTTGTCATCCTGACGAAGGTCAGGATCTCAAAATTTATGATTAACTTGAAATAAGGAGATGCCGAAACAAGTTCGGCATGACAAAAATTAATTATGCAGTCGGAAATAAAATTTAGTTTAGAGTTAGAGGTTGAATTAGTAAAAAAATATTTGAGTAAAAAAAGATGGTTTGATAAAAACGGTTATAATTGTGTGTTGCCAGAAAAAATAGAAATAGGGGACAGTGAAGAAATAATAAAAGAAAAAACAAACAGAGAATATAACAAAAATGATTATAAAATAATGGCTGAAAAAATAAAAATGTATTTTGAAAAATATGCCAGTTTAATGGAGAAAAATTTGATAATAGTATTTGATAAACAAGTGCTTCAAAACATTGAAATTATTTTAACAAAATATGGACCTGGCGGTTCATATAATTTACCTAATAAAATTATTTTTAGTATAAACAACTCTAAAGGCGCAAAAATAATTTGGCATGAATTAGTGCATATTTTATTAGAGCCCGATATTTTGAAATATAAAATTGAGCATAATGTTAAAGAGAGAATTGTGGATTTGATTTTAAATTCTAAAAAATTTGATTTTTTAAATTATAATTTTTGGCAAGATAATTATGGTGGAACAGAAAAATATATAGATGATTTGTTTGAAAGATATTTTTTTAACGATAGAGAAAAGTTTTTTGAGAAAATAAAAAGTCATCTTCTGCACAGAAGATGACTTGCGTCCAAAATTAGTTGGCTGATGGGGGATTGTCATTTCTACCAAAAGTGAAATTGATGGATTTGATGAATGCACCCACCCCTAGCGCTACGCATATGTAGGCCAAGGGGGACACGACTGTGTCCTTTAAAAAAGTTCCGCTAGTAATAAATATGACGGAAACAACCAACCAAAAAATATTGAGATAAATTTTCATTTTTCCTCCATTATATTTAATGGATAAAGTATAGCATATCATTATTATTATGTCAATAGGTAGTGGATTTTTTGGCTAAGGTTAGATAAAAATATGTTAAAAAACAGTAATAAAAGTTTTTATAATTTTCTACGGGATCCCTCGACTAATCGCTCGGGATAAATTGTGGAATATGCTAAAAAAAGATTATTGCCAAAGCAAACAACTTAAACCAGAGCATTGTCTGAGAGCTGAAGAAAAAGCAGAAAAGCGCAAATCATTTATTAAAAAAATGATTTTGTTTTTTGGTATTTTAATTTTAATTATTGGTACAATTTATTTATTATTTTTTTCCAGTGTTTTTAAAATTAAAAAAATAACCATTACTGGCTTAAGCAAAGTGGGGGAGTTGGCCACAGCTGAAAGAATTGTCCAAGATTCTTTCCAATTTCAAAGATTTGGTTTTTTTTCTAATCAAAATGCTTTTTTTGTGAATAAAAAATATTTGGAGAATACTTTAAAGCGACAAATAGAAATAGAAAATTTAGATTTACAAGTTATTTATCCCAATGCTTTAAAAATAAATATTGTTAAAAGCGAATCCGTGGCAATTTTTTTAGCAGATAAAAAATATTATTCTATTTTAAAAGATGGTACTTTGCGCGCTGAAATTAAAGATATCAAAAATTATGAATTACCCATTGTCAGTTATAGCACAAGCACGGAAATTATTATTGGGCATAAATATTTAACAGAAAAGCAAACTGATTATCTTAAAAAACTATTGGCTTTATTTAGTTTTTATTTTAAAGATAAAAAAGTCACCTCTTTTGAGCTGGCTGGTCTTGAGAGTCGAGAAATAAAATTAATTACAGGGGATAATTGGTATTTATTGTTTGATCTTGATTTAGATATCGAAGAATCCTTAAAATTGGCTAGTAGCGTTTGGAAAGAGAAGTTTAAGAATACGAAGATCCAATATTTGGATGTGAGGATTAAAGATAGGGTATATTATAAGTGACACACGAATATTGATGCGAATAAATACGAATATTACACGAATAAGTAAATTAAATATTTTAGTAGGCAAAAGTTTAAAGGGGAAGCACCAGGAGGGGCAAAATAAAATAGGCTTACACGTCGTATAAGGTAGCTTAAGCGACATATAACCTTAAACAAATTGCTTATCTTAGCTAATTATATTTTGAACCACTTCTCCGTCTGTTTTTTAAAAAATCTAGTCTTTTAGATGACCATAAATATTTTTTAAAATATTTATTTTTTATTCCCCTATTAATTATTTAATAATTAATTATTTACAGTTAAGGGCAACCACAAGGCTTGCTTCTACAATTTACATTTTGACCTAAAGTGCCCATTTTGCTTTTTAGGTTAAATGTCGTATAATATAGTTATATGCAAAAGAATAATAAACCAATCAGAGAACATATTATACCTTTTTTAGAATGGTGCGCGGTAGAAAAAGGCTTAGCTGATAAAACTCAAGAAAATTATGGCAACTTCTTAAAAAAATTTGAATTATTTTTAAGATCCACCAAATTAGAAAATATTAAGCCACATGATTTAACTAATGAAATTATTTGGAAATATCGTTTCTTTTTGTCTAAACAAAAAGATGCTCACACAGGTAAAGAAATTAAAAAAAGCACTCAAAATTATTATTTGATTGCTTTAAGGGCTTTATTGGTTTATTTTACTGAAAGAGATATTTTGTCTTTACCAGCAGATAAAATTAAATTAGCTCGCGAAGCTAAAGAAAAGAAAATACATTTTTTAAAAATAGAAGAAATTGAACGCTTATTGCAAGCTCCAGATGAAAATAGTATTAGCGGCTTAAGGGATCGGGCCATTCTAGAAACTTTTTTTTCCACTGGTTTGAGGGTGGCTGAACTGGTGGCCTTGAATAGAGATCAACTACAAGGTTCTTTGTCTAATAATGATTTGGAATTACAAGTTATTGGCAAAGGTTCTAAACCGCGAGTGGTCTATTTTTCCGCCAGAGCTTTTTTGTGGTTAAAAAAATATTTAGCCAAAAGACAGGATGATAACAATGCCTTATTTGTCAATTATCGCGGTAAAATAGGCTCTGATAGACGTTTAAGTGTCCGCTCAGTAGAAAGATTGGTCAAATACTATGCTAAAAAAACAGGAGTTTCTACTCTGACTTCACCACATACTTTAAGGCATTCTTATGCCACAGATTTATTAGAACAAGGTGTGGATTTACGGGCTATCCAAGAAATGTTGGGGCATTCTTCCATTACGACTACACAAATTTATACTCATGTGACTAATAAACGTCTTAAAGATATTCATAGGAAATTTCATTCGCTTGGGTAATAATACAATTTTAAATTTTAAAATATTAAAAGCTGACGGGAAAATAAAATAGCAATTTAGTTCTTAATGATTGGAATTAGTAATTGTTTTAAAACTTCGTCTTGATAAATTTTTTTGATGTTTTTATTAACTTGTTTATAAAAGGCTGGGTAATGTTGACGGGTGATAATTCGACGTCTGAAAAGTTGTCTAAAAGGCATTTTTTGGTGATGGGCTATTTCATGGGCCAATATATTGACAATAGATTTAAGACTTTTGGGTTTACGGTGTCTGGGTGTGTAGATATCAATAGTAATAGTTTTATTTTTTAAATTCGTATGCGCTAAAACATATGATTTTTTTAAATTTAAAACACCTCTCCCCTCTTCATCTATTTGACGGCGCATAATTTTAAATTGAAAATTTTTTAAATCAAAAATCTCGCTTACGCGAGTAAAAATAAGAGCCACATTTTGTTCATGAGAATTATTATTGGGCATCTTTTTTAAGGTAAAAAATCTAAAGGATTAACCGGAATACCATTTTTGCGCACTTCAAAATGTAAGTGTGGTCCAGTGGTCATGCGACCAGCACCCGGAGTTCCTGGCATGCCACCAGATAAACCAATAATTTCTCCAGCTGAAACAAATTGATCTTGAGCAACTAAAATTCTAGAAATATGACCGTAAACTGTGGATAGCCCATCAGCATGAATAATCATAATATAACTATAACCCATGCCAGCATCTTTGGCTTTGGCTACATAGCCGGAAGAAGCTGCCACAATAGAGGCACCTTGTGGAGATTTTAAATCAACGGCTGGGTGTTCGTAAACATAGCGAAAAGGATAATCTGGATCATGAAAATAGGTATTTATTTGATGACTTTTGGTGGGCCAGATGAAATTGCTATCACCCAAAGATTCTAGTTTATTTTTATCTTTGGAAATTTGTTGGCGCATCTTTTTTTCTAATTCCACAATATCGGTATTAACAGAATTTTGTTCGGCTTTTAATTGAGAAACTAAAGAGCTAAATTTGGCTTCAGAGTTGCGACTCTCTTTTAAGAGACTTTGTTTGGCGTAAGAACGTTCTTCCTGGGCAGATTTTTTTTCATCTAACTCTTGTAATAAATTTTCCAAGCTGGCTTTTTTTTCACCCAAAAGTTTTTTATTTGCTTCTAAATTAGCTTTAAAATCTTTAAGTTCTTTTAAAATATCTCCAGTATTATTTTCCAAGATAGACAAAGTGTGTAAATGATTGTAATAATCAGAAAAATTATCAACTGACAAAAGAATTTCAAAAGCATTTTTTTGATCCAGCCTATCCATAGTTTTGATAAATTCAGTGAGGTGAGATTTTTGCGTACCAATATCGTTTTCTGTGTTAGTGATTTTTTCCTCAGTCGTAGATATTTCCATTTCCGTAGCTTCAATTTGATTAGTTTTTAAGTCAATTTCTTTGGCCAATTTATCAACTTCATTGGTTAAGATGGAAATTTGATTAGACAGAGAGACGGATTGTTTTTTTTGGTAATTAATATTTTTTTGATATTCGTTAATCTGAGCTTCCAACTCAGCAATGCGATCTTTTTTTTGTTGTAATGCCTCGTTTAGTTTGGCATCTTCAACTCCGGCTACGGTTGCTTGTGGGGTTGAGGTGCTAGAGTCGTTGTCTGTAGCCAAAGTTTGCTTAATCAAGCCAAAAGAAAAAATTACCATTAATAAAAAAATAATGGCTGGCAGTACTTTTGTTTTATTTTTTGGGTGTGGATACATTATTTTTATTATAACATAAAAATTAGGAATTAAAAAATCGTCTCACACATGGTGACGATTCATATAGTTATTTTAATTATCCCCTACTCTCCTCCAACTACAAATTTCATGGTGATTACAAAAATTGTTACCAAAATAAAAATTATCAAACTTATTAGAAAAATAAATTTATTAATTTTTTTCATATATTTTATTTAATGCCTAATAAATTCGGCTTAGCCGTTGCCAGGATTTGAACTGGGTACTTACTCCTTACCATTTATGGAGTTGCCCCGCCTGCCACAGCCTGAGCCGACACCCGGATTTGAACCGGGCACCTACTCCTTACCATGGAGTTGCTCTACCAAATGAGCTATGTCGGCTCAGGCTGTGGCAGGCTGGTCTACCAACTGAGTTAGTTAAAATATGCTCTAAAGCATATTTTAACGGCACGCAAAAATTCACATTTCCTGAATTTTCTTTTTAAATTCTGGCAACTTTTGATTTTCTGGGTTGGTATTTTTTAATTTATTAAAAGCATCTAAAGCTAAAATTTTATTCTTATTAATAATAGCAGCTTCTATTAAAAAATCAAGATATTTAGGATTATTAGGTTCGATTTCTGAAGCGTGACGAATGGCAGTCAGAGCTTTGCCGGGATTGCTTAGTTTATATTCTACAGTGGCCAAATCCAAGTAGTATTCAGGATTTTTTTGAAATAGGTCTAAAGATTTTTGATAATTATTTTTAGCTTTTTCTAGGTCTCCAGTTTCTAAAGAAATGGACCCCAGTCCATTAAAAGCGCGATCATTATTTTTATCTATTTTTATAATGAATTCATAAATTTCTTTAGCCTGATTAAAATCCTTTTGGGCAATATAAATTTTCGCCAAACCAAGATAGGCAACAATATTTTTGGGATTAATAGTAATAACTTCCAAAAAGATTTTCTCGGCTAGTGAAAAATTATTATCTTTTAAATATTCTTCAGCTTGATTAATTTTTTGTCTTATTTTTTCTTCTTGTTCAAACTTGTTTAAGGTTAATATTTTTTTGGTTTTTCTTTCTTCAATATATTTTTTTTCTAAAGCTGATATTCTTTGATAACTTTTATAAAAAAAATTAAGGACTTTTTTCCATTGGGAGGATTTAAAAACATGAATCAAATTGCCAAAATTTCTTTTAAGTCTCTTTTCTAACAGTTCTGCTTTAACTTTGGCTTGTTTTTCAACCTTTAGTTCTTCCAAATTAATATGCGTTAACAGTTTAAATTTTGGGGCTAGAATACGTACCAAGAAAAATAAACAAATTATGATAATGATTATAAAAATATAAGTTAACATATGGTTTGATTAAAGCAAATTTTGACTATTAAATATATTTATTTTTTCACTAACTATTTGTTCAATGGCCAAAATACTAGGCGTTAAAATTTGTCTTGGATCATATAGCAAAGAATCGTCAGTTAAAGTCTTTTTAAGGCTAGTAGAGAAAGCCAAGCGAATTTCTGTGTCAATATTAATAATTCGCACCCCGTTTTCAATAGCTGGTTGTATTTGTTCTTGTTTAATCCCAGAAGCGCCATGCAAAACAATTGGTGTATTGGGGATAAGTTCATGAATTTTTTTTAGGCGAGGTATATCTAGTGGTGGCACTTCAATATCACGAAATTTTTTAATACCATGCATGTTGCCAATAGAAATAGCCAAAGTATCCACTCCAGTTAATTTAACAAATTCCGCGGCTTCATCTGGGTCAGTAAAAAATGGGGCCATATCTTCAGGAGTTTGAGCTTTGTCTTCGACTCCTTTTAAGATGCCCAGTTCACCTTGAGCTAAAACATTATGTTCGTGGGCATAAAGAACAGAAGTTTTGGTTAATTCTACATTATCATTAAAGGGTAAGAGCGAGGCATCGATATGAATGGAAGAAAAACCAGCAGCAATACATTTTTTAACAGACTCAAAACTTTTCCCATGATCTAAATGTAAGGCAATGGGCACAGTTATATTTTTATCTTCAGCCAAAGTTTTAACAATAGCCACAATGGTGTTTAAACCAGCATATTCAATAGTTGTTTCAGATACTTGAATAATTACTGGTGCTTTTAAATTATTAGCCGCTTTAACAATACCCAGAGTCGTTTCTAGATTAGCTACATTAAAAGCCCCCAAAGCACAATTTTTTCCTTGAGTTAAATCTAAAATATTTTTTAAATTGGTCAGCATATAATTAAAATCAAAATTTAAAAATCAAAAATTAAAATTTATGATGATTAATTTATTTTATTAATAATAGCGGAAAATTTTTCTATATTTAAACTGGCGCCACCAACAAGAGCTCCTGTTATTAAATTTGGTTCCAAGAAATCATTAATATTATTACTGTCAACAGAACCGCCATAAATTAAGGTTGTGTTTTTATCAATTACTTCTGCAGAAAAAAAATCAGCCAAAATCATTTTAATAACAGCAACCAACTTTTTAACGTCAGTCGGTTCTGCTGGAGGTGCTGGGCTGATGGCCCATACTGGTTCATAGGCAATGATTAACTGTTGGTCTCCTGTTAACTTAACATCTTCTAAACCACGGGTCAATTGGCGAATAATAGTAACTTCTGTTTTGCCTAGGCGTCTTTCATCAAAGGTTTCTCCAATGCATATAATCGGTGTTAAATTATGGGTTAAGCAAGTTTTTATTTTTAAATTAAGATCTGCATCTGTTTCACCTATAAAATGTCTTCTTTCTGAATGGCCAACAATGACGTGGGTGACGCCCAATTCTTTGAGCATTAAAGGGGAAATTTCACCAGTATAAGAACCTTTTTCATGATAAAAAACATTTTGAGCGCCCAATTTTATGGGGCTATCTTTGATAATTTCAGCCACTTGTGGTAAAGCTGTAAAAGATGGACATAAAATAACCTCAATATTTTTTGTAGTTTTTTGGATTATATTTTTAAGTTCAGTAGCCATTTCCCAAGCTTCCTTATTTTGTAATTGCATTTTCCAGTTGGCAATAAGAATTGTTTTTGACATAGAATAAAAAAGTGAATTATGAATTAAGAATTATGAATTAAGGAAAAAAGTAAGGAGTAAATAGAAATTTTTGTTACCATTGATAATTGGTTTCTACCCAATGAAGCATGGCTTTAGTATCTTGAAAACGTTTTTCATTGGTTTCAGATCCGAGAACCACTGTAATAACTTCAGCATTGTTTTTTAATTTGAATTTACCTGTAAAACAATAATTAGCTTCCTCAGTAAAACCAGTTTTACCACCCAAACTATAAACATAAGCGCCCAACAGCAGATTAGTATTTTTAATGGTGTGATTTTTGTTGAGTAAACTTTTAAAAGTATAAGATTTTTGTTGCAATAAATCTGCGATAATTTCATTAGCCAACGCTTGACTTAAAAGTTTAGCCACGCTGGCTACATTAGATTTATTTTCTGAAGATAAACCAACTGGTTCATTAAAAACTGTTTCTGTTAAGTTTAATTCTTGGGCTTTTAAATTCATTTTCTTTACAAATTCATCACTTGATAGGCCTGTTGAACGTACCAAAGCCAAAGTAGCGTTATTATCTGAATTTATTAAGGCCAGAGCCAAAATGTTTTTTAAAGAAGTTTTTTCTCCAAACAATAAATTGAGTTTAGAGCCGACTGTTAGATCTGCGCTTGTTAAAGAAAATTCTTGTTCTAAATTGGGCTGAGTATCTAGAAAAACCAAAACAGTCATTAACTTGGTAATACTGGCAACAGAGCGCACGCTAGTTGGTTTTTTTTCAAATAAAATTTTTCCACTTCTGACATCTATGGTCAAAGCTGAAGCCGCAGAAATTTCTAAGCCTAAATTTTGGGGATTAATTCTTTGCGGGGCGCTAACAATTATTTCATCTCCAGCCACTTGTTCCCCGCTTGCCTGCCAACCCAAAACTTGACTGTTTGTCTGCATATTGTAAGATAATAATTGAGATAAGAAAATAGTTAATAAAATTTTAAACATATGGAAAAGCTGACTTTTTTATTTAATAAGCTTTAGCAATATAAATTTGTCTATTGGTTTTAGCTCCACACACTAAGCAACACCCGGGTGATTTTTTATTATGATAAACTCTGGTGGTGGCTTTGGTCTCATTTTTAATTTTTTCTTCACAAGTGCTTTTACCGCACCAATGAATTAAGGCTGGGAAATTTTTATCCTGGCTTTCTTTTTTATAATTTTCATAATTATCAAAAACACGCAAATTTTTTGTTAAGAAATTTTTATTTTGTTGCCATAAATTAGCTTGAATATTTTTTAAGGTATTTTTAATTTGCAATTTGATTTCTGAAAGTTTGACAATATTTTTTTTTCCATTATCTCGGCGTACTAAAACAATCTGTTGAGCAAGTTCGTCTTTAGGGCCAACTTCCAGTCGAAGTGGCACTCCTTTTAATTCCCATTGATTAAATTTCCAGCCCGGAGATTTGTTTTCATCAAAATCTATGTGATATTTAAGGCCAGCTAGTTGTTTGGTTATTTTTTTAAGATAATTAGTAATTTTTTCTTTTTCTTGACTAGTTTTCCAAATAGGCACAATAATTAATTGAATGGGAGCGATTTTAGGCGGCAGAATTAAACCCTTATCATCACCATGGGCCATAATGATACCACCGATAAGACGAGTCGAGACACCCCAACTGGTTGGCCAAGGATTTTGTTCCTGATTATTTTCATCTAAAAATTTAACTTCAAAAGTTTTAGCAAATTTTTGCCCCAAAGAATGCGAAGTGCCCATTTGCAAAGCTTTACCGTCTTTCATGATACCTTCAATGGATTTAGTGTATTCAGCACCAGCAAATTTTTCTGATTGAGATTTGTGGCCAGCGAGAACATCAATGGCTAAATAATCATTGGCAAATTTTTGATACATTTTTAAAGCCGCATCTACCATTTTATCGGCTTCGGGTTTTGTGGCATGCAAAGTATGGCCTTCTTGCCATAAAAATTCCGTGGTCCTTAAAAAAAGTCTAGTACGCATTTCCCAACGCACAATATTGGCCCATTGATTAACTTTTAGGGGCAAATCTCTGTAAGAAGAAATCCAATTGGCAAAAGTTCTATACATAATGGTTTCTGAGGTTGGTCTGAGAGCTAATTTTTCTTCTAATTTTTTACCGCCTGCTTCTGTGACCCAAGCTACTTCCGGCGCAAAACCAGCCACATGCTCGGCTTCTTTTTTAAAATAACTTTCTGGAATTAATAATGGCAAATAAACATTAGCCACACCTAATTTTTTAATTTCAGCATCCAAAATTTTTTGCATATTTTCCCAAAGTGCATAGCCATAGGGTTTAATAACCATGCAGCCTTTGACATCAGAATAATCAGCTAAATCAGACGCTAAAACAACTTCGTTGTACCAAGCAGAAAAATCTTTTGATTGTGGGGTTAAAGTGGACATAATATTTTAAAATATTTTTTCAATAATTCGGCCGCCCCAACGGGCTAAGTCATCGTAGGTTACTTTAATAATTAAAATCATTAACAGAGCAAAGCCTAAATTATGAATTAAAGCTTCAATTTTTTGGTTCATTTCTTTGCGACGAATTTTTTCAATAATTAAAAATAAAATTCGACTACCATCAAGAGCTGGAATAGGCAAAATATTAATTAAAGCCAAATTTAAAGACAATAAGGCTGCAAATTGCAAGACATAAGAAATACCCATATCTACCGCTTGATCAGTTAAAAACACAATGCCTACTGGTCCAGCTAATTCAGCTGTCATTTCGCCTTTACTAATAATATTTTTTAACAAATCTATTAGAGCGCTAAACATGGCAATGGTTAAATTGTAAGTAGCTTTAGCTCCTTGCCAAAAAGCCGAAGGTAAGTTATAGGCCACAAAAGCGGTTTTGGCCAGCCCAATGCCTAGGACTGCCTTATTATTAGAAGTTGGTAAAACTCGCGGTTCTATTTTTAAAAGCAATTTTTCATTATTTCTTAAAATTTCTAAATCTATAATTCGTCCAGGATTTTCTTGAGTAAAATTTTGTAAAAATTCTACAGATTTTATGGGCAGAGTATTAATGTTTATCAATTCATCGTTAACTAGCAAACCAGCTTCAGAAGCTGGAGAATTTTTATTAACAGAGACAACCTGTATTTTTAAATCTTTAACATTTTTAGTATGCGCCAAATTGGCGTCATCAACAATAGTGGTAATTCCAGTATTAAAACAGATGGTTAACAAAATAATAGCTAAAACAACATTCATGGTGACGCCAGCCACAAGGATTATAATTCTTTGCCAGATTTTTTTAGCACCAAAACTATCCCCATCATTTTTTTCATCACCATTTTCGCCTTTAATTTTGACGAAGCCTCCAATGGGAATTAAATTAAGGGAATAAATAGTATGAGGATTATTAATAATCTTTTTTTTACCCCAAACTATTTTTCTTTTGCCAACCGCATCTTTGTAAATGCCAATCACTCGTGGTGGATAACCAAAACCAAATTCTTCGACGCGTGCTTTGAAAAGTTTGGCGAATAAAAAATGTCCTAGTTCATGGGCTAAAACTAAAATACCTAGAATAATAATAAAAGCTATGAGAGTTAATAACATATGTTAAATTGTTTTTTTGTAATTTATAATTTAATTTCTTCTTCTTTTTTCTTGCCTAAAGTATTAATTATTTCTGTGTGCTCACGTGTCATTTCATCTAAATTTTCTATGAGTTTATATTTTTCATCTTCAGATATTTCTTTATTTTTTTCCGTGCCAATAATTTCTTCTTTAATTTTATCTCTTAAGTTTCTTAAGGCAATACGAGCAGTTTCCATTTTTTCATGCAAGGATTTAATAATTTTTTTTCTAGTTTCTTCGGTCATGGGTGAAATGGTTAAACGTAAATAATTGCCTTCGTTTTTAATGCCAAAACCCATGCTAGCTGTTTCAATGGCCTGCTCCACGTTTTTTAAAAGATTTTTGTCCCAAGTTTCTACTAAAAGCTGGGTTGGTTCTGGTGAGGAAATGCTGCCAATTTGATTTAAAGGCATTTTAGATCCATAAGTATCCACTTTAATATTTTCCAGCATGGCTGGGGTGGCTCTGTTGGTGCGCACGGATTGGATATCGTTTTTGGCATGTTCTATTAGGCTTTGAAAATCATTTTTTTTGTCTTGAATATTCATATATTTTAGTAATTCGTAAATGGTAATTTGTAACTCGCCTGCTTGCCTGTCCGGTAGGTAGAGCTAGGTAATAGGATTTTTAAATTAATTATATATTTTTTTTACGGATTACAGATTACGGATTACAGATTACGATTTTTACTTTTTAGCTTTATTAGTCATCCCCAAATATAGCACATTTGGAGTTTGCGGGTCAATTTGCAATACATTAGCCACTTTGTTAGAAGGTAAGGAAGTGGCTATCCAAGTTTTTCCAGCATCAGAAGAACGATAAAAAACCGTATTAGTGGCATAAAATATTTGGCTGTTATCTTTAGGGTTTATAGCTAAGGCATTAATAATTAAATTTTTAGCTGGCGTGAGTAATTTTAGGGCTTGCCAATTTTTACCGCCGTCATCAGATTTTAACAAGCCAGCTGAAGAACTATAAAGTAAAGCATCATTTTGAGTGAGATCAAAAATTAGGTCATAAAAATTTTGAGAACCGGTAAAAAGCAGTTTGCCGTCGGCGCCTTTTTTAGTGGCATAATTTTCTTTAAGGTTGAACCAATTTTTACCACCATCAATAGTTTTAAGTATCCCCTCTTTGGCTAAACCGGCATAAATTATTTGATTGTTTTGGGGATTGATTAATATTTTATTGAGCGGGTCTTTTTTAGGATGTTGATAAATTAAACTCCAAGAAGCTCCACCGTCAGATGTTTTATAGATTTCACCCATTGAACTGCCAAAATATATAACTAAATTGTTTTGAGGATCGGTGGCTAGGGTATTAACAAAAACATTGATGCGGCTTTCTAAAAAAAGTTGTTGCCAATTAACTCCTAAATCCAAAGTTTTATAAATTTGTTGGCCCAAAGAAACATAAACAATGCCACTTTTTTGTTGATCCAAGGCCAGATCATAAATCAAACTATCAGCTAAAACATTTTTCCAGTTAGCTCCGGCATCTTCTGAATACCAAACTCCAGATCCTGTGGCTAAGTAAATTTTTTTGTGATCAAATGGGTCAAAAACAATTTTTCTGATATTAATATTATTAAGAGTTGTTGTTTTGTCAGCCAGTTTGGCCGTGTTGGAATTTTGCCAAGTTTCACCATAATCATAGCTTTTAAAAACGCCACTACTATTATCACTAGAATTACCAGATAAACTTATAGTGCAACCACTGCTAAACAAGATTACAGATATTAAAATTAATAAAAAAAATTTTTTGTCTGACTTCATATTAAAATTGCAATAAAAGATTTTCTAGTGCTAATTTAATATTAACATTAGTTAAAAGATCTTTTTTTAGTTTTTGGATATTTTTTATAATGTTTAATAGTTCTCTCGGTGTATATTTTTGGCTTATTTTAGCTAGTTTTTCTAGTTCTATAATATTTATAATTTTATCATTTTGGTTTAATTTTAACAAGACAAGATCACGAAAAAGCAATTGCCAAATATTAAGCATAGGTGAAATTGTTTTTAGCTTATCTGAAGAATTATCGGTTTTATTTAAAATTTTTTCTGTGAAAACAAGGCGCTGGTGATAACTGCCGACGACTAGATAAAAGAATATTTTTATTTGATTTAAATAACCTTGCCACAAATCTGGCGCTCGCAAAAAAGTTAAGGTACGGCCGGGTTTACCTTCGGAAATTTTAGCCAAGATTCTGGCTTCTTCATGGGTTTTACCTTGGCTTAAAAGAAAATTATAAATTTCTTTAGCCGGGACTGGTAATAATTTTATTTTTTGTACTCGTGAAAGAATGGTTGGGGGTATGGAGTGCAGATTATTAGCTGTTAAAATTATGATAGTTTTTTTATGAGGCTCTTCCAAAGTTTTTAAAAAAGCATTAGCCGCATTGTTGTTGAGATTTTCGACATTTTCGATAAGAGCAATTTTATAGCTTTTAAAAAAAGAATGGGTTGATAAAGTTGATTGCAAACTGCGGATTTGCTCAATAGTAATTTCTTTTTTTTCAGTTTCTTTTTTTAGCCAAATAATATCTGGATAATTGTTTTTTAAAATTTGTTGGCAGGCCGGACAAGTGCCACATGGTAGGTTTTCTTTTTTTGGATCATTTTCGTAACATAGCAGAGTTTGAATAAATTTTTTAACTAAAGTTTTTTTGCCCAACTGTTTTTGGCCATAAAAAAGATAACCATGAGCTAGTTTATGATTAACTATGGTTTGTTCCAGAAAATGAGTAATTTTTTTGTGACCGATAATTTGCCAATCAAACATATAATTCTTTTTGATTTAAAAGTCCGTTTTCGGCTCCAAATTGTTTAATGACAGCTAGGGCGTTTTTAATACCCAAGGCCAAAGATTTTTCTATAGTTAATTTTTTTAAAAAATAACTGGCTGTAAAAGCCGAGCCAAAGGCATCACCTACGCCCAGCGTATCTTTAGCTGTTACTTTTTGACTAGGGCAAAAAAATATTTTATTTTTTTCTCCAGCGTAAGCCCCACGTTCGCCATCAGTGATAACTACCAGGCCGGGAGTTAAGGCTGTCAAAATTTTTAATAAAATTCTGGGATTATTTAAATTTTGTTTTTTTTCTTGTTCTAGACATAGTTCGATAGCTTCATCTTTGTTTAAAAATAAAAGATCTGTTTTGGCTAAATAAATTTTTAATTGTGGTAAACCCAATTTTATTTGTTCACTGCCAGGATTCCAAACAAAAAGCAACTGAGGAAAATTTATTTTAGCCTTAAAAATTTCTGCCAAGTTGTTTTTAGCTAAACGGCCAGAGAGTGAAGTTAGATAAATTAAATCAAAAGGTGTTTTTATTCCACTAACTCGGGATTGTTTTTTAAAAATATTATCTAAATTTATTTTTAAATCTTCATTGGATCCGCGATAAATAAAATCTACATGCTCCCCTGCTTTCTTGGTTTCATTAATTACAAAAGCTATGGGGCTAGGTTTTAGAGAATGTTGAATTAAATTAGTTCGCACAGCGTTTTTTTTTAAATTATTAATAATTTCTTGGCCTAAATCATCTTGGCCGAGACAAGTTAAAATGGAGCATTGAGCGCCTAATTTAGTTAAAGATGTCGCTACATTGGCAGCCCCGCCGCCATAGGTAAAATAAGCTTCCTGAATATTAATTTTAGCACCAAATTCGAAGGCTAATAATTTTTGGGCAATGAGATTATGTTGATTAGAGATCACTTGGTTATTAGATGTTAAAAATGTATGATCTTTAAGAGCACTGCCAATGGTTAAAATTTTTTTCATATGCTCTTATTATAGCGCAAATAGTTGAAAAAAGCCAAACAAAAACAGACCCCTTTTAAAGAGGCCTGTTTTTTCAAATATATTTTAATTATCTGTCATAACCACCACGGTTGTAAGAACCACCACGGTTGTTTCTGTCAAAATTTCTGGGTCTATCTTCTTTAGGGCGAGCAATATTAACTACCAAAGGACGACCTAAAAATTCTTGACCGTTAAATAATTCGATAGCTTTTTGAGCTTCTTCAGCTGTAGCATATTCCACAAAACCAAATCCTTTGCTTTTGCCTGAGAATTTGTCTTTAGGAATGAATACAGAGGTAATTTCACCAGCTTGGGCAAAATGTTCTTTGAGTTGGTCTTCTGTAGCATCCCAGCTTAAAGACCCAATAAATACTTTGTTATCCATATTATTTTTCGTTGGTGCCTTGTTAAAAAATAACAATTTACCAGTTTAATTTGCCTGTTTCCGACCATTTGGAGCGCACCTTGGACGAAAAATAACTTAGGGTTGATTCTCGTTAATTTGATGCATTGAGTTAACAGGATTTGTTAATGAGGTTATTATAGCAGAGAGTTAGAAGTATGTCAAATGATGTTGCATTGCAGCGTCAAGTTTACACTCGCACACTGATTTAATTTTTGTATAGGAGTTAAACCATTCATGCCCAATCCACGATGTTTCTTAATATGATTGTAATATTGTAAAAACAGACTAAGCTGATATTGCGTTTGTTCCAAAGAGTCTCTTGGGGTTAAGATCCAACTAATTAATTTTATTTAGGCGAGTTGTTTAATTTTTAGGAGTTTTGATGAACATTTTTCTTAGCCAACCAAACAAACTGAATTTGCTTTCCTGAGTTTTAATAAAAGATTCAATTTTTGTTTGCTCTTGTCCCAAGGCTTGAATTTGAGTTTGAATTTCTGGCGTAGTGGTAGCTTTACCCATAACTCTATTTAATTGGTCTAATCTATTTCTGGTTTGAACCATAAAGCTTCTAAGCGTGCCAAGATTTTTATAATCAGAACCAATTAAAAAAGTTTTGATTTTGCTTCTGGTTTGAATTTTTTTTAGAGCTTCCTCAGTGGTGGTGCTGGCCTCATTTTGTTCTCGGGCGATAATTCTAACTTGTTCGCCGATTCCGCCTTTAGTAGTGCTAGCGGTTTTTAAAAGAGTTTGCACAAAGTTGGCCACGGCACTATGGTGTGCCTCAGGATTTACCTGCCCGGTTTGTTTGTTGACATCTTTTTCGTCTGAACTTTTTTGGGCAGAAGTTCCTTGAGCCAAGACAAAAGAAGTTAAAGAAAAAATAGCAGTCAGACTCAAAATAAAAGCAGCAAGACATAAGACACGAAGATTGTGTTTTGACATAGTGTTTTTAATTAATTTATAAAATATTTTTTAATTTTTTTAATATGTTTCTACATTATCAGCATTGGGATTGGGATCATGGGGATCTGGACATTCGCCATTTAAATTGGCTTCCACGGTGCACAAGGTGCCATCAATTCTTTGACACAACACATTGTCTGTGCCAAGACCTTTGACCGTGCCACCAGTAATAGCACAATAGGCTTGAGCTTCAGTTTCATAGCCAGTTATTTTTAAACCACCCACCGGACACTCACCGCGAAATAGCGCCCACTCTTCACACTGTCGATTATCCTCAAATACGCAGATGCTATATTGTCCAACTTTATTTTCTTTTATAATTAAAGTACCACCTTTTTCTGTGCAATTAAGACTGGCTGGATTGGCCAAGCCGGTGTTGACATATAAATCAGGACAAGGCGCAAAATCACAATTAGGACCAACACGTCCAACCGAGGTACCGTCAGGACAAAGTTTAGCTTCAAGAGTACAAGCAGTTTGACTATCGCCACAATTACCAGTTGGCTCCCCCGAATTGGGATTGCCGTGTTTTATCCACTGACCATTTTCACAAAGCCAATTATCTTCAGCACTAAGTAATCTTAGAGCGCCAACGGCCACAACAATTAAAACAAAAGCAATAAGAGAAAAAAGAAGAGTTTTTTTCATATAATTATTTTAATAATAAATTTATTCTTTTTTTAACAAAATTATTCCTTGATTTGAGAATACCTTTTTTTGATAAATTCTATCGCCTGATTTTTATCTTTTATTTGACCCCCTATTTGCGCAGCCAATAAATCATATTTAAGCTGACCAATGATTTTGCCACCCTTCTTAATATCTAACAGCTCCATGATTTCTTGGCCATCAAGCAAAAGAGTTATTTTTTCTTGATCTCCCTCTGTCAACATTTTTTCTTTTATTATTTTAATCCGTTCAATTAGTTTTTCAAAATTAGAAAAATCTGGCTCTTGGGTTTGTTCTGGTATTGAGGCTAGAATATCGGCCACCGCCAATTTAAATTGATTACGCACTAAAGAACGATTGTTAGTAGCAAAAAATTTTTTATAAATTGTTTCATCTTTAACTTCATCAATATTTAAAAAGAAAAACATGTGTCCGCCAACATTCTCTTTAACATTACAAGGATCAATTTTGTATTTTATGGGTGTTTCTAGACGTAATTTTTGACAGATCTCTGCAGATAATTCCGCGCTTTTTTTATCATGGCCATAAAATGTTATTTTTTCCGGCTCCTCTTCTTTGGTAGCCTTAGTAGCTGGTTTACCTAAATCATGAAACAAAACGCTACAAATTAATTCTAATTTTTCTTTTAGTTTATCAACACCGACTGGTTCTATATCTGGAAAAAGTTCATCAATTATTTGAGCATAGAATTTAAATTTTTCATCATTTAATTTTTCTAAGGCCAAACGCGTGTGTATATAAACATCTCCTTCACTGTGCATGTCTGACGATTGCTCAACTCCTTTTAGTCCATCAACTTGAGGTAAAAGATGTTTTAAAAAACCACTTTTTTCATATAAATCTAAAGCTTTTAGAGGATTTGAGTAAAAAGATTTTAATAATTCTTCAGCCACTCGTTCCCTAGCAATTTTATAATCGCCTTTTTTATGAATTATTTTTTTTATTTTTTCTCCAGTTGTCTGATCAAAAATTTCACTGTAAATATCTTGTTCGTAAACATCATTAATATGCGCGCTTAAATTTTGTATAGTTTCCATGGTGTCTGGAGATAAAGCAAAACCTTCAAGTTGACAAGAAAAACGAATGGCTCTTAACATTCTTAACCAATCTCCGCCAAAACTTTTTTCTGGGCTATCTACAGTTCTAATAATTTTTTCTTCTAAATCTTTTTTACAAATTTCTTCTTTGCCTTTGGGGTAAACAAAACATTTATTTACAATATCCCAAGCCAAGGAATTAATGGTTAAATCACGTCGCAACAAATCTTCTGCAATGGGAATATTTTTATCAACTGTTACTATAGTATCATGGTGTCCACCTGAACCAGATTCATGGTCATTTCTTGGTAGAGCAAAATCAAAGGGTTCAGCTAAACCCTGTTCGCCTATGGCTTGTAAATATTGATATTCAGGATTATTTTTAATCACACCAAACGAGGAACCTGTCTGACCAGTATTTCCACGCTCACCCAAAATCTCTATTAATCTTTCTTGGTCCACTCCAGTGACCACAAAATCATAATCTTTACTTTGGCGACCAATCAAAATATCGCGCACACTGCCGCCGACCAAATAAACCCCGGCCTGGGGTTCAGCTAAAATAATATGTTGGACAACATCTAAAACGCCTTCGCGTTCAAAAATTTTTTCTTGAGTAATCATTTTTTGTTCCCACAGACTTAAAGCAGGAAAATGTTCTGGTAATTTTAAAAACATATTTTTTATTGTGATTATTTTATTTTGCTTTGAGCCAAGCTCTGACAAGGCGCAGGGCGTCATAAGAATATTTTTCTTGGCAAAAATCAAAGACTGGGCGTAATAATTCTAAACCGCAATTTTCAAAAGCCAAGGTAATTTCTTGTAGTTCTTTTTCCTCGGGCAAAAGATATGTAAAATCCAAAGCAGGTTTATGAGACATTATTTCTTCAGTATATTTTAAAATAGTACCAGTGGTCAAATTTAATTCTTGGGCAATTTCCAAAAGACTCTTTTTTTGCACGAGAAACTTTTTGGTTTTTTCTTTATTTTGATTAGAATTATTTTTATTTTTTTTAGGCTTATTGGGCAGGCCACTATTAAACTTTTTTTGTTTTTCATCTTTTTCTTCTGAAGATAATTTTTGCCAGTTATTTTCTATTTGAACTGATAAATCAATAAAATTTTTATCTAGGGCTAAAACTTTTTCATCAACTTTTAAAGCCATTTGATTTAAGCCAAGTAAACGTAAACCAGAAAGTGAACGCACTCGAGACAAGGCCACATAACCCATACCTGGCGTAAAAGCTTTGGATAAATCAATTTCGGCTAAATCCAAACTTAGGCCCTGGCTTTTATGCACCGTAATGGCCCAAGCCAAACGCAAAGGAATTTGTTTAATTTGGGCAATAATGCGCTCATCTTCTTCAATTAGCCAATCGGCTGGCTTGGCCACAATGAGCTCACCTTTAGAAGTTTTAACAATGGGCAAACTGTCTTCATCAAAATCAACAACTTCCCCAACAGTGCCATTAACCACTCCAGCTTCAAAATTATTTTTGACAAACATTACTTTGGCGCCAATTTTAAGCATTAATCTGTCTGGAGCCAAACAACCTTTTTGTAAAATTTCTGCCAAAGTTTGATTACCGCTTAATTGCATCTGATAAGCTTTGGCAGGACTAGAAATTTTCATCAGTTCTCTGTAATTAATAGCATCCACATCCACATTATGAGTATATAATTTGGTGGGTTCAATGCTCAAATCAAATTCTTGACAAGTGCAATCCAAAAGTAATTGCTGACTATCTTGGCTAAATTTATTTTGTCTAATTTCATTTAAGAGATTGATAAAGGCCGGATCTTCTTGACGAAATTGTTCATCTAAATAACAAACTTGTAAATTCATTTGTGGCCAAATATTGGATTCAGTAACCATTTTGGCAAGCTCTCCATTTTTAGAAATTGGGGGTAGCTGAAAAAAGTCTCCAGACATAATAATTTGTAAACCGCCAAAAGGTTCTAAACTTTTTCTAAAAGCCTGGCAGATTTGATTGACCAAATCAAGTTGGTGCGCATGCAACATGGAAATTTCATCAATTATTAAAACATCTGCATTTAAAATATTTTTGCGCAAATGTCTTTTTTTAAGCAGAGATTCAAAATCTTTTTTAGTTAAGGTGTCTTTAATACCCAGTCCAGACCAAGAATGAATGGTTAAACCGTTTAAATGAGTAGCGGCAATGCCAGTCGTAGCGGTGACACTAACATTAACATTTTTTTGACGTAAATATTGAATGTATTGATTTAAAACATAGGTTTTGCCACTGCCAGCAGAACCAGTTAAAAAAACATTTTGCCCAGTTTTTAAAATATCTAAAGCTTGGGTTTGTTTCATAAAAACTTAAAGTGTTATTTTCCCTTTTTACTTTTTATTAATCCCACCACGCCAACCACAAAAAATATCAGACCCAAAAGTTGCCCGCCCGGACTGTCGTCGTAGCCGCCATAGATAAACATAAAAACACCAAATATTATGGCCAGAATAAATCCAACAATTTTAAGATATTTTTTCATAATTAAATTTAAATTTTATATATTAAGTTTATTTATTGTTGGTTTTCCAGTTGATTTCAAAAGAAATTGAGTGCTTACCAGGAATATGCCATTTAAAAAAACGGAGCCAAAAAAATTGGAATTTATTTTCAGCAATTTTTCCTAAACCGAATTTGTTTAAGGTTAGTTCGATGTCTATGACCATATGATTATTTTTTAATTTTTTGTTAACTAATATACAACAAACAAGAGCAGGGTTTTTCTTTTAGAATAATTTTTTGTTCGGCAATGGTGTTGATAAATATTTTTTGATTATTAGAACCAGTGGCTAGTTTTTTATCAAGCGGGGTGTGATGCTTATATCCACGACTTATAAATTCTTTGACCAAAGCTTCATGACGATTATATAGCGCGCGTGTCTTGCCTACCCAGCGCAAAGTTTCTGGATGGCGCGCATAACCTCCCTTACTTTTATGTTTGGTCAAAATATTCCACAATCCGTGAAGCTCGCGGTGCTCAGCCAGCAAGTGCCGACGACACAGATGTTTTGGATGAATGTCCCAGACGCGCATAAATTATTTTTTATAAATTATCCGACCAATAAAAATTACAAACGCAATTAAACACACAATCAGAGTGGCGATAACGCTCGGATATTGTCCATCAAAGCCACTGACAGATAAATGTTTGAATAATATCCATGCATACGCCCAGACCAAGACCAGACCATAGGCGATATTTTTGTCTTTGCACATGCGGAGTATGCCGATCAGAGCGCCGACCAAAAGAATAACAACGGTCCAGATGAAATCTGCAACTCCAAATCTATTCCAACCGATACTCACCAAAAATACAGTGATGTTGGCGATTGATGCCACAGTAATCCAACCAAAATAAATACTAAAAGGCGCCCAGGTAAAAAGTTTTTGAAGCGCGCTAAATTGCTCAGCGCGCAGAAGATCGGCGATCTTGATGAGTAGAAAAAGCAATGTCGCCATTACGAGCACTGAAAGACTGATATAATCATAATGCCAAGCAAATATCCAAGCGATATTGGCTAGCGAAGTGGCGATAAAAAGCGGATTGATTTTTTGCAAAAGTTTTTCAATTTTTTCATCTTTGTTTACAAATTGATAGACCACATAAGCTCCGAGCAAAAGATAAATCAAACCCCAAATGGAAAAAGCTGGACCAGCTGGAGCAAAGATGTTTGGGTAAGCATCAGAGATATCGCCAGTTGAGCGATTATTGATGGGCAGGCTGTTGGCCATGAAGTTCACTGCCACCATGGCAACGTAGGTGACCAGGGCAAAAATTTTGATGAGCATGTTTTTCATAAAATTAATTGTTAATTTTTATTAATAAGTCGTTTATTTTTTGTTGATAGATATTTTCATCACTCAATTCTTTGGTATTAAAACCTGTTTGGCAAATTGGCTCTTGACCAAATATTTCCACAAAATATTTAATTAATTTTTCTGCCGGAGTATCACCAGAAGTGACAAAAAAAGCGTATTTTTTAATTTTATTTTTATTTTCTTCTATATAAGTGCGTAAAGCCGGCGTCAGATTCCAACCCCAGACTGGCATACCCAAAATCACCAAATCATAATCAGCTGGATTTTTACTCAAAGAATTAATTTGAGTTAACTTTTTTTTCATAGCATCACGACCGCCAGTCAAATAACCGACCAAGCCTGTTCTTTTTTTCTGGTCAATTATTTTTTCCAAATCAGCATTTAATAGTTTGGCCAAATCCAGAGCCACCTTTTCTGTTTTACCTGTTTTAGAATAATATGCAATAAGCGTTTTCATAAAATTATTTTATAAATTATTTATAATTTCTCAATTTCTTTCAAATCTTTATCTGGTAAATAAAGAACAATCAAACCAATGATAATTCCAGCCAACGCTGTCCAAACATGACTCCCGCCAAAAAGCCATTTATCCATTTCATCCAAAACATACCAAATGCCTCGCCAGACGAGGACCACGCCAATGACAATAGAAATATTTTTGGCTAGATATTGTAAGTTTACTTTGTTTTTTGACATATTTTTTTGATAGACTACCCTGCGATAAATCGACTGAGTAGTTAAATTTTAATTATATTATTGTAGATATTTATCATAAAATTGCGGTAATTGGCATTGC
>ENA-UOWO01001513-UOWO01001513.1-activated-sludge-metagenome-genome-assembly--contig:-NODE-1513-length-30700-cov-10.110687_pt1 | contig 30700 bp, 23 predicted proteins | sample MGYA00238148_ERZ761564 | MGnify/ENA primary metagenome ERZ761564 (study PRJEB28885, sample SAMN05720194) | activated sludge metagenome | isolation source: Anaerobic digester | place: USA...
GCTGTTGATCCTTTGCTCACCCCCTCGTTCATATTTTGGGCTACTTTGGCGAACACGTTATTGTACGCAGGATTGTCCGCAGCATACTCCATGATGCGGTGCGCAGTGATGGCCGTTTGAATATCCCCGCACTGGACGCTGCACACCTGAATGCCAAAACGGTCTATCTCCAGCCTTAATGCCTCAGTGATGCGGTCTACTGCGGCTTTGCTCGCACTGTATACCGCTCGATAAGGCAGAGCCACTTCCGCCGCGATCGAACTGATGTTGATGATTTTTCCGGTTTGCGCCTTGCGCATAAGCGGTAATACTGCTTGTATGACCCGAATCAAGCCAAATACATTGGTGTCAAAAGCACGCTGAATGCTGTTGATGCTCATCACTTCCAAAGGGCCAGCTATACCTACTCCCGCATTGTTGATCAATACATCAATTTGCCCTTGCTCGTGCAAGATTTGAGCCACAGCCGCTTGTACACTTGCTTCGTTTTGCACATCCATGATCAGGAGCTTGAACCTGGTTTCCGCAGCGACTTTGCGGCTGGTGCCATAAACAATGTATCCTTTTTGTGCCAAAAGACTAGCCAATGCTTCTCCCAAACCCGAAGATGCTCCCGTTACCAAAGCTACTTTTTTCATGATCAGCGTGTAAAATTCTGGGCAGGAATCAATTCTTTAGATCCTGGCGTATACTTGTAAAAACCTTCTCCACTTTTAATACCCAACTTACCCGCAGTGACCATGTTGACCAACAGCGGACAGGGGGCGTATTTGGGTTGGCCAAAACCATCCTGCAACACCCTTAAAATGGACAAACAGACATCCAAACCAATAAAATCGGCCAATTGTAAGGGCCCCATGGGGTGAGCCATGCCCAATTTCATGACGGTATCTATTTCCGTAACCCCGGCCACCCCTTCGTAAAGGGTGTAAATCGCTTCGTTGATCATGGGCATCAGGATGCGATTGGCTACAAAACCAGGGTAATCATTGACCTCCACGGGCACCTTACCCAGTGTTTGGGAAAGTTCCATGATGATCCGCGTGGTATCGTCGCTGGTATCAAAACCCCGAATCACTTCCACCAATTTCATTACAGGTACCGGGTTCATAAAATGCATGCCGATGACCTGCGTTGGACGTTTGGTGGCAGCGGCAATCCTGGTGATGGAAATGGAAGAGGTATTGGTGGCCAAAATGGCCTTTTCAGGAGCAAAAACATCCAAATCACGGAAAATTTGAAGCTTCAGTGCACTGTTTTCGGTTGCGGCCTCCACCACTAAATGAGCGATAGAAAGTCCTTCTTCCAAACTGGACGCTGTTCGAATGTTGCTCAACGTGCGGTCTTTGTCAGCGGTACTGATCGTTTCTTTTTTGACCATACGGTCCAAATTGGCGCTGATGGTAGCCAGTGCTTTTTCCAGAGCGGCCTCCGACACATCAATCAGCGTAACCTGATGATCGTACTGGGCAAATACATGAGCGATGCCATTTCCCATGGTCCCCGCTCCAACGACACTGATGTTTTTCATTCTGTAACGATTGAAGTGGCGAAGGTACAGCGAACTACCGTCTTTTTTCAGCGTTGGCTTTGGAAATGCCGGGCTTAGTCGAATTTTCCAGCATGCCTTTGGGTGAGCGTATAGTTTTGTAAGCATCACAAAAAAAACCTGTACCCTAATGGAAGCAAAATTCAAACTAACTGGCCTCTTGGGCCTGCTGATTGGGCTAAGCCTATTTTCTTGCAGCAATGCAGCCAACGAAAAAGCAGCCCGTGAAGCCGAAAAAGAAGAAGATGGTTTTCACCTGAGTATTTCAACCAAAGATGGTGATGTCAAAATTGACGCCTCGGGGAAAGGAGATAAAAAAGCTGCAAAAGACAAGGATGGTTTTCACTTAAGCATTTCTACTGATGAGGGTGATACGGAAATTAACGGAAAAGACCTCGAAGAAGGGTTCAAGAAAAATTTTGACTTACAAATCAATGGCTCCGGAAAAAAACTAGACGCTGAAGTTTTGCGCAGCCTGTTTCCCGAACGGATTGGCTGGTTCAAACGCACGGAATACAATTTCCAAAATGCCCTTGGCCTCGTGTCTAATGCTGAAGTAGAGTACACCAAAGGAAATCAAAAGATAGCCGTTGTGGTGATGGGCGGGGCCATTGGCAACATTGCCGGAGCCTTTGGCGATCTGTTTGAAGGCGAGTTAGATCTGGAAGATGCCGACATGAAACAAAAAACGGGAGAATGGAATGGCCAAAAGTACATTGAAGGTTACAACGAAGCCGAAAAGAAAGCCTTTATGCAAATGGTCATCGACGAGCGCATCATGGTCATTGTGGCGGCGGAAAACATGTCCGCCTGGAATTTCAACTGGTGGTGGAAACGGATTGATTGGAAAAAGTTGGGGCAATAGTCCGACGGGGTTATTCAATCCGCTTGTACTTCAAACGAACAGCGTTCCCAATCACCACCACATCCGAAAAAGCCATAAACAATGCCCCCCACATGGGGTTGAGGTATCCCATGGCGGCCATCGGAATGGCCACGATGTTGTAAGCAAAAGCCCAATACAAACTCTGCTTGATGGTCAATACCGTATGGGTACAAATGGCCAGTGCTTGGGGCAAACGTTCCAGGTTGCCATTGAGCAACACGATTTGCGCCGATTGTATCGCCGCCTGGGAGGCATTGCTTAGTGATACACCAATGCTGGCTTTGGCCAGTGCTGGTGCGTCATTGATGCCGTCGCCCACCATTGCGGTAGGGGCTTCTTTGCTCAAACGGGCAATGATGTCCAATTTTTGTGCGGGTTGTTGCTCCGCAAAAAAATGGGTAACGCCCAATGCCTCGGCCACGCTCGCCGTTTTGGCTTGTTTGTCGCCGCTCAAAATGTAACTAGCTATATTTTTGGATTTGAGGTAATCGATACAAGCTTTGGCCTCGGGTTTGATGGTGTCGGTTAAGCTCAGGGTCGCCAGTTTATCGCCATTTTTACGCAAAACGAGTGTGCCCTGGCCATTTTCTGAAGCGCCAAATTCGTAGCTATTGCCCGCTTCATCCTGGCCACGCATGCCCTTGCCTTTTTCTTCTTCGACATTAGTCAAGGTGATGGGTCCCAGGTGTTGACCATTGAGGCTGACCTGAGCTTCCATTTCCTGCACCAGCGATTTGGCGATGGGGTGTGAGGAGTGCATTTCGAGGTCATAAATCAAATTGTTCACCTCTGCCTCGCGAACTCCCGGGGCATAGTCAATGTGCTCCACGACAAACTTACCTGTCGTTAAAGTTCCCGTTTTGTCAAAAACAATGTTGCGGATGCTGGCAAAAATCTCCAGGGTTTTGCCCCCTTTGACCAAAATGCCGTTGCGCGCAAGGCGCCCTACGCCTACCATGACGGCAGTTGGTGTGGCCAGACCCATGGCACAGGGACAAGAAATGACCAATACTGCAATGGCGTTCATCAAGGCATTTTTAAACGCAAGGTCAAAAACAAAATAGCTGAGTAGAAAGGTCAAAGCTGAAATACTCACCACCACCGGTACAAAAATGGCGCTGATTTTATCGGCCAAACGTTGGATTTCCGGTTTATCCTGCTGAGCCGTTTTGATCAATTCGATCATTTGACCCAACACCGATTTTTTACCCACCGCATTGACTTTGAGTTGAAAATTGCCGCCCAAGACCAGAGAGCCTCCAATGACCTGATCACCCAGCTGTTTGTTGATGGGCAGGCTTTCTCCGGTCAGCATAGATTCGTCGACACTGGCCTGGCCCAGAAAAATTTCCCCATCAGCTGGTACTTTATCTCCTTCATTGACCTGTAAAATGTATCCGGTTTTTATTTCAGGATAGTGGATACCCACAATTGTACCCGAAGGCATGATGCGTCGGGCGTGCTCCACCTGAAGTTTGCCAAGTTCAGCGATGGCGGTGGTGGTTTGGGCTACCGCCCGTTTTTCAATCCAATTGCCCAAGAGTACCAGCGTAAAAATGGTGGCGCTGGTTTCGTAAAAAATGTACTGGATTTCGCCGCTGAGGGTACCCACCAGACTATAGACAAAGGCCGCGGTTCCTCCCATAAAAATCAACACGTCCATGTTGGGCATGCCATTGCGGATCGAACTCCAGGCGCTTTTGCCAAAATGCCAGGCGCCCAATACAAACACGGGTAGACAGATCGCCAATTGGATCCAGGCATTGTGCATAAAGGCCAAATGAATGCCCGCCGACATCAAAAGATGCCCCAACAAAAGGGGAAGGGTAAAAAAGGCCCCGATCAAAAGTTTGCGCTCGAGGGTCCAAAAATCGGGCTTTTGTTCGGGTTCAACCACGGTATAGCCCAATTTGTTGATCCCGCCTTTGGCCTCTTCCAATGAAATACTTTCATCAACCAGACGAAAACGCACTTCTTTGGTTTGGAAGTTGACGTATACCTCTTCTAAACCCTTGCGTTCCAGGTAGCGGGTGATGCCCGCTGCACAGTTGGCGCAATCCATTCCTTCTACGGTTAATTCCACCAGTGGCTTCATTGGTTGACAAGTGTTTGTACAAGTTTAACACCTCGCCTTGGGCGAGTTTATTTTTTCCCGCAGATCGCGCAGATTTCCGCAGATTAATGTCCTTTTGAAGAAAATTTGCGTAAATCTGCACGATCTGCGGGAAAATATTTTTATTATTTCGCGGCGTTGTACCGCTTTTCTACCTCTGTCCAATTCAAGATGTTCCAAAAGGCTTTGATGTAATCGGCCCTTTTGTTCTGGTATTTCAGGTAATAGGCGTGTTCCCAAACGTCAAGTCCAAGCACCGGCGTACCCGCCTGCTTTTTAACAATTTTACTCATCAATGGGTTGTCTTGATTGGGGGTTGAGCTGATGAAGATTTCTCCTTTGCTGTTGACACTCAACCAGGCCCAACCCGAACCAAATCGCCCAGTCGCTTCGGCGGTGAAGGTTTCTTTAAACTTGTCAAAGCTACCGTACTTGGTACTGATGGCATTGGCCACATTCCCAGTAGGTGTTCCGCCACCTTGTGGAGAAAGTAAAGACCAGAATAGGGTATGGTTGAAATGCCCACCGCCATTGTTGCGGATGGCGGGTTGTTTGGCAGTAACATTGCTCAGCACCTGTTCGATGCTCATTGTGGCAAAAGCTGTTCCCGCCACTGCCTTGTTCAGGTTGGTCACATAGGCGTTGTGGTGCCGATCATGGTGAATTTCCATGGTCATTTTATCAAAGTGAGGCTCGAGGGCGTCGTTGGCAAAAGCCAAGGGAGCCAAAGCAAATGGCCCAGTTTGCTCCAAGTCATTGTTGTCAAAATCGGGTGCTAATGCCCGATCAGCCCATACATTCCGTGGTTTGAGCAGGGATGCTGCTGCGACTAATAAACCCGTTCTCAAAAAATTTCGCTTATCCATTGGTGGTTCTTTATTGATGAAACAGTCTCCGGTCAAGAGGAGTTCTATCCAGGACTAAATATAAACAGCTTGGAGATTTCATTCGATTTTTGAAAAAAAAATCCACACAAATCTTCACTCAATGCCGCATATCGCTCGCATTAAATTTTACCTTCTATCAATTTTTACAGAATTAATTTTATCAAACCAAAAACTATCATTATTATTATGAATCAAAATCGGATTAAACCAAATTTAATCCAATTCTCCCAATTTAAACATGCGCTGCTATGTTATCCGTACGCCGTTTGCTAGACAACAAAAAAATCAATTCGGTTTGGAGTGTCCGACCTGACCACATGGTAATTGACGCCCTTGGATTAATGTCGCAACAAGGTATTGGGGCGGTATTGGTGATGGATGGAGATCAGTTGATTGGTATTTTTTCGGAAAGAGATTACGCGCGCAAGGGCATCATTGTTGGGCGCAAGGCAAAAAGTACGCCCGTCACGGAAGTCATGACTGCCAATGTATTTACGGTGTCTCCCGATATGGACATCGAAGATTGTATGACCCTATTTTCAGAAAAACGCATCCGCCACCTCCCGGTGATGGAAAACCAAGAGGTCATTGGCATGCTGAGCATTGGCGACATCGTGACCGCCATCATCCAGGCTCAGGATCAACAAATCAGATATTTGGAAGCTTACATTACTGGTCAATGATCCGTACACATTCAAGCTTCTTATTTATAGCCCCAAACGCACAGCATGTGCGTTAGGGGCCTAACCTATATTTATTACCTCCATCCTTTCAACACCTTTACCTATGTCTATTCTGATTGTAATTGTGTTTGTTATTGGCTACACTTTAATTGCCTTGGAGCATCCACTAAAGTTGGACAAAGCCGCCTCCGCCATGTTGACTGGTGTATTTTGCTGGTTGGTTTTGGCTTATGGTTTTTCTTCGATGCCAGCAAGTGCGGGCGTAACGGAAAGTTCCACGGTTTATTTAGAGCACCAGCTTTTTGAACACCTGGGTGAAATTGCCGGTATCCTCTTTTTTCTGCTCGGTGCCATGACCATTGTAGAATTGGTGGATGCGCACGATGGTTTCCGGGTCATAACCGACCGAATCACGACAACCGACCGCATTCGGCTCATCTGGATCATTTCCTGGGTCACTTTTTTCCTTTCGGCAGGTTTGGACAACATGACGACGGCGATCATCATGTGTGCTTTGTTACGTCGTCTGGTTAAAAAGAAAGAAAATGCTTGGTTATTGGGGGGCTTTGTGATCATCGCTGCCAATGCGGGCGGAGCCTGGTCGCCAATTGGCGATGTAACCACCATCATGCTGTGGATTGGAGGACAGGTGTCCACTTTTACCATTATGAAATCGCTGTTCATTCCTTCTGCAATAAGTTTGCTGGTACCCCTCTTGATGGCCAGTTTTTACTTGCGTGGAAAAATGGAAACCCGAGAGATGAGTGAGGAAGACCTCAAAACCAGTCGAATTTTTTCGCCCTGGGAAAAACAATTGATGTTCGTTTTGGGTGGACTCGCCCTCCTCTCAGTACCTGTTTTTAAGTATTATACCCATTTCCCCCCTTATATGGGCATTTTGCTTACCCTGGGCTTACTTTGGTACATCACGGAATATTTGCACCGTTACCGGGAGGAAGAAATCCAAAAAGAATATTCCGTTGCAGCGATGTTGCACCGCATTGATACGCCCAGTATCCTCTTCTTTCTGGGGATTTTATTGGCGGTAGGTGCTTTGGATGCTTCGGGGCACCTCAAACTCGCCGCCGATTTTCTCAATCAAAGCGTAGGCAATATTTACCTCATCAATACTTTCATTGGTCTGCTTTCCTCGATCGTCGACAACGTTCCTCTAGTAGCAGCCGCGATGGGCATGTACGACTTGTCCACTTACCCGATAGATCACCCCTTCTGGGAATCCTTGGCCTATTGCGCTGGAACGGGGGGAAGTATTCTGATCATTGGTTCAGCAGCAGGGGTAGCGTCCATGGGGATTTTAAAAATTGACTTTTTGTGGTACATGCGCCACATCTCCATCTATGCTTTGGTTGGGTACCTTTGTGGGATTGGAGCCTATTATTTGATGAGCCATTAGACTTAAACGATTGTGAACGAGCAGCAACTGTTGGCAAGAAAAATGGCGGCTGCTCGTTTACAAATGCCTATAAAAAGAAAAAGCTGCCCTCAAACGGACAGCCCCCAATAGAACACTGTAAAATACTGTAGCACAAAAATAGAATAAGGATTCTAAAATGTCAAGAGAAAAATGTCAAGAATGTGTACTTTTTACACTTTCGAAGTATTACTCTCAAAAAGTATAAAAATAAATTATTGACATTCAATTTTTTACAAAACAACCTGTCCATAATTTTTTATTAAAAATCTATCAAATTTCTCTCACTATTTGCATTGACAAGTATCATTTGGGGGGAAAGGATATTTTTTTTAGTTTACACCCGATCAAATGATTGACCCATTTATGAAAAAAATACTCATTGCCAATCGAGGTGAAATTGCTTTAAGGGTAATGCGCAGCGCCCGAAAAATGGGCATCCAAACTGTTGCTGTCTATTCAGAAGCCGATCGAAACGCTCCGCACGTTCGTTTTGCTGACGAAGCAGTGTTGTTAGGCCCTCCACCGTCCAATCAATCTTACCTTCGTGGCGACAAAATCATTGAGATAGCCACAACACTGGGTGTAGATGGCATTCACCCCGGTTATGGTTTTTTAAGCGAGAATGCAAGTTTTGCCCAGGCGGTTACCGATGCGGGGATGATTTTTATTGGCCCAACACCCCAGGCCATTGAGGTCATGGGCAGCAAATTGGCGGCCAAAGAAGCCGTCAAAGCCTATAACATCCCCATGGTGCCCGGTGTCGACCATTCCGTTAGTGATGTGGAAGAAGCCAAAATCATAGCCCAAACCGTTGGCTACCCCATCTTGATCAAAGCTTCGGCTGGTGGTGGAGGAAAAGGCATGCGGGTAGTCGAAAACGAAGCGGAACTCGCAGAGCAAATGGCCCGTGCCATCAGTGAAGCGACTTCTGCATTTGGGGACGGTTCGGTTTTTATCGAAAAATACGTCACTGAACCCCGGCACATTGAAATACAAGTACTGGCCGATGCCCACGGCAATGTGGTGTACCTTTTTGAACGGGAATGCAGCATCCAACGCCGCCACCAAAAAGTGGTTGAAGAGGCTCCATCCGCAGTACTTACCCCCGAAATCCGCAAGGCCATGGGTGAAGCTGCCGTAAATGTGGCGCGTTCTTGTCAATACCTGGGCGCGGGTACGGTAGAGTTTTTGGTTGATGCGGGGCTCAATTTTTACTTTTTGGAGATGAATACCCGCTTGCAAGTTGAGCATCCAGTAACAGAACTCATTACAGGTCTAGACCTGGTAGAGCAGCAAATCCGGGTTGCCCGAGGAGAAGTATTGACTTTTACCCAAGAGGATCTCCGTATTCATGGACACGCCATCGAGTTGCGGGTGTGTGCCGAAGATCCCTTGAACAATTTTTTACCCAGTGTGGGCAAATTGCAGCGTTACCGCCGCCCGGAAGGCGAATACATTCGGGTAGACGATGGCATTGAAGAAGGTATGGAGGTGCCCATTTATTACGACCCCATGCTGGCTAAGTTGGCAGTCTGGGGCGTGACCCGCGAAGCAGCCATCAAACGTATGCTGGAAGCGATCAGCATGTACCAAATTGAGGGCGTGGCCACTACCCTACCCTTCGGGCGTTTTGTTTGTCAACACGATGCTTTCATCAGTGGTAAGTTTGACACGGGTTTTGTCAAAAATTATTATTCTCCGGAAGGCATTCAGGCTCAACAACACGCTGAAATTGAAGTTGCCGCACGCTTGGCTTTGGAAGTATTGTATCACCACAAACGGCAGTTGATAGTTCCTGATCCAGGGGGAGTGGAATGGTATACGCAGCGGTAAATAACGTGGGCCGTCCTAAATTTCAGTAGCTCAAAGCGACATATTATAACACAAAGTACACAAAGGAGGGCACAAGTGACACAACGTAGGGTTCGTCCACTTTGTGTCCCTTGTGCCCTTCTTTGTGCACTTTGTGTTAATTTTTTGATCCGCTTTGGTCTTTTTCAAAATTCGAGACACCTCATGTTGATCACATTCCAAAAGCGTAATAATACTCCCCGGGCAGGTCTTCATACACCCCTTCCAGCATTACTCCGCCTTTCTTTTTGCCAAGTATCCTGGTAAGTTCATCAACGTTGCTGATGGTTTGACCATCTACTTTGGTGATGATGAACCCTTCGCGCATGTCTGTGCTTTTGCGCAATTTTCCAGCGTTGAAGGCTTTTACTTTTACCCCTCCACTGATGTCCAATTTTTTAGCGGTTTTGCTGTCCAGCGTCTCAAAATCTGCACCGAGCACGTCCAATACTTCAGGCTGATCATTCTTAACCAGGGCAGTGTTGCCTTTACGGTTATTCAAGGTCACTTTAAATTCTTTTTCTTGCCCTTTGCGGTTCACCACGATGTTGACGACATCACCCGGACGGTGGCGGGCAATAGCCTCTTGCAATTCCGGCGAGCTTTGCACCTTTTGCTCATTTACTGCTACAATGACGTCTCCGGGTTTGATACCTGCCGAAGCCGCAGCACTTTTTTCCATCAGGCTATCTACATAGGCTCCAGCCGTAGTTTCCAGGTTTTTTTCCTTTTTCAGATTGCCATCAACAGTGCGAATCATGACCCCAAGCACCCCGCGTTGAACGGTACCAAATCGCAACAAGTCTTCCACCACTTTACTCACAATGTTGCTGGGTACCGCAAAACCATATCCGGAATAGGCTCCGGTTGGACTGGCGATGGCGGTATTGATGCCAATTAGCGCACCTTCCAAATTGACCAAAGCACCGCCACTGTTTCCAGGATTGATGGCGGCATCGGTCTGGATGAAGCTCTCTACCGCAAATTGTTCTTTTAAAATATTGATGTTGCGCCCTTTGGCACTAACAATTCCGGCGGTAACCGTAGAGGTAAGGTTAAAAGGATTGCCAACCGCCATCACCCACTCGCCAACTTTTACCTCATCCGAATTGACGAAGGGCAAACTGGGCAAGCCTTTTTCTTTGATTTGAATCAGCGCCAGATCCGTACTCGGGTCTGTTCCGATGACGGTGGCTTTATAGGTACGGTTGTCGTGCAGGGTAACTTCCAAATCATCGGCGTCCGCAATGACGTGGTTATTGGTAATGATGTACCCATCCTGGTTGATGATCACCCCACTGCCTTGCCCGACTTGTACCTCAGGTTTTCTACCCTGTTGAGGAATTTCCTCTGGGCGGAATTGATAACGTTTTCCAAAAAAGTCGTTGAACAGATCGTCGTTCGGAAACATGTCGCCAAATGGATTGGGATGCGCTCGGTTGGCGGCAGACCGAACGTGAGTTGATTTGATGTGCACCACCGCAGCCATTACTTTGGCCGCAACCTGGGTGAAATCCAAGGGCACCATTTCGCCTTTGCCATTCAACGTATACACCGCTTTGGCCGCAGGAGTGCTGTTGACGTGTTCAATTTTGATGGCGGACCTGTGCTGTATGAAGCTGTACAAACCCAATGCAGTTCCAGTGACTGCCAGAGAAATGAGACCGGAGAAGATCAAGATCTTTTTCATTGTTCTAATCCAATTAGAAAGTTTGACAATTGATTTTGGTAAAAAAATCGACAAGCAGTGAAGAAGCGGTTTTTTATGAAACCTTCGTGCCGTCGCACAAAAAATGCGTAGGCAATTCAAATGCCAACTGCTTTTTTTATGTCAAAAATGTCCTGAAAAATGAAAAAATGTCAAATGGAAATGTCAAAATGACATTCCTACGGTAAGTGATAAATCCCTGTTTAAAATACTCAATTCAATTTTGGTATCTTATTTCGTTTGTGTTCCTTATTTTTGCGCCATGGAAAAGATCCTCATCCTCGACTTTGGCTCACAGTACACCCAATTGATCGCCCGACGCATCCGGGAATTGAACGTGTATAGCGAAATTGTGCCTTTCAATAAGGTGCCACATCTCGACGACAGTTATAAAGGTGTGATTCTTTCGGGTAGCCCCTTCTCGGTAACCGACGAAAATGCACTCAAAATTGATCTGGAACCCATTATCGGTAAAAAACCGGTTTTAGGGGTTTGTTACGGTGCACAGTACATCGCCCAATACTATGGGGGACAAGTACAACGTTCGGAAAAACGGGAATACGGCAAAGCCAAACTGCATCGCATCTTTCAACAAGATGCTTTGCTCCAAGACGTTCCGGTTGATTCCCAGGTATGGATGTCGCATGGTGATACGATTATGAGTATCCCGGAGCAATTTGAATTATTGGCCGGCACCGAAAGTGTGAACGTAGCTGCGTTTAAATCCAAAGATGGTGCCTACGCAGCTCCGGTGTACTGTATCCAGTTTCACCCGGAAGTGACCCACAGTCTGGATGGCGCTACGTTGCTCCGAAATTTCGTCGTCAACATTGCCGGGTGTCATGGCGAATGGACACCTAAGTCTTTTGCGGAGCACAGTGTTGCCGAGCTTAAAGAAAAAATTGGCAGTGAAAAAGTGTTGATGGCACTCTCAGGTGGAGTAGATTCAACCGTCGCCGCTACCCTTTTGGACCGCGCCATTGGCGACAACCTGATTTGTTTTTTTGTAGACAATGGCTTGTTGCGCAAAGACGAATACCAACAAGTCCTGGATTCATACGAACACCTGGGTTTGAACGTACACGGCATTGATGCCAAAAACCATTTTTACGAAGAACTGAAAGGGGTTACCAACCCCGAGGCCAAACGCAAAATCATCGGGCGGCTATTCATTGAGGTGTTTGAAGCCGAAGCGGCCAAATACCCCGGCGTAAAATGGCTGGGCCAGGGTACCATCTACCCCGATGTCATTGAGTCTGTATCGGTACACGGCCCCTCGGTTACCATCAAGTCGCACCACAACGTGGGGGGCTTACCCGACAAGATGGGTTTAAAAATCGTGGAGCCGCTGCGGATGTTGTTTAAGGATGAAGTACGTCGCGTGGGCAAAGAATTGGACATTCCGGTGAACATCCTACAGCGCCATCCTTTCCCTGGCCCCGGATTGGGTATCCGCATTTTGGGTGAGGTGAATGCAGAAAAAGTAAAACTCCTGCAAGATGCCGATGCCATTTACATCGATAACCTGCGTAAATTTGGTTTGTATGATCAAGTTTGGCAGGCGGGCACCATTTTGCTGCCGATCCAATCGGTTGGCGTAATGGGAGACGAACGAACTTACGAACAAGCCGTGGCCCTTCGTGCCGTGAATTCAGTGGATGGCATGACTGCGGAATGGAGTCATTTGCCCTATGAATTTTTGGCCAAAGTGTCGAGTGAAATCATCAACAATGTTAAAGGCATCAATCGGGTTGTTTATGATATCAGTACCAAGCCACCAGCTACCATCGAGTGGGAGTAATCTTCGATTCTGGAGCCAGCCCCGTGCATTTGGCCGCACCTCAATTTTTACTTACATGAATCTTCTCTTCGCTTTACTGCTGTCGGGCTGTAGTTTTTTTAAACCTGCCAGCTCGACGGGTACAACAACGCCTGACAAGGTTCCTGCGGAATATGGCACTACGCCGCGCCAAAACAATCCTGCTCAAACCGGAACGGTGAGTGTGTACGACCCCGTTAAGCGGGAGTGGGTGGTGGTGCAAACCAAACCTCAGGAAAAAATCGATACCATCCGTTGGAAAGAGGGGTCTGGTGCGGTACCGATTACAGCTGATGCACCTCGTTTGCCAGTACCCACCGACCGGGGCAGCGTTCCGGTGATACCAGGGGTTTCAAACAACAATCCCAATCCCGTTTCACCAGTAAATCAGCCTGGTCAATACCGCAACACAAACCCCTACAACATCGCCGTTTTGTTGCCCTTTATGAGTGGGCAAGTCAGCGGCTCGGTAGAGGGCAATTCTGTAGCTGAGTGGGCTATACAGTATTATGGAGGTTTAAAAATGGCACTCAGCGCGCTGGATTTAGAAGGAATTCGCCTCAATGTGAGTGTATTGGATACCAAAGCGGATACGAATGAGATGTATCGGTTGCTGCGCCATCCCGATGTGCAAAACGCTCAACTTTTGATGGGACCATATCGACGCGATAACATCAAAATTGTTGCCGAATACGCCAAACGCAGCAATAAACCCATAGTTTCTCCTTTCAGTGCCGTAGGAACACTCACCCAGGACAATCCAAACTACATCCAGATGAACCCCAGTCTGGAATCGCATTGTCAGGCTTTATTGAATCATGCACTGAGCGAATTCAGACCCGATGAAATTGTGGTCGTTACCCGCAATGTCGTGGGCGAACAAAACTGTTTGGAGTTCTTGCGCAAAGCTTATGCCCCCAAACGTGCAATGGGTAATCCGGCTATTCAGGAATATTTTCTGCAAGGTGACGAGAAATCGTATGGGACCATCAACTTGCGGCCTTATATCCAGAATAAAACCCAGGCCGCCATCATTGTGCCTTCCTGGGCGGATGAAACCTACATTTTTTACTTGCTGCGCGCCGTAAAATCGGCCAAAGCCAATGGACAAAAGGTGGTGGTATACGGCATGCCCCAATGGGTTGATTTTGAACACATGGAGTTTGATCTGTACGAGCAATGCCAGGTACGGGTCAGCCAGGTGGCATTCATTGACGACCAATCGCCTGAAATATTGAATTTCAAAAAAGAGTTTTTTGCCCGTTATGCTGCACTGCCCAATCCAGAAGCTTTTGCTGGCTACGACCAAATGATCTATTTTGGAAGGTTGTTGGCCAATTTTGGCCCGAATGTCAAAGACAATCTGGAGCGCAATCAGGGTAAGGGTTTACATACGGGTTTTACATTTACCCGGGTGGTCAATAATGTGCCTTTTGGCAGTGAGCAGTTTGCGCCAACCCAACGGTACGAGAACCGGTTTGTGCATATTCTGGAGTTTGCAGGGTATCAGTTCAGGCCACTGCCGACTATACCACGATAGTTTTTTTAACACAAAGGACACCAAGAAAAGCACAAAGGACACAAAGCAAAACACGACAATTATTCACTTTGTGTTCCTGGTGCTTTTCTTGGTGTCCTTTGTGCTACATAGTTTAACATGCAATCATCAAGAGAACAAAAAATCCGCCAACTGGCCCAAAATCGCCAATTCGATCTCACGGTCATTCTCGAAAATGTTGATGATCCGCACAACATCGGCGCAGTATTGCGCTCTTGCGATTCGGTGGGCATTCGAGAGGTTTTTGTGTTGTACACCCGTCCTGGCTTACAAAATCACAAACTGGAATTGGGAAAACGTTCTTCAGCAGGATCGCGGAAATGGATTGATGTTTACCTGTACCGGGAAGTGGATGCTTGTATGGAACACGTGCGCCGCAATTACCAGCGGATTTATGCTACCCATTTGGCCCATGACGCAAAGTCCTTATACGAGCTCGACCTGTCTCAATCCGCAGCCCTGATGTTTGGCAACGAAGCTGATGGCTTGTCTGAACTGGCACTGAGTCAGGCCGATGGCAATTTTATCATTCCGCAGGTAGGTATGGCTCAAAGTCTAAATGTATCGGTAGCTTGTGCGGTGTCCTTGTACGAGGCATTCCGGCAACGCAATGTCAAAGGTTTATACGGTGTTGGAAACCCCGCGAGTACTGATCAACAAGCTGCCCTGTTGGAAGATTATTTTCGTCGGCAGGAAGACGTAGAGGAAGCCTGGAAGACGACCAAGTAGGTTTTTTAAGCCTTCCGCGTAGCCTAGCTGTTTGAATTCTTTTGAATAAATTCTATATTGGGCAAAAAGAATCCTATGCTACTTAAAATCAATGCCGACAACCCGGAAGGCCGAAAAATCAATCAAGTTATTGAAAAACTCAACGAGGGCGGGATCATCATTTACCCTACGGACACTGTTTATGGTTTGGGATGTGACATCAACAACCAGGCTGCAGTAGAAAAAATCTGCCGCTTGCGCCGTCTCGACCCCAAAGACGCCATGCTGGCCATCATTTGTAAAGACATCAGTCAAGTTCAGGAGTTTACCCAACAAATTGACAATCCAACCTTTAAATTGCTCAAGCGGAATTTGCCCGGAGCTTTTACCTTTATTTTGCCTGCGGCAGGCAGTGTGCCCAAAATGTTTCGCAACCGCAAAAAGACCATCGGTATCCGGATACCCGACCACAACATTCCGTTGCAATTGGTGGAAGGTCTGGGTCGCCCCATCTTGACCACTTCGCTCAAATCTGACGATGAAATTCTGGAATACTTTACCGACCCTGAATTGATTTACGAAGATTTCCAAAAACTGGTGGACATCGTCATCGACAGTGGAAATGGTGGCAATACCCCATCTACAGTAGTGGATTGTACCCAGGAGAAACCAATAGTACTTCGTTTGGGTGCAGGTATGTTGGAGTTTTCCTAACGCATGTTTATCTATTTTCCCGTCAAAAAAGGATCATGAGAATATTGTTGTGCTTGTCCCTTTTGCTTTTGAGTAGCTTTTTACTGGCTCAAAATGCAACGTTACGGGGCAACGTTTACGATGAAGAAACCGGCAATCCAATTGGTTTTGCCAGCATTTCCCTGGCCAACAATCCCAGCCAAGGCGCCATAAGCGATGCCAACGGTTTTTTCAGCATCGCCAATTTGGCTCCTGGAAAATACCAGATCAACATTTCTTATCTGGGGTATGAAAGCGCCGTTTTCGAGCGGGAATTGAGCGCAGGGAACATCTCCTACCAACGATTTTTGCTCAAACCTACCGCTATAGAACTGGAGGGCGTAGATATTTCCGGGAGGCGTTCGCAAGCCCGATCGCAGGTCCAGATCTCCAAGTTGACGGTTTCGCCCAAACAAATCCTCAGTTTACCTTCAACTGGTGGGGAATCAGACGTTGCCCAATACCTGACCGTCCTTCCGGGGGTGGTCAGTTCCGGCGACCAGGGTGGGCAATTGTACATCCGCGGTGGATCACCCGTACAAAACAAGATGCTCCTGGATGGGATGATCATTTATAACCCGTTTCATTCCATCGGGTTGTTCTCGGTTTTTGAAACCGAAACCATCCGCAACATGGACGTTTACACGGGCGGATACAACGCTGAATACGGCGGACGTATCTCCGCTGTGGTAGATATTAAAACCCGCGAGGGCAACCGCAAACGACTGAGTGGTCTGGTTTCGGCCAGTCCTTTTCAAGCTAAGGCACTGATTGAAGGACCAATCAAGCCGCTAAAAAATGAAAATGGAGGGAGCATTTCCTTTATGTTCACTGGAAAACACTCCTTGATTGACCGAACTTCAGCTTCGCTGTACAGTTACGCTGTGGATAGTAATTATTACTCTTTTGCCCAAAAAGACACCAGTTTAAGCGTGGCCAAAAGTTTGCCCTTTCGGTATACCGATTTGTATGGCAAAGTCTCTTTCAATGCAGACAATGGCAGCAAGCTGGATGTATTTGGGTTCAACTTTACAGATCAGTTCAACTTTGCCGGACTGGCCAAATTGGACTGGAGCTCTACCGGGGGAGGAGGCAATTTCACCTTGATTCCAAACAACTCCAATGTTGTACTCAATGGCGTAGTGGGTTTCAGCAATTACAACATTGCTTTATTGGAAAAAGACGGGGGACCGCGGCAGAGTGGCATCACGACGTACAATGCCAACCTCAATTTCACCTATTACGGCGACCACAATCAACTGAATTACGGCTTTGAGTTCGTGGGGTTGAATACCGATTTTCGCTTTCGCAACTTGGTGGGTTTAACTTTTGCCCAGGAAGATTTTACCAGTGAATTGGCGGGGTACGCCAAATTTAGGCAGGAATTGAAGAATCTGGTCTTGGAGCCAGGTTTCAGGGTTCATTATTACGCTTCCCAATCGCGCATGTCCCTGGAACCCCGCTTTGGGCTGAAGTACAACGCGACTCCTTTCCTGCGCTTTAAAGCAGCCGGAGGGATATACGCTCAAAATCTGGTCAGTACCGTCAATGATCTTGATGTAGTCAACTTCTTCGTCGGTTTTTTGGCTGGCCCTGAAGAAAGCCTGTTCAAACCCAATACCCGAGAACCCGTCGAGCATCGACTGCAAAAAGCCTGGCACGCTGTGACCGGGATAGAACTCGATTTGGGGAAATACCTCGAGTTTAATGTGGAGCCTTACTGGAAACAGTTCACCCAACTCATCAACATCAACCGCAACAAGCTTAGTGCTCAGGATCCGAATTATGTTACAGAGACCGGTGAAGCTTACGGGATTGATTTTACGCTGCGTTACAACAAGGGTAATGTGTATTGTTGGGGCACTTATTCTTATGCTAAAGTGAATCGCAATGATGGCATTCAGGAATATCCACCCATTTTTGATCGCCGCCACAACATCAACCTGCTGAGTACTTACCGATTTGGTGGCCAAAAACAATGGGAAGCCAGTGCGCGTTGGAACATCGGATCAGGATTTCCCTTCACCCAAACGCGGGGTTTTTATCAAGACAACCCCTATGGTCAATTGCTGCAAACCAACGTCTTGACGGGCAACTTCCCCCTGGGTATTTTGTTGGCGGATGACATCAATGGTGGTCGCTTGTCCTGGTTTCATCGCCTGGATGCTTCCTTGAAATATACCGCTAAATTCTCACGCTTTGCGGCGCTAGAGCTCACCGCGAGCGTAACCAATGTATACAACCGCGAAAATGTATTTTATGTGGATCGGATTACGAATCGGCGGGTTAATCAGTTGCCGGTGTTGCCAAGTTTGGCGGCGGCGGTAAGGTTTTAGGTTTTAGGTTTTACGTTGCATACAGTTTTCACATGATGGGCAAAATTGTATGCAACGTAAAACCTAAAACCTTTTTTTTAACGTAAAAGCGCCACATCCCCGCTCCGCGTTTCACGCCTTCCTCCGGGGAATTCAATGACCATGTTGTAAATGTAAACGTCTACTGGTGCAGGATTGCCACCTACATTGCCGTTCCAACCTGTATTTCCGTTGTAGACCATTTTCCCCCAACGGTTAAAAACTTTCAGTTCTACGAGGCGGATATTTTTATTGTTGGTCACTGGTCGAAAAATATCATTGGCACCATCCCCATTTGGGCTAAAAGCATTGGGAATAGTTACGCTAGCCGGTACTACGTTGATGGTGATTTCCTTGGTAAGGGCGCAGCCGTTGGGGCCAGTTACCACCACTTTGAACGTCATCGCACCCGGAGACGCGACAGTGACAATGGTTGGATTGGCATTGTTACCTGGATTGTTGCCATTGATGGTCCAATTGTAGGTAACCGCAACGGGAGGTTGAGGTTGAACAAGCAGGATGCCTGCGGTTAATGGATCGCCTTCTTGTGCTCCACGAGTACCAACGGAATCCGGTGCAAAGAAAATACCATTCTCGGTAGGCATTTGGATGACTTTTACCGTTGCGGTATCGGTCAAACGGCCACAAGTGGCACCACCAACCACGCCGTAGGTATAGGTTACATTCACCAAAGTGTTTTGGCTCAGGCTATTGATGCTGTAGGTAGTTGCATTTGAAACAGAAGAACCTGCTATTTGCCAGTTGTAGGTTTCAAATAAAGCAGGAACAGTACCTGGTGACTGATTTAACCGAATGCTGAGTGGCGTGCGGTTGCGGTCATTGCTACACACTGTTACGCCATTGATGTCTACTGAATTTACAGTGGGTACGACGTTGATGGTGATGTCTCCGCTGTTGTTGCAACCCTTGACCACATCCGTTGCCTCCAGGCGATAAGTAGTGGTAGCAGTAGGGGTAACCCGATGCAATGGGTCGGTAGAAATGACATTGCCGCCTTGGGTCCAACGGTAGGTCACCCCAGATTGTGATGCCCCATTGAGTTGAATACTACCTCCTTGACAGACCGTACGCAAGTTGGGGAAAAGAATCGCGGCCCGAGGCAATACCGTCACCGTTTTGCTGGCATTACTCGGGCATTCTTTTTCCTCCACCATGATGCTGTAAGTAGTGGTTTGTCCGGGGGTCACATTAGGGTTTTTACAATCCGTACAAGAAAGACCAACCGTGGGAGTCCAGGTGATTTTATCAAAATTTCCGGCAAAATCTGCATTGAGGCGTATACTACCGCCTGGGCAAACTTCAGCGGGTTCCGGCGTGATGGTAATGGTCTTGGGCTTGATGACTGGTACAAATATCGCTGCGCTATCGATACAACCATTGTTCCTGGTATCGCGAATCAACACAACACTATCGATGGTCCCCATCACCATGTTCCAAAGGGTATCTGGTGTTTGGAAATCATAACCAGGCGTACTGCCGTCGGCGCGAAAACGAGGTCTCCACATGTGTTTGATGTCTGGATAAGCTGCCGTTTCGTAAGTATCCGATTTTAGGGTGATGATTTCACCAAAACAATACACTTCTTTTTTGGGGTCGATCGTGATCGTTTGGGTAGGCAAAGAGTCCACTTTTATCACTACAGAATCAACGATAGTACAAGGGGTAGCCACCAATGTGACGTAATATGTTGTGGTAATTTTGGGCTCTACATCGATACTCAATACATTCTGGCGGGTAATGCTGCGGTCTTTGGCAGTCCAGGTTACCCCAGTAGACTGGCCAGTGTTGGTGGTAGCAGCCAACTTGACTTTGGTTGCACCTTTACAGACTTTGACGGTATCGCCATTGGTGATGTCAATTTTTTGCGGTGCAATAGTGACCGTAATGGTAGCATCAATCTTGCAGCCAGTGATGTCCAACTCCGCGCGATAGGTGGTGGTATTTTCTGGCAACGCAATTACATTGGCTGCATTGGGATTGTTGAGCCCTTCAACAGGATCCCAGGTGATGCCTTGCCCACCTGCGTTGTTAACCGCCCGTAAAAGTACAGGAGTACCACGACAAACTGAGGTAGCGTTCAGGGCAATCAGTTGCAATTGTGGCCGAACCACCACCAAGGTAATCGTATCACGGCGCAATTGACCGTTGACAAAACCTTCCACAAAAATGCGGGTATTTTGAGTAGGCTTGGCTACTACCACATTGCCATTACTGCGGTTGAGGATATTTGCCGGGCTCCAACTGTAATTGAATCCACCCGTGACTTCCAAAGTAATGCTGCTATCGGGGCAAACATAAGTAGTATCTACGTCTGGCCGAATTTTGATGCGACCTATCTGGGCATTGAGTTCGCCAAATCCAAGGGCAAAAAAACAAAAGCAAAGAAGTGTAATCAACCAATTCTTCATAAATAATGGTTTGGAGGGTGTTTTAGCGTACCTTCGATCACTACCCCTTTGCTTCGCTCGGGGACCGTTGATCGAGGGTAGGCTAAAACACCACAGTTTGTCGGGTCGGAAATTACGACCTTTTACCCAAAAACAACGGAGAAAGCAGGATTTTATTGATTGCCGAGGTGTAATACACCTGACGATTATTTACATTTTTCCAGCGCCTGTTGTACCTTCTGCACCGGAACGTATGCAGATTCATTGCCCCAGGCTTGATTGATGTAATTGATGATGTTGGCAATTTCAAAATCGCTGAGCTGTGGAACCCCTGGCATTGGCTCCTGGTATTTTTTACCGTTGACCTCTATTTCACCCGTTTTTCCATAACGAATGATGCAAGCTAACTCTGACGGATATTTTTTGAGGTAATCGGAGTTGGCCAGAGGTGGAATCCTTCCGCGTAAACCGCTACCATCGTCCATATGGCAGCTGGCGCAAAAATTGCCATACATGATTTCCCCTTGTTTGTAGGGGCTACCTTGGCAAGCCAGAATAAACAATAACGCTAACAACTGGGCAAACAGGATGTATCGGTACATGAACGTTCTTTTGACTCTTGCAACGTTGAAGGCCCCTAATAAGTTTTGGTCATTTTGGCCGGTACACAGATGATGAAATCCGCTTTTTTGAGGTTTTCTTCGTCCAGCTTGTCAATGTTGTCCTGCTCAACGGTGGAGATGGTCACAATGTCTTTCCCCGGTGCGTATTTACGCACATACCAAACGGTTCCTTCCTTGAGATCGGAGTGGTAAGCCCCATTAAAATGGAGGAAAACATGACCTTTTTTCAGGTTTTGGGCGATGAAATAACCCATGGTGGCGTCTTTTACGGCCTGGGATTTGACCAGATTGGTGGTTGCTGCTTCGCCCCCGTGTCCACCCATCATTTTGGCCATGGCTTGATAAGAAGGCAGGTTCATGTCTACTTCGATGGGTAGGGGTGCAATCCAGGATTTGGCTTCGCTGGTCAATGGATTCAGTGATTCAATGCCTTGTTTGTAGACCATATTGGCATAACGGCGGGGCACATTGGTGGCAATGAAGGACAGTTTTTTGCTTTTGGCGAGTTCTACCAAAGGTTTGTAATCGGTGGCGTAATTGTCCCAAACGCGAGCCTCCTCTTCAAAATTTTTGGTACTGATTTGTCCATTGAGGTATTCGGTCAGGATGGCTTGATTGTCGCGCTCAAACATTTCAGCGCCCATGATCAGCTTGCCATTGCTTTCTTTTTCCAGATCCTGGGCCAACTCGATTTGCAGCCAATGGGAAATGGGGTTGTTGTGCTGTTCGCCAAAAAAGACGACATCGGCTTTTTTGCTGCTTTTGAGCATTTGGCCATAACTCACTTCTTTTCCGGATTGATCAAAAAGGCGGTAAGCGGGTTTGTCTTGTGCCGAGGCCAGGATACTGGCCAAACTCAGCAAACAGATACAAAGTATTGGTTTCATGTTGGTTTGATTAAGCGCTAATTGCGAGGGGAAACTTAATCAGTTTTGGCTTAATCTTCCTCTTTTGGCGGGATAATTTTCTTGCGTGCGGCTTTTTTTTCACTTTGAACGGCCTTGGCCTTTTTGCGCTTCCGGGGATTGGCTACCAGGCGTTCGGGTACTTCTTCACGTTCGGGCTCAGGTATGAGGGCGGTTTCCAGAAGGTTCAGGAGTTTTTTGATGGCTTTTTCCCGATTGCTTTGTTGGGTGCGGCTTTCTTGCGAAACGGCACTCAACAGGCCTTCTTTGCTGATGCGGCTGGCCAATTTTGCAGCCACGATGGCTTTTTCTTCTTCATTCAAACCCTCCGACGTGTTGACTTCAAACAAGGCCTCCACCCGTGTTTCCACTTTATTGACGTTCTGCCCGCCGCTGCCAGAACTGCGGGAGGTGCGGAATTTGAGTTCTTTTTGTATTTGCTGGGTATCCATGTTGCGTGATTGAGCAGCGATAACAGTAAAGGGAAGGTGAAAAGTTTCCGTACCCAGTACAAAACTACCATTCATTAGAGAATATTAGTGGCTCAATCATTTCAACCTCCACCTCAGACCTAACAGTACTCGCTGCCTTTGCATCGGTGCGTAGTTATACGTAGGATCAAAAGTGAAACCATTGGGGTTGTCTACGTTAATGAATTTGTCAAAAGGGTCAAAAGCCCGCAGGATCACATTCTCGCGAGGGTAAAAACCAAACAAGTTTTTTACCCCAACGTAGAGTTCCATGCCGGATTTAAAAGACTTAGTCACTTGCACATTGTGGATCGCAAACCAGGGCGACAGCTCTGGGCGCGGGTCATTGGGCAGGACGGGCAGGTGCATCGGACTGTTCAGGTTACCCGTATAATCAAATGTAAGGCCCCACTTGGCAAAAGGGTAAGTCACCGTCCAGGTACCCGCAAAGGGCGGCGCAAATAGCTGTGGCAATTGGATACCATTCTCTACCCGATATATGTCCATCGCGGTAGCGCCCGCAATGATTTTTAAGCCATTGAGGAAGTTGAAATCGAGATTGAGCGAAACGCCCGAGGACACGGCGTGGCCATCCAGGTTGTCGAAAATAATTTGATTTGGATTCGTATCGTAATCTGGTACGATCTGGTTGGTGAAATAAGTGTAAAACAGAGAAGCGTCCAAGCCGATGAAACCCGCCTTGCGGGGATAAAACTTGGTGACGTAGTTCAGATTGGCGTTCCAGGAACGTTCAGGAAGCAAGTTATTGGCAATAACGACTTCTCTTGCCCCGGTTAGTGAGGCGTGGTCTTCAGTGAAAATATTGGCTACCCGATAGCCAGTACCCGCTGTCAAGCGGAAGATGTTCTGAGCGTCCTTCGACCATTTCCAACTCAAGCGTGGCGTCAAGATACTGCCGTGAGCAGTGTTGTAATCGTAGCGCAAACCAAGCAATAAGCGGTTACGGGTGTTGATTTGGATTTCGTCCTGAATAAAGATGCCCGGCAGCCAAACGTGGGAGGGCAAGTTCCCCAAACCATCGGGTGTGGATGTAGCCGGCGTACTATCATCATATGCCGTAAAACGCAGGGCTGCCCCAAGTAGGGCGCTGTGGTGTTTACCTAAAGGCAGATCGGTGGTCATTTGACTAAAGGCCACCTGCTGGCGAGCAAGATAAAGCGTGTTCCCGTAGTAAGAATCTTGGTCGTGTAAGTTCCAGGACACATCAAGCATGATGCGGCGGTTTTTGCTGGGCAATTGGTATTTGCCCAACACTTCGAAACGTTTGGTGTAAATGCTCTCTCCGTAGATGCTGTCGGTTCCGCGCCAGCGAGGCTCCCATTGTAATTCGCCACCCCAACGGTTTTCATGGACGTATCGAGCGGCGAGCGAGGCTATGCGGTTGTCTTTGCGCTCAAAATTCCATTTGCTAAATACGGAAATGCGGTCTTGCAAGGTGATATCCGTAAAATTGTCGCCATTGATATCCAGTCGTTGGTTGAAGTTGAAATAGTTTACCCCCAACAAAATATGTACATTTTTTGCCTTTGCGGTCACCGCGCCATCAAGGTTGTATTCTCCGATGTTGGTGCCGAATACATCTACCGCTATTCGTGGCGCGGTTCGTGCATCTTTGGTAATGACGTTGATGACTCCGCCTACTGCCTCCGAGCCATAAAGTGTACTAGCGGGGCCTTTCACCACTTCGATACGTTCCACCATGCTGTTTGGAATCCCGCTGAGCCCATAGACTGTGGATAGGCCACTTACGATGGGCATCCCGTCGATGGTAATCATGGTATAAGGCCCATCTAAGCCGTTAATCTGGATGTCACCAGTATTGCAAACGTTGCAATTGAGTTGAGGGCGTACGCCATTGACGATGCTCAGTGCTTCAAAAATGCTTGGTGTAGCGTTCTTTTGGAAATAGCGAGGCGTGTAAACCTCCACCGGAATGGGTGAAATATCTTTCGAAACCTCTTTCATGGTGGCCGAAACAACCACCGTTTCTAGTGCATTTTCGGAGGGTTCGAGCAAAACAATTTGCTCGTTAGAAGGGTCTCCAATTTCACCCGTCCAAGAGTTGTAGCCAAGGCTGCGAATGGTGAATACTAAGTGTTGCTGAAAGAGTTTTTCAGGCAGGATAAACTGACCAAGTGTGTCCGTTACGAATCCTCCAAGAATGTTTTCGATGACTGCGGTAGCCGCTATAATGGGTTCACGAGTTATGGCATCAAGGACTTTGACCAGGTGTTGACCCTGCATTTGGGTGAATGCTTGCCAAGCCACTGCTTGAAAGAACAGGCAAAAAAATAGTTTTTTCATAAAAAGCATAATTTTTTTTGCAAAAGGGTGATTCGTACGATAGCGCAAATATAGCTTAAAACCAATTTAATGCAACATCGTTGCATTAATTATTTCTGTTCCTAAGTTTGTTCAGTTTTTTTTGGATGAATGAACGCGAGTTTGTATTTTTGCAACAATGTTGCATTAAATCAACAAATATGAAGCTTTTTTGTAATTCAATGGTCTTGCTTTTTTTTATTGTCTTTTCGTCAGCGGTCAGATCGCAGAGTATAGGCTGGCAAACGTTTGCCCAGTTGAAAATAGAGACCAAGTTTTTTAAAAACGAAGGGATATACATTCAAACCCCTAAATTTGATGAAAAAATAAAATCCATGGAAGGCACGTACTTTACGCTACGTGGTTACTTTATCCCCGTCGATATCCGATCAGACAAATGGATCATATTATCCAGAGTACCCATGTCTCAATGTTTTTTTTGTGGCGGAGCGGGACCAGCATCCGTTGCGATGATCTTTTTTAAAGAGAAAGCGCCAAAGTTTAAAACCGATCAAATCATCACGGTTCGTGGAAAATTGCGGCTCAATGATGCTAACCTTGATGAGCTTAACTTTATATTGGATGATTCGGAATTGGTCAGTGTACCTAGCAAATAGCGTTTTTTGTTTTGGAGTCGTCTCAAGCGACTCAACTAAGGTGGCCTTTAACTCTCTTTTGACGAGATCAAGTAAGCGAAGTAGTTGGCATTTTCACCAAACAATCCCTTACACTTTTTTCCAGCATTTCGCGCTTCACACCTTTGCAAATGAACACGATACGGCTTTGGCGTTTTTCGTCGTCTTGCCAGGCTTCACCGCGTTGAAAAACAGATTGATTTCGTACCGATTGAAAAATGAACCGTTGTGCTTCATCTTGAAAATAGAGGATACCTTTGATGCGGTAGATGTTTTGACCGTTCACAATGAGCATCACTTTTGCCCAATGCGTGAACTTGAGTAGATCGAAAGGAGAATCAAATACAAAACTGTGGGCAACTACATCGTCCGTATGGTGGTGGTGGTTATGTTCGGAAACATAGGTAATTTTGCGCGTTACTTCGCGGCTATTGTAGGCATTGAGGTGCAATAAGTCCGTTTCGACTTTGCCGAAATCAGCAGCGATAAAATCAGCAAAGGGATTGATCACTGCCAGTTGTGTTTGCAATTGTTGTAAATAAGCAGGGTGAACATTACTTTGCTTATTCAACACAATGCAGTCGGCGAAAGCAATTTGTTTGTTTGCTTCGCTGCGTTCCGCAAGCACCTCTTCAATCTGCTCGGTATCTACCAGACAAACAATGGCATCAAGGCGAAAATATTCCTGCACACTAGGGTCGATCACGAAGGCGGTGGCTACGGCGTCCGGCTCAGCCATACCCGTTGTTTCGATGATGAGATGGTCAAACTGTTTTTCTGCACGAATCAGTTTTACCAAAATCTCGACCAGCTCATCATTTAAAGTACAGCAAATACAGCCGTTCGACATTTCAAATAAGCCATCTTCAGCGCCGATCACCAATTCGCTGTCGATGTTGATGTCTCCAAATTCATTTTCAATGATTGCAAACCGCACAGCGGGGTTTTGTTTGATCAGGTGATTGAGCAGTGTGGTTTTGCCCGCACCAAGAAACCCGGTGAGGATGGTGACCGGGATTTTATTTTTTCCCATTTGTAAGATTTGGACTTAATGTAAAAATCCAGGGCTAACCCTGCGTCAGCGTCTCCGAAATATCCGTCCGCGAAGCTTGAATAGCAGGAATTACTGCGGCAATAAATCCGAACAGCAAGGCTCCCATCAATAAGAACCACTCCTGCGGCAAAAACTGAAAGGCGGTAAACGAATAGCGGTAAGCATCCTTCATAAAACTTGCCAGCAATTGCATCCCGAGATGGCTCAGTAAGGTTCCAATGACAAACCCGATCAAAGCCAGGAGCATGCCTTCGGTGATCACCAGAAAAAACAACTTCCTTTGAGCTGCGCCCATCACCCGCATCAAGGCCAGTTCGTATTTGCGCTCTTTCAGGGAGCTGTAAAGGGAGATGAAAATACTCAACCCCGCTACAAAAATGATTACTATGGCCATTATACGAAGTACTTGTTCACCTGCACCCATCAGGGTATACAAACGCGCGATTTCAATAGCAGGAGTAGCAGCTTGTAAATCCGTATTTTCATTGATGTTGCGCTGCATATTGAGCGTTTGAAAATTCAGGGCCTTAAATTTTATCAGGAGAGACGTGATCTCCGCTGAATCGTTTTCCTCAAAGATTGGTTTGGGTATGGCATTTGACGCTGCTTCGTGGTCGTGGTCATCACTTTGGTCATGATGCTCGTGGTCGCCATCTTCGTGATCATGATGCTCATCTGTGTGGGCATGATCATCTTGTTTGTGGTCACTATACTCATTGTCATCGTGGTCGTGCTCATGTTCCGCTCCATGCTCGTGGTCTTCCTCACCTTCTTCGTGGTGTTCCTCCTCTCCATGTTCATGAACCAACCAAAAGCTTTGGGTTGTGGTTAAAAGGAGTTGGTCGATGACCGAGCCTGTAGGTGCTAAAATACCAACGACTTTAAAGGCTTGAGCATGGTCATGCTTCATGTCTACTTCATCAACAAACCCGTGTGAGCTTTTGAATTCATCCCCAATGTTCATGTTGAGTTCCTTGGCTACGTTTGCGCCAATGTTGACTTCAAAATTTCGTTCCCAGACTTTTCCTGAACCGACCTTAGCATTGTACAATTTCAAAATCTCTTGACTTGTTCCCACCAAGCGGTATCCTTTGTGGTTATCACCTAAGGAGATGGGAATAGCCTGATCAATAAAGGGGTGTTTAGGATTCAAAAAAGGGCGCGCTTCTTTCAGGGTAATATTGCCAGTAGGTGCATCAATGTGATACATACTGCTCAGAATAAGTTGCAGTGGACTCCCCTTTGCCCCTACCACTAAATTTACACCCGCCAAATTTTTTTCAAAATTCTCGCGCAATTGATTTTCCACCAAAAGCAGCAAAGAGATCAATCCGACCCCGAGCGAAAACAAAACCAGGATCAGCAAGGTCGAAAGCGGTTTGTAGCGGAGGTTTTTCCAGCTTAATTGGAAAGTATTCATAGTTGGATTTGTTGCTCGAACCTTGTTTTTAAACGATTGTCATGGGTCACGATCAAGAGCGAGGCGTTGACGGATGCAGCTTGTTCCTGTAACAGTTGAATCACTTGCTCGGTATTGGCATCATCCAAAGCAGAGGTAGGCTCATCTGCCAAGATCAGCGTAGGTTGGTTGAGGATGGCTCTGGCAATAGCAGCCCGCTGTTGTTCACCAATACTCAGTGCTTCAGGTTTGGCCCGAAGTTTATGCTCAAGATTTAATTGGGCTAAAATGGAAGCTATTCTGCCGTAGTTTACTGGTACTCTGGCTAATCGCTGTGCTAAAACCAGGTTTTCTTCCAGCGTTAAGGAGCGGACAAAATGAGACTGCTGGAAAACAATGCCGATGTTTCGGCCTCGAAAGCGATCCAATTGCCCTGCAGAAAGTTCGCTTATATTGGTATCGTTGAGGACGACTGAACCTGATTGGGCTGTCCTCAAGCCTGCAATTAAATGCAAGAGGGTGGTTTTACCACTTCCCGATTGGCCCAAGATCAAACAATGCTCTCCATCTTTGCAGTTGAGGTCAGGAAAAGTAAGTTGTTCTCCCAAGGGGTAAACGAAATTCAAGCCTTGTGTGCGAAGCATTTTAATCGTTTTTAAAGAGAATTCCTTTCGAAGTAATTTCTTAATTAGGTGATTATCTTGCTAATCTAAAAAACTGCGGGTATCAACGCGCAAAAGCAAACGAGCTAGGCCAAATTCTTCGATAGATGGGCTGCGATGCAGAACCGCGCCAAACCGACTTTGCTCATGTAACGCTCCTTTAAGCAAGCCAACTTCACCAACAGCAAGCTGCTGAACACCTGCTTCATCGCTGATCATTTGTACATTATCCCCTCGATTCAGGTATTTTTCGTTGACAATTCCTGGGGGAGCCCAAAGTGTACCGGGGCCATAGTACGTACAAAGCAGGCGCAAGGAAACAATATCGGTATGAAAACGCCGACACATATCACCGGTGACCCGGCCAAAGAAGAGGCGAATTTCCGCTGTACCAGATAGGGCGCTAAACTGAGTGGCCAATTGAAAAACATCATCCTGCAAACTCGTGCTCAGGCTACCTGAGCTGAGGATAAAATACTGAGGCAACTCCTTCGCCAATTGATCAAGTGTACCATTGAAACGGAAAGGCTCAAGCTCTTTTTGCACCAAATCCGCCGCCTCGTGCTGCAATTCAGGACTAAGCTCGCGCTGCCAGATGCCAATCTGATAGTCTGCCTCATGAATGGCTTGAAGGTCTGACCAGGTTGTACTCTGCAAACAAACTTGTGGAGATAGGGAGAGTAAATTTGACATGATGTGCTGACTGATGGTTTGACATATTAAGTGCATTAAGAACGGTAGTCGAGCCAGTACCGCCGAACGCCCTTGTACCCTAATTCATCGTCTCCGGGAACGGGTCTTCAAAATCCCCCCCTTTCCACATCTGCTCAATTTCCTCCGGGGTACACAAACAAGCCCGCAATTCCATTTTGATCCGCGTTTGATCCAGGTCTTGCCCGATTAACACCAATTCATTGCCCCGATCCCCAAAAACCGGATCCCATTCCTTTTCAATTTCCTCCTGTACTTCTAAAAAAGAGGGAATGTTCATACGGCGATGCAGCGGCATACTCGCCCACCAACGCCCAGCGGAAGAAGCTTGTAGCGACCCACCTGCCTGGCTCCAATTGAGGGCCTCGTTTGGGCGGGAAGCGATCCAGAACATGCCCTTGCTGCGCACAATTCCGCCGTCAAAATCCTCGCTGAGGTATTGCCAAAAACGTTCGGGATGGAAGGGGCGTTTGTCGCGGAATACAAAGGAACTGAACCCGTATTCTTCGGTTTCGGGCGTATGTGCGCCCAGGTTCATTAGTTCCCGAATCCAGCCTGCTGAGGTGGAAGCAATCTCGTAGTCAAAACGCCCTGTATTGAGGATTTCCTTGGGGGCTACCTTACCGTGTTTGGTGCCGATGATGACTGCGCCCTGGTTCAAGCCGTGGAGCATGGCGGTGATTTCGGCAACTTTTTCGGCGGGTACGAGGTCGGTTTTATTCAAAACAATCACATCAGCAAACTCCACCTGATCGGTCAGGAGGTTTACAATCGGGCGATAATCGCCTTCACCGGATTGCACATCGCGGTCGGCTACGGTATGGCTGCTGCCAAAATCATGGGGAAAATTGAGCGCATCCACTACCGTTACCATCGTATCGATGTAGGCCCAACGCGAAAGGTCGATGCCATTTTCTTCATCCACAAAACTGAAGGTTTGGGCCACGGGTACGGGTTCAGAAATCCCCGTGCTTTCAATCAGCAAGTAATCAAAGCGTTCTTCTTTGGCCAGGCGTTCTACCTCCAGCATCAGGTCTTCGCGCAGGGTGCAACAGATGCAGCCATTGCTCATTTCCACCAGCTTTTCCTCAGTGCGGGAAAGGGTATGTTCTTTCTCAACCAGACGGGCATCGATGTTGACCTCACTCATGTCGTTGACAATCACGGCCACTTTTAGCCCTTCTTTGTTGTGCAAAACGTGGTTGAG